>Ga0187894_10002715_pt1 | contig 20831 bp, 13 predicted proteins | sample GBC1701081metaG_FD_136650 | JGI IMG/M metagenome (GOLD analysis project Ga0187894, IMG submission 136650) | White microbial mat communities from a lava cave in the Kipuka Kanohina Cave System on the Island of Hawaii, USA - GBC170108-1 metaG ...
CCGCACGGGACGAAGCTGCTGCGAAATATACTCCAGCCAAGATATCCACATCCTCTGCTCCCCTTCGTGGTCACGCCTCCTCCACGCTTCCACGGCGGCAAGCATGCCCATGATCTCCTCGCGCCCGATCTTCATGCCGCGCCCGAATCCGTGATGGGGCGCGTGATGTGCCCATGCCGCTTCCACCAGCCCCCTCCGCCCGAGGAGCAACCCCGCGCATTGAGGCCCCCGCAGGCATTTGCCGCCGCTGTAGGCAACGAGGTCGGCGCCCTGTGCCAGATGTGGATTCGGGTTCAACAGCTCCTCGGCGGCCGCGTCGACCAAAATCGGAACTCCCATCGGCTTCGCCAAAGCGCTAAGCCCGGAAGTGGAAAGTGGCCCGCTTTCGGACGCCGCGCCCGCAAGAATCATCACCATTGCCGTCCGCGGCCCCAAAGCCGATCGCAACTCGTCGTTCGACCGCACTTCGACGACCCGGGCTCCCACGGCGCGCGCCGCCGCATCGTACGCCGTCCTGGAGTAAGACGGCATGACGACCTCGTCTTTCATGCCTCGCAAGTTCGGCAATTGCACCATCCGGTCCGGGTCGCCACCCGTAATGCAGGCAGCAGTGGCTACGGTTAGCGCGGCGGAGGCGCCAGCGGTCACCGCGCCCCATTCGGCGCCTGTGAGTTCCGCCAGTCTTCGGCCCACCGACGCCATCAATTCGTCGATTTGGACGTTATGGCGCGAGGCCTGCTCCATCGCCGCTTTCACCTCCGGCAGAGTGCGGCTGGCGCCTACGATGGTCACCGTGCCTCGAGCGTTGATAAGAGCGCGCACGCCTATCGCGCCGTAGATGCCGTTTTCGCCGGAACTCTGCTGCGCCGCGGGAGCGGATGGCACGGCGCAAGGGAAAAGCGCGGCGGCCGGCGGGAATGCCTTCATGAGATCGCGCCGCGTTCCGTGAAGGCGTTGTGGCAGCGACTTTAGATAATCGAGAATCATTTTCGTTCTCCTTCGAAATGGAAGAGCCGACACGGGCCGCGCCGATTGTAGCTTGTGATGAACTGAAAACCATGGCAGAAGGACACGAGAAGCAACTCTGCGACAGTTGGGAGGCGAACGCCGGAGCCTGGACAGCCATGGTTCGGGAAGGACGCATCGAGAGCCGCCGGGCGGGGACCGATCAGGCTATCGTCGACCAACTTGCCTCCCTCGCAAAGGGCACGCTCCTCGATGTGGGATGCGGCGAGGGTTGGCTGAGCCGCGCAGCCTCGGGGCAAGGCTGGAGGGTGACAGGTGTGGACGCGAGCACGGAATTGATTCGACGGGCAAACGAGCTGGGTGGGGCGAGATTTCTCGTCTGCGCCTACCGCTCCCTCTGCCGCGACTTGCCGGAGAAAGGCATATTCGATTGCATTGTTTGCAACTTCTCGCTTCTGGACGACAAACTTGACGATCTCCTCCGCTGCTTCCGTCACGTCATGGCAAAAAAGGGAACGCTCCTCATTCAAACGGTTCATCCAGGGGTGGCCGCCGGCGCGGAAGGCTACCGGGATGGCTGGCGGGAGGAAACCTTCCAGAACTGGAGCGGCGAGTTCGCCGCTGTCATGCCCTGGTACTTTCGAACGCTGTCCAGTTGGCATGAGTCGCTTCGAAAGGCTGGATTCCCTGTGTCCGAATTGAAAGAGCCGCGCCATCCGGAATCCGGCCGCGTGCTTTCCCTTTTGCTCGTTTGCGCCGCCGCGGACGATTAGAATACCAGCTTCAAACCGAATTGAATCTGCCGTCCGGGCACGGTCGTGCTTTGGATGAGACCGAAAGCCGGGCTGGTGATCTGGCCGTTCGGCGAGCCGAAATTCGTATGGTTGAGCAGATTGAACGCCTCCGCCCGGAACTGCAATCGCATTCCCTCACGGAAACGCAAAGGGATGTTCTTGAATAGCGAGAAATCGACGTTCACGAGGCCGGGCGCAAACAGCAGATTGCGCGACAGCATGGAGCCGACGTCCTCCGGCGTGCGGGAGAATCCCAGGACCGCGCCGCTGTTGTTGACAAGGTACTGGCGGCTGCCGTTCTGGCCGAACGAGGGATTCAGGACATTCTTCAAGTCGCCCGAGAGGAGCGATGCGCGGTCGTTCACCACGCCGTTGCCGTTGACATCGGCGCCCGCGAGAAGCGTAAAGGGCTGGCCGGTCTGGAAGCGAAGAATGCCATTCGTTTGCCAGCCTTCCACGATCCAGCGCAAGGCGGGGGGTGCCCCGCTTCCGAACGCCTTCCCCTTGCCGAACGGCAGCTCGTAGATGAAGTTGAGGATTGCCGCATGGCGCAGGTCGAAATCGGCGTTTCCGCGTTCCGCCGCGTATTGCGGCCCGCCCACGTAGTTTTGAACGAAATAGCGCGCCGCATCCGCCTCGGTGGCGAGCGCGGGCAGCCCTTGCGCCGCTCGGGCGGCATTGACGTTGGCAAGGCTCGGAAGTGGAATCGTTCCGTTGGCCGCTCGAACGGGCAGCAGATTCGTGACGCTCGACAGGGGTGCGCCGGTCACAATCTCTCCGGAGCCGTCGTCGATCGCGTGAGCCCAGGTATAGCTGAGTTGAAAAGACAACCCTTGGGCAAACCGGCGCTTGACCGTGGCTTGCAAGGCGTCGTACCGCGAGGATGCCGTCGAATCGCGGGTCGAAAACGTGGCGAGCAGCGGCGGGCGGAAGTTGTCCGCCGCGACCGCCGGCTGCCGCGGCACATCCACATTGGCGGGACGGAACGCGGCCGGGAAGCCGCCGCCGAAATTTGGCTGAATCGTTCGCACCAAATTCCTCGCCGCCGCGCCCACGTAAGCCACTTCAACAACCGTGTTCTTCTCGACCTGGCGCTGGATGGAAGCGTTCCAGCGCTGCGTGGTCGGGAACCGCAGATCGGGATTGACGGTCGTCGGGCCAATCGGCACGTCGGTGGTGAAGGGGTCCGGATTGCTTACGGAGTTGCCGAACGGAATGCCACCTGTGGTCACGACAACGACATAGGGGGGAGAATTTCGGGCATTGCCGAGCACATTGTCGAAGATGCGGTCGTAGTAGAGGCCATAGCTCGCGCGCAGGGTTGTCGAGCCCAAAGTCCAAGCGGCTCCTATGCGCGGAGCCCAATTGTTCCGGTCTGCCCGGAAAAGGCCCAGATCGCGCCCCTTGCCGATGGGAATCAGCCTGACTTGATTGAGCCCGGCGATTCCGTTGGAGATCAACGAGGCACCTTCAATCGGCCTCCCGTTCGGAGCCAAAAACGCATTGCTGAGGAATCCGTTCACTTCGGATGCGCGGCCGAGATACTCGTAACGCAACCCCGCCTCAATGGTCAGGTTGCGCCCCAGGCGAGTCGTCGTTTGAATATAGGGTGCCCATTCGGTAATGCGGAATCCGCGCAGGGACGTGGCCGGGGTCAGATAAAGATTCTGGGTGAAAAAATTCATGGGCGCATCGGGCTGAAAGATGGTGAACGCTCCAGCACTCGCGTACTGTGCATTGGGCCGCACGAGAAAGCTGAAAGTGCTGTTGTCTTGAAGCCTCCGGATTTCGCCGCCTATTTTGATGGTCATGCGTCCTCGCGTCATCGAAAACGAATCGCTCAACTGGTAGGTGTTCGAAAACCGGATGTTTGGCGAGGTGACCGTATATCCCAGTTCCGGCAGGCCGAATCCAGAGTTGATCGTCGGGATTCCGTTCGGAGTGAATGGGTCTCCATATGGCTGACCGGCAAAGGCCCCGGTTCGAAGCCTGCCGGCATCCAGGAGCGCGCTGGGGGCCGGTGCGAACGTGTTGTTCACGCCGTTCCGTTGAAAGGTCGCCCGAAACTCATTCAGTTTCGTGGCGGAAAAAGATTGTGTGTGCGAGACAACGGCGTTGTGAACACGATTCGTGAAGCCAACGCCGGTGCCCGGCAATCCGCTCCCCGCCACGGTTCCCGCACCGGCGCTGTTGTTGAAGAAGGAGTACCGCCCCGAGAGGCGGGAGCCCGCGGAGAAATTGTAATCGGCCTTGCCCGTGGCGGCATTTTGGTCGAAGCTGTTGGAGCGGTTCAGGGAGAGCGGGGCGATGACCGGGCTGTTCCGGCGGATGATCTCGGCTACCGGCAGTTCGTTCGCGGGGTTCACGGCGAAGGGCGGGGTGAAAACCGACGCGAAGATTTCCCCGAGAGCCCGATTCTGCTGGCGAATGGCGGCGATCGTATTCGGCGACGGGATGTTGTTCACGACGGACACTCCCTGCCGCTGGCGAAATCCCTCGTAGCTGCCGAAGTAGAACAGCTTGTCCTTCTTGACCGGGCCGCCCAGCGTGCCGCCGAAGTTGTTTTGGGAAAACGGCGGCGCAATCGCCTTGCCGTCTTTTTGAAACGCGGGGTTGAGGTCGAAAAAGCTGCGCGCGTCGAAGGCCCGGTTGCGCACGAACTCAAACAGCGTCCCATGGACCTCGTTAGTGCCCGATTTCGTAATGACGTTGATCTGCGCGCCGGAATTCCGGCCAAACTCCGCGCTTGCGCCGGAGGTGATCACCCGGAACTCTTCAACGGCGTCGACGCTGACGGCGTTGATGCCCGGCGCAGTCCCGGTAAAGGCCCCCGTGACGCTCGCCGCCGAACCATTCGGGACGACCGGATCGTTCAGGTCGCCTCCGTCGAGCAGGAAGTTGTTGGTGGCGCCCCTCGCGCCGTTGATGAATTGGCCCGAACCTTGATTGCTCGTATTCCCTGTCGAAACTCCGGCCTGAAGATTGATGAGCTGCGCGAAATTGCGGCCGTTCAGGGGAAGATCGATCACTCTGCGGGAATCGACAAGGCCGCTGATCGTCGCCGAATCGGTATCGAGTTGCGAAACGGTTGCCGAGACACTGGCCGTCTCCACCACGGATCCGACCTCCAGCGTGAAATCAACGCGAATCCTCGAGTCAACCGAAAGCTGAATTCCGGAGGCAGAACCTTTCTTAAAGCCGGTTTTCTCCACCGTGACCTCATAGGTTCCGATGGGCAAGGCCGTGACGACGTAGTCGCCGTTATCGCCCGAGGGGACACGGCGCTCGGCCCCGGTGCGAGTGTTCCGGATCAGGACCGCGGCTTCGGGGACGACCGCTCCGCTCGCGTCGCGGACGACTCCGATAATCGAACCGGTTGTCTCCTGGGCGAGAAGGACGGCTACGGGAGCGGTGAAAGCCAGGAAAGCCGCTCCAGCGGAAAATGCAAGCGTCTTGAACATGAAAGCCCCCTTCGACCTTTTTGGCGCAGGCGGCGGAAGCGCCCTGTCTCTTCGGGCCATACGACTCACCTGAAGCATGCGCGAACAGTCCTTTAGCGTTGCCACAGTATAGGGCGAAAGCGCGACGCCATCAATGGCCCGGAAGAGCTATGTGAGGCGGGGCGGGAAGGGCGTATATTGTGGGGGTTGTGGCCGCCCGCTCTCCATGGACCGCGCTCGCTTTCCTGGTAACGGCGGTGCCGCCCGCGCTTGGCCTCGATCCGGACAAGCTCCTGACGCAATATACGCATTCCTCGTGGAGCCAGGCACAGGGCCTGCCGCAGGATAGCGTCCACAAGATCGCTCAGACCTCCGACGGCTTCCTTTGGATCGGGACCGCCGAAGGATTGGCAAAATTCGACGGCTATGAGTTCAGGACATTCGATGTGGAGGGAGGTGCTCTTCCTTCCAACTCGATCACAGCGCTCGCTCCTGCCGGCGGCGGCGGCCTTTGGATCGGAACGCCAAATGGGCTGACGCTTCATCGGGATGGCCGCTTCCGCACCTATACCACCAAAGACGGGCTTCCGGACAACGCCATCAGCGCCGTGGACGAGGGGCCGGATGGAACGGTTTGGATCGCGGCGGGTCTTTTCTTGAGCCGGTATGGGTCCGGCCGGTTCACGACGTACGCGCCCGGCAGGGACATTCCGCTTTCCTCCGTGCGCACGCTTTGCCGCGGCCGGAAGGGCGAGCTTTGGATCGCTGGATTGGGCGGCGTCGCAACGAGGTCCGGCGAAGGGTTCCGGCGCGTCGTCGATCCGGCGACCTTGGGCGGCAACATACCCTATGCGTTACTTGCGGCGCGCAACGGAGACTTGTGGATCGGCGGTTCGGAAGGATTGATGGTGGCGGCGCCCGATGGCCGCATCCGGCGATTCCGCATGAGCGACGGCTTGCCCGACAATTCCGTCCGGGCGCTGGCGGAAGATTCGGACGGCAACGTGTGGGCGGGAACCGGAGGGGGTGTCGCACGGCACGGGAAGGGAAGGTTCTTAGCTTTCAGCGAAACCGAAAAGCGCTCGCGCGACATCGTTTTCGCGCTGTTCGAGGATCGCGAGCGGAATGTGTGGGCAGGGACGAACAGCGGGCTGAGCCGCTACCGGGACGATTTGTTCACGGTTTATGGAACGAGCGAGGGCCTTCCGAGCGACACCCCAAACTCCGTGTTCGAGGATCGCGCGGGCCGTCTATGGGTGGGATTTCACAACAGCGGGCTGATGTTGTTTGAAGAGGGCGGGCATCGCTCCTACACGACTCGAAACGGCTTGCCGGTGAACGAAATTCTCTCGATTCGCCAACGCGCGAACGGAGAATTGATCCTGGGCACCGCCGCTGGACTCGTTCGCAAGACGCAAGGCGGTTTCGCGACGTACCGCCCGCCCGATGCGCTGTCCCGATGGACCGTATTCGATGCATTGGAAGACGGGAAAGGCCGCTTGTGGCTGGCCACTCCCGGCGGGCTTGGCGAGTTGCGCGGAGGCAAGTTTCACTTGGCGATCCCAGGCGGTCCTTTGATCAGCAGCTCGTTCGGAGTTCTGGCCGAAAGCCACGATGGAAGCATTTGGGCCGGGACGCTTGGCCGCGGCCTATGGAGATGGAAGGAGGGAGCGGCAAAGCATTTCACTGCAGCCGACGGCCTTTCGAGCAATGGGATTCGCTCCCTTTTTGAAGACGCGAATGGAACGCTCTGGATCGGCACGTTCGGCGGAGGACTGAGCGCCCTGCGCGCGGGAAAGTTCCAGTCCTTTCGAGCGAAAGACGGGCTTCCGAGCGACAACGTCCTTCACGTGACGGGAGACGGCATCTGGCTGTGGCTGAGCACGACACGCGGAATCTGCAAGGTCAAGGAAGCCGATTTGTGGGACTTTGCGCAAGGGCGGCGGAAGGATCTGCCGTTGCAGACATTTGGTGTCCAGGACGGGCTGCGCAGTTCCCAGGCCGGGCCCAGCCATCCCGTGGCCGGCGGAGGGACGCGTTCGCGGGATGGCAGGTTGTGGTTTCCCACAAGCCGGGGTTTGGCTGTTCTGAAAGCGAACTCCCGCCCTCGCCAGACATCGCCACCGGTTGCACGAATCCTCGAGGCGACCGTGGACGGCGAGATCCTGAAACGGGAGGGGCCGGTGGAAATCCCGCCGGGGAAAGGGCGCATACAAATCCGTTTCGCGGCCATCCATCTCAGCGCGCCGGAGCGCGTCCAGTACTCCTACAGGCTGGAGGGGTTGGACCACGACTGGATTGCCATCGGAAACCGGCGCGTCATCGACTACAGCGGTTTGCGGCCTGGCCATTACCGGTTTGCGGTGAGAGGATCCCTTCCCGGCGCAACGGGGACGCCGGCGTTCTTCTCGTTTGCCCTGTTGCCGCGCTTCTATCAGACAGCTTGGTTCTACTCCGTTTGCGCGGCGGCGGCTCTGGCCTCCGCCGCCCTGCTGCACCGCTGGCGGCTGACGAACATCCGGCGCGGCTTTCAACTTGTGCTCGCGGAGCGCGCCCGCCTCGCGCGGGAGATTCACGACACGCTGGCGCAAGGCTTTGCCGGAATTTCCTCCCAGTTGGAAGCCGTGGCCATGTGCATGCCCGAGCATGCCGAGGCCGCGCGGCGGCACCTGCTCATGGCGCGCAGGATGGCTCGTCATAGCCTGACCGAAGCGCGTAGATCCGTAATGGATCTTCGCTCCTCGGACCTGGAAGGGCAGGACTTGGCATCCGCGCTCCGCACCGGCGCGCGGTCTTGGACGAGAAATTCACCCACGCGCGTCGAAGTCGACGCGATCCCGCCTCCGGGCAGGCTTCCGCACGAAACCGGGCAGCACCTTCTGCGCATTGCGCAGGAGGCCGTTGTGAACGCGGTTAAGCATTCGGGGGCGAGCAAGATAGATGTGAAGCTCTTCCCGCAGAATGGAAGCCTTTTCCTGCAGGTGACGGACAATGGGGCCGGGTTTGACACGGGCAACGTTCTCGCCGACTTTGATGGCCATTTCGGACTGGTCGGGATGCGGGAGCGGGCGCAGCGTGTCCGCGGCGTCTTTCGTATCCAGAGCAGCGCCAACCAAGGCACGGCTGTCGAGGTCCAGGTGCCGTTGCCATGAAAGCGCAGGGCCCGATCCGCGTGCTTGTGGCCGATGACCATCTTGTCGCAAGAATTGGCGTTGCGACGATTATCGACATGCAGCCGGACATGACGGTCGTCGGCCAGGCGGCGGATGGGGAGCAGGCGGTCGAACTGTATAAGCAACTGCGGCCGGACGTGACCCTCCTCGATCTGCGCATGCCGAACTTGCCCGGCACCGCGGCCGCGGAGGTCATTCGCCAGTCGAACCCCGAAGCGCGGATTGTAGCCCTGACCACCTATGGTGGAGACGAAGACATACGGCGCGCCCGGAACGCCGGCGTCAGCGCGTATCTGACTAAGGACGTGCTTCACGACGACCTCCTTGAAACGATACGGGCCGTGCATCGCGGCGAGTCTGCCGCCTGGCCGCAAATAGCCGGATCGAACGCCGATTATCTGGCGCTGAGCGCGCGCGAACTTCAGGTCCTCGAACTCATCGTCGGCGGCTTCGCGAACAAGCAGATTGCCTACCGGCTTGGCATCGCCGAACACACGGTGAAAAACCATGTCAAACATATCCTCGCGAAACTCGGTGTCCAGGACCGGACCCAGGCCGTGACGGCCGCCATCCAGCGTGGAATTGTCCACCTGCCTTAGCCGCCCGATAGCCCCACTGAGTCATTGATGGGCCGACCCCACAAACCTATATTGGTGGGGAGGATGATTGTTCCGCGTTCGCACACGGCCTGGGCGTTCTGCCTGATTGCTGCCCGCGCCGTCCTCGCTGCGGACGATCCCGAATCTGTTTTCTTCGAGTCGCGAATCCGCCCGGTCTTGGCGAACCGTTGCTATTCCTGCCACGCCGCGGCCGCGATGGGAGGCCTTCGTCTCGATTCGCCCGAAGGACTGGCGAAGGGGGGCAGTTCGGGGCCTGCCGTTGTCGCCGGCAATCCCAAGGAGAGCCTCCTCCTAAAGGCGATTCGGCATGAAGCGCCCAAAATCAAGATGCCCCCAGGCCAGAAACTTCCGGAGGCGGAAATCGCCGACCTCGAACGGTGGATATCGAACGGGGCTGTTTGGCCGCAACCGGGCGGCCTGTTCGAAGCGAAAGTGAAGCCGATCCTCTCCCGCAACTGCTACGCGTGCCATACAACTTCCGAACTGGGAGGGCTACGGCTCGACATCCGCGACCGTGCCATGAAGGGCGGCCACGACGGTCCGGCGATCATTCCCGGAAAGCCCGACGAGAGCCTGTTGATTCAAGCCGTGCGCCGCACCCACGAGCGGTTCAAGATGCCGCCTTCGAGCAAGCTTTCCGACGAGGACATCTCCATCCTTGTGGATTGGGTCCGGCAGGGAGCAACTTGGCCTGCCGAGAACGAGGGCTCCGCCAAGCCAGGCGCGTCGCCAGCTATTACTGCGGAGCAGCGGGCGTTCTGGGCTTTCCGGCCAGTCGGAAAGCCCGCGCTCCCGGCTGTCCGGCGAGAAGATTGGGCTCGCACTCCGATCGACCGTTTTGTGCTTGAGAAATTGGAGCGCGCCGGGATGCAGCCGGGACGGATGGCGTCGAAGAGATCGCTAATCCGTCGCGCGACATTCGACTTGACCGGGCTTCCGCCAACCCCGGAAGAGGTCGACGCATTTTTGAGCGACTCTTCGCCTGGTGCATTTGCAAATGTGGTGGACCGTCTGCTGGCGTCGCCTTCGTACGGCGAGCGATGGGGGCGTCACTGGCTCGATTTGGCGCGCTACTCCGACGGCAAGATCGGTCCGTCGCGCGACGCTCCCTATCCCCACGCTTACCGCTATCGGGACTGGGTCGTGCAGGCCTTGAATGAAGACATGCCCTATGACCTTTTCATCAAGGCTCAACTCGCGGCCGACCTGCTGGACCACCCGGACAAGGCAAAGCTTCTTCCTGCGTTGGGCTTTCACGCCCTTGCGCCCGCCGAGGTGGCCGGTGTTCCCGTCGACGATCGCGTGGACGTGACGACAAGAGTTTTTTTAGGGCTGACGACCGGCTGCGCCCAATGCCACGACCATAAGTTCGATCCGATTCCAACGAAGGATTACTACTCATTGCTTGGCGTTTTCCGAAGCAGTGAATATGCGGAAATACCGCTTGCCTCCGCCGGCGCCGTCGACCGCTACCGCCGGCATAAGAAGCTGGTCGACGAGCAGCGTTCGCGGCTCGACCGCTTTATCGAGCAACAGGCGGAACAACTTATTGAGTTGTTCTCCGCCCGGACGGCGGACTATCTCATGGCTGCCTGGAAGGTCCAGCACGATTCCCTGGACGCTTCGGCCGTGGCTCGCGACCGGCGGCTGGACGGCGAAACCTTGGAGCGCTGGATCCGGTACTTGGCGGTTCCGGAGAAGGAGCATCCTTTTCTAAACCGATGGTACGATCTCGCCCGACGTAATGCTTCGGAGGAGCGGATGCGCGCCGCTGCCATCGAATTTCAGAACGCGGCGTTGTCCGTGAGCGCGGAGAAAAAAGCGGTGGACGATCGGAATTATGTGAAGCTTGGCGGGGCGGAAGGGGCGGGCAATTCAAAAAAGAAGCAGTTCACCAACCTTGAGTTTCTTCCGCCGGAGAAAGGATATCTGTGGCGCGATCTCGCGTCGCCTCCATTCCTTCTGGTCGGAGATGGCATCGCCTTCGATGGCGGACTCTATTACTACGGCCGTTTGCCGCGCGCCGACGACTCCGGGGAAGGCCCCGCCGAGTCGCAAAGCAAAGAGCCACGTCATCGGATCGAGCGTTTTCTGAGCGGATTGTGGAAGGAGCACTACGACTCTCTTGTGGCCGAGTTGACGGCGCTGGAACGGACGTTGCCTCCTCCGTATCCCTTCCTGCATGCCTTGCGAGACTCCGCGAACCCGGCCAATCTGCGGGTTCATATTCGCGGGGACGAGGCGAACCTCGGGGAAGAAGCGCCGAGACGCTTTCTTCAGGTTCTCAACGATGGCGATCCGCCGCGGTTCAAGAAAGGCAGCGGCCGCCTGGAGTTGGCGGAGTGCATCGCGGACGCAGGAAATCCATTGACGGGCCGGGTGATTGTGAACCGTCTCTGGCAACTTCATTTTGGACAAGGCATTGTTCGAAGCACGGGGAATTTCGGCCAACTGGGAGATCGGCCCAGCCACCCGGAATTGCTCGACTATTTGGCGGCGCGGCTGGTGGAAGGCGGCTGGTCGCTCAAAAAGCTTCACCGCGAAATGATGCTGTCCGCCACGTATTCATTAAGCGCGGAGCGGCATCCGGAGAACGACCGGAAAGATCCGGAGAATCGATTGCTCTGGCGCGCCAATGTGGTGCCCCGCTTGAGCGTCGAGGCCCTCCGGGATTCCATGCTGGCCGTCTCGGGCCGGCTCGATCCTTCCGCCGGAGGTCCGCCGGCGCCGTTGAGCGATCCCGGCAACCGGCGGCGGACCATTTATGGAACCGTGGCGCGCACCAAGACCGACATGGTGCTTTCTGTTTTCGACTTTCCCAACCCTAATCAAACCGCCGAAGAGCGAGCGGTTACCGTTGGCCCGTTGCAGCGCCTATTCCTGATGAACAGCCGGTTCATGATCGACTGCGCGAAGGCGCTTGCCAGCCGGCTGCAACACGAAGCGCCGGATGGTGACGCAGCCAGAATCGCGCGCGCCTATCAACTGCTCTATGCGCGCCCGCCCACGAACGAAGAGGCAGCGCTCGGCCTGGAGTTCTTGAAGGGGGACGCCCAGGCTTGGCCAGACTATGCCCAGGCGCTCATGGCGGCCACCGAGTTCAGTTCGATCGACTAGGAAGCAATGAAATGAATCGCCGTGAACTATTACGCACGATGGGCGCCGGCTTTGGGGCACTCGGCCTGATCGACACGCTCGGCGCGAACGAAACCGAGAACCCGCTTGCTCCGAAGAACCCTCACTTCGCTCCGCGGGCAAAAAGGGTGATTTTCTTGTTCCTCAACGGTGGTTTGTCTCAGGTGGACACCTTCGACCCCAAACCCGAGCTCACCCGCCGTGATGGCGAGCCTTTGCCAGGACCTCGCATTCAAACCGATCGCGCCGCAGGGCACTTAATGCGCTCTCCTTGGACGTTCCGGAAGCATGGCCAGTCCGGGATCGAGGTGAGCGAGATTTTTCCGAAGGTTGGCGCCACGATCGACGATTTCTGTGTGATCCGCTCCACATACTCGGACAATGGCAATCACACTCCGTCGTTGTTCCTCATGAACTGCGGACATCAACTTCCGGGCCGCCCGTCGCTGGGCTCGTGGGTCGCCTATGGGCTTGGGACGGAAAACCAAAATCTGCCGGGTTTTGTTGTGCTCTGTCCTGGATATCCAAATGTAGGGCCCCAGTTGTGGTCGTCGGCCTTCCTGCCGTCGGTGTACCAGGGAACCTATATTCCGAACAATGAGCGCGGTGCCGAGCGCCTGGTCCCGAACATCCGGAACCCGGAACTGAGCCCCGAACGCCAGCAGCGCCAGCTACGGCTGGTGGATCGACTGAACCGCTCCTATCTTCAGCAAATCGGGCCGCAGCCGCAGTTGGAAGCCGGGATCCAGGCGATGGAGGTCGCCTTCCGTATGCAGGCCGCGGTGCCTGAGGTCTTCGATATCGAACGCGAGCCTGAGCACGTTCGCTCCCGTTACGGCGACACGCATTTTGGCCGCGGCTGCCTTATGGCGCTGCGCCTAGCGGAACAGGGAGTGCGGATGGTTCAGCTCTATTTTGGCGACTTCCAGCCTTGGGACAGCCACGATGACATCATGATGCACGGCAGGCGCGCGCGGGAAGCGGACCCCGCCATCGCTGCCCTGATCTCGGACTTGAAGGCGAGGGGAATGTTCGACAGCACGTTGGTGGTGGTCGGAAGCGAGTTCGGCCGGACCCCGATGATTCAAAATAGCGGATTGGAAAAAATTGGGCGCGGCCGCGATCACAACATCTACGGCTATACAACGCTGCTTGCGGGCGGCGGGATCAAGCGTGGATTTGTTCATGGCGCGACCGACGAGTTCGGCTTGCGGGCGATTGAAAGCCCGGTGCACGTTCACGACCTCCATGCCACGATCCTCCATCAACTCGGCCTCGACCATAAACGGCTGACCTACCGCTACAGCGGCCGCGATTTCCGGCTGACCGACGTGGCTGGCAATGTTGTGAAGGAAATCCTTGCCTAACGGCCCTGAATCGCGGTGAGCCGCCTCCGGAGAACTATGCCTATTCGACTCTGGCCCATCCTGGCATTCGTTGCCGGGATGGCCTTTTCGCTCCTGCAAGCACAGCCGGCCTACGATCTTCTGATCCGCCGCGGGCATGTGATCGACCCAAAGAATGGAATCGACCGGGTGATGGACGTCGCGGTGAAAGACGGCAAGATCGACCGCGTTGCGCCGTCCCTGCCCCCGGCTTCCGCCCAGAAGGTAATCGACGCCCAAGGCCTCTACGTGACCGCGGGCCTCGTCGATATTCACACTCATGTTTTTGCGGCCGGCACGGGAACGGCATTCGCGGGCGGCGATTTCGGCCTCCCGCCAGACGGTTTGGCGATGCGAAGCGGCGTGACCACCGTCGTCGACGCAGGCAGTTCGGGATGGCGCAATTTCCCGGAATTCAAGCGGCGCGTCATTGGCCGCGACATCAACTATCCGATGGTGCGCGTCCTGGCCATGCTGAACATCGTCGGCCATGGCATGGGGGGCGGTGCGGTCGAACAGAACACGCAGGACATGGACGGGCCCGCAACGGCCCGGGTCGCAAAGCAGTTTCCCGAGCATGTCGTTGGCGTCAAAGTGGCGCACTACACGGGACAAGACTGGATCGCCGTGGACCGGGCGGTTGAGGCAGGAACTCTGGCCGGCATCCCGGTAATGGTCGACTTCGGGCGCTCCACCCCCGCCCGCTCGTATCAGGATCTCGTGCTGAAGCATCTGCGGCCGGGCGACATCAGCACGCACATGTACGCCGCCAGCATTCCCCTTTTCGACGAAGGCGGAAAGCTGCTCCCTTACCTCGCCCAAGCCCGCAAGAGAGGGATCCGTTTCGACCTGGGCCATGGCAACAAGAGCTTCTTCTGGGAGCAGGCCCTGCCCGCCGCCAGGCAAGGCTGGATGCCGGATTCCATTTCCACCGACATTCACGTCCGAAGCCAGCTTGCCAGCATGAAGGACATGACCGTCACCATGAGCAAGGTCCTCACTCTCGGGGCCTCGCTTGCGGACGTGGTTCGCATGTCCACCATCCGCCCTGCGGAGCAAATCAAGCGCCCGGACCTGGGGCACCTTTCTCCGGGAGCGCCGGCGGACGTTGCGATTCTGCGCTTAGAGCGCGGACGCTACGGCTATTGGGACGGCGAGGACATCGTCCGAGAAGGGGCCGTGCGCCTCACGTGCGAATTGACGTTGCGGAACGGCCAGGTCGCGTGGGACCTCAATGGCCTTGCGGCAAGGAAGTACGCCGCGGCGAAGCCCGCTTCTTCCCGTTAACTCGCGGCGAGATCGCCTTCGAATCCTGGACAGCAAGCTGACTCCGCGGCGCGCCATTGGCCGCGCAAATCTCAAATCCCAGCATCCGAGCGATGGAAATAACTCTCCTGCCTGGCAAGCAGGTGATTGATCTGTTTTTTTCACCACAAATCACCAAACGAGTCGAAATGCTGAGAGCTAGAAGACAGGATGCAGCCGGTAGAACGGCACTTTCCGGCGCCTAGTAGAGCGAAGTCGGCCCTATTGGGTCCATCCCGTATTGCGAGTAACGGGTCGTCCAACGCGGCCATCCCTCGCACCCACTGTCAGTACTTTCACGTTCGCCGTCGGAATTGCACTCGTACACCGGTCATTCGCAAGCGGAATTCTACGAGCTGTTCGCTAACATTCCATTGGCGCGCGATCAGTGCTGTTGCAAGACGCGCTTTTGTGGCGAAGATGAGCGCCGGCCGAGGCAGGAGCAAGCACCATCCGAGCCAGTTCGCCTCTTCTTCTTGTTTGTCGTCGAAGCTGCGCATCACCATTGACCCGTCGTGTGAGAGCACGAGTTTGGTTGGTTCGTGCTCGAGGATGATGTGTGCAAGTTCGTGGGCGAGATCGCTGCTTTGTCGTGCAAGCGAATGGCGCGGGTTGTGAATGATGAGAGCCGCATCTCCGAAGGTGCAGGTGACTGCTGACCAGCCATCGGGATCGTGGCATAACAGTTGGTCGAGCACGGACTGTGGCAGCCCAACGACGTCATGTGGCGTCCAGACACGCACGCCGAGGTGCTCTGCGAGGCGCGAAGGCGCGAGTGGTGCGTGTGGCGCGAGATCCAATTCTCGCCGGATGCTCAGTGCGAGTTGTTCGGCCCAGGTCTTGAAGCCACGAACCAGTACCCCCATTTGGCGTTCTACCGATCCGGCTCTTGGATCGGCGGGTTCGCCGCGAATAAGAGCATCTGCGCGAGTGCCTGTATCGTTTCTGGCTTTGCGGTGCGGTCCGCTTTGAAGTGCGCGGACATGTTGACCATGCCGACGGGATGGGGTGTCGCCTCTTTTTCTTCGATGCCGAGGAAGGAGCTGGGGTCGAGTGCGAGCCACTGACAGAGCTTGCCGAAGGTGACCACATCGGGTATGCGCCCGCTCTCAACGCGCAAGAGTGTGGCTGCGCTGATGCCGATTTCTGCGGCGGTCTCGCGCATCTTCTTGGCACCTCGCCGCTCGCGAACGAGCGCGCCCAAGCTCGCTAATGATCGACGTGGCAAGTAGTTATCTCCAAGCACATATTATTGCAAAACAGAAGTCGCTTGTCGAAACCGACTGCCCGTGGTATAAGGAAAACAGAACTACACCTAAGAAACAGGCTGGGCAGGGTGGGTTCGGCTTTCCAAGAAAGGTAGGTCGTCATGGCGAAGAATGATCGGTATGTAGTGAAGCACCCGGATGGGTGGGCGGTGCGCGGTCCGGGACAGAAGCCGAGCGATGTCTTACAGCGGCAGGCTGACGCGGAAGCGCGCGCGAAGGAGATCGTAAGCAATCTCGGCGGCGGCGAGGTCCGCATTCAGGATCGGCATGGTCGGTGGCGCGATTCGGACACGGTCGCGCCGGGCAATGATCCGTTCCCGCCTCGGGATGGAAAGCACTAAGTAGCGATGCTCCCGTATTCGAGCATGGTCGGTGGTTCCGCGCAGCGTTCGATCACGCGCGCGCGTGTCGCGCAACGGTTTCAGACACTCCTCGCGCGCATTGAACCACTGCCGACCGAAGTCGCTGCCGCGTATAAGCATGCGGGCTCCATCAAAGCACGCCTTGCGAAGTCGTTCGAGCTCAAGAAGTTCGTCGTCGTCGGCAGCCATGCTCGCAATACGGCCATCAGAGGGTGGAGCGATGTCGACTTCTTCGCCGTGGTCAGCCGCGACGATGTGCGCTGGGGCGACGGCTATGTGCGCTCGTCGACCACCTTGGATCGGGTGCGTCTCGATCTCGGTACTCGCTTCTGGCGTACGGAGACCGCGCGCGACGGGCAGGCGATTATGCTCAACTTCGGCAGCGGCAGCGCCGTCGATGTCGTTCCCGCATTCTTCTGGGAAATGGGACCCAAGCACCCGATCTACCAGATGCCCGATGGTACCGGCGAGTGGATGCCAACCAATCCCGAAGTACACGGTGCCTACCTGAAGCGTGCCAACCTGGCAAGCGGCGGCAAGCTCCGGCGCACCGTCCAGCTCTTGAAGTTCTGGCGCGAGTGCCGCCAACCGCGCATTCCGCTCTCCTCCTTCCACCTGGAGATCGTCCTCGCAAGTGAGGCCATCTGTACGGGGGCAAAGTCGCACGCCGAATGCCTTGCCGCAGCCTGGACGATTTTGGCCGACCGCGCGTGCCGCAGCATGCGCGACCCGCTGCAAATCGCGGGACTGATCCCCGCGGCGAAGACAACGGCGCAACAGGAGCACGTCCTGCGCAGTGTGTGCTTTGCACGAGACCACGCTCTTGCGGCGCTCGACGCCGAAGACGACGGCGACTACGAGGAAGCGCTGCGGCAGTGGAACATTATATATAACGGCTACTTCCCACAGCGCTAACCGAAATCCCCCCATATGGTCCTGTCTGCCACAATCACGCAAGGCTTCGACACGCTACGCCAGCATTTGGAAATCACCGGCCTCCAAGAGGCCACCGTCTCCAAGCGCCAGCGTAACGTCCGCGACGCGATCGAGGCAGAACTCACCGTCCTGGATTCCTTCTTGACGGGATCATACCGGCGCAATACGATGATCGCGCCTCTGTCTTCGGCGGACGTTGACCTCTTCATCGTGCTGCATTCCAGCTACTACCGCGCGAACGGCGCAGCAGCGCTTCTCGACCGTGTTAAAGCCGTCCTGCTCAACACATACGCGCGCACCCCGGAGATCAGCCGCAGTGGTCAAGCCGTCACGATTACCTTCACCGATTTCCAAGTCGATGTGGTGCCCGCGTTCCACCGTCAGGGCGGCGGTTTCCTCATCCCGAATGCACGAACCAACCAGTGGATCTTGACTGACCCTAAGGAGCATGTAACGCTCTGGAGCAAGGCCAACGCCGCGCACAACGGCGACCTCGTGCCACTGATCAAGATGATCAAGCAATGGAACCGCTCGCACAGCAACCTCCTTCGTTCATTCCACCTGGAAACGCTCATCCTTAACGTGCTGACGAACGTTACGATCTCCGACTTTCGGTCGGGTGCACGGTACGTCTTTGATAAAATGCACGCCCTTGTGCAAGAGGCCGTCGCTGATCCTGCTGGGTATAGCGGGAACCTTGGCGCGTACCTCGACACACAGCAGAAGATCAATGACGTCTGTGCACGCCTCACCACCGCGTGCCAACGCGCACGTGAGGCTGAACGATTCGAAGCACAGGGACGCACTGACCTCGCATACGAGCAATGGCGGCTGATCTTCGGCGACAAGTTCCCCGCATTCCGAGGATGACCCTGAGCCGCACTACCACTGCCACGCCGAATCCGTTCGCCCTCGCGCGAGCAGTGGACGACTGCGCGAAATGGTGGTGGGGCGCATCGCTTACCATCAAGGCGTTCGGTTTCGCTGTCGGCATGCTCATTTGCTTTCCTGCACCGCAGGAACCGCTCCCGTTTTTCGTCGCTACGTTCACCGTTCTTGCCGAACTCGCCATCGTCCGGTCCGACACGCTCAAGGGCATGGGACAGAGCATCCGCCGCAAGCTCGACCTGCAGGACTCCTTCGGATGGGACATGCCAAACACAGAATTCTCCGACCTGCTCGTCCGGTGCCCGCAATCCGTCAAAGCCCGAGCGCAACGCGACAACGCGACAGCACCCTACTTCGCAAGCGACGAACCCCCAGGACCGACCCGCGCCCTGCACAACCTCAGTGAATCAGCATGGTGGACGAAACACCTCGCAGAAACCATGGCAAAGCTCTGCACCGCGGCACTTGTGATCGGCGTAATCGGCGCGCTCGTCGTGCTCATCATCGCCCTCCAAACTCTGCACGAGCACACCGTCCAAGTGAACACCGCGAGGATCGTCACCGGCTTCCTCATGCTCCTGCTCTCCACGGGGATCATCAAACTCATCCTCGGCTACAACAGCCTCGCAAAGAAGGCTGGCACCAGCGAGGCAGCAGCATGCCGACTCCTGCAAACACCGCATCCCGAACAACTCGACGCGTTCAAGATCATGTACGACTACCACGTCGATCGCGCCACCGGCCTCATCATCCCAACATGGATCTGGAAGCATCGAAAAGACGAACTCAACCACATATGGGCGACACACCGCGCCCTGCCGGTCGTGAAAATAACTGGAGGCTAGCAGAACGACCGTGTCCACAAGCAGTTCGAAATCAGATAGCGCGAGCACTTCACGCATTTCTAGTCCCGCCGCCACAGGCGGCGCGGGCACATTCTTTGAACAGCACGTCGCCGCCTACTGGCTGGCGCAGCTCCTAGTCAGGAGCATTCCTCCCATATTTATCGACACTTCGGTGATTGAAGTCTCATTTCAGACTGAGCGACTTGGGTGGAAGACGGATGACTTCCTGATCATTTGCGAGCAACCCAGCGAGCCTAAAAAGCTCGCTGGGCAAGTGAAGCGTGATTTCGTTGTCAGTTCGGCAGATGAAGAGTGCAAAAAAGCGGTTACAGACTTCTGGCTCGACTTCAAGAATGAGACTATATTCAATCCGGCCAAAGACCGGCTGGTTCTCGTAACGTTACGTGGCACAAATGTTCTTCTTGAGCACTTTCTAGGTCTTCTTGACTGCGCGAGAGCTTCCTCCACCGGTGTGGAGTTCGCCGAGCGACTTGACACGCCAGGGCTGCTTTCAAAGAAGGCGATCACATACTCCAAGGAACTCCTCAAGATCATCGGCGACACCGAAAGCAAAACTCTCGGCCCGGCTGAGCTCTGGCCGTTTCTTCAAATTCTGCACGTGCTGAGCCTAGATCTCAATAGTTCGACCAATCAGACAGAAGCTCACATAAAGGCTCTCCTCGGCTATACGGTCGGGAATGGCGATCGTGTGGCCGGCGCCCAGAGTTCCTGGGCATCACTCCTGGAACTGGCGGGCAAGGCTTTACCTGCATCCCGCACATTGCGAAGGGAGCAGTTGCCTCAGGAGCTACTTGACCGTCATGGGTCGATTGGGGGAATGGAGCGAGATGTCCTCGCTGCGCTGAAGGACCATTCGGAATTCGTATTTCGGAGTATCCGTTCGACACTAGGACCAGCCCTTCATCTGACTCGGATCGGGCCTACGCAAGATGTTTTGGATGCATTAGAGCGCCAACAAGTGGTGATCCTCGCAGGTCCCGCTGGAAGTGGGAAGTCGGTCATCGGGAAGCACGTTACTTCCATTTTGTGTGCAGATCATTTCGTCTTTGGGTTTCGAGTCGAAGAGTTCGCTCAGCCACATCTGGACGCAACCCTACGCGCAGCTCAGATCCCAGCGAACGCTGCCACGCTCACGGCGATACTTGCATCTCAGAATTGTAAGGTCATCGTGATCGAGAGTGTCGAGCGGCTGCTGGAGAAGTCTACACGAGATGCATTCAGCGACCTCGTAACACTAGTTCAACGCGACGCAAATCTTCGCTTAGTTTTGACTTGCCGCGATTATTCCGTGGAGCAAGTAAGAGCCAGCTTCCTTCATTCCGCCGGCATTCCGCATGAGGTCATCAGTGTACCCATGCTGTCCGATCCAGAGCTTCGCCAAGTGGAGGACGCTTATCCGAGTATGTCGCGTCCCTTGGCGAATTCAGCACTGCGTCAAATCCTTCGCAATCCCTACTTTCTGGATAAAGCTCTGCAACTCGATTGGTTGGCCAATGAGTTTCCGGAAACGGAACGCGCTTTCAGACAGCTCTTCTGGAAACAAGTAATTCGTGCCGAGCAACGAGTGTCTCTGGCCATGGCTCGACAGCGGGAACACGCGTTCCAAGAGATTGCAGTGCGGCGAGCACGTGCCCTTGCATCCTACGTGACAGGTGGAGAATTAGACACTGAAGTGATCGAGGCTCTGAAGCAG
>Ga0187894_10002716_pt1 | contig 20830 bp, 19 predicted proteins | sample GBC1701081metaG_FD_136650 | JGI IMG/M metagenome (GOLD analysis project Ga0187894, IMG submission 136650) | White microbial mat communities from a lava cave in the Kipuka Kanohina Cave System on the Island of Hawaii, USA - GBC170108-1 metaG ...
ATGCTGCGCCATGCGCACCATGGCATCGTAGATCGGCTGGTCGCCGTGCGGGTGGTATTTGCCCATCACGTCGCCGACGATGCGCGCCGACTTGCGGAACGGCCGCGTCGAGTCGTAGCCGCCCTCCTTCATGGCGTAGAGGATGCGCCGTTGCACCGGCTTCAGCCCATCGCGCGCATCGGGCAGGGCGCGCGAGACGATCACGCTCATCGCGTAGTCGAGGTAACTGCGCCGCATCTCCTCTTCGATGGTCACGGGCGCGATATCGCCCGGCGGCGGCGGTGGCGGCAGGGGTTCTTGCGGTGCTGTAGCGTCGGTCACGCGGGTACTCGTGGCGCAGGATCAAATTCTGGGTTTGTCCCGCAGCGCCGACGCGGGACTTTTGCAAGCAATGTGAAGCGCGAAACAGAGCCCTGACGGCGGGACCGGAAGGGCGCGGCGCACACTATCAAATGGTGCGGTTTGCGCAAACGAAATCCCGCCTATCGTACACCCCATAAATCATTGATTTATATCGAGTTATTTAGCTTGTCCAAGCGTCCAACGGCGATTTCGTCAACGGCCAGTGCAGGCGCGAATCTGGTCGCGACGGCCACGGCGCCTCAGGGCGCGCAAAGCCGCGACAAAGACGTTTGGTTTCTCTACTTGTACGTGCAGTCGCACGAAGTCACGACAGCCAAACCGGCGGATGAGTGCCGAGCGGCACGGCGGGACGATCCCACCGAGGCGGCGTTTCCGACAATCGGCCGGCATGGCGTACGGCGGTCAGGCGGCCGAAGCCGCTGTCGGACTCCTCGAGCAGGTCCCGGATGTCCTCCAGCCGCGGATCGGGCGCGGCAAGGCCGGCGTCGAGTCGCCCCAGCTGCGTGATCCACCGACCGGTCTGCGCCAGCGACACGCGCACATGCCAGCTGCCGCCCTCGCGCGCGCGTCGCAGCAGCGCGATCATGGCACCCAGCGCCAGGAGATAGCCCGACGCGTGATCCAGCGCCTGGCAGGGCAGCGGCTTAGGCTCCGTCGTACCGGCAGCCTCGGCTTCGGCGTGGTTGATGCCGCTGGCCGTCTGGACCAGCGAATCAAAGCCCCGCCGGTCCGCCCACGGGCCGGCCTCACCATAGGCCGAGAGCGTCACGCAGACGATACCAGGACGCAGCGCCGCGAGCGCCGTGGGATCAAAGCCGTGACCGGCGATGGCAAGGGGCCGATAGCCCTGCACGAAGACATCGGCCGCGCGCACCAGGCCCTGCAGCGTCTCCTTGCCGTCCTGCGTGCGCAAATCGACATGCGCAGCGCGTTTGCCGCGACCGGTATCGATCACCAGCGGCTCGACCGACGGCAGCCCCGGGCCGCTGACATTCAGCACATCGGCACCATGGGCCGCCAACGTGCGGCCGCAGACCGGGCCGGCGATGATGCGCGTCAGGTCAAGCACGCGCACGCCGCTCAACGGCTGTTGCGGATCGTCGGGAAGCTCCCCGGCGGGCGCTTCGCCGATCTTCTCGATCCGCATCAGCGGCAATTCGGCCAATGCCTGGCCCTGGGGATGGGCGTCCCACTCGGCCGGACTGCGCATCATCGCCACCACCAGGCCGGCATCGGCCGCGGCCTGCTCAAAGGCATCGGCCTGCCAGCCGGACAGCGCCTGGGCCACCGCGTCACGGTCATAGGCGCAGCCCAGCAGTTTCAGCACGCCGTCACGGTGGTGCGGGAAATTGGTATGCAGCCGCACCCAGCGGCCATCGCCGCAGCGGTAGACGCGCGCGATTTTATCCCAGGGCTCGCTGGGTGATTTGCCGTCGACCAGCAGATAGCGCTCGCTGCGGAACTCGACGGCGGCGTGGCGCATGTCGACCGACACGCGCTGGTGGTGGCCGGTGCGCAGCCGCCACAGCTCGGCGGCCGCCGCGGTCGCAGCCGCGATGCTGGCTTGCGCGGCGGCGCCGACGCGAAAGGATGACGGCAGCGCCGGCTCGGCACCGCTCAGATCGACATCGTCGAGCGCCCGGGCATGGCCGCCGACGACCTGCCAGAGATCGGCGAGGATTTGACCAACAGTCGGGTTCATGTGCGCATCCCAGCAGATTTGCCGACTGCACGCCACCGCGTAGCGGTCCTTGTCAAAACGGGACATGATCCGTCGGCTATAGTGCGCGCGCCGCAGTGTCCAGGTCGGAGTTCCCACGTGCCGTCATCATCCGAGTCCACCGTGCCATCCGTCGTCGTCTTCGACCTCGGCGGGGTCCTCGTCGATTGGAATCCACGCTATCTCTTCAGCAAGCTGTTCGACGACACCCAGCGCCTGGACTGGTTTCTGGCCAATGTGTGCAACGGCGCCTTCTACCTCCGGCTCGATATCGATCGCGACTCCCGCGCGGCAATCGCTGACACGATGGCACGCTATCCCGAGCACGCTACCGAGATCGCAGCCTATGTCGAGCGCTTCGACGAAGCGGTCCGTGGCGAGATCGCGCCCATGGTCGGGCTGCTCGAACGCCTGCACGCCGCCGGCACGCGCCTTTATGCGCTGACCAACTGGGCCGCCGATACGTTCGCCCGCAGCCGGCCACGGCTGCCCTGCCTGTCGCTGTTTCGCGACATCGTGGTCTCCGGCGAGGAACAGCTGGTCAAGCCTGATCCGCGCCTCTTCCAGGTGCTGTTCACGCGCGGCGGCTTCACGCCGGACGAGGCGGTGTTCATCGACGACAACCGGGTCAACGCCGACGCCGCCCAGACCCTGGGCATGCGCGCCATCCACCATCGCGATCCGGCCGCAACGATGGATGCCCTGCGCGCGATGGGTCTGCCGGCTTAAAATCCCGGGAGCGCGGGTGACCCGCCCGCATCTGCGACGAAGCTCAGCTTTCGCCGTAGGCGTGCAGCACCGAGACAAAAGCGGGCGAGACGCCCGCGCTCCCAGGAAATGTTAGAACGGCACGTCGTCGTCGAGTTCGGGGCGACCGCCACCGCCACCGCCACCGCCACCACGCGGCGCCGGGCGACCGCCACCGCCACCGCCCGCCCCGCCGCCATTGCCGTTGCCGTTGCCGTAGTCCTCGGCGCCCCCCCCGCCCTCACCGCTACGGCTATCGAGCAGGGTGAGCGTGCCGCCGAAGCGCGGGATCACGACCTCGGTCGTGTAACGCTCCTGGTTGTCCTTGTCGGTCCACTTGCGGGTCGCCAGCTGGCCCTCGAGATAGACCTTGGAGCCCTTGCGCAGATACTTCTGCGCGATCTCGCCGATCTTGTCGTTGAAGATCACGACGCGATGCCACTCGGTGCGTTCCTTGCGCTCGCCGGAGGCCTTGTCGCGCCAGTTCTCCGACGTCGCGACCGACATGTTCACGACCATGCCGCCGTTCTGCATATTGCGGATTTCGGGGTCACGGCCGAGATTTCCGACCAGGATGACTTTGTTGACGCTGCCGGCCATAGGGGCGCTCCTTTCGGCTTTCCCGGAGCGGCAACGGCCGCTCCTACCTCACGGCGGCGAACCTAGCGCACCCGGCCTGTGGGCAACCACCAATTTTCGGTTGAAACCGGGGGCCGCCAGCTTCGGTCACGATGCGGCGATCAGCATGTCGGCAAGCCCCTTGGGGTCGTCGACCATGACGTCATGGCCGGCCGGGCTCACCTCTGTCTTCCAGGCCGCATCGCCCTTGAGTTTTTCGTAGAAGGCGGTGAACGGCGACGGGCTCCAGCCGGACGCATAGATGTATGTGCGCTTGGCCACGCGCCGATAGGCACCGCCCAACTTGACCGGCTCGAGAAAGCAGCCGATGCCCATCGGCACGCACTTGCCGTTCACCCACGCGAGGTCCTTGGCGTTGACGTTGAAAGCCTCGCCCGGAATGGCATCCATCCGGACACCGGCATTCTTGGCCGTACCGGCGAGGAAGAACGCCTGGTTGGTATCGGCGACGAAACTCCACAGCGCCTGGCCGTCCTCGGGCACGAAGGCGTCGAGATAGACCAGTGACCGGATACGGTCGGCCAGCGCATCCGCCACGCCGGTGATCACCATGCCGCCGTAGGAATGGCCACACAGCACGACATCGGTCAGGTCCTCCCATTTGAAGACATTGACGATGTCCTGGATGTGCAGGCTGAGGTTGACGTTGATCGCGTTGAGGTGCGAGCGCTCGCCGACTCCGGTCAGGGTCGGCGTGAACACGTCATGGCCCTGTGCACGCAGCAGTTTCGCCGTACGGGCGTAACACCAGCCGCCATGCCAGGCACCATGAACCAGGACGAACGTCGTCATCGTTTCCCCCTCCAGACTTGAGCTTGTCAACGCTGGGGCCGATCGCCGGGCCTGTCACGCCGAAAATTATCCCCGCCGGCTTGCGTTGCGCTCATCCGGGTGTGAGGCATTCGCATGCGGCGACACACCGGTCGGTGTGTATGGTGCCGCCGCCCCGTCATTTCCCACCAGTGGCAACCGTGACCGCCCCATCCTTCCATACTGCCGCCCTCACCCGCGCCCAGAGCCTTGCCATCCTCGGTGGTGCGGCCGTCATGCTCAGCCTCGCCATGGGCATGCGCCAGAGCCTCGGCCTGTTTCAGCCCTCGGTGATGCGCGATCTCGGCATCACCGCCGCCGACTTCCAGTTCGCCATCGCCGTGCAGAACATCGTGTGGGGCATCACCCAGCCCTTCATCGGCGCCCTGGTCGACCGCTACGGCACGCGCTTCATCGCGCTGGCCGGCGGCGCCCTTTATGCGATCGGGCTGGCGCTGACGGCGTGGGCCACGGATGCGCTCACCATCACCATCGGTGCCGGGCTGCTGGTCGGCGTGGCACTCTCCTGCACCACGTCGGGCATCGCTGCCAACATCGCCGCGCGCGTGGTGGTGCCGACGCGGCGCAGCCTGGCGTTCGGCCTGGTGTCGGCCGCCGGCTCGATCGGCACGTTCGTGGCCTCGCCCTTCGCCCAGGTGCTGATGCAGGACCATGGCTGGCGCTTCGCGCTACTGGGCTTCATCGGCATGGCCGCGGTGATGCTGCCGGCGGCCTTCATCGGCAGCCGCGCCGACCGGCTGCCCAACGCCACGGCGCGCGACAAGGACCTGACCCTGGGCCGCGCGCTCGACGAGGCGTGGCGCCACAACGGCTACGTCGTGATGGCACTGGCCTTCTTTGTCTGCGGCCTGCAGCTGGTGTTCATCACCTCGCATCTGCCGACGTTTCTCGCCAGTTGTGGGCTCGATCCCATGGTGGGCGCGCAGGCGCTGGCAGTGATCGGCGCCTTCAATGTCCTGGGCTCGTGGCTGTTCGGCTGGCTGGGCGACCGCTATCCCAAGCGCCTGCTGTTGGGCCTGATCTATGTGCTGCGCTCGCTGTTCATCGCCGCTTATTTCTCGCTGCCGGTGACCCAGGCCAGCACCCTGGTGTTCGCCGCTGCCATGGGCCTGCTGTGGCTCGGCGTCATCCCGCTGGTCAACGGGCTGGTGACGGAGATCTTCGGCATCCGCTTCCTGTCGACGCTCACCGGCATCGCGTTCTTCAGCCACCAGGTCGGCTCGTTCCTCGGCGCCTGGGGCGGCGGCCTGATCTACGACATGCTGGGCACCTACGACCGCGCCTGGCAGGTGGCGGTGCTGATCGGCCTGGTCGCGGGCACCGCGCAGCTGCTGATGAACGACCGGCCCACAGCGCGGGTGGCGGCACAGGCGGCTTAGCCGTACGGTATGCCACGACGACAGCGTTTGCGGTCGCTGTTCAGGGACGCAGTATCTTAGAGAGAAACTCGCGGGCGCGGGGCGACCGTTCCGCCGAGTCGTCGAAGAATGCGTCCTTCGCGCAATCCTCGACGATACGGCCTTCGTCCATGAAGATGACACGGTGGCTGACCTTGCGCGCGAAGCCCATCTCGTGCGTGACGCACATCATGGTCATGCCCTCGCCGGCAAGCCCGACCATGACGTCGAGCACCTCGCCCACCATCTCCGGATCGAGCGCCGAGGTCGGCTCGTCGAACAGCATGACGATCGGGTCCATGGCCAGCGCCCGCGCGATCGCCACGCGCTGCTGCTGGCCGCCCGACAATTGCGCCGGATACTTGTCCCTCTGCGGCGCCAACCCGACGCGCTCGAGATAGCGCAGCCCCTTGGCCAGCGCCTCGGCCTTGCTGCGACCCAGCACCCGGATCTGCGCCAGGGTCAGGTTCTCGGTGACCGTCAGGTGCGGGAACAGCTCGAAATGCTGGAACACCATGCCGACCCGCGCGCGCAGCTTGGGCAGCCCCCGGCCCAGACCGCCGACGGAGACGCCGTCCACGGTGATCTCACCCTGCTGGAAGGGCTCCAGCGCATTGACGGTCTTGATCAGGGTCGACTTGCCCGACCCTGACGGACCGCAGACCACGACCACCTCGCCTTTGTCGATCCGGGTTGTGCAGTCGATCAACACCCTGAAATCGCCGAACCACTTGCTGACGTTGGTGATGGTGATCATGGCCTACCTTCGGGACGCCGCGCCGCGGCGCTGCAGGAGGTGGACCCCCATGGTCCCCAGCGAGCACAGCGCCAAGTACACCGCGGCGGCGAACAGGAACATCTCGACCTGGCGACCGTCGCGCTGGCCGATCTTGGCCGCGGCACCAAGAAAGTCGTTCAGGCTGATCACGTAGACCAGCGACGTGTCCTTCAGCAGCGCCACGGTCTGGTTGATCAGCGCCGGCGTCATGTTGCGAAACGCCTGTGGCAGGACGACGTACAGCAGCGCCTGGGCGGTGGTCATGCCGAGCGCACGGGCGGCCTGGAGCTGGCCGGCGCGCACGCTGCCGATGCCGGCGCGGATGATCTCACAGTAGTACGCCGACTCGGCCAGCACGAAGGCGGCGATGGCGGCATAGACCGGGCCGACGGCAAAATACGGGTTGCCGGTGACGGCGCGTATGACCAGCGGAACCAGGAAGAAGAACCAGAAGATCGTGAGGATCAGCGGGATCGAGCGGAAAAAGTTGACGTAGCCCGCCGCCAGCGCCACCACCGGACGTGGACCGAACAGGCGCAGGATGGCGAGCACCGTGCCGAAGGCGACACCGAGAACCATGGCGACGGCGACCAGGAACGAGGTCGTGCCCATGCCGTCAAGCAGATAGGGCCAGGCGCGAGCGATCGACGACCAGTCGAACTCGTAGGCCATCGCTATCTCGCAACGCCCAGCATGCCGGGGATACGCGCCCGCTTTTCCACGTGCCGCATCACCAGGACGACGCCGTAAGTCACCACCATGTAGATCAGCGTCGCGGCGGTGAAGGCCTCGAAGGACTGCGCCGAGAATTCGCTGAGCTGGCGGCTCTGGCCGGTCAGCTCCATCAGCCCGATCGTCAGGGCCACCGCCGAGTTCTTGAACACGTTCATGAAGTCCGATGTCAGTGGCGGCACGATGGTGCGCAACGCCTGCGGTAGCAGCACGTATCGATAGACGTCGATCTGACTCAGGCCCATGGCGGCGCCCGCGGCACGCTGTCCCGGCGGCAGGGCCTCGATGCCGGCACGCATCAGTTCGGCGACCTTCGCCGCGGTGTAGAGTGACAGGCAGAGCACGACGGTCAGGAACTGACCGGTAGTCGGCGCCATCTGCTTGATGGCATTGCCCCACGCCAGCGGCAGCAGTTCGGGCACCACGAAGAACCATAGGAAGAGCTGCACCAGCAACGGCGTGTTGCGAAAGCAATGGACGTAGAGCAGCGCCGGCCAGGCCAACCAGCGGTCGGGCACCGTGCGCAAAATGCCCAGCACGGTACCCAGCGCAAGCGCGAACAGCCACGACACCAGCGAGATCAGCACCGTCCAGCCCAGCCCCTTGACCAGCATCCAGCCATAGAGCCCCTCGCCGGTGACCGATGGCTTGAAGAAGATCAGCCAGTCCCATGCATACGTCATGACGGCGCTGTCGTCGGTCTACTGGTAGGGCCGGTCGTTGGGATCGCGGATCAACGCCGCCATGTCGTCCGACAGCGGCAGGTTGACCGTGATGCCGCCCTTCACGGCAATCTCTTTCAGGAAGTACTTGGTGTAGAGCGCCTCGTAGCCGCCGCTGCGCATCAGGTCGGCGATGATGCCGTCGACCATCGCCTTGAACACCGCATCATTCTTGCGCAGCATGCAGGCATAGGCTTCGCGCTGCTGCGGCGCACCGACCACCTGCCACAGCGCCGGGTTCCTGGCGCGCGCGATGTTGCTGTAGAGGATGACGTCATCCTGCATCGCCGCGACCGCGCGGCCGGTTTCGACCATCAGGAAATTCTCGCCGATGTCCTTGGCCAGGATGACGTTGACCTGCCAGTTGTTGTCGCTGCTGAGTTTGCGCAGGATGCGCTCGGCCGTGGTGCCGGCGCTCACCACGACGTTCTTGCCGGCGACATCGGGCCAGTCGCGGATGCCGGAATCCTTGCGTACCAGCAGCCGGCTCCCGACGACGAAGAACGTGTTGGAGAACGACACCTGGCGCTGGCGCTCGGTGTTGTTGGTCGTCGAGCTGCATTCCAGGTCCAGCGTGCCGTTGGCGACCACGGGGATGCGCGTTTGCGGCGTGACGTTGACCCGATTGATGCGCAGATCGGGCATGTTGAGCCGGGTGCGCAGCGCATCGACAACCTTGAGCGCAATCTCCCACGAGAGACCCGCCTGCTGGTTCTTGTCGTCGAGATAGTTGAACGGGATCGAGGCCTCGCGGGTGCCGATCGCCACGACGCCCGTCGCCTTGATCTTGTCCAGGGTCGGTGACGACTGGGCCCAGGCGGTGGATGATCCCAGCAACAGCATGGCGGCGATGGTGAGCCGGCAGAACGACATGGTGTTTCCCCCTCAGGACGCAGCGTTGAACCGCGCAAGACCGGCATCGAGATCGGCGAGCAGACCATCGAGTGGCTCCAGGCCGATATGGAGGCGCAGCAACCAGCCCTCCTGCTGCGGCGATGCGGTGCGCCGCGCGGCCGACAGGTCGAACGGCGCGATCAGGCTGTGCACGCCGCCCCAGCTGGCGCCGATGCGAAACACCTGCATGGCATCGAGCATCGCCGACACGCGGGCGATCGATGCCTGCCGCAGCCGCATCGCCAGCAGGCCGTGGCCACTGCTGAAGAAGCGCGCATGGCGGTCGCGTTGCGGGCCAGTGGTGTGGGGATAGAGCACGGCCGCGACTTCGGGGCGCTGCGCCAGCCAATCGACCACCGGTGCGGTGCGCCTTGCATGCTCGGCCAGCCGTACCGGCAATGTCTGCAGGCTGCGGATGGCCAGGTAGGCATCGGCAGCGGCAATGCCGATCCCCAGCCGGCTGATCGCGAGCTTGAGGCGGCGGAACAGCGCGTCGTCGGCGACGGTGATGGACCCCATGCACAGGTCGGAGTGCCCGGCGCCGTACTTCGACAACGCCGTCGCGACGATGTCGACGCCGTGCGCGAACAGGTTCGAGAGCCCGAAGCCGTAGGAGTTGTCGGCCATCACGAGGGCGCCCACCGCGTGCGCCTCGCGGGCGATGGCGTCGATATCCTGCAGCTCCATGGTGTAGTAGCCGGGCGTCTCGAGCAGAACGAGGCGCGTGGCCGGCGTCAGCAGGCCCGCGATGCTGTCGGCATCGCCGGGGAAGAATGTCACGCCAACGCCCATCCCTTCCAGGAGTTCGGTGCAGAAGTCCCGGGTCGACCCGTAGACGCAATCGGCAATCAGCACGTGATCGCCGGCGCGCAGCAGCGCGAGCAAAGGGCCGGTGACGGCCGCCAGACCTGATGGCACCGCGATGCTGCGGCGACCGCCTTCGATCCTGGCCACCATATCCTCGAGCGCACGCGTGGTCGGCGTCCCGTACAGCCCGTAGCTGTAGCCGTCGAACAGCTGGGTCCGGCGATCGAGAAAAGCGCGGGTCGTGGCGAAGGTCAGGGTCGAAGCGTGGTGCACCGGCACGGTCAGCGCGGCGAACCGGCCGGCATCGGCGGCGCGATCGAGTGTGTCCATGACCGGCACACTGGCTTGACAGAATTATGCATTCCAATAACAGTTTGAATAGAGTCAATGCAGAAATGATATGAACCCGAGACAGGTCGAGGCATTCCGTGCCGTGATGACATGCGGCACCACGGCGCGCGCCGCGGAGTTGATCCACACATCGCAACCGGCCGTCAGCCGCCTGATCGGTCAGCTGGAAGCGACCCTGCGCTTGCGCCTGTTCGTGCGCGAGCGCGCCCGCCTGCACCCGACGCCGGAAGCCAAGGCGCTGTTCGAGGAGGCGACGCGCCTCTATGCCGGCCTCGACCGGCTGCGCGAACGCGCCGCGGCAATGCGCGGCGGTCAGGGCGTCATCCTGCACGTGGCGGCCTATCCGGCGATGGGCTACGGCCTGCTGCCGCGCATGATCGCACGCCTGCGGCAAGAGTTTCCGGCGCTCACCATCTCCGTCGATATCGTGAGCTCGCCCGAGGTGCGGGACCGCGTGATGAGCGGCCGCAGCGACGTCGGTTTCGCCGCCGAGGAAATCGACACCCATGGTCTGTCGACCACCGTCGTGCAGAGCTGCCGGGCGAAACTCGCCGTACCGGTGGGGCATCGGCTCGCCCGTCGCCGACGGGTGCGCGTGGCGGAACTCGCGGGCGAGCCGTTCATCGCACTGGCGCCGGTCGATGTGGCGCGCCGCGCGCTCACGGCACTGATGTCCAAGGCCGGCAAGGAACTGCAGGTCGCCGTCGAGACGGCCTACTCCCTGAACGTCGCGACGTTCGTGGCCGAGGGCGCCGGGATCGGTCTGGTCAATCCGCTGGCGCTCGCGAGCTACCAGTCGCCACGGATCGCGCTTGTCAGTCTCAGCGACGAGATCCGCTTCAATGCGCTGGCCTTGCACCCCGTCGGGGTCGTGCTGCCGACCCAGGCCCGCCGCCTGGTCGAGCTGATGTCGCAGGCGGCATAGGACAAATCAATTGCTGGCGGCCGTCACCATCGGACTCGACCACATCGCCGCGGCATAGGTCATGAAACCCATCTTGGCGTGCACGCTGCCATAGCTCAGGACTCGCTTCCAGCGCGGTGGCGGCAAGGTGATCCAACCGGGCGTACGTGCACCGCTGCGCGGCGGCGTCTGCGCGAAGACTCGCGACACCGCGCCGGCCGCGTGCGTGAGGCGTCCACCATGCTCGCTGATGATGTAGGGACTGTCGAAATCGTTGATCTCGCGGATCAGGCCGGTGCCGCCGAAAATGCTGACGAATTGGCGCAAGGCACTCACGCCTGAGCTGAAACTGGAAACGCCGATCTGTGCCAGCTTGGTTGGCGGCGCGGTGGGCGCAACCTCGCGCTGGATCGCGTCCATGACGGCCTGCAGCGTCTCGACAGGGCGATCCGAAAACATGTTATCGGCGCCACCGTGCAACGCGGCCATGGTGGTAAACGGCACCAGCAGCGGGATGGGCGCAACGGCAGCAAGCTGACCGCCTTGCATGGGCACGTAGCGATAGAGCTGGCCGGTCCAGCCGCCGCCGAACGACTCGTAGTCGCCGTCCTTGGCCACGACGTTGCCACCGTTGATCACGGTCGGATGAAAGTAGAGCTGCGCCCGCGTGAAATCCGCCGTGTCCTTGGGGATGGCGGCGCCGACCCAGAAAATCCTGCCGCCCTTGAATACGCGAAACAGCAACTGACGGATCTCCGCCAGAAGCGTGCCCTCGACGAAGGGCGGGCGCGGCGTGCCCGGCGGAATACTACCCGGTGCCATGCCTTCGAACAGGCAATCGGACACACTCTCGATCGACACGACGACATTGGCGACCTGCTGAAGGGCCGTCATCTGCGGCGGCGCCGCCTGCTGCACGACGATGGCGCCAGGATCGAGAGTCGGCGGACCAGCCGGCGTCACCGTCGCCAGTTCGTTCATCTTCGCCAGGGTGGCGCCGCCGGGATCGACGACACCGTCAGGTTTGCGCAGTACGCCCTTGCCATTCCACAGAGTCTGGAAGTCCCAGATGGCGTCCGCCAGGCCCCGCGGACATTGGCCGTTCGGACCCGGAGGAGGCGGTGGCATCCAGGCGCCTTTCTTGCCGCCCTGCTCGGCGGCGATCATGGCCAGCAGGCCGATCGTCTTGGCCTGGTCCTGCATACCGTTGGCGACGGACTGGACGCGGTAACGCAAACCAACTGGCCCGTTCAGGCTGACTGCCATGCACAACTCCCCATATCAATGCAGGCGTCAACACGCGAAACGGCCGCTTCTTCCCCGGAATTGGCCGTGCATCCCTGCCCGGTAGATTTGCGTCATGTGCAGTTTATGGGCAGCACCTATAGTCGGCATCCGTCTGCCGGCGGAAAAAAGAGCACCTTCATGTCCGTTGCCGCCACTGCCGATGCCTATCACAGCCCGAGGGTCAGCCGCCGCGAGGCCGACCTCATCCTGGGCGGCGCAGCGCTGATGATGACGCTGGCCATGGGCATGCGGCAAAGCCTGGGCCTGTTCCAGACGCCGGCGTCCCAGGGACTCGGCATCGCGGTGGCCGATTTCGCGCTCGCGGTGTCGATCCAGCAGGTCGCGTGGGGCATCACGCAGCCGTTCGTGGGCGCACTGGCCGACCGCTACGGCACGCGCTGGGTCGCCGTTGCCGGTAGCGTCATGTATATCGTCGGCCTGCTGCTCACCGCCACGGCCCAGGACGCAACGATGATCGTGCTCGGCGCCGGCGTGCTGATCGGCACGGCGCTCTCCTGCACATCGGCCGGCATCACTGCCAACATCGCCGCGCGCGTCGTCGTGCCATCGCGCCGCACGCTTGCCTTCGGCATCGTCTCGGCGGCGGGTTCGATCGGCGCCCTGCTCACGGCGCCGCTGGCGCAGTACCTGATCAAGGCCGATGGGTGGCGCGTCGGTTTGTTTGCCTTCGTGGCGCTGGGCCTGGTCATGATCCCCGCCGCGCTGGTCGGTGGCCGCGCCGACAAGCTCCCCAACGGCACGGCGCAGGATCGCGAACTGACGTTCGGCGGCGCGCTGGCCGAGGCCGGGCGGCACTCCGGCTATGTCGTGATGGCGTGTGCGTACTTTGTCTGCGGCCTGCAGTTGGTGTTCCTCACCACGCACCTGCCGACCTATCTCGCCAGCTGCGGCATGGACGCAGCCTACGGCGCCTGGGCCCTGGCACTGATCGGCGGGTTCAACATCATCAGCTCGTGGGGCTTCGGGTGGCTGGGCGATCGCTATCCCAAGCGCCTGCTGCTGGGGGCCCTCTATCTGCTGCGATCGCTGACCTTGGCCGCCTATTTCATGTTCCCGCCGACGCCGGTCACGACGCTGCTGTTCGCCGCCGCCATGGGTCTGCTGTGGCTGGGCGTGATCCCCCTGGTCAACGGGCTGGTCGCCCAGATCTTTGGCCTGCGGTATCTCTCGACCCTGACCGGCATCGCCTTCCTCAGCCACCAGGCCGGCTCGTTCCTGGGCGCCTGGGGCGGCGGCTACATCTTCGACCTGCTGGGGTCCTACGACCTGGCCTGGAAGGGGGCGGTCCTGATCGGCCTGATCGCGGGCACCCTGCAGCTGATCATGAACGACCGGCCGACCGCGCGAGTGGCGGCACAGGCAGCCGGATAGCGGCAAAACCCAACATAATGGGAGTTTTGGGCCTCCGGGCGCGACCATTGCCACGATGAGGCAAATGGCCCCCTCCTGACAGATTCTGTCAGTCCGGATTGGTACTGTGGATACAAAACCTGAACAGAGCAGTGGCGGCGTCACCGTCGCTTGACCATAATCGCCGGCCCCAAGCGCCAGACAGAACCGCCGCCACGCCATGAGCAAGCCCATTACCGCGTTCCGTACCGCCGCCGAGCCCAGCCGGTTCATCTCCGTGAGGGGCGCGCGCGAGCACAACCTCAAGAACGTCGATGTCGACCTGCCACGCGACAGGCTGATCGTGATCACCGGGCTTTCCGGTTCCGGCAAGTCGTCACTGGCGTTCGATACGATCTATGCCGAAGGCCAGCGCCGTTACGTCGAAAGCCTGTCGGCCTATGCGCGCCAGTTCCTCGAACTGATGCAGAAGCCGGATGTCGACTCGATCGAGGGCCTGTCACCGGCGATCTCGATCGAGCAGAAGACGACGTCGCGCAACCCGCGTTCGACCGTCGGCACCGTCACCGAGATCTACGACTACCTGCGCCTGCTGTTCGCGCGCGTCGGCGTGCCCTACTCGCCCGCCACCGGCCTGCCGATCGAGAGCCAGACCGTGTCTCAGATGGTCGACCGCATCAAGACCATGCGCGAGGGCACGCGGCTCTATCTGATGGCGCCCGTCGTGCGCGGCCGCAAGGGCGAGTACCGCAAGGAGCTGCTGGAGTGGCGCAAGAAAGGGTTCCAGCGCGTCAAGGTCGACGGCAAGCTCTACGAGATCGATGAAGCGCCGACGCTCGACAAGAAGTTCAAACACGACATCGACGTGGTCGTCGATCGCGTCGTCGTGCGGCCGGATCTCGGCAATCGCCTGGCCGATTCGCTGGAGACGGCACTCGAGCTGGCCGACGGACTGGCGGTGGCGGAAAACGCCGACGGCGGCGAGCGCACGACCTTCTCAGCCAAGTTCGCCTGTCCGGTGTCGGGCTTCACGATCGAAGAGATCGAGCCGCGGCTGTTCTCGTTCAACGCACCGCAGGGCGCCTGCCCGGCCTGCGATGGGCTTGGCGTGAAGATGTTCTTCGACGCCGACCTCGTGGTGCCGGACGATCGGCTGTCGATGGGGGAAAACGCCATCGCGGCGTGGAGCGACTCGCCCTACTACACCCAGACACTGGAGAGCCTGGCCAAGCACTACAAGGTCAAGATGACCACGCCCTGGCGCGACCTGCCGGCCAAGGCACGCGACGGCATTCTGAACGGCACCGGCAACGAGGCCGTGACGATGCGCTACGACGACGGCATCCGTCAGTACCAGACCACCAAGCCCTTCGAAGGCGTGATCCCTAACCTGGCGCGGCGCTGGAAGGAAACCGATTCGTCCTGGATCCGCGAGGAGATGGAGCGCTTCCAGAACGAGCAGCCGTGCGAGGCCTGCCACGGCGAGCGGCTGCGGCCTGAAGCATTGGCGGTGAAGATCGCCGGTTTCCATATCAGCCAGGTCACACGGTTCTCCATCGCCGATGCGGTCGACTGGTTCAACAAGCTGCCGAGCCAGCTCACGGGCAAGCAGCGCGAGATCGCCGCCCGCATTCTCAAGGAAATCAACGAGCGGCTCGGCTTTCTCAACAATGTCGGCCTCTCCTACCTCAACCTCAACCGGTCGTCGGGCACGCTGTCGGGCGGCGAGAGCCAGCGCATCCGGCTGGCCTCGCAAATCGGCTCTGGCCTCACTGGCGTGCTGTATGTGCTCGATGAACCGTCGATCGGTCTGCACCAGCGCGACAACGACCGGCTGCTGAAGACGCTCACGCGGCTGCGCGATCTGGGCAACACCGTGATCGTGGTCGAGCACGACGAGGACGCCATTCGCACCGCCGACCACGTCGTCGACATGGGCCCCGCGGCCGGCGCGCACGGCGGCCAGATCGTCGCCGAAGGCACGCCCGAAGAGGTGATGCGCAATCCGGCCAGCCTCACCGGCCAGTATCTGTCGGGGTTCCGGCAGGTCCCCGTGCCAGCCAACCGCCGGCGGATCGACATGAAGCGCGCGCTCACGGTGCGCGGCGCCGCGGAAAACAACCTGCAGTCTGTCACGGCACGTTTTCCGCTGGGCACGTTCATCTGCGTGACCGGCGTATCGGGCAGCGGCAAGTCGACCCTGATCGTCGAGACGCTCTACAAGGCGCTGGCCAAGCGGTTGAACGGCGCCCGCGAGACCGCAGGCGTGCACGACCGTATCGATGGCATCGAGCATCTGGACAAGGTGATCGACATCGACCAGTCGCCGATCGGCCGCACGCCGCGGTCCAACCCGGCGACCTACACCGGCGCCTTCTCGCCGATCCGCGACTGGTTCGCCCAGCTGCCCGAATCGACGGCACGTGGCTACAAGCCCGGCCGTTTCTCGTTCAACGTGAAGGGCGGCCGCTGCGAGGCCTGCCAGGGCGACGGCGTGATCAAGATCGAGATGCACTTTTTGCCGGATGTCTACGTGCAGTGCGATGTCTGCAAGGGCAAGCGCTACAACCGCGAGACATTGGAAGTGCTGTTCAAGGGCAAGTCGATCGCCGAAGTGCTCGAGTTGACGGTCGACGAAGGCGTCGAATTCTTCAAGGCCGTGCCCGTCATCCGCGACAAGCTGCTGACCCTTCAGCAGGTGGGGCTCGGGTATATCCATATCGGCCAGCAGGCCACCACGCTCTCGGGGGGCGAAGCGCAGCGCGTAAAATTGTCGAAGGAGCTGTCGCGGCGTGCCACCGGCCGCACGCTTTACATCCTCGATGAGCCGACCACCGGTTTGCATTTCGACGACGTGCGCAAGCTGCTGGAGGTGCTGCACCGGCTGGTCGAGACCGGCAACACCGTGCTGGTGATCGAGCACAACCTCGAAGTCATCAAGACCGCCGACTGGGTCGTCGACCTCGGCCCGGACGGCGGTGCCGGTGGCGGTCGCATTGTCGCCGAGGGCCCGCCCGAAGATATCGCCAAGGTGGCCGAGAGTCATACCGGCCAGCACCTTGCCCCGCACCTGCGCAAGAATGGCACGACCGCCGCCCGCAAGCGGGCGTGATCCCATGGCAGCGACATTCGTGATCGCGCCGCTTGGCGCTGGGCACGCTGCGGCCGCGACTGGCCTCACGACCGCGGTCGGGTGGGCGCACCGCCACGAGGATTGGCTGTTCGCGCTGTCGGTTGGTCGTGGACTGGGCGCGTTTGACACCGACGGTACCCTGCGCGCGACGCTGGTGTGGTTTCCGTATGACCCCGCGCACGGCTCCATCGGCATGATCGCCGTGGATCCGTCGTTGCAGCGCGGGGGCATCGGTCGCGGGTTGATGGATCGCCTCTTGAACGACGCCCGCGAGCGGACGCTGATGCTGGTGTCCACCGTCGCCGGCCGCCGCCTGTACGAAACGCTGGATTTCCGCACGATCGGCAGCAATGCGGCGCATATCGGTACCAGCATCGCAGCTGGACCTGTCGACGGTGTCGTCGCTGCCCGCACCGCGGATCTGGACGCGGTCACCCGCCTCGATGCCGTGGCCTTGGGCTACGCGCGGGGCGAGCTCATCGCGGCCCTCGCCCATGCCGGTGACATTGCCATCGTGCCCGACGAAAAGGGCAAGCCCGCCGGCTTTGCGATCTGCCGCCGCTTCGGCCGCGGCTATGTCATTGGGCCGGTCGTCGCCGGCAATAGCGATGATGCATGCCGGCTCGTGGCCTACTGGCTGGCGCAGCACACGGGTCAGATCGTGCGTATCGACGTGCCGGCCGAGCATGCCGCGCTGGCGGCTTGGCTGGTCGACCGGGGCCTGCCGCGCGGCGGCGAATCGCCGATCATGGTCCGGGGCGAGGCACCCTCACCGCAGCCGCTTGTGCACCGGTACGCGCTGGTCAGCCAGGCCATGGGATAAACGGCGCCGCTGTCGATTCCCGCCGGGGACGCGCGTCCATGGTAAGGTGGCTGCATTGGGCGGCCGCGCCGAGCCATGGGAGGACGAAATGGCCCAGTTCCTGCTGCTGCTGCGTGACAACCCCGGGAGTTTCAGCAGTCTGTCGCCGGCCGAGATGCAGCGAATCATTGGCGAGTACAAAGCCTGGGCCGAAGGCTTGCGGGCGCGCAACCAGCTGCACAACAGCAACAAGCTGATGGATGGCAGCGGCAAGATGGTCCAGCACAACGGCACCAGCGTGACGCTCAAGGACGGCCCCTACGCCGAGACCAAGGAAGTGGTCGGCGGCTACTTCCTGATCGAGGCGGCCGACTATGCCGCCGCTGTCGAGATCGCCCGCAGCTGCCCGCATGTGCGGCCTGGCGCCAACGGCAGCATCGAGGTGCGGCAGATCCAGGAAATGTGACGTCGTGACAGCCGGGACGGCGGACAACGACGTTCCCGGCCTCGTCGACCGGCTGTTCCGGCGCGAGGCCGGACGGCTCACGGCCACGATGGCGCGCCGGCTGGGTCCCGGCCGGCTGGGTCTGGCCGAAGACATCGCTCAGGAAACCCTGGCACGTGCCTTGCGCATCTGGCCGTTTCGCGGCGTGCCCGATGATCCGGTGGCGTGGCTGCACACCGTGGCCCGACGGCTGGTCCTCGATGCCTTGCGCCACGACACGGCTCATATCAGGCACGCACCTGCGCTCGACATGCTGGCGGAAACGCCACCGCTACCCGATGCTGCTTTCGCCGACGAACTGGTCGATGACGAGTTGCGCCTGCTCTTCATGTGCGCGCACCCCGACCTGTCGCCGGAGATGCGCACGACGCTGGTGCTGAAGACCGGCTGCGGCCTCTCGGTGGAGGAGATCGCCGCCGGCCTGCTGCGCGAACGCACGACCGTGTCGCAGTGGCTGGTGCGCGCCAAAAAGCGCATCCGCGATCGCAACCTGTCGCTGGACATGCCGGCGCCCGATGCGGTGCCAGCCCGACTGGCGACAGTGCTTGACGCGATCTACCTGGCTTTCAACGAGGGCTGGAGCGCATCAGCCGGCGATCGTGTCGTGCGACCTGACGTATGCCTGGAAATGCTGGCGCTGGCCGAACGGCTGGCGCGGCACCGGATCACTGGCATGCCTCCGACACAGGCGCTGTACGCCTTGCTGACGTTTCACTGCGCCCGGCTGGCGACACGCACGGATACCGATGGCAACCTGCTGCTCCTGGCGGACCAGGATCGCGCCTTGTGGGATCGCGCTCTGATCGCGCGCGGGCTTGCGACCCTGGCGCGCGCCGCTACCGGCGATCGCCTGTCCGAATATCACCTGCTGGCCGGCATCGCCGCGGAACATGCGATAGCACCCACCTTCGATGCCACCGACTGGGCATCGATCCGGACCTACTATGACCTGCTGATCGAGACGAATCCGTCACCGGTTCATCGCCTCAATCGCGTCGTCGCGCTGGCGATGGCGTCCGGGCCCTTGGCGGGTCTGTCGGAGCTTGCCGAGTTGGAAAGCGACGCGGCGCTGGTCGGCTTCCATCTGCTGCATGCCACACGCGGTGAACTGCTGCGCCGTGCCGGCCGTGATGCCGAGGCCTGCGTCGCTTTCCGCCGCGCTTTCGACCTGGCACGCACCGAGCCGGAACGGCGGTTCCTGCAGCAACGACTGGCTTGAGTAGACGCTGCGGCTACAGCGATCGCGCCCCGTCAGGCTACGACCCGCTGTCCGGCAGCGTCCTCGGCGTGTCGGTTGCTCAGCGCCAACACGCGCGTCACCGGCACAGCGCCACCGCTGGCGTCGGCCTCCCAGCCGGCAACACGCAACACGTCGCTGGCCGCACACATCTCCACCGCGAGACGCGTGAAGCTGTTGGTGATCGGCGGCCGTGCCCAGCAGAGCGGGCCATCATCGCGCCCGAGCCACACGTTGAACGCCGCGCGACGTTTGCGATTGTTTTCGACCGGTGTTCCCGTGCCGCAGACACGAGGCTCCCAGCCCGGCTGCTCGTCACGCCAGGCGTTGGCCACGACGGCCGCGCCGCGCAGGATTCGCGCTGTCGTCTCCTCGCGTTCGACGATCGCCTGTTCGCCGGGGTTGACGCCGGTCAGCGTGAAGAGCACGGGACGCGCCACCGGTACGGTTTGCAGAAGCTGCAGCGCATCATCGAACGTGGCGCAGGTTTCAAAGACACGCCGCAGCAGATGCTCCGGCGGCTCGCGACCACGGCACGCGAGCGCACGCAGCGGGTTGAAGGCGTAGTCCAACCAGCGCAACCACGGCCTGCCGGTGAGGCGACGCATCGGCGCCTGGTTGATGGCCGCCGCGAAGCGGCCCGGCGCCACGGCCGTCAAGACGCCGGCAAAGCCCGGCCAGGTGATGTTCAGGTATTCGCCCGCTGGCCCCGCCTGTCGTGCCACTTCCAGAAGATGCCCAAGACCGGGAAACGGCCAATCCAACGTGCGGCGCAGACGTGGGCCCTCGCGGCCCTCATCGGCAAGCGTCGTGCAGCCGAACAGATAGGCACCGTGGAGCAACCAGATCCCACGTCCCGGCACGGCCTGGGCGATGGCGGCAATATCATCGGCATAGGACGAACCCGATCGGCGGATCCACCACCGCACCAGAGGATCACCCAGGCGCGCCAGCCACCGACCGGCCGGGAGCCATCCCAGGCAGGCGTCGCGAACGGCCTCTGCCTGCGCGACCCGACGACGGGCGTGCAAAACCGGCCCACCGTCGCGTACGTCGATCACGGCGACAGTGGGAAGTACCGATGTATGGCAATCACTCACCATTAAGTGAGTGTATACTCATAATACATGGATTTCAAGGCGACCGAGCGGCGGCCTCAGGTTCTGGACGCGACGACTTCAACCTCGACCAGCATGTCGGGGCTGGCCAAACCAGCGACCAGCGCCAGCGTGGATGCCGGCATCGGATCATGCACGTATTTGTCGCGCACCGAGCGATAGGCACCGATGAACCGTGCATCGGTCAGGTAGCCATTGATCTTGACGATATCGCCGTAGCTCATGCCGCCGCTGCGCAAGATGGCGCCGATGTTCTTCCACACCAGATCGCATTGTTTCTCGATGCCGGCAGCGATCTTGCCCTTGGAATCGACCCCGACCTGCCCGGAGACATAAAGCAGACGCTGCCCAGGCGGCACTTCTACCGCGTGACTGTAGCGACCCATCAGCGAAACGCCTTTGGGATTGTGACGCTTCAAGGACATGACGACTTCTCCCTCCCCCTGTGAGGTGTACGCTCATGCAGCTGGACGGCCAGTTGCACCGCCTCAG
>Ga0187894_10002717_pt1 | contig 20826 bp, 17 predicted proteins | sample GBC1701081metaG_FD_136650 | JGI IMG/M metagenome (GOLD analysis project Ga0187894, IMG submission 136650) | White microbial mat communities from a lava cave in the Kipuka Kanohina Cave System on the Island of Hawaii, USA - GBC170108-1 metaG ...
AAGAAAACATATTTTGCCTTTATTATGTGTTCTGAGTCTTTAAGCAAGCTCAGGACAAACTTGGAGAGACGAACCGGGGCTGTCTAAACTTTAAATCCCGTACCCTGGGTCAACTTTTGTCCCTACGTTACTTAGCATCTACAATTACGTCATACGGCGCGCGCATCACTGCTTATCTTCAATAACCGAGTTGATGTCGATGAACGGAATCGCCTCTCCCCCCGTGAACTTGGGCAGAGTGCCGTCCCATTTCTCGGATAGCCTGAGCTGGATTAATGCGGGGTTGTCCTTGAGCGCTTTCGCTTCCCTCTCTATAGCGTCCGCCTTCGCCCTCGAGCGGGCCTCGATATCGTACGCGGCGGCGTCGGCGGCGAGCTTCTGCTCCTGGTACGCGGCTTCGGCCTGCGTGACCCTCTTCGTCTTTTCGTTCTTGGCCTGAAGGGCTTCCTGCTCAGCCCTGACCTTGAGCTCGATCGCCTTGTTGAACTCGTCCGAGAACTCGAAATCGGTGATCGCTACGTTCGAGATCTTGAGGGCCGCAGGGACGTTCTTGTCCTTCAAGGTCACGTTGATGAAATTGTCTATGGCTTCCTGTATCTGGAGCTTCACTTCCGCCCTCTTCGTTACGAGCTGCTCGGCCGTGTACTGGGCGGTTATCGCTTTCACGGATTCCTGGATCGCGGGCTCGATCACCGTCGCCGCAACCACCTCGCGCGTGCCTATTTTCTGAAACGTCTCCGGAGCCGCGGGACCCAGGAGCGAATACTGTACTGTGACCTGGGTCTGGACCGTCTGTAAATCTTTAGACGCGGCCGCGGATTTCGACTGAGCCTTGTTGAGCCTTATGTCGATCTGCTCGATCTTGTCGATGAACGGTTTCTTGAGATGAAAACCTTCCGTAAGCGGCACGGGCTGCACAGCCCCGAGCGTCCTTATGACCCCCACGTGACCGCTCTCAACGATTACGAACGAGCTCGTGGCAAGAATTATTATCACGATGATCAATATCGGGTACAGGAAATTAAAATTTTGCAAACCCGGTCTTATTGACATTACGAAACCCCCTTTTGTATCTTTGTTGTGAGCTTAATAATATAGCTGGAAATAGTTTACTTGGTGAGCGGGACACCGCATGAGGGGCTACCAGCTCCCGTCGAGCACCCTGAGCCTTATATCCTTTTTACCGTTCCATTTGTTGAACTCGGGCGTGAAAGCTAGGTCGATTCTGTCCGGCAGCTCCCGGTCCCCCCCGGCATTGAACCATATCGCGTCGAGGGACTTCGCTCCCTGTTTCAGCCTGAGGCCGAGGTGCTTGTCCTTGAATACCCGCTGGGAGACTACTTCGACCGACCGGGCGATTAAAACGGGCTCCGGGTTCCCGATCCCGAAGGGCTCGAGCATCTCGAACTCGGTGAGGAGCGCGTCCGTGAGCTCCGGGAATTCCACCTCGCAGTCTATATCGAGCCTGGGCTCGTACACGTGCCCCGAACCCGCGACAGCCTTCTCGAACATTTCCCTGAGCTCCCTTATCTTTTCCGCTTTGATCGAGAGGCCCGCCGCCAGCTCGTGCCCGCCGAACTGCTCGAACAGCTCCCGGCATTCCGAGAGCGCGCTGTATATATTAATTCCCCCGGCGCTCCTTCCCGAGCCCTTCCCCAGGCCGTTCCCGTCGACCGCGATGAGGACCGCGGGCTTCTCGTACCGCTCCGCGATCCTCGAGGCCACGATCCCTATTATTCCCGGATGCCAGTCGGCCGATGCGAGCACGATCGAGCCGGCCTTCAGGATACCGGGCTCTGATTCGATTTGCCTTACGGCCTCGTCCAGAATCTCCCCCTCGATGCTCTGTCTTTCCGAGTTCTCGCGGCTGAGCGCCTTGGCGATGTCCCTGGCGCTCCCGATGTCGTCCGAGATAAAGAGCTCGACCGCCTTCCCCGCCGTGCTCAGCCTTCCCGAGGCGTTTATCCTCGGCCCTAGCTTGAACCCGAGATCGAACGTATTCACCGCTCCCGTGATACTGCTCGCTTCCTTGAGCGCGAGGAGCCCTGTCCTCTTCGGATTCTCCATCCTCTTTATCCCCTCTTTCACGAATATGCGGTTCACGTCCGTGAGCGGCGCGCAGTCGGCCACCGTCCCCAATGCGACGAGGTCGAGGTAATCGGCCAGGTTCGGCTCGCCCTGCCTGAAGAAGCCGTCCTCCCGGAGCGCGCGCCTGAGCGCGACGGCCAGGTTGAACATCACTCCCACGCCCGCGATGGCCTTTCCGGGATATTTGCAGTCGGAGAGCTGGGGGTTCAGTATGGACACCGCGCCTGGGAGCTCCTCGGGCGGCTTGTGGTGGTCGGTCACTATGAAATCGGCCCCGAGCCTCTTCGCTTCCCCGACCTCTTTCACTGCGGTTATCCCGCAGTCGCCCGAGATAATGAGAGTCACCCCTCCCTCGGTCAGTTTCCTTACCGCCTCTATATTGACGCCGTATCCTTCCTTCATCCTGTCGGGGTTGTAGAAGGTCACGTCCGCCCCGAGACCCTTGAGGAACGTATAGAACAGCGCGGTGGACGTGACCCCGTCGACGTCGTAGTCCCCGTATATGGCGATTTTTTCCCTGCTCACTAGCGCCCTCTTGATCCTCTCCACAGCCTTGTCCATTCCCTTCATGAGGTAAGGCGACGGGAGGTCGAAGAGCGTGCTGTTGAGGTACAGGTTCGCTTCGGCTTCGTTCCCGATCCCCCTGTTTATGAGGAGCTGCGCCGTGAGGGGCGAGATACTGAGGTTTTTCGAAATCCTCTCTCTCAGCTTCGGGTTTTCCTTTTTTATCGTCCAGCTTTTCTTCATGGGATTGAAAATAAAACTACGCTATAATTTCGGCCCGCGTTACAGGGCCGCGGCTCCGCAACCGGACGGCTGTCGCTGAAATTGATTTACGATCCCGGGATCATTCCTTATCGCGGGCCCTCAGGTAGCTCACTAGCCCATTCAGGCCCAGAATATAGCTGTCCGATCCGAATCCGGATACGACCCCGACCGAGACCCCGGAAATAAAGGACTTCTGTCTGAAGTCCTCCCTCTTGTAAATATTCGAGATGTGGACTTCTACCACGGGCAGACCGGCCGAGAGTATAGCGTCCCTGATGGCGATGCTCGTGTGCGTGTACGCCCCTGGGTTGATGAGGATTCCGTCCGATTTGTTCATCGCGTCCTGGATCCTGCCTACGATCTCCCCTTCCGAGTTCGACTGGAATACTTCGGTCTTGACGTCGAGCCTCTTCGCCTCCTCTCTCAAGAGTCTGTTTATTTCCTGGAGCGTGCCCGCGCCGTATATAGAGGGCTCCCGCTTGCCGAGCATGTTCAGGTTAGGTCCGTGTATGATCAGTATCTTCATGCGTGCGTTCACTCTCCCCGAAGGAACCCGGCGCTTTTATTCACCAGGTAGAGCCTCGTCCGCGCGAGCTTCTTCCCGACGGCGTCGTTTCCGGGATCGCTCTCGAGCACCTTCTCAAGTACTATGCAGGCCTTCTCATGGAGACCCTGCGCGATGTAGATGTCGGCGATAGTTTCCGTAAGCAGCTCCTTCTCGTATTTTACCACGCTCGATTCGAGGTCCTCGACGCTCTTCGATTCGAGCGCCGTCTTAATGCTCTCCCTCGCGAATTGAAATTCCTTCTCCTTTATCTTCGCCTGCGACAGCGAGGCCTCGATCTCCCTGAGCTCGGACATTATGGATGCGTCGTGCGTATGGTAAGCCGACGCCGTCCTCAGGACCTCCAGGGCTTTGTCGTAGGCTTCTTCGCTCTTCAGTATCTGCACCAGCATCTTGCATGCGGCGAGGTTGTCGGGAGCGAGCTCGACGACGGTCCGGAATTCCCTCTTGGCCTGTTCGATGAGCCACCTGTCGTAGTAGATTTTCCCTAATAGAAACCTGCCCGTAACGCTCTTCTTATTATACTTCAATCCGTTTATCAATACATTAATGGCCTTATCGACCTTCCCCTGCTTGTAAAGGACCTGGGCGAGGAAAATAAATGCTACCGACGAGGGGTCCTCCGTCAGGATTCTTGCGTACTTTTCTTCGAATTTGACGAGGTCGTCTTCGGTCGAGTAATTATCTCCGGGCATGGTCGTCGTTCTGATATCGCTTCATACATCAAATCGAGGTCAATAATGATTCGTTCCGGTTAATAAACGCACGGCTGGCCGTGTGCATCGTCGGTTCATGCTGTTCGGTGTCTATAAAATCATAACACAATACTCGTAATTGAAACACAGCCCTTAATCCGGCCCGCACGCGGCCTCCGTATATATATGTGAGAATAATCGGCCATAGTTAATTGATAACGATCGCCGCGCGGGCGTGTATACCGAATCTCCGGCCCCCGCTCGGGCGGATACGGCCTCAGGGATAAATTACCGTGGCCCGTTATTTCTCTTGGTCGGGCGCGGATTCTGGGTTAAAACTAAATAAAAAAACTTGAAGGAGGATTTATAATGCGTCCACTCCCGCTGGTACTATCGTTCCTGTTCATGTTCTCAGTCCCCGCCTGGGGTTATAACGCCCTGGATGGGAAGCTCTACGACGAAGATGGGGTCAGGGTCAACCTCTACGGCGTAAGCTGGTTCGGATTCGAGACGGGGGACCACGTCGTCCACGGTCTCTGGGCCAGGAACTGGAAGGACATGATAAGCCAGATAAAGGGGCTCGGATTCACGGCCGTGAGGCTCCCGTTCTGTCCCTCGACCCTCGACAATATAAACGTTTCGAGCATAAATTATTCGCTCAACCCGGACCTCCAGGGTCTCCGTTCCCTCGACATATTCGACAAGGTGGTAAACGAGCTCGACGCTCAGGGAATATTTATCGTCTTCGATTTTCACAATTACGACTGCCAGTCGATTAACGAGCTCTGGTACTCGGGCGCATATTCCGAGGAGGATTGGATAGACGACCTCGTTTTCATAGCGGAGAGATACAGCGGCGTCGCGCATTTTGTCGGCATAGACATAAAGAACGAGCCCCACGGTCAAGCCACATGGGGTACGGGCAGCGAAGCGACCGACTGGAACACCGCCGCGGAGAGAGCAGCGGGCGAGGTTCTCTCGGCGAACCCGGACATCCTGATATTCGTCCAGGGCATTCAGGACAATCCCGTCTGCAGCGGCACCACAGCCCACTGGTGGGGAGGGAATCTCGAGCCCTTCGAGTGCTTCCCGCTCGACGTACCTGCCGACAAAGTGGTCCTGAGCCCGCATGTCTACGGCCCCGACGTATTCGTCCAGCCCTATTTCAACGCCGCTGACTTCCCGGACAACATGCCCGCTGTCTGGGAGGCGCATTTCGGATACCTGACCGACCTCGGGTACTCGGTGGTAATAGGCGAGTTCGGCGGGAAATACGGACACGGCGGCGACTCCAGGGACAAGACGCTCCAGGACGCGCTCATAACGTACATGGACGCAAAGGAGATGACGGATTTCTTCTACTGGTCGTGGAACCCGAACAGCGGCGACACGGGCGGGATACTCAGGGACGACTGGACGAACGTATGGCAGGACAAGGTTGATCTGTTGGGGGTATTGATGGACGGAGCCGGCGGAGGGACGGGGGACGAGTCCCAATGCTCGGACGGCTCGGATAACGACGGCAACGGCCTTACGGATTATCCCGGTGATCCCGGCTGCACATCCGCGGACGACGATGATGAGGAGGGCGGTCAGCAGGGGGGAGGGGACGTTCTCGCCGTGAGCGTTAAGATAAACGACGACTGGGGCTCCGGCTACTGCGCACAGGTAAAGGTAACCAATAACGGCACTAATGTCTCGGACTGGAAGGTTACTTTTACGGTAGATGGCGTGATCAGGGATTTATGGAATGCGGTTTATGTGCAGACAGGTAATTCGGTTACCGCCGAAGGGGTCTCCTGGAACAACACTGTCAACCCGTCGGAGTCAGTCGATTTTGGCTTCTGCGCCGATAGAACGAGCGCGCCTCCCACTCCCGCACCTACGCCCGTGCCCACTCCCGCGCCGACACCGAAGCCGACCCCCGTACCCACTCCCATACCTACGCCTGCGCCGACTCCGGCGCCCGCGCCGACACCTACAGGCGGGCTGACGACGGAAGTCAGAATTAATGACGATTGGAGGACCGGCTACTGCGCGGAGGTGACGGTGGAGAACACGGGCCCGGGCAACGTGGACTGGGTAGTCACGTTCGACATCCAGGGAAGGGTAAGGAATATGTGGAACGCGACTTACAATCAAACGGGGAGCGAGGTCAGGGCCGAGGGGGTTTCCTGGAACAACATCGTCCGCGCGGGGAGCTCCGTCAATTTCGGCTTCTGCGCCCTGAGGTAATCACGATTCCGTATTAAACGGGGAGGAGGGCTGCTCAGCCCTCTTTCCCCGTCGGTATCTTTCTCCTCAGCATGTTGAGAAGGAACCCGGCCTCCTCTATCCTGAGCGCTTTCGAAAGGATTACGAGCACTGCACCCGCGGCGCATATGGACAGAGCGAGCACCGCTATTTTTTTCACGGAGAAATCGGATCCGGTCCAGTCGGCGTAGGTCGATACCCACCAGGCCGCTCCCGCCATCACTGCCGAGATAACGACCATCTTGATGCAGAAATATACTATGGTCTTCGCCTTAAGGTCCCCGGTCCTCCTCTCGAGGAGGTATATGAGCGTGAGGAAGTTGAATATTGAGGACGCGGAGTTCGCGAGCGCGAGGCCCGTGTGCTCGAGCTTGAGCGTGAACCCGAGCACGAATCCGAGGGCCGCGTTAAGCAATAAGGCGAAAAACGCTACCACGACCGGCGTTTTCGTGTCCTGCATCGCGTAAAATGCCGGGGCCGTAACCCTCAGCCCCCCGACGGCCCAGAGTCCGAGGCAGTATCCGGCAAGTGTCTGGGCGGTTGCGATAGTGGCTTCGTACGTGAATTCCCCCCTCTGGTAGAGGATGTTGCATATCGGGATGCGCAGCGCAATAAGGCCGGCGAGCGCCGGTATAAGAATGAAGAGCATGAGCTTGAGCGTGAACGTGTAGGTCTCGTGGAACTTGTCGTAGTCCCCCCTGCTTATATAGCTCGAAAGGCTCGGCAGGAGCACGGTCGCTATAGATACGGCGATTATCCCGAGGGGGAATTCGGTCAGCCTCTCCGCGAAATAGAGATACGAGATCGTGCCCTCCGGCATGAACGAAGCGTACTGGGAGCTTACTATGAGGTTAAGGTTGTAAACTGCGAGCCCGAATAGCTGGGGCACGAGGAGCAGCCCTATGCGCTTCACCGCGGGGTTTCTCAGGTTCGCCGTGAAGCTGAACAGAAACCCTCCCGACCTGAGGAACGGTATCTGTATCAGGAGCTGAAGTCCCCCGCCCAGGATTACTCCCGCCGCGGCCGAATAGATCGGCAGGCCGAATTTATTAAAAAGGGCGAATATGGCAATGATCATCGAGACGTTCAGGAGCACGGGGGAAAATGCGGGGGCGAAGAAATGCCTGAGCGAGTTCAACACACCCATGGACAGGGCGGTCAGGGAAATAAAAAATATGTATGGGAACATGATCCTGTTGAGCGAGACCGCGAGGTCGAACGTCTCCCTGTCGAAGCCGTACGCGAAGAGCTTTACTATGTACGGGGAGAAAATTACCCCGAGGACTGAAACGATTATCGTTGTTGTGAATAGCAGGCTGAAGACTATGTCCGAAACCTTCTTGGCTTCTACCTTCTCTTTCTTCTCCAGCATCTCGGTGAATACAGGAATGAAGGAGATCGTGAGGGACCCCTCGGCGAAGAGCCTCCTCAGTAAGTTCGGTATCCTGAAAGCGATCCAGAAAGCGTCCGTGACCGCGGTCGCCCCGAAGAAATAAGCCATTACCATATCCCTTATGTACCCGGTGATGCGGCTGAGCAGGGTGAGGAACCCTATGACTCCGGCTGAACGGGCTATATGGTGTTTATCTCTCATAACGTATGAGGGCGGGAGCTGTAAATTAATTCCCGGCCGGATCCGCCTCCTCGAACTCTATCTCTTTTCGCAATCTTTCCAGGATGCTGCGGGTCTCCCGGAGGAGGTCCTCCGTAGTTATCACCTGAATGATCCCCGACTCGGGGTCGTCTGTCCTTACCCATGCGATGTGCGAATAAGTGCCCATGATGGATTGGAAGTATACGCTTTCGCTGTTATTTTTGAGCTTTATCGATATAGTGGGCATAAAGTCGGCTTTCGTATTTTAAAGTAGAGATTATATACAACTTTATTCCCTTTTCCGATTCCTTCCGGTTAATATTCACGGATTAAATCGGCGTCGGAAATGACTTTAGTTATCTAGTGGTACGAAGTGGCATTATTGAATTTTTATTCACCCCGAACTGAGAAATTTTATATGTCATAATTATGGCAAGTTACGATACATTATTAAAGCAAGCTCGTTCCGATGCTCCGGAAAAAGCAGTATTTTCGAGCCAAAGCGTAAGTTAATTACGTATGTTTTTATATCAAGCCCCCAATCAGACTAAAAAATTGAAAAATAACACAAACTTACTTGACAAACTTAAGACAAAGTTATATAGTGGTTGACAGTGGCATAAAGTGGCATAAGATGGTATGATATGTTCCGAGGACGATACGAACATACGATGACTGATAAAGGACGCGTGAGTATCCCTGCGAAGTTTCGTGAGGTGTGCAGGGAAAAGTACGCGGACGAGACCCTGATCATTACGAATTTTGATAAATGCCTGGTGGCGTATCCCCTTAAGGAATGGAACGAGATAGAAAGAAAAGTGTCCTCCCTCCCCCAGTTCAAGCAGGAGGTCATCTCATTCCTCAGATACCTGATGGGAGGGGCCGTGGACTGTCCCCTCGACAGTCAGGGGAGGGTCCTTATACCCCAGCCGCTCAGGAGTCATGCCCGGATAGATAAAGAGCTAATCATGATCGGCATGCTCACGAGGATCGAGATATGGGCTAAGGAAGTTTGGGAGGAAGAAGAGCAGGCCCGCGCATACGAAGAATTCAAAAAGAGCAGGGAGATTCTTGCGGGACAAGGACTTTAAGGAGATGGAAAACGCGGTCGTGGAAATAACCAAGCCGTCTCATCAACCGGTGCTGAGCGAAGAGGTTGTAAGTTACCTCATCACCCGGCCGGAAGGGGTATACGTGGACGCCACCCTGGGCATGGGCGGACACACCAAATCGATACTCGATCATACCCGTTCCAGGTGTCTCGTCATCGGGCTTGATGTCGACGAGGAGGCGATCTCGATTTCGCGCGAAAGGCTCTCCGCGTATAACGGCCACGTTATCTACCGCAATAGTAATTTTTCCGATATCGACAAGGTCCTCGACAGTCTCGACATAAGAGAGGTCGACGGGATAATTGCCGACCTGGGTATGTCCTCTTTCCAGATAGAGTCGAGCGAAAGGGGCTTCAGCTTCATGAGGGAAGAGCCTCTCGATATGAGGATGGACCCGAGGCTCAGGTTCACTGCCTACGACCTAGTAAACGAAATGACGTTGGACGAGATATCGAGGGTCCTCAGGATGTACGGGGAGGAGAAGTGGTCGAGGAGGATTGCGAAGAGGATAGTCGAGACGAGGAAAGAGAGTCCCATCAAGACCTCCGCCGAGCTCGCCGGGGTCGTGTCCCTCGCCATACCGAGGAAATTCCACCCCGCGAGGATACACCCCGCGACGAAGACGTTCCAGGCGCTCCGCATAGCCGTTAATAACGAGCTCGAGAATATTGAGGCGTTCATAGGGAGAGCCGTTTCCCGTCTGAGGGTCGGGGGCAGGCTCGTGATCATCTCCTTTCACTCGCTCGAGGACAGGCTCGTTAAATCGAGCTTCCTCCGCATGGCGTCCCCCTGTATCTGTCCGCCGGGGATGCCGGAATGCGGCTGCGGCAAGAAGAAGGTCCTCGACATAATCACGCGCACGCCTGTAATTCCGGCCGACGAAGAGATATCGAACAACCCCAGGGCGCGAAGCGCCAAATTGAGGGTTGGGGAAAGGGTGTAGGAATGGCTCACGTAAAGGCCCTGGGGTCGAGAGAGAAGGACAAATCGGAGAGAACGGGTCTCTCCACGTGGTTTGTGATACTCGTCCTGATCGCCCTCGCGCTCGCCCTTTTCTATGTCAGGTTCAAGGTCGAAGAATTGAGAGTAGGTTACGAGATTTCGCGGAACAACAGGGAGGCGAACGAGCTCCTGAAGCAGAAACGGATACTCCAGTCCGAGTTTATGAGGGCGAAGTCCCCCGATAGGCTCGAACATGCCGCTCTCGAGATGGGGTTCAAGTACCCGACTCAGGAAGACATAATCTATGTAGAAGAGACGACGGTCGCAGACGGTGAACGATGAAGCCCAAGAAGAGCTCGAAAAGGATATCCCTGGGAAGGGACCTCGACAGACCGAAATGGAAGATTACGATCGTCGGGACTTTTATGCTCGTTCTTTTCGTCTCGGTATCTATTAAAGCCCTCGACCTTCAGGTATTGGACCGCGAGCGCGCCTTCACGATTGCCAGAAAACAGCACCACGGGAGCTCGACCCTCCTCCCGCGCCGCGGGAAAATCCTCGACAGGAATATGAAGGAGCTCGCCGTGAACGTCCAGATAAAGTCCGTCTTTGCCAACCCGTACGCGGTAAAGAACCCCGCCGAGCTCTCGAAGATGCTGTCGTCCAAGCTCGGGCTTCCGGAAAAGAGCATGCTTCGGAAGCTCACCTCCAAGTCCTCGTTCGTATGGCTTTCCAGGCTCGTCGACCCCGCCGTTACGACGGAGCTCGAAAATATGAAAATCGACGGGATCGGATTCATCGAAGAGCCCAAGCGCGTATACCCCAACGGCCCCCTCATGGGTCAGCTTATCGGGTTCACGAATATAGATTCGACCGGTATCGAGGGCATCGAATACCGTTATGACGGGCTATTGATAGGGAAGCCCGGAAAGATAACTTTAAAAAGAGACGCGCACGGAAGAAAGATTATTAATAACCCCGACATAGTAGAGGACTTCGGCGAGGAGAAGACCGCGGGACACGATATCATACTTACCATAGACTCGCAGATTCAGCACATCGTGGAGAGGGAGCTAAAGGACGGCATAGAGAAGATGAACGGCGAGAAGGGCATGGCCATAATGCTCGACCCGGAAACCGGGGAAGTGCTCGCCATGGCTACCTATCCTTTTCTCGACCCGAACAAATACGGCGAGTACCCGCTCGATTACAGGAGGAACTTCCCCGTCTGGTACACGTTCGAGCCCGGCTCCACCATGAAGGCGTTTCTCGCGGCGAGCGCGCTTCAGGAGAAGGTGGCGGACCCGTCGACGGAATTTTACTGCGAGAACGGCAGGAGACAGGTGGGAGCGAAGATAATAAAGGACGTTCATCCTTACGGGACACTCACGTTTGCGGACGTGATAAGGGTTTCGAGCAATATCTGCGCATCCAAGATCGGGGAGCTTCTGGGTAAGGAAAAATACTATAGCTACTTGAAGAAATTCGGCTTCGGCGACAAGACCGGCATAGACGTCCCGGGGGAGTCGAGCGGAATGCTCTCGAGCCCGAAATCGTGGGGCAGGATCGAGCTCGCCACTATCTCGTTCGGACAGGGAGTGTCGGTCACGGCGCTCCAGCTCGCGTCCGGGCTGTCGGCGATAGCGAACGGCGGATACCTCATGAAGCCGCACATGGTCAAGCGGATAATCGGCCCCGACGGGAACGTGATCAGGGATAACGTCCCCGAGGTCGAAAGCCGTGTTCTATCTTACGGCACCGCACAGGAGATGACCCGGATAATGGAAATGGTCGTGGAAGAGGGGACCGGAAAGAAGGCGGCTATCCCTGGTTATAAAGTCGCGGGGAAAACCGGGACCGCGCAGATACCGGACCCCGTCAACGGCGGTTATTACCGCGACCGGTTTATCGCTTCCTTCATAGGGTTCGCCCCGTCCGACGACCCCAGGATAACCCTCGTCGTCGTAGTGGAGGCGCCAAAGAAAATGACTTACGGGGGTTCGGTTTCCGCGCCGATTTTCAAACAGATAACGGAGAAAGTGCTTTTTCATATGGGCATATCGCCCAGGAAAGACCTCGTCGGTGCAAAGATAATGCCCGACCTCAGCGGAAAAAGCGTGAGGGATATACTCAAATGGTCCGAGCAGGAGGGCATCAAGGTTCAGGTCAAGGGCAGCGGCTATGTGACGGGACAGAGCCCGTCTCCGGGGGACATGATAAAGGAAGGTATGGTATGTTCTATAGAGCTTAAACAGAATATATGATTCTCAGGGAAATAATTCGAGGAATAAAAATAAAAAAGTTCGATGGAGACGACGGGTTAGAGATTTCAGGAATATCGATCGATTCGAATAAGGTAAAAGAGGGGTACCTGTTCGCCGCTCTCAAGGGAGAGAAGACGGACGGACACAGGTACATAGAATCTGCGCTCGGGAACGGCGCAAAGGCTCTCCTGATCGAGGATACGCCTGAAAGGCACTATCGCGGGATTTCCGTGGTCCGGGCAGGGGATTCGAGGGAATCGCTTGCAAAGGCTTCCGCAAATTTTTACGGCCATCCCTCGAAGGAGCTCTGCCTTGCGGGCGTTACCGGGACGAACGGTAAAACTACGGTCACTTATCTACTCGAATCCATATGGAAAGAGGAGCAGAGGAATCCGGGCGTCATAGGCACGATCGAGTACAGGTACGGCGGCAGGAGGGTCGAGGCCCCGATGACAACCCCGGAATCGCTTGATCTTATGAAGATGCTGAGAGAAATGAGGGATTCGGGAGTCGACTCTGCGGCGATGGAGGTGTCTTCCCATGCCATCGACAGGAAGAGGGTGCAGGAGTGCCATTTCGACGCCGCTCTCTACACGAACCTGACACAGGACCATCTCGATTACCACGGGTCTATAGAGAATTACTATAACGCGAAGAAGAAGCTTTTCACCGAGCTCCTCCGGGCGAGCGAAAAGAAGAACAAGTTCTCCGTTATTAACATAGACGATCCCTTTGGCATGGAGATTACAAAAGACGCGCCCGGGACCGTCGTCACGTATTCACTCGGGGACAAGAGCGCCTCGGTCTTCGCCGAAAGCTTCAGGGTGTCCGAAGAAGGCATAACCGCGCGCGTCCATACCCCGTACGGGAGAATTGAGATAAAATCGTCACTCTTCGGGGAGCACAACCTGTCTAATATTCTGGCCGCCGTATCCGGGGCGCTATCTCTGGGCTCCTCCGCGGGGGTCGTGGAGAATGCCGTGGCGGGTTTCCGGACGGTGCCGGGGAGGCTCGAAAGGGTCGAGAATCCGCTCGGTTTTCAAATACTGGTCGATTATGCGCACACGCCCGACGCCTTGAAAAACGTGCTTCTCGCGGTAAGGCCGCTTACCGGTGGCAGGGTGATACTGGTGTTCGGCTGCGGCGGGGACAGGGACAGGACGAAGAGGCCAAAAATGGGGGCTATCGGGATCGGGCTTTCGGATATACTGATAGTCACGTCCGACAACCCGAGGACCGAATCCCCTGAAGCGATAATAGACGAAATCGAGCTCGGGGTCATGGAATCACGCGCCCCGGATAAACCCTATTTCAGGGTATCCGACAGGAAAGAGGCCATCAGAAAAGCTCTCGGCATGGCCCGGGAGAAGGATACGGTCCTCATTGCGGGCAAGGGGCACGAGGATTATCAGATCATAGGCACGACGAAGTTCCCTTTTGACGACAGGACGGCCGCGAAGGATATACTAAAGGAGAAGCTGAATTAGTTTTTCGATACGAAAATGCTCGGATTGGATTTCGTTCTCAATTCAACGGGCGGGAAGCTCGTTTCAGGCCGAAGCCCCGGCGGCTTCTCGGGCGTCAGCACCGATTCGAGGAATATATCCGCCGGAGAAATATTCTTCGCCCTTAAAGGCGATAACTACGACGGTCACGAGTATATAGACGAGGCCATAAAAAAAGGCGCGGTCGGCGCGGTCATCGAAGACGGCTCTTTCGCGCATAACAACGGGAAATTATTGATCCGGGTCCCGTCCACGCTCAAGGCGCTCGGCGACCTCGCTTCCGGGTGGAGAAAGAGCTTCCCCGAGCTCAGGCTCGCGGCCGTAACGGGCTCAAACGGCAAGACCACTACGAAGGAGATGGCCTGGAGCATCGTCTCGCTTAAGTACAAGACCCTCAAGAACACGGGGAACTTCAATAACCTCATAGGGCTTCCCCTGACGCTCTTCAGGCTCGACGAAAGCTACAAGGCGGCCGTCGTGGAGCTCGGTATGAACGATTTCGGCGAAATTAAGAGGCTAGCCGAGATAGCTCTCCCGGATACGGGAGCTATAACGAACATAGGGAGGGCGCACCTGGAAAAGCTGGGCGGCATTGAAGGCGTGGCTAGGGCCAAGGGCGAGCTCGTCGAAGGGTTCGGGGGTGAGAGGGTGTTCGTCGTGAACGCGGACGACCCGAGGATAGTCGAAATCGCCCGGAACACCGGATGCAGGAAAATCACGTACGGCGTCAAATCCGCGGAGGCCTCTGTTAAGGCCGGAGACATCCGTCAGGACGGCTTCTCGGCGATAAATTTTCGTATGACGGTCCGGGACGAGGAATTCCCTGTCCGCATCGAAGGCATAGGGACGCACAACGTGATGAACGCACTTTGCGCCTCGTCCATCGCGCTTTCATTCGGGTGCGGGAAAGACGAGATAACAGAGGGGCTCGGGGGTTTCACTCTCCCGCACATGAGACTCGAGGTCGTGGAAAGCCCGGCCGGGTTCAGAATAATAAACGATACGTACAACGCGAACCCCGACTCCATGCGGAGCGCGGTAAACGAGCTTATGGGTTTGAGAGGTAAGGGCAGGGCAATCGCCGTCCTCGGCGACATGCTCGAGCTCGGGGAAAAGAGCGCGGGCGAGCACCGGGGTCTCGGCGAATTTCTATCTGCGTCAGGGGTGGATTACATAATCGCCTTCGGGAATTTCGGACGTACGGTGCTCGAAGGGGCCGGCGGCGGGACGAACGGTTTCTATGCGGAGTCGCACGAAGAGGCTGCCGGGACCGTAAAGGAAATCGCAAGGCCCGGCGACCTGGTGCTCGTCAAGGGCTCCCGAGGGATGAGGATGGAAGAGGTCACAAAGAGGCTCGTCTAAGGAGTATATAAATGTTTTACCTTCTTTATCTCATGAAGGACGACTTAATTCTTTTCAACGTGTTCAGATACATCACGTTCCGCTCTTTCGGCGCGGGCGTAACGGCGTTTCTCATAAGCATCGTACTGGGCGGGGTCTTCATCAAATTCCTGAGAGAGAGACAGTTCCAGGAGAATGTAAGGGACGACGGTCCCGCTTCGCACAAGACCAAGGCCGGGACCCCGACCATGGGCGGGGCGTTTATAATACTCGCGATACTCTTCTCGTCCCTTCTGTGGCTCAACCTCACGAGCGAAATAGTATGGGTCGTGCTCCTTTTCACCCTCAGCTACGCGCTTATCGGATTTCTCGACGACTGGCTCAAATATTCGAAAAAGAAGGGGATGAAGGCGAGGGTGAAGTTCTCGCTCCAGATACTTTTCGGCGTACTCTTCGTGCTGCTGATAATGAGCGACCTCGACGGTTTTACGATGTCGCTGAGCGCGAACCAGGTGGCCGATTACTCCTTTACTTCGGTCGTGTTCCCGTTCTTCAAAAAAGCCGTGATAAACCTCGGCTGGCTCTATATACCTTTCGCTCTGATAGTAGTAGTGGGCGCTTCAAACGGGGTGAACCTGACGGACGGTCTCGACGGGCTCGCGATCGGCTCAATCGCCGTAGCCGCCGCGACCTATATCATCTTCGCCTATCTCTCGGGCCATGCCGAGTTCTCGAAATACCTCCAGATACCCTATATACCGGAGGGCGGTGAGCTCGCGGTCTATCTCGCGGCCGTGGGCGGGGCGTGCCTCGGTTTCCTCTGGTACAACTCTCACCCGGCGGAGGTCTTCATGGGGGACGTCGGCTCGCTCTCGCTGGGCGCCGCTATCGGCTCCGTGGCTCTGATACTGAAGCAGGAGATACTGCTGATCATCGTGGGCGGTGTCTTCGTCGCCGAGGCGATGTCGGTCATATTACAGGTGGCGTCGTTCAAGCTCACGGGGAAAAGGGTCTTCAAGATGGCCCCGCTCCACCATCATTTCGAGCTCTCCGGCTGGTCGGAGTCCAAAGTTGTTATAAGGTTCTGGATAATATCGCTCGTTCTTTCCCTGTTCGCCCTCTCGACGCTGAAGCTGAGATAACGTCCGGTGAACGGTTTATTTGATGAGCGTTAAAGGCGGTGCAATAAATTCTGATGGAGTTAGGTGACAGGAAAATGCTCGTTGTGGGAGCCGGCAAGACAGGCATCGAGACCGTTAAATTCCTGCTCAGGAGAGGGGCGCGCGTGTCCGTGAGCGACAGCTCTCCCGCGGACGAGATAGCGGAGCAGGCCGGGCTGCTCGGGTCCTGGGGAGTGGAGCTTGAAACGGGGGAGCACAGGAGGGAGACTTTCCTCGCGGCGGATACGATAGTATTGAGCCCGGGCGTCCCGTTCGGTATACCGCCCGTCCGGGAGGCGATTGAGAAGGGCATCGAAGTGATAAGCGAGGTCGAGCTCGCATCGAGGTTCATGGATAAGGATAAGCCCGTGATCGCCGTTACAGGCTCGAACGGCAAAACGACCACATCGACCCTAATCGCCCGCATTCTCGAGAAGAACGGCAGGAAGGTATTCCTCGGGGCCAACATCGGGACGCCGCTCATTCAAATCGCAGACGACTGCGGCAGGTACGACATACTCGTGCTTGAGCTCAGCAGCTTTCAGCTCCAGGGCATAGAAACGTTCCGTCCCGACGTGTCCGTCATACTCAACGTCACGCCAAACCACCTGGACCACCACTCGAGTTTCGACGAGTACGCGGATTCCAAGATGAAGATTTTTTCAAACCAGACCGGGCGTGACTGGTGCATATACAAGGCTGACGACGAAGTGATAAGGAAATACGTCCCCAGTATCAGGTCTAAGAAGATACCGTTCGGCTCGGGCCCTGACGGGAACGGCATATACTACGACGGCCGGGGTATACGGTACGGGAAAGATTACTACGGGTTAGGTGGAGTGAAGCTCCGGGGTTACCACAACGTCGAGAATATAATGGCCGCGGTCGCGGCCTCGACGGCAGTTGGGTGCGACCCTCGTCTGATACACGAGGCCGTGATCGGGTTCGATCCGCTCCCTCACAGGATCGAGTACATAGGGGAGATAAGGGGGGCCGGGTTTTATAACGATTCGAAATCGACGAGTCCCGGCGCTACGCTCCGCGCGCTCGAGAGCCTGCCACCGCCGATAATCCTCATATCCGGGGGTAAGGACAAGGGCGTCAGCTTCGAGCCGCTCAAGGGGGCGATAGAGGATAAAGTCAAGTTAATGGTGCTTATGGGCGAATCAAGATTCAGAATGCAGACGGATTTGGGCGGAAAGGTGGGCACTCTGCTCGCCTCCTCCCTGGAAGAAGCAGTAGAGAAGACCCTCGAGAACCTCGCTCCCGGGGACAGCGTCCTCTTCTCACCCGCATGCTCGAGTTTCGATATGTTCCGGTCGTACGAAGAACGAGGAAGGAGATATAAAGAACTTGTTAGAAATATTCAGCTCATCCAAAGCAAAAGCCTATGATATAGGCGTCATCGTCTCGGCCGTTTTTCTCACGGCGGTAGGCGTGTTGATGGTCTACAGCACTAGCTCCATATACTCCCTCGAGATGTACGGGAACGCCAATTACTTCCTCATACGCCACGCCGTATACCTTGCGATCGGCCTCGCGTCGATGATAGTGCTAATGAGGATCGATTACAGGCTCCTGAGGAAATTCGTATACCCGGCCTACCTTCTCGGCCTCGTGATGCTCATAGCGGTGCTCATCCCCGGCATAGGCAAGGAAGTGGGCGGCGCCAGGAGGTGGATCGACCTCGGTCTCCTCACCTTCCAGCCGTCCGAGTTCGCAAAATACATACTCGTCCTCTACCTGGCTCATTCACTTACGAAAAAGAGGGACAAGCTCGATAACTTCATCGTCGGCTTCGCCTCTCATATATTAATAGCGGGCGTTTTTGTGATACTCGTTTTACTCGAGCCCGATTTCGGCACCGCGACGATAATGCTCGTTACCCTCTTCCTGATGCTGTTCATAGGGGAGGTCAAGATGAAATACCTCCTGCCGGTGGGTATCATTTCAGTCATATTCCTCTGCCTGGCGGTTATTACGAAGGGCTACAGGATGACCCGCGTAATGTCTTTCCTCGACCCCTGGCAGGACCCCCTCGGCTCGGGCTACCAGGCCATTCAGTCGTTCATAGCCTTCGCATTGGGAGGGGTCTCCGGCACGGGGCTCGGCGACAGCTCCCAGAAGCTCTTCTTCCTGCCCCAGGCGCACACGGACTTCATATTCTCCATAATAGGCGAGGAGCTCGGGTTTATAGGCATAGTGCTGGTGCTCGTGGGATTCGGCGTCCTCCTCGTGAGGAGCCTCAAGGTCTCGCTCAGGGCCCCCGATCTCTTCGGCTGCTATCTCGTTTTCGGATGCGTCATACTCATCGCGCTTCAGGCGGGTATCAACATGGCCGTTGCCGTGGGTCTCTTTCCGACGAAAGGGCTCACTCTCCCCTTCATCAGCTACGGGGGCACCTCTCTGATTGCGACCCTCTCCGCGGTAGGGGTGATCCTGAACGTCTCGAGATCAGGTTTAAAATGAAGGTCATTATCGCCGGGGGGGGCACCGGGGGGCACATATTCCCGGCAATCTCGGTTGCCGAAGAAATATTAAAGCGTGGCGGGACTAACGAAGTCCTCTTCGCGGGTACGAAAAAAGGGCTGGAGAACGAATTGCTCTCAAAAAAGGGATACAGGGTCGAGCATATAAGCGCCCGCGGGATCAAGGGCAAGGGCGTTAAAAAAAGCGTGTCCGCCCTCTTGTCGGCGTGTAAAGGGGTTTCCGAATCTATGTCGATAATAAAGAGGTTCCGTCCGGACGTCGTTTTGGGGGTGGGGGGATACGTCTCGGGTCCCATGGTGCTGGCCGCCTCACTCAGGGGCGTGCCGACCGCGATCTGCGAGCAGAACTCTTACCCGGGAATAACTAACCGCATCCTCGGAAGGTTCGTAAAGAAGGTGTTCGCGACATTCGAAGAGAGCGTCGGGTTTTTCCCCGGCGGGAAGGTCGTTATCACGGGGAACCCGGTAAGGGAAGAAATATTACGCGTTAAGAATATAAAGGACGACACGGAAACGGTCACCGTACTCGTATTCGGCGGGAGCCAGGGTGCGCACAAGCTTAACGAGTCGGTCCCGGAGGCGATTTCCAGGCTCGGGAGAGCTGATATCAGGGTCATTCACCAGACCGGGGACAGGGATTACGAGACCGTTAAAGACGCCTACGCGGGGCGTGGTATCGATGCCAGGGTGCTCAGGTTCATAGACGATATGGCCCGAGCCTACGGGGAGGCAGATTTCGTGATCGGAAGGTCGGGCGCGGGGACCGTCGCCGAGATTACGGCGCTCGGCAGACCCTCTCTCCTGATACCCTATCCCTACGCGACCAACAACCATCAGCTCGAGAACGCAAGGGTGCTGGAGCGCTCGGGGGCCGCTGTGGTCGTCGAGGACGGGGACGCCCGGCCCGAAAATCTACATGCGGCATTGACCAAGCTGCTGCATAGAGACAAACTAACTACGATGGCGTCTAATGCGCGTAGCCTCGGCAAACCCGACGCCGCGGCTCGGATAGTGGATGAAATTTCGAGGCTTGCCGGAGAGAATTAGTGTACGGAAAAATCAAGAGGATACATTTCGTCGGTATAGGCGGTATAGGGATGAGCGGCATCGCGGAGGTGCTGCTGAATATGGGTTACACGGTTTCGGGCTCGGACTTGAAAGAGTCGGATACCGTTAAGAGACTGCGGGATTTAGGCGCGGTTATTTCCATAGGACACAGCGGTGAGAACGTCCAGGGCTCGGGAGTGATAGTCATATCGTCCGCGGTGAACGAAAGGAACCCCGAGGTCGTGGAGGCAAGGAAGCACAACATCCCGGTCATCCCGCGCGCCCAGATGCTGGCCGAGCTCATGAGGCTCCGATACGGCATAGCGGTCGCCGGGAGCCACGGCAAGACGACCACTACGTCCATGATAGCGAGCGTGCTCTCGCACGGGGGCTTCGATCCTACTATCGTCGTCGGGGGCAAGGTCAAATCACTCGGTACGAACGCCCGGCTCGGGAAGGGCAGCTTCATGGTGGTGGAGGCCGACGAGTCGGACGGCTCTTTTCTCCTGCTGTCCCCTGTTATTTCGGTCCTGACCAACATCGACGAGGAGCACCTCGACCATTACAAGGGACTCCGGGAATTGGAGGAAGCGTTCGCAAGCTTCGCCGGAAAGGTCCCCTTTTACGGCCTTTCGGTCTTCTGCGCCGACTGTCCGAGGGTAAGGGCGATAGCTGAAAATTTTGAAAAAAGATCGGTCACGTACGGTTTTCACCCGGAAGCTGAACTGAGGGCAGAGGGCGTCCGTATATCCGGGTTCAATACCGAATTCGAAACCCTGCTCAACGGCTCCCCTCTTGGCAGTATCAGCCTGAACGTCCCGGGCAGGCATAACGCGGAGAACGCGCTTGCGGCGGTCGCCGTCGGTATGGAGCTCGGTATGAGCTTCGGGGACATCAGGGACGGGCTCTCGGAGTTCAGGGGCATCGACAGGAGGCTTCAGATAAAGGGCAGGGGCAAAGACGTGCTCGTGCTCGACGATTACGCCCATCACCCGAACGAGAT
>Ga0187894_10002718_pt1 | contig 20826 bp, 19 predicted proteins | sample GBC1701081metaG_FD_136650 | JGI IMG/M metagenome (GOLD analysis project Ga0187894, IMG submission 136650) | White microbial mat communities from a lava cave in the Kipuka Kanohina Cave System on the Island of Hawaii, USA - GBC170108-1 metaG ...
ACATTAACTGTCCTTATTTAAACGCGAATGCTGACACTGTTTCTTATATTCTTTCCGCTGCTTGCTTCGCTGGTATTGTTACTGTTACGCCCACAAAACGCAAAACTATGGGCGTTGGTGGCATCCATTATTGAATTGGTTGTTTCGTTCGTTGTAGCATTTCTCTTTGAAAAAAATGCAGCAACACAATTTGCATTTAATACATCGTGGATTGAATCGATGGGACTGAACCTCGCTGTGGGTATTGATGGAATCAGCTTATTACTGGTTCTCCTAACAACGGTCTTGGTTCCCTTTATTATCTATTCGTCCTTTAACAACACCTACGATAAACCTGCAACTTTTTACGGGCTCATCTTAATGATGCAGATGGCGCTTGTTGGTGTATTTGTTTCTCTTGATGGATTGCTGTTTTATCTGTTTTGGGAAATGGCTCTAATTCCAATTTATTTCATTTGTCTAATCTGGGGTGGAGAGTCGCGTGGAAGAATCACGTTTAAATTCTTTGTCTATACACTTGCAGGAAGCTTGTTCATGCTTGTTGCGTTGGTGTATTTATATTTTCAGACACCGGGTTCACACTCATTTGATATTCAGGCACTGTATCAAGCGGGTCGGGCACTTCCGTTAGCTGAACAAGGTTGGATCTTCTGGGCCATGTTTATTGCCTTTGCTATTAAAATGCCGGTGTTTCCTTTTCACACCTGGCAGCCTGATACGTACACTGTTTCTCCAACACAAGGCACAATGCTTTTATCAGGCATTATGCTGAAGATGGGTATTTACGGACTCATTCGTTGGCTTGTACCATTGGTGCCGGCAGGCGTTCAAGAGTGGGGCTATACAGCAATCATTCTTTCCGTTATCGGAATTATTTACGCTTCGTGTATCGCGATCATTCAAAAAGATATGAAGCGATTAATCGCATACTCATCCATAGCTCACGTAGGTTTAATCTCTGCAGGCCTGCTTACACTGAACCCAATCGGTATGCAAGGAGCGATGGTTCAGATGGTGAGTCACGGTATTATCGTATTCGCGTTATTCTTTATTGTCGACATTATTTTTCAGCGCATCAAAACTTATGCACTTGCTGAAATGGGGGGAATAAAAAATGTGGCGCCTATTCTTGCTACTGTGTTTACAGTTGTGATGTTAGGAAGTGTAGCGTTGCCGTTAACCAGTGGTTTTGTTGGAGAATTCCTATTGCTGAATTCATTATTCCAGTATCAGGCTATCATCGGTGCTGTAGCCGGACTGACTATAATTTTAGGAGCCATATACATGCTGCGAACATTTCAAAAGTCCATGTCGGGCGAGGTGAATGGTGTTACAAAAAACTTTATTGACTTAACACGCCATGAGAAACAGGTGTTATATCCGATCGTGGTTATTATTGTTTTAATGGGAGTTTATCCGGATCCGATTTTGAGTATTTCAGAATCGGCTGTAAGTAATCTTCTTACTTTATTTTCTGACTCTACTGCTTCGCTGAAATAATATGAACTCACTGTACGTCATTTGTGGTTTGGGAATTGTCGCGTTACTCGCTGAGATTTTCAGTATGAGGAAGCGACTCACAGCTGTAATGATGGTGGGGTTGGTTGTTGCAGCGGGATTAGTTGTGCTGGATTGGGGAACAGTGTCTGCACAGTTTGGGAACATGATCGTCTTCGATAAGTTTTCACTGGCGTTTACTGCATTAATTTCTATTATTTCTGTTTTATGGTTCTGGATGTGCGGTGACTATTTTAATGACGCCCACCAAACGGATAAGTCTGCACTTGTACTTTTTGCAATCACAGGTGCTGTTGTGATGGCTTCATTTAATAACATGACCATGCTTTTCCTGGGGATCGAGATTCTCTCCATATCACTTTATGCGTTGGCCGGAAGTAGAAAGGGGAGTTTATTCTCTAACGAGGCTGCCTTCAAATATTTTTTGATGGGTTCCTTTGCAACAGGATTCTTGTTACTTGGAATAGCATTTGTTTATGGCGCAACGGGTTCATTCCAAATTGATAAGATTTCAGATTTCATACTCATTCATAAAGAAGGACTCCCTACATTTTTCTATGCCGGTGTTATATTGATGTTTATCGGGTTAGCGTTTAAAATTTCAGCAGTCCCTTTCCATTTCTGGGCACCGGATGTGTATGGAGGTTCACCGACTTCCGTTACTGCATTCATGTCGACTGTTGTTAAGATTGCGGCCATTGCTGCATTTTACAGAGTATTCTCCTTTGCGTTTGCTGAAATTGAATCATCATGGCTAATCATGATCGAAGTGGTTTGTGTTGCAACATTGTTAGTGGCTAACGTCACTGCTGTTTATCAGGATGATGCCAAGCGTATGTTGGCGTATTCAAGCGTTGGTCATGTGGGCTATATTTTGCTTGGATTTCTGGCTGATCCGATCACCTCATCGCCATTGGTGCTCTATTATCTTTCAGCGTATGCTGTTTCATCATTGGGTGCATTTGCAGTATTGAGTATTCTTGAACGTGAGCGAGGTACTGCCATTGAAAGCTTTAATGGACTTTTCAAGCGTAATCCATTCATGGCAGTAGCCATGACAATCGCACTTTTGTCGTTAGCAGGTATACCTCCATTACCAGGATTCTTCGGAAAATATATGGTGTTTGCACTCGCTTTAGAAAATGGGTTCACTGGCCTTGTGATTGTTGCGGTGATCACATCTCTAATAGGAGCTTATTATTATTTCAGAATAATCATTGCAATGTTTATGCGAGAAGGTGCAGAACCTGCTCAACTATCCGCGTCTGCGAAAGCATTGACAACATTACTGATAGTGATTACCCTCCTCCTTGGAATATTCCCGGATTTATTAGTCACGCTACTCGGCTAAGCTTTACAATAATCTTGTTATTCATTGCGACTAATCAGTAAGTTTACTGATACTCAAATCGCATGAAAAAATCTTTTGGAAAACTACCATCAGGAAACTGCCTGGAACGAATCAGGAAATCAGCTCACTATCGGGAAGGGAGTTTTCAAAACCTATCCGAAACACCCATGCTGGCGGAAGGTGTCTCGTATCCAAAAATGATTGTTGACTTCTTCAGCAAGGGGGTTAACCGCGAACCACTTCATTCTTTGCCTGCCGTTAAAACAGATTTGAGTCATCTGGCTAACATGGAGCCGGTGATCATTTGGTTTGGCCATTCTTCCTACCTGATCAGAATTAACAGTGTGAATATTTTAGTCGATCCCGTGTTTAGTGAGCGCGTTTCACCATTTAGTTTTATTGGTAAGAAGGCTTACCCGGCAGCTTTTCAGTACACCGTGCATGAGATGCCTGCCACCATTGATCTCGTGATTATCACGCACGATCATTATGACCACCTCGACTATGACACGATTAAGCGACTAAGCCCGAGAGTTAAATTATTTTATACTTCAATGGGAGTAGGAGCGCACCTGGAGCATTGGGGAATTGAGCAGGAGCGTATAGTTGAATTTGATTGGTGGGAAAAACAAACCTTCATGCACGGCATGGAAATCACAGCCACACCAGCACGGCATTTTTCCGGGAGGGTGTTTAAGCGCAATCAATCCTTATGGAGTTCTTTCGTATTAAAAACGGCAGAGCATGCCATTTTTATTGGAGGTGATTCAGGATATGATGCGGCCTTTAAAACTATTGGGGACCAATTCGGGCCCTTTGATTTCGCTATTCTGGAATGTGGCCAGTACAATGTGCAGTGGCCGTATATTCACATGATGCCCGAAGATGCGGCTCGTGCCTGTATTGATTTAAAAGCCAACGCATTCATGCCGGTACATTGGGGAAAATTTACGCTGGCTCTTCATGAGTGGAATGACCCCGCAGACCGTGCATTAAAACAAGCTGAAGCACTTAATGTAGTGATGACAACACCCATGATTGGTGAGCCGGTTATGTTGAATACTCGCTTGCCGGCAAAAAGGTGGTGGTTAAAGACTACATAAAATGATAAATCAATTCTCCGGATTATCAATTCCTCAACCTCGGGGCCATCGTATTCAATTGAAACTATCCGGGGCCAGTGCTTAAATGTTTTCTACTTCTTTGATAATCACTTTCTCCATAACATCACCCTGGCGAATTTGATCCACGATGTCTATACCTTCATATACTTTTCCGAAAACTGTATGATTGCGATCTAAGTGTTTCGTATTATCACGGTTATGGCAAATGAAGAATTGCGATCCGCCTGTATTTCTCCCGGCATGCGCCATGGAAAGCACACCACGGTCATGGTATTGATTATCTCCGGTCAGTTCACAATTGATTTTGTAGCCCGGTCCGCCATTACCCACACCATTCGGGCAGCCTCCCTGAATCATAAAATTCGGGATTACCCTGTGAAAAATAAGCCCGTCATAGAAATTATGATCAGCCAGGTCTGTAAAATTCTTGACTGTGCCAGGAGCATCAGCTTCAAAGAACTTAATCTTCATCACGCCTTTTTTTGTGTGGATTTCCGCTATCTTCATTGAGTTTAAATTTTGACGCAAAATAACTGCTAAAATCGAAAAGTGATTAAGTGCGTATCAAATAAAAAAACATACCCTTCAAAGGAAATAGCCGGGGATGCTTTGATTGAGGCACATATGCAATTTGAATATACCCGTGGAAACGGCCCAATTGCCGTGTACAAATGTGAGGATTGCGGAAACTATCATCTTACTTCGCAAGGTCCTATAAATCCGAAATTAGAGCAACTCATGAAGGATGGGAAAATAGATAGACAGAAAGAAGCGAATCAGTGGTTACGCAGGATAAAAAAACGATAATGGCTTTCCGACCTACGGGCTTAGTCGGCAATGACCAATTCTGGCTCAGCAACCTTAACTTTTTTCATTGACTCCCGAAGCTGGTGAAGGGTAATCATTTTATCCTGGTCGGCATCCCAAAGTTTAAGGCGGAAACACCTCACGACATCAATCGGATTCCATGAAGTAGTAGGGGTATTTTTTAATTCGGGCATACTTTCAAAGGCTTCCTGTAATCGATAAAAAGGTACGTGCGAATTTACATGGTGCACGTGGTGGTACCCGATATTTCCGGTAAACCATTGCATCACAGGATTCATCGGCATGAAACTCGTGGAAGCTATAGCCGCATTCACGTACGTCCAGTCATGATTTTCAGCAAACCTGGCTCCCGGAAAATTATGCTGGCAATAAAATAGGTAAGAGCCCATACCAAAGGCAAGAAAGAACGGAACGAACCAACTCAGCATAAAGACATAAAAGCCAAGAAAATTCCAGATGGCAAATGCGGCTGCACCGTGTAACAGTAGCGCCAAAAGTGAATCTAAGTGCTTTGAAGGACTCTGGATAAATGACTTCAGATTTAACCAGTAAATAAACAATGTGAAATACCCAAAAATAATCGTTAGTGGATGGCGGTTAAGAAGGTAAATAAACTTTTCTCTTTTTTTCAGACCTAAATATCTTGTTTTACTTATGGTGGGATAAGAGCCGATACCCGTCATCGTTAATTTCGAATTGTTATTGTGGTGATGTTCATGCGTACGTTTCCAAATAGCTTCAGGGGCTAACAAATAAATTCCAATGGATTTCATAAGCAGCGAGGCCATGACTGAGTTTTGCAGAATAGCCCGGTGCTGATAGTCATGGTAAATAATGAACATTCGAACATACAAAAGACCACAAATAATGCTCGATGCAACGATTATCGGAAAAGGAACTTTTAATAAAGTGATACTAAAAAAGGTAATGGCAAGAAGTACGGTCCCCGTTATCTCCAGCCAGCTTCTTTGCCTGTCCTCGACAGCAAACTGCTTGCTTGCCAAAATCAATTCTTTACCAGGACGCATAGAAACAGCCATACATTGAAGACAGTGGGCAAAGGTAGGCAAAACAAGTTAATTACTTTCTAACCGTTCTTTTTGTGCTTCCACCTGCGGTGTGACCACAGCCAAATAGTGGGATCAACCAGAATCTCTTTTTCCAGTCGTTGCATAAACTTTTCCGTGATTTCGTTTTCAGCCGTATTCTTTGGATCGGGAATTAATAGCTCAGGAATCACTTCATAGTATCCTCTTCTGGGTCGTTGCACATTCATATATACAACAGGGTAGTTAAATTTCGTGGCTAGTTTTTCAGGGCCTGTAAATACAGCAGTATCCTGATTTAGAAAGGTGGTCCAGTAAGCATTTTTCTTAGTAGCGGTTTGATCAGCAATAAAGGCGGTGGCCGTTACACTTCCACGGTTTGCCACCATGTCACGGAGTGTTAAGTTTACGGGGGTGATGCGTGTACCAAATCGGGTGCGCGAGCGGCACATCATTTTTTCAAAATAAATATTGGAGAGCGGGCGATAGATCACCACTAATTGAAACCCTGTATGGAGCGTAAAACTTGGGCCGGCCCATTCCCAATTTCCATAATGGCCCATTACAATGATGAAACTCTTTCCTTCTGCTTGAAATTTATCAAGCCATTCAGGTTTATGAAATGCACAATGCTCTTTTGATTCTTCTTCCGACATGCGCCATGTCCTCAGCGTTTCCAGGATTAGATCACACAAGTATCGGTAGTAGGATTTGCTAAGTACCTTAATCTCCTGGTCGCTTTTATCAGGAAAGGAATTGCGAATATTTTTAAGTACGACAGCCTTGCGATAACCACTGAATCTTAGCAGATGATAGAGAACATCCGATAATCGATAAAGGGCACCAAATGGCAGCACTGATACCAGATAAATAAACGGGTAGATAATGTAAAACAACAGTGCTTGCATCACCTAAAGTAAAGTCTTGATTACCGGTAAAGCAAATTACCGGGCCGCGTCTTGAGCCTCAATACCTAAGCCATCAATAAGGTATGGCCCTTGCATAAGCAGTTAAAATATGCAGATAAATCTGCGGCAGGCAAAGCAGCCAGCCGGATCAGATGGAGCCACAGGCAAATAGGTTAGAGCACCGCAAGCATCTGCTCATTAATGATTTGAAAGCAGGAAAAATTAGGAAGTAATTGTCGCCAACAAAAAATCGTACCCGCTAAATAAACCTTACTTGCATTTTCGGTAAAAAGTATTACCTTCAAATCATCTCATTGCAAACGATTACTATATGGGAAAAGTCAGGAATATTTTGCAGGCCAAAGGAAGCGTAATTGTTTCCGTTGAACCCACGATTACCGTTTACAAGGCCATCGAATTAATGTCGGAGAAAAATATCAGTAGTCTGATGATCACTGATAAGGATGGAAAACTGCTGGGGATTTTTACAGAGCGCGACTATGCCCGAAAACTCATTTTGAAAGGCAAATCCTCAAAAGACACACTTATCCGGGACCTCATGACCGAAAACCCAATAACGGTAGCCTCCGACAGCAGCATTGATGATTGCATGAAAGTGATGGCAAATAAATACATACGGCACTTACCTGTGGTAGATAATGGCAAAATCATGGGAATGGTATCCATAGGCGATGTGGTTAGATTTATTATTCAGGAACAAAAGGGAATTATTGAGGATCTTGAGCAATACATTACAGGACACCATAATAGTTAACTAATAATCAATACGTTATAGAAAAATCTTTACCAATTTACTTAAACTGAGGGTTGGATATTCCAACAGAACATAGCGCCCCGCTCTGGCCACTTTTCCTGTACGGATTAATCGTATTGAGTTTAGTTGGCATCATGATCGGGCTTTCTTATTTTTTAGGGCAGCGACATAAAGAACGAGCCACCGATGACCCATACGAAGGTGGTATTCTGAGTCATGGTTCTGCCCGCATCCGATTCTCGTCCCAATTTTACCTGATTGCCATGCTCTTCGTCATTTTTGATGTGGAGACGATCTTTATTTTCTCCTGGGCTATTGCTTTTCAGGAGTTAGGCTGGTATGGATATGCCGGTGTGATGGTCTTTATTATATTGCTTGTAGTGGTACTTATATATGAGTGGCGCGTGGGTGCCCTTGATTTCGGCCCAGATGGAAAGAAAATTTTAAGAGCATACAAAAAACTAACCGGCTTGAAAAAATGAATTACACCCTAACCAAACCGAACGAGCCAATCGCTGATCTGAACGGATCAGGCTCGCTGGAAGAAGCTGTTCGGCAGAGCATGGTGCTGAGCACGGTTCAGGATTTACTGGCATGGGGTCGGAAGAATTCCATGTGGCCTTTTCACTTTGGCTTGTCCTGTTGCTTTGTAGAAATGGCCACCAGCATGACACCTAAATATGATGTAGCGCGTTTTGGTGCAGAAGTTATCCGGGGTACCCCGCGTGAGGCGGATGTCATGATCATTGCGGGAACAGTATTTATAAAAATGGCACCAATCATTAAGAGGCTTTATGAGCAAATGATGGAACCACGCTGGGTCATTTCGATGGGATCCTGCGCCAACTCAGGTGGTATGTATGATATATATAGTGTTGTGCAGGGCGTGGACAAGTTTATGCCGGTAGATGTGTATGTGCCAGGTTGCCCACCCAGACCCGATGCTTTTATGGAAGGATTAACGCTCTTAGCGAAAAGTGTTGGCAAAGAAAAACGTCCGTTGAGTTGGGCGATTGGTGAACAGGGGGTAATCAGACAGGAAAAAATTTCAATGAAAGACATAAAGGCTGAGATGCGAAAGGGAATGACAACGTTCAAGTCCCCGGATGAAATATAGATGAGAATGAAAATTGGTAATCGGTATCCGGTGTCGCAGATGTTATGAAAACCAAAGCAAGTCTTACGGAGCAACTGAGATTGAAATTCGGTGAAAGCACATTCACCGTTCAATCTACCAAGGATGATATCCTCACCTTGTGGCTGCCGTTGGACCGTTTGAGGGAGGTGCTTCGATATGTAAAGTCCGAAGTTCCAGACCCATTCCCGTTACTCTACGACCTCACTGCCATTGACGAACGAAGCCGAAAAAAAGACTTGTCTGCCGTCAAGGCAGAACCGGACTATCCATCTTCTGACTTCTCACTCGTCTATCATCTTCTGTCCTTCAAGAGAAACTATTTTATCCGCTTCAAAGTCGCACTGAAAGGCGAATACCCATCTGCACCCAGCATCACAAGTCTATGGCCTAATGCCAACTGGTACGAACGCGAAGTGTTCGACATGTTTGGAATTAAGTTCGATGGCCATCCACGCCTCACAAGAATTTTAATGCCTCAAACCTGGGAGGGAAACCCATTGCGGAAGGAACACCCGGCTCGTGCAACTGAGATGGGGCCGTTTACATTATTTGATGAGAAAGAAGACCGTGAACAAGCTGCGTTGCAATTCAAGCCAGAAGAATGGGGGATGCAAACCCATAGTGATGATTCCGATTTCATGTTCCTTAACATCGGACCGCAGCACCCGGGAACACATGGAGTATTGCGCATCATTCTGCAGCTTGATGGTGAAGATATTGTAGATGCGGTTCCGGATATCGGGTTCCATCATCGCGGAGCAGAAAAAATGGCTGAGCGGCAATCATGGCACACCTACATTCCTTATACCGATCGTGTCGATTACCTCGGAGGCGTTAACAATAATTTAGCTTACCTGCTTTCAGTGGAAAAACTGGCGGGCATCCAGGTTCCCGACCGGGTAAAAGTAATTCGCATTATGATGTGCGAGTTATTTCGTATCTCCAGTCATTTAGTTTGGTATGGAACATTTGCTCAGGATTTAGGTCAACTGTCACCCGTGTTCTACATGTTCACCGACCGTGAACGCGTATTCGATATTGTTGAAGCCGTATGCGGTGGCCGTATGCACCCGAACTGGTTTCGTATCGGTGGCGTAGCACAAGATTTACCGCAAGGGTGGGATGTGCTGGTGAAAAACTTCATTGACTATTTTCCGAAACGTTTAAAAGAATACGATAATCTCGTTATGAAGAACAGCATCTTCAAAGCACGAACGGTTGGCATTGGGATATTTACAAAAGAGGAAGCAATTGATTGGGGCGTAACAGGGGCAGGCTTGCGCGCATGTGGTATGGAGTGGGACTTCCGGAAAAAGCAACCTTATTCAGGATACGAAAAATTTGATTTTGAAGTACCCATTGCCAACAATGGCGATTGCTATGACAGGGCCGTTGTTCGCGTGGAAGAAATGAGACAGAGTTTGCGCATCATTGAACAGTGCTGGAAAAATATGCCGGCAGGAGATTACAAAGCAGATCATCCGCTTACCACGCCTCCGATCAAGAAACATACGATGAAAGATATTGAAACGCTCATCACACACTTTTTAGGTGTGAGTTGGGGACCGGTGATGCCTTCTGGTGAAGCGATGATTTGTACCGAAGCGACAAAAGGAGCCAACAGTTATTATGCAATTAGTGACGGAAATACTTCACCATACCGTATGCGCGTGCGTGCGCCATCGTTTCCGCACATGCAAATGTTGCCCTACATTAGTAAGGGTTACACGGTGGCGGATATGTTGAGTATTCTTGGAGCAATGGATTATGTATTAGCAGATATTGACAGATGACCTCATCTCCAGCCTCTTCTCCAAAGGAGAAGAGGCTAAGGTCCCTCTCTTCTGGAGAGAGATTTAGGGTGAGGTCCAAGAGAAGAAACGATTAACGATCGAATTGAAGATGCTGACGGCAGAAGAGAAAAAAGAAATAGACGAAGCAATTCATGTAGTTCCCTACAAACAGGCGGCATGCATTGAAGCATTGAAGGTTGTGCAGAATCACAGAAGATGGGTGTCAGATGAAAGTCTGAAAGATATTGCTGCCTATATGGAAATGAGTACAGAGGAACTTGATTCAGTAGCTACTTTCTACAATCTTATTTTCAGAAAGCCAGTGGGGCGCCACATTATTTTAGTTTGTGATAGTATCAGTTGTTGGGTGATGGGGTATGAAAGTCTGCGTGATGAGTTGACTAAATTAATAGGAATAAAATTTGGCGAAACGAGCCCGGATAATCGATTCACGATGTTACCAAACCCATGTTTGGGAACATGCGATTGTGCACCGGCCATGATGATCGATAATGATTTGTATAGAAATATAACATTGAATCAGCTAAGCGATATTTTAAAGAAATACGAATAATGGAGAAACCGCTTACAGGACATATTCGCGAAGACAAGCGACCGCTTTCCCTCAGGGAATATGAGAAAGTTGGTGGCTATCAGTCGTTGAAGAAAATCCTGAAGGGAATGACACCACAGGCTGTGCAAGCACTTGTGAAAGAATCGAACCTGCGGGGCAGGGGCGGTGCAGGGTTTTCAACTGGACTGAAATGGAGCTTTGTTCCACTGGATGCACCCAAACCAAAATATCTTATTGTGAATGCCGATGAGATGGAACCCGGTACATTTAAAGACAGGCTTTTATTGGAGAGTGCACCGCATCAACTCATTGAAGGAATGATTGTATCTGCGTACGCAATACAAGCCGATCATTCTTTTGTCTTCCTGCGTTGGGCATACAAAGTTGCCGCACAAGCCATCACCAAAGCCATACAGGAAGCCTACGAAGCGGGATATCTGGGGAAAAACATTTTAGGTTCGGGTTTCAATCTTGAAATGCACCTTCACACAGGTGTTGGCCGTTACATGTGCGGTGAAGAAACAGCCTTGCTAAATTCCCTTGAAGGAAAACGCGCAACACCACGCGCAAAACCACCCTTCCCGCAAATTAGTGGGTTGTTCGGTAAACCAACCATTGTTAACAATGTTGAAACACTTAGTTGTATTCCTCACATCATCAATAACGGAGCAGACTGGTTTCAAAAACTAAGCCTTACCAATGATGCGGGAACAAAACTGTATGGCGTTAGCGGCAAAGTGAAAAAGCCCGGGCTTTGGGAATTACCAATGGGAGTTACCATGCGTGAGCTATTGGAAGTACACGCTGGAGGAATGCAGGATGGATTGAAATTCAGAGGTGCATTGCCAGGAGGAGCCTCAACTGATTTTATGGTGGAAGAACACCTGGATGTAAAAATGGATTATCCTTCGGTAGCTGCCGTTGGCAGTCGCTTAGGAACCGGAACAATGATTGTATTGGATGATAAAACTTCTGTTGTTGGTTTTGTGAAGAACCTGATTCATTTCTTCTCACAAGAATCATGTGGCTTTTGTACACCATGCCGCGAAGGATTGCCTTGGATCGAAAAAGTGCTTCATGCTATTGATCAAAAAGAAGGTCGAAAGGGTGATGTTGAAATGCTTGAAGCGCATACGAAGTTACTGGGACCCGGGATGACATTTTGCGCGCTGGCACCCGGAGCAATGGAGCCTCTGCAAAGTGCTTTGAAATACTTCAGAAAGGATTTTGAAAAATATATTAAAGAGCTAAAAGAATTAAAAGGAACCGTTCGCACGGTAACTGCATGAAATGGTAATAAGTAAATGGTGATCGGTAATCGGTAGGAACTTAGGTTTAATTGAAATAAAAAGATGGAATATGTAAAGAGCTTTAGAGAGTTAGAAGTGTACAAGCTCTCGCGAGATTTATCAAGGGAGATATTTGAAGTTTCTAAGAAATTTCCTAAGGAAGAAATGTATTCGCTTACCGATCAAGTTCGAAGGTCGTCTCGTTTAAATGGAGCACAAATAGCTGAGGCTTGGGGGAAAAGAAAATATGAGAAGCATTTTGTGAGCAAGTTGACTGATGCAGATGGAGAGCAATTAGAAACGCAACATTGGATAGAAACTGCGCAGGACTGTTCATATATTTCAGATGAAGTTGCCGAAGGCTTATTAATACGATTTACATCTGTTGGCAAAATGCTCAATTCGATGATAAAAAAATCTAATTTATTTTGCAGCAAAGTGATGGAGAAGGACGACCAATCCGATCATCAAGGCAATAACCGATTACCAATTACCAAACACTGATTACCGATCTATGCCAACACTGTATATCGAAAATAAACCTTACGACATCAGCTCCGGTAAAAATCTATTGGAAACTTGTCTCACATTAGGGTTTGATCTCCCATACTTTTGCTGGCATCCGGCATTGGGTTCTGTAGGAGCTTGCCGGCAGTGTGCTGTTAAAATTTACAAAGACGAGAATGATTCGAAAGGAAGGATTGTCATGTCATGCATGGAACCCGTAACGAACAACCAACGCATCACCATCAACGATGTTGAATCGAAAGAATTTAGAGAAATGGTTATTTCATGGTTGATGACTAACCACCCGCACGATTGTGCCGTGTGCGATGAAGGAGGGTCGTGCCATCTGCAGGATATGACCGTTATGACCGGTCATAATTACAGGGATTACCGGTTCACCAAGCGCACGCATAAAAATCAATACCTCGGTCCGTTTATCAATCACGAAATGAATCGATGCATTCAGTGCTATCGTTGCGTGAGGTTTTATAAAGATTACGCTGGTGGTAATGACCTCGATGTGTTTGCATCGCGTAACAATGTGTATTTCGGAAGGGCAGAAGAGGGTGTGCTGGAAAGCGAATTTAGTGGTAACCTTTCTGAAGTTTGCCCGACTGGTGTGTTTACGGACAAAACTTTAAAAGAACATTACACCCGCAAATGGGATCTTACCATGGCGCCTTCGGTGTGCCAGCATTGTAGTTTGGGTTGCAATATTATTGGCGGTGAGCGGTATGGTGAACTTCGCATGATTGGCAACCGCTATAACGGAGAAGTAAATGGCTATTTTATTTGCGATCGCGGAAGGTTTGGTTACGAGTTTGTGAACGCAGAAACAAGAATAAAGCAGCCTCTGCTAAACGGGCAAGTAGTAGATCGCGCGAAAGTATTGTATCAGATTTCACAATCATTCAAGCGAGCGAAAGTAATCGGTATTGGCTCGCCCCGGGCATCTCTGCAATCCAATTTTGCACTGAAAGCATTGGTAGGTGAAGAGCATTTCTACCATGGAGTATCGGATAATGAACACGACCTGGCCGAATTGGCTATTAAAATTCTGAAAGAAGGGCCTGCCCGGTCACTCTCGATGAAAGAAGTTGAGAAAGCAGATGCCGTATTTATTTTGGGAGAAGACCTGACCAATACCGCACCGATGTTAGCTCTTGCAGTGCGCCAGGCTGTCAAGCAACAACCGATGGAAGATGTTGCCAACGCAAACATTCCTCCATGGCATGACGCAGCATCAAGAGAACTCATGCAGGAAAATAAAGGGCCGCTTTTCATTGCTACCGTGGGTGCCACCAAGCTGGATGACGTGGCGGAGAAAACCTATCGTGCAGCACCGGATGATATCGCCCGATTTGGTTTTGCGGTCGCGCATCTGATAGACCCATCTGTATCTGATCCAGGAGATCTTTCGGTAGAATTGAATGCCCTTGCTAAACAGATCGCTGAGGAATTATCAAAAGCTAAGAACCCGGTTGTTATTTCCGGAGCATCCTGTGAAAGCCGTTCTGTGATGAAGGCCGCAGCCAATATTGCATGGGCATTACACAAAAAAAATAAAAAGACTGGTATTGTACTTACTTTACCTGAATGTAATTCTCTCGGACTTGCCATGATGGGAGGGGCTCGTCTCAATGCGGCATTCAATGCAATACTAAATGGTCATGCTGATACCGTGATCGTTATGGAAAACGATCTGTACCGTCATGGAAATGCGTTGGTTGTAGATGATTTCCTGAAAAGATGTAAAACTGTGATCGTACTTGATCACTCCACACATGCCACTACAAAAAAAGCTCACTTTGTAATTCCAGCCGGAACGTTTGCAGAATCGGATGGAACCATCGTGAGCAATGAGGGAAGGGCTCAGCGTTACTACCAGGTTTATGAATCCACAGATATAATTAAAGAAAGCTGGAGGTGGTTATTGGAAATGGGTACGAATGTTGGAAACTCCAGCATGAATCAGTGGAAAAATTTTGATGATGTTACAAAAGCTATTTCAAGAGATGAAGCTTTATTGAAGGGTGTGGAATCTGTCTCTCTTTCACCTCAATTCAGGATGGCTGGAGGGCAACGCATTCCTCGCGCACCACACCGGTATAGTGGACGCACTGCCATGCTTGCCAACATCAATGTGAGCGAACCTAAACCACCTGAGGATACTGACTCTCCATTGTCCTATACCATGGAGGGTTCACGTGAATTACCGCCATCAGCTGCGATACCATTCTTTTGGTCGCCAGGTTGGAATTCGGTGCAATCGGTAAATAAGTATCAGGAAGAAGTAGGAGCATCGCTTCGGGGAGGCGATCCAGGCCTCCGATTATTCGAACCATCAGCTGACGTACCTATAGATTATTTTAGTGGTATGCCAGAAGGATTCAAACCTTCGGCTGGTCATCTGTTAATTGTATCGCTTCATCATATTTTTGGATCAGATCAATTAAGCGCGCAATCAAAATCGGTAGCACAGCGTTTACCAAAACCTTATGTAATGGTTAGTACGAGTGATGCCAGGAATTTAAATGTACAAGAGGGCAGTCGGTTAAGCTTTGATGTGGAGAAACAAGCTTATTCATTGCCCGTAAAAATCAGTTCGGAAATGCCGGCAGGAGTAGCGGGTATTCCCTACGGATTAACAAGTCGTTCGGAATTGCCCGCATGGGGAGTACTGAAAAAGTAAAAGTGAATTTATGATTTATGTTTTGGAGTTTATAAACCATGGATGATCAAACAACAAATCACGTTCTGATTGTTGCCGGTGTACTTGGCGGCTTGCTGCTGATTGCTCCGGGGCTCATCTGGCTGGAGCGAAGAATGCTCGCGCTTTGGCAGGATCGGTACGGCCCCAACAGAGCGGGTCCGTTTGGTATATTGGTTGTATTAGCAGACACACTTAAACTCTTCTTTAAGGAAGACTGGATTCCGCCTTTTGCCGATAAAAAGGTTTTCGTGATTGCGCCTGCCATCGTAGCAATCACCGCCTTGATGAGTTTTGTAATTGTGCCATTCTTCCCTGGAGCTATTGTTGTCGACTTTAATATTGGCATTCTATTCTTCCTGGCCATGTCTTCAATGGGAGCATACAGCATCATCCTGGGGGGTTGGGCCTCTAACAATAAATATTCACTACTGGGTGCTATGCGTGGTGCAGCGCAAATGATTTCGTACGAAGTATTCATGGGACTTTCTATGATGGGGGTGGTATTAACGGTGGGTTCGTTTAGCCTGGTAGATATTATTGAGGCGCAGCGAAGCATGTGGTTTGTTGTTCCCCAATTTTTGGGCTTTGTCATCTTCTTAATCGCAGGCATTGCCGAAACACATCGTTTGCCATTTGATATTCCGGAAGCAGAGAGTGAAATCATTGCAGGGTTCCACTCAGAATATTCCGGCATGAAATTCGGATTGTTCTTTGTCGGTGAGTATCTCGGTATTATGCTTATTTCAAGCATGGTAACGTGTTTGTTCTTTGGCGGATGGCTGGGTCCTGATTTCCTGCCACCGCTTGTTTGGTTTCTGATTAAAATGTTTGCATTCATCAGTTTGTTTATTTTGCTGCGTGCTTCACTGCCGCGGCCGCGTTACGATCAACTGATGGAATTTGGATGGAAAATTTTATTTCCATTGACTTTGTTGAACGTGCTGGTAACAGCAGCGATAATTTTATGGAGTAGTAAAGGCGCACCGTTTTAAACCATGCTTAACTAACAGCTATGTTCAGTATCATTCGAAGTATGTGGATCACGTGTATGCATATGTTTCATAAACGCGAGACTATTCAGTACCCTGAAGAAAAAGTCAAGTTGCCTGCACGGTGGCGAGGTAGAATTGTATTAACGCGTGACCCCGATATGGGCGAGCGCTGTGTAGGATGTTATTTGTGTGCGGCCGCCTGTCCGGTAGATTGTATTTCGCTGCAGGCAACAGAAGATGAAAACGGAAGGCGTTACCCCGAATTTTTCAGAATCAATTTTTCGCGCTGCATTTTCTGCGGTTACTGCGAGGAAGCTTGCCCCACATACGCGATTCAACTTATCCCTGATTTTGAAATGGGGGAATACAACCGCCAAAATCTTGTGTACGAAAAAAAGGATTTACTGATTGACGGCCAGGGAAAATACCCCGGATATAATTATTATAATGTGGCCGGAATAGCCATAGGTGGGAAGGGTAAAGGAGAGGCTGAGAATGAAGAGCCACCGGTAGATATTAAAAGTATTATGCCTTAGGGCGTTAGAAGTTATCAGTTAATAATTAATAGTTAATAGTTAATAGTTTATAAGAGCTAACTGATAACAGAGAACCGATAACTGATAACAGAGAACAGATAACAGATAACGGAATAAAATGGAAGTGACATTTTATATAGCAGCCGCAGTCGCAATTTTAGCTACCATCATGGTAATCACCCGGTATAATATGGTGCATGCCCTGTTGTACCTGGTGGTTTCTTTCCTGGCAGTAGCCGTTATTTTCTTTGTGCTGGGTGCGCCTTTTATTGCCGCACTCGAAGTTATCGTGTATGCGGGCGCAATTGTCGTGCTCATCATATTCGTCATTATGATGTTGAACCTGAAACAGGAATCCGTGGATCAGGAAGAAAAATGGCTAACCAAAAAAGTATGGTTAGGTCCTGCAATACTCAGTTCAATTTTAATGACCGAACTCATTTATATCCTTGGTTCATCTGATGTAACAGTTTTGCAAGGCCATGAGGTAGATTCAAAAGCGGTGGGCATGGCACTTTACGGACCGTATGTGATCGGTGTGGAGTTGTGTGGATTGTTGTTAATGTCTGGAATTGTAGGGGCGTACCATTTAGGTCGTCAGAAGAAAAAAGTTATTCATCGTTTCTTAGAAAAAGCTGAAGAATGAACTCGATACCCATAGAAGCAGGATTACTGGTAGCGGGCATATTGTTTATGCTCGGCCTGATCAGCGTGCTGATCAGACGGAATATCATATTCATGCTTATTTCAGTCGAGATTATGCTCAACGCAGCAGGTATGGCGTTCATTGTAGCAGGATCGAAGTGGATGCAAGCCGATGGGCAAGTAATGTTCATTTTCATTCTCACGATGGCAGCTGCTGAGGTGTCTGTTGGGCTAGCGTTGATTTTACAGATATACCATCAACTCAAAACGTTGGATACCGATGCCGCAAACGAAATGAACGGATAAAAATGATTTACGATTGTAGATTTACAATTTACTGGAGGAATTATTCAAACTCAAAACTTTGATACAGATTAAAAGACGAGATTAACTGGCAAATGAAAAAGGTAGCATCACCAAAATCTGAAATCGTAAATCATAAATCGTAAATCGTAAATGGAATTTCTTTGGCTCATACCGACCTTACCTTTTCTTGGAGCAATGATTCTGATATTATTCAGTTCACGCTTGCCAAAAAGTATGTCGGCAATAGTAGGATCAGGCAGTGTTGGACTGGCGGCTTTGTTCACGATCTTAGTCGGTTACGATTTTCTTTCTTCCGGATTACCATCCTACCGAAATGTAGCCTGGAATTGGTTTGAGGTAGCGGATCTTTCTACTGCTTTTGCATTTCACCTCGATGCACTTTCACTTGTATTTCTGTTTGTCATCACATTTGTAGGATTCCTGATCCATATTTATTCTGCAGGCTACATGCACGATGACGAAGGATTTACCCGCTTCTTCGCATACCTCAATTTGTTTGTGTGTTCCATGTTAATGCTGGTATTGGCCGATAACCTGGTACTCATGTATCTGGGATGGGAAGGTGTTGGCTTATGCAGTTATTTACTCATCGGTTTTTGGTACGAGGAAGAAAAAAACGGCTACGCTGCCCGTAAAGCTTTTATCATTACACGTGTGGGTGACACTGCCATGGCAATAGGACTCTTCATGCTCTTTCTGTCATTCGATACGTTGAACATTCAGGAGATTTTAACGCAAGCACCACAAACATGGGCAGTGGGATCACAGACAGCCGTGATTGCAGCTTTCTTATTACTTGGAGGTGCTGTGGGAAAATCAGCACAACTTCCATTGCAAACCTGGTTGCCCGATGCAATGGCAGGCCCTTCACCGGTGAGTGCATTAATACACGCGGCTACCATGGTTACTGCAGGCGTTTACCTGATCGCACGCATGCACGTAATTTATGAATTGGCTCCGCTTGCTCAATTATGGGTTGGAATTATTGGAGCAGTCACATTGACTATTGCAGGTTTCAGTGCCCTTACACAGTTTGACTTAAAACGCGTGCTCGCGTATTCTACCATCAGTCAGATTGGATATATGTTCCTTGCACTTGGCATTGGAGCCTGGTCGGCCGGAATTTTTCACTTCATGATCCATGCCTTCTTCAAGGCATTATTATTCCTTGCAGCAGGTGCAGTGATTATAGCACTACACCATGAGCAAGACATGTTCAAAATGGGCGGGCTGAAAAAGAAGATGCCTGTAATATACTGGACATTCCTGATAGGGGCAGCTTCCCTTGCCGCGCTTCCTCTTATTACAGGAGGCTTCTATAGTAAAGATCAAATCCTGTGGCTGACGTGGGCAGGAGATAAGGGAAACATCATGTTCTTCCTGGCGGCACTTCTTGGTGCATTCGTAACTTCTATCTATACATTTCGAATGGTTTTTCTCACTTTTTTTGGAGAAGAGAAAACACACATTAGTCACATGCCCGGTAAGTCGATGACATGGCCGCTGGTGATACTTGCCGGACTTTCCACACTGGCTGGATTTATAGAATTACCTCACACTTTTGGACATATTACCATTTTTTCAGATATGCTTTCACCGGTCCTTCCTTCCATAACATTACGCGAAGGCGTTGAGAGCAGTGAATGGATCATTCAAACTGTTGCAGCGGTTGTAGCATTAAGCGGGGTTTACATAGCTTATTATTTTTATGTTCAACGGACAGAACTACGGCCCGGAATAAAGAGCGCGGTGCGCGACACATACCAGTTCTTTCACTACGGGTGGGGATTTGACACACTTTATAATACGTTGTTCGTACAACCTTTTGTTTATATAGCCAGCATCAATAAGAATGATGTAGTCGACAGGTTTTATGCCGGCATCGTAAAAGTTGCTGAATTCTTTAACCGGGTATTTGTAAAAACCCAAAGCGGAATACTGCGCTGGTACATTATGGGAATTGTGATCGGTACAATTCTGATTTTGACATTAAGTTTACTTGTTAATAAATGAGGTTCACACTATGATGTTACTCGTACTGATACTCATACTTATGGTAGGCGGAATTCTCGCGGGAATTTCATCAAGGTTGAGTACGTCATTGCCAAGGTGGATTTCGCTGATCGCTGTTATAACTGACTTTGCACTTTCAATAAAGCTTTGGATAAAGTACGGAACGAATGTTGCGCCCATAGATTCTGATTGGTTATTGGATTTTAGTCTTCCCTGGATACGTCCCTTTGGAGTAAGCTTTCATTTGGCAATGGATGGATTGAGCTTGCTCATGCTTGTGTTAACATTCTTTCTGGGCATTTTTGCAGTCCTGATCTCATGGAAAGAAATACAATATCGGGTTGGGTTCTTTCACTTTAATCTCCTTTGGGTGCTGGCTGGGATTACGGGAGTATTCATCACGATGGATTTATTCCTGTTTTATTTCTTTTGGGAGGTTATGCTCATCCCGATGTATTTTCTCATCGGCATCTGGGGGCATGAAAATCGGCAATATGCAGCGTATAAGTTTTTCATCTTTACACAGGCCAGTGGTTTATTGATGTTGCTATCCATACTAGGACTCTTCTTCATACACTTCGAGCAAACGGGTATATATTCATTCGATTATTTTCAATTACTGGGAACAAAACTTTCACCGGGCATCGCGATGTGGCTCATGCTCGGGTTTCTTGCTGCATTCGCTGTTAAGTTGCCGGTATTTCCTTTTCATTCATGGCTGCCTGACGCACACTCAGAGGCACCAACAG
>Ga0187894_10002719_pt1 | contig 20825 bp, 17 predicted proteins | sample GBC1701081metaG_FD_136650 | JGI IMG/M metagenome (GOLD analysis project Ga0187894, IMG submission 136650) | White microbial mat communities from a lava cave in the Kipuka Kanohina Cave System on the Island of Hawaii, USA - GBC170108-1 metaG ...
GTCGCCCGATAATAGCTCCCACCGGCCCACTGATACGCCCGGCAGTCAGTAGCGATCCGCGCCAAACTGGCAAAAGTCCCCCTGTTCCCCCATAGGCAGAACAGGCAAGACCCCAGACAATGCCGGCCAAAACCACGACTGTCGTGACCGGGAGCAGAGGGCGGCGGAAGAATCTGTCGAGCATAGGAGAGTTGTAGGGTGGGCACTGCCCACCCTACTGAAAAAGCCAGCGGCAGTTTTGTCAACGCGCGTACCATAAAGTGGGCGCGCTGTGTGCGCCCCTACACGCGCACAAACCCGAACGCTTACCCACCAAAATAGGAGCGCGGATTGTCCACAGTCATCGTGCGAATCGTGCCCTCACTCACTCCGGCTTTGCTCAGTGTCGGAATGATATGCTTGAGGATATGTGAATAGTTCCAGTTCGGACACTTGTCCATAAATGCTTGCCACTCTTTCGTGACCCGTCCCAGCCAACAGCCGACATAATCGTGCGAGAGCATAATGCGATCATAGCCTACCGCTAATAATCCAATCAGCGAGGCGAGGCGCATCTTATCTGAGGCAATGGTCTCGACGCCGAAACGATCGAAGCCGATCCACGCGCCCCGCTCGAGTATATCAAAGTAATAGCGCATATCGCCGACGCCGCAGGCATGGCCAATGAGGACACGGTTAAAATTCACTCCTTCGTCGGCAAAAATGTCCAGCGTCTCACGGCCGAAGGGGCCAAGCTCGTCGTTATGGCAGAGGATCGGCGCGCCAGTAGCTTTATGGGCGCGCGCTGCCGCACGCAAACATTTCTCTTCGTTCGCGCTGATCTTCTTTGCGGTCTCGGTCATCCCGGGGATGCCACCAGTCGCCGTTTTGATAATCCCAGCCTTGATACCCGTCTTGTTGATGCCTTCGGTCAGTTCACGAACATAGACTTCGGCGATATCGTCCGCCGGCAGCGCACGGAAATGCGGCGGGATGCCTAGCGCTTCGTTATACAGGCCAGTAGCAATGATGACACGCATCCCAGCCTTATCTGCCACTTCGGCAGCAAATTCCGGGTCACGTCCCAATTCCATCGGGCAAGGATCAACGAACGATCCCACCCCGAGCGCTTTGATCTCTTTCAGTCGATCCACCGCAGTCGCAACCTCACGCTTGCGATCAAAGCCAGTATTGTCCAGCTCCCAACCGGGAAACCCGGCAGAGAGATGCTCGTGAATCAGCGTAAAACCTAATTCCTCCGACTTCGCCGTTCCTAGTACAGTGTTGACGGTTGCCATAGCTCTCCTTTCTTTATTGAGCGGTCGGTTTGTGGTCGCTTCTCTCTACCCTAGATCTTGGAGGGATTGCAAGCAGGACAAGATGACTTCAGCGCGTCCATACCGACCACGTTTTGCGCACGATCTTTACCGCCTCGCTGATATCCGTTTGCGTAATACCGTAGTGGGTCACCGCGCGAAACCGCCCGCCCCCGATGTCACCAATCTTCACCCCTTCACGAGCAAGAACCTGCGCGAATGATGGTCCTTCAGGAGGTGGTTTTTCTGGTCCGAAGATAACAATATTCGTTTGGACGGTCTCAAGATCGAGTCGCATGCCAGGGAGATCAACCAGCCCCTCGGCCAATATCTGAGCCGTGCGATGGTCTTCGGCCAGCCGCTCGATCATCTCCGTCAGCGCGACTATCCCGGCCGCGGCGATAATACCCGCCTGGCGCATGCCGCCGCCGACCATCTTCCGTGCGCGCCTCGCCCGCGTGATAAAGTCAGCCGAGCCGCAGACCAGTGACCCCACGGGAGCCGCTAGTCCTTTTGACAAACAGAACTGTACCGAATCCACACAGTCGATGATTTCACGCGGGTTACACCCAAGCGCGATCACGGCATTAAAGATGCGTGACCCATCGAGATGCACCGGTAGTCCCGTACGGTCGGCGAGTTCACGCACGGCACGGAAATATGTCAGCGGCAGGATCGTTCCACCGCAGCGATTATGAGTACTTTCCAGGCACATGACCCCTGGTGGTGCGTAATGAACATTGATTGCGGCTGGCCGAATCGCGTTCTTTAAGGCGTCGAGATCCAGTTCGCCGAAACGCCCAGTAGGAACGGGGTGAAAGACAACTCCGCCGAGGGCCGAAGCTCCGCCCGCCTCAAAGTGAAAGATATGTGACTGATCGCCGAGGATGGCCTCATCCCCGCGACGACAGTGGGTAAGGAGCGAGACCAGGTTTCCCATCGTGCCACTCACCACCAGCAGCGCTGCCTCTTTACCAGTCAGTTCGGCCGCTAGTGCTTCGAGACGATTGACGGTGGGATCTTCACCCATCACGTCGTCCCCGAGTTCAGCGTGGTACATCGCCTCGCGCATGGCTGGGCTTGGCAAGGTCACGGTGTCGCTACGTAGATCAATCATATAGGGACTCCCTCGTCCTCTCGCAAAGAGAGAAGGACATGTTGTAACTGGCCACTGACAACTGACAACTTGCTTACCTTCCTCGTAACCGTTCCGTTTCCCGGCGCTCACGCTTAGTCGGACGACCGAAACCCGGCGGGCGAAACGGCGGAGGCGCAAAGAGTGGGCGCGCCTCACGTGGCGGCGGTGGCGGTGAATGATCTTCATACAGTAAACGTGCTTCCGTCGCCGGGCCTCGCCGCTCCGAGAGGGCCAGGACTTTGACTTCCTTCAGGCCCGACAGGTGGGTGAGAACAATGGAGTCAGATATCCGCACCAGCTTATGCGGCTTAGCAGTGTGGCCGTTGACCTCAACTTTCCCGCCATCGCACGCCTCGGCCGCCAGACCTCTACTCTTATAGAAACGCGCCGCCCACAGCCAACGGTCGAGGCGCACGGCAGATTCAGCAGTTGGTCGATATTCGTCCATATTCGCCTTTCGATTTCGTCTTAACGCTACGAAAGGCACGGCATTGCCGCGCCCCTACAGTTTCAAATCATAAGCACGCAGACACTGCAACACGGACTGATTCTCCAAGACGGAAGCAAAAATCTAAAAATCGTTGATGTTCGGAAAGGCGCGTGCTAGCGTCGCTTCGACGCCGTAGAATCGCAGCCGTGGAAAAGGAGGACGCTATGGATGCTAAAGCTGGAGCCCAAGAACGTCTGAACATCGCACGCGACAGCCTGATCGCCCTGAGTCACCGCATTCACGCTCACCCAGAATTAGGATTCGAGGAAGAAAAGGCATCGGCTTGGCTGGCGGAGATGCTCGCCGATGCGGGATTCGCTGTTGAAAAAGGGATTTGTGACCTGCCTACGGCGTTTATCGCCCGCGCTGGTAATGGCCCGCTCCATATTGGCATCTGCGCCGAGTACGACTGCCTTCCCGGCATCGGTCACGCCTGCGGTCATAACATCATCGCGGCGATGGCGGTCGGTGCTGGCATCGCCGCGGCAAAAGTTGCCAATGACGTTGGTCTCACTATTAGTGTTATCGGTACTCCCGCCGAAGAGGCCGGCGATGCCGGTGGGAAAATTCTGTTGCTTGAACGGGGAGCGTACAAGGGGATGCATGCCGCCATGATGGTGCACCCCGCGCCGTTCGATATCATTGATCCGGCGATCATCGCCTGTTCGATGTTCGAGATTCGCTACACTGGTAAAGAAGCCCATGCTTCGGCTTTTCCAGAGCGTGGAATTAATGCCGCTGACGCCTTGACTATCGCCCAGACGGCCATTGGTTTGCTCCGGCAACATATTCGTTCGACCGACCGTATTCACGGCATTATCACCAAAGGTGGTGATGCGCCCAATGTTGTTCCGGCTCACACCGCCGCCAAATACATCGTCCGCGCCAAGACGCTCGATGAACTCGATGATATTCGCGCGAAAGTGTTGCGCTGCTTCGAGGCTGGTGCCCTCGCCACCGGGGCAAAATTAGAAGTTGTTGGCGGACAGAAACCGTATGCGGAGTTGCTTTCGGATGTTGAGATGGCCGCAGCCTATCAGCGTAACGCTGAAACGTTAGGACGAACGTTTCGTGACTTAGGGCCCACCCGGGAGCGCGCCGCTGGATCAACTGACATGGGCAACGTCTCGCTGGCTCTTCCCTCGATCCACCCCTTCATTGGCATCGACTCACTGCCGGCAGTGAATCATCAACCCGAGTTCACCGCACACTGTGCGACGCCAACGGCAGACAAAGCGGTAATTGACGGCTCACTGGCGATGGCGTGGACGACGATCGATTTGGCAATGGACACAAAAGTACGGGACCGGTTGTTGAGGAAAACGGCTTGAGGCCACGCTGGATAGCCTGGCTACCACCACCGATCCTCCTTCGTGCGCATGGCGCATGCTACTGGCTCCTGCGCCCGCCCTTCTCGAAGTACTTTAGTCTCCCGAAAATTCCCGATTTTGCGCTCGCCGGTTTACCATCTTTAGGCTTTTTCTCCTCTTTATCCTCTCTTATCGTCAGCCGGGTTCGTCATCGCCAAAAGAAAAATCCTTTATTTCTCAATAGTTAGACCTCCTTGAGTTATCACCGTATTATCACCGCAATATCACCGTTTTGCTGTTGCTATTCATTCTCACAATCAGTATGCCTTCGCGTGCTGGCTTCGGGTCAGAGAGGACAAGCGAAAAAGAGAAGGCACTATGGGAGACTTTCCCCTGCAACCTGGTCTTACCTCCCTAATCGTAAGTTCCCCAGACGTGCGGGAGCTGGCCATTCTCATTTTTGTCGGAGTTGTGGGGCTCTCAGCAGGGCTGGTCATCCGTGAAGCGCTCCAAAACCACAAGGCACGGAAATGTAGGGTGGGTACTGCTCACCTGAATCACTCTACAGAAAGGAGGAGGCTTATGGCTGACATCGACGAACCCAAAGCTGCTACCACAACACGGGTTCACAGAAAGGGGAAATACTATGGTTCGTAGACAAATCCTGCTAGCATCAGTCATTGTCATCGCGCTTGGTGTTCCCTGCGTCGCTCGCGGGGCGGATGTGGATGATCTCAAAACAGCCTTCGAACAAGGTGTGAAGGCCCTCAACGCTCAGGATGTCGATGGCTTCATGGCGCTAGCCCACGATCAGGCCGTAGTGTTTGGCGCTGCTTCACCCTTCCCGGTGGATGGCAAAGCGGCACAACGACAAACCTTCCAAAGCGCCGTCAATAACCGCGAGAGCACGACCTTTACGCCAGTGAATCCACAATTCCGCGTGATTGGGGATACCGGCATTGCCTGGGGACACGCGGTCATCACTCTCAAGCCAAAGGGTGGCCCACTCGAAACGCAGTACGTGCGCTACACCCTCGTCTACGTCAAAACTGACGGCAAATGGCTCCGGGCGGCCGGACATGTTTCGTGGATGCCACCAGGACACTAGGTATGCCGTTGGAGGACAGCTCGGAAAATAGGAAACGCCCCTTAACAGAAAAGAAAGGAGGACGTCTTATGCCTACCTATATTCATCTGGTTCGTTTTACGCAAAAAGGCATAGAAAGCATCAAGGAGGGTGCCACCCGACTCGATACCGTCAAGCAAGCCTATAAGGCGATGGGAGCGGAGATCAAGGCGTTCTACCTGGTGATGGGTCAGTACGATGGGGTTGTGGTGGTCGAGGCACCCAATGACGAGACGATGGCCAAGGTCACGCTCGCCAGCGGAACGCGAGGGACCGTTCGCTCCGAGACCCTGCGCGCATTCACTGAGGAAGAGTATCGCAAGATTATTGCGGCGCTACCTTAAGGAAGAGGTCAATACAGTTCACTAACGGTAAGGGAGGACGAGAGATGAAGGCGTTATCGAAGCGAGTGGGTTGGCTGGTGGTGAGTTTTCTGGTGTTGGCGGTGCCTGCGGTAGCCGCGGACGCGCCGAAGGTGCTCAGCGTTATCGCGGTCAAGGTGAAGGGAGATCAAAGCGCTTACCTGCAGAAGGTGAAACAACTGGACGCTATCCAAAAGCGGCTCGAAACTGGCGGCACTCTGCGCGTGTGGCGCGCCACCGCTGCGGGCCAGAGTACAGGCACGATCTATGTGGGCATTGAGTACCCCACCCTTGAGGCCTACGCCAAGGCGGCCACCAAATTACAAGCGGATGGGGAAGCGACCAAGTTCCTGAAGGAATTAGATGCGAGTGGGCTCAGGGAGGTCATTAGTAACAGTCTGCTTGTAGAAATCACACCGTAGCCGTTCCGTAATTCCGCGGGCTGGAATGAGTCCGACGAATTCCAGCGCTGGAGTGCGCGAAGTCTTGTAGGGTGCATTTATGCACCATCTTCCCGGTGCGCAAGTGCACCCTACAAACCTGACCAAAACAATCTAACTCAATGGAGGTGGGTTATGCCATTAGGTAATGTTCTCGGAGAAGTGGTAGCCAAAGTCACGTCCGTCAGGATCACTGACCTCGGGGGTGGTCAAAGACGGGTAGAGATTGACTCTACCGGCGAAGTTAAGGGCCAAGTACCGGGACAAGGGTTTGCCACCATGATCATCGAAGGAATTCCCGGCCATGCGGTGACCTATGCAAGCACCGCCACGATACTAGCCGCTTCGGGGGCCGTGGTGCGTGTGTCCGGGCGCGGCGTTGGCATCCGCACCGGCGAGGGTCATAAGGCGCGCTATCGCGGCTCGGCGTGCTACGCCACTGATGACCCCAAGCTGGCTGCGCTCAACAGTCTACTGGCAGCCGCCGAGTTCGAAATTGATCCGGCGATGATGACGATCAAAGGCACTGCCTACGAGTGGAAGTAGTAACAACGCAGGACCGATGAGACAGAGAAAGGAGACAGAGTGGGGAGATAGAGATTTCAGCCAGAGACAAAGCAGGGTAAGCCGCTTGCTGTTCGCGCATTGGCTCTCTGTCTCTAGCTCTGTCTTTCCCCTTGTTTCTATCTCACCTTCTCTGTCTCTTCTGCGTCAGCATAATCCTGTAGGAGACATTGATACACCGTCTCCCGGTGCACCAGCGCACCCTACAAAGATGCGGAGAAAGGCGGATCATGACACTGGCTCGCATCGTATTGAAACTCGTGGGCTTCCTTTTCGTCGCTTTGGGTGTGTGGGGGCTGCTCTCTCCAGTCCAGTTTGCCGGTATGGCCGAGGTGCAACTGGCAACACCGACAGCGATTACTGACGGTCGTGCCGTCTATGGCGGACTGGAATTGGGTATTGGCACTTTTTTGCTCCTTTGCGCCAATAGGCAAGAGCTAGTGCGATCCGGTCTTCTCGCAGTGCTGCTTATTGTCGGCGGACTCTTCATCGGACGAACAATTGGGTTATTGCTCGACGCGAGTGGTAGCACCATCACTTATCAAGCGCTGGGAATTGAGTTCCTTTGCACTGCGCTTGCGATCCTGGCACTTAAAGCAATCAGCCAGTGAGAACAAAGCGCCAATTGAGGCGCCGCGCGGCGGGCGCAAGCCCTTACGTAAATATGGTCGCGAAAGGAAGGAGGATATGGGTAGAGTCGTGGTCACCATCTGTGCGATCTTTATCTGCCATTTCTCTCCGCCGGTGGCGAGATCTGCGAATAACCTGCCTTGCGACCAAACGCAAGGACAACTTCGCCAGGGATGGAGTGAAGACTGCCGTCGCTGGTTTTATCACAGTACTCAGGGATCGCAGCTTATTCCTTACGAGTGGGTCCGTGCGCTCGAACAGCCAGAGAGCACCCAAGATCACATTCAGTTGTTCAGAGACCCCAAGGCCCTTGGGCAGTTTGGCTTTCTCTACGAGTCTGATCAACCAAGTGCGGAAGATCTACCCATAGGCTTTGCTCAAGATAGCGACCCACCAAGAGGCATCTGGTTGGGCATGACCTGTGCTACCTGCCATACCGGACAGATGGAATTGAACGGCCGCAAGATTCGCATCGATGGCGGCTCGGGGATGGTCGATCTGATCGGGTTCTTACGGTTCATGTATCGCTCCTTCGACGAGACACTCAGGCACGAAGACAAATTGAACCGGTTTGTCGCCACTATCCGCGAAAAAGAACCCAACACAGATAGGGCGCAACTGGTAGAAGCATTACGACGTCGAACTCAGGTGCTCAAAGAGCAGGCAGGATTGCAGGACGGTCTGTTGAACTTTATTCCTCTGAAACGCTGTGGTTCCGAGCAAAACCCGTGCACCTTTTATGAGTTTGGTCGAGTAGACGCGATTGCCCTGCTGACGAACCAGATTCTTGCGACCCAACCGGCGATCAAAGAGAACTATCGTCGCCCCGATGCTCCGGTCAGCTATCCTTTCCTTTGGTATGCTCCCCGGCTACCGAAGCTGCAATGGAATGGGTCGGCGCCGAATGCTATAGCTCGCAACGTCGGCGAAGCCTTAGGCGTGTTCGTCCATTTCGTTCCTCCGAAGGGCAATATCAGAGATGTCGGAAAGGCGAACGAGTTGTTCGCGTCTAGTATCAACATGACGAACCTCCAGACCATGTGGAGTCTTGTCGGGGAACTCAAACCGCCGGTCTGGCGTGATGTCGTCGGGCAAGAGCCCGAGTCAAGTTTACTGACCCAGGGAAAGAGCCTCTACGAGAAGAGATGTGTAAAGTGTCATAAGATCGTGCAACCAATCGCGAATCGCGAACAAGATCGAGAACTGGTTTTCGTCACCCCCGCGGCCAAAACTGACGAAGCCCTCGCGATACATTTCTCCTGCCGTAAGGCAAGACCAGCCTTGTCGGACGTCCTCGATCAAATCGATCAAATAGGGCTCACTGAAACGCATGGGGCTGCAACCCCCATGTTACTCGCCCCAGTGTTAGGTTCGCTGAAGACCCTGGCGATGATAGCGAACCGAGATCAGCTCGACTGTGCTGCTTACAAAGCAGCCCAAGCACAAGAAGAGCCACGTGCCCGGTATCTCCTTGCCACTGTCGGCGCGGGGGTCATCCTCAGACAGGTCAAAAAAGACCCAGAGCTGGCTGGGGTGCTGCTGAAAGACCTTCTCGCTACGCTCGAGCAAAGTGTCAGAGATTTACTGCAAAGCGGACTTGCAGTTCCTTTACTTGATGTTCCCCAAATGCCGGGGGGAATATTCGGACAGCCTTTCGATTTCTTGCAAGGAACAAGGAAAGCGCCCGAAGCGGCTTACAAAGCCGGCCCTCTACACGGGGTTTGGGCAACCGCCCCTTTCTTGCACAACGGGTCAGTGCCTACTCTCGATCAGTTGCTGCGTCCGGTGGAGAAGCGGGACAAGCAGTTCTGTATTACCCGAGAATTTGACCCCGTGACCGTTGGACTCAAGGCGACCAATCTGGCAACCTGCGATCAGGCTCATACCTTCGACACCTCACAACCCGGAAATTCCCATAAAGGCCATGAATATGGCACGGACAACGATCCAGAGGGAAACCCCAGACTCACGGATGGTGAGCGAAAAGCGCTGATCGAATTTCTCAAGACGTTGTGACCGTTCCAGGGAGAGGCATATGCGCAAGATAGTCACTTTAAGTGCGCTACTCGTGGTGAGTGCACTGTTCCTGTTTGATAGGGTCACTCGGACCAATGAGGATCAGCGCCGGCAGGGGTGGAGCGAAAAAGACCGGCAGTGGTTTTATCATGTGACGCAAGGATCACAACTCATTCCTTACCAATGGTTTCTCGCGCTCGAACAGCCCGACAATACGCGACCGTTCCGAGCGAACGACGTGTTTGAACGATTCCAATATATTCCCGATCTGGTGAACCCAGCCGACAATCCGGACGGGCTGTCGATAGGATTTAGCAAGGACTCACAGGACGGCGAGTGGCTCGGTATGACCTGCGCGGCGTGCCATACCGGAGAGATCGAAGTTGAATCTCATGGTCGCACGAGCAAGATCCGCATCGATGGCGGCCCGGCTATGAATAATTTGATGGGATTTCTCCAGTTCCTGTTTCGCTCCTTGGATGCGACGTTGAAAGACGACGCGAAGTTTGCTCGCTTTGCCACGGCCGTTCTCGGAGCGCGACACAATACGTACGCCGAGGAGATTCTCCGCGCCGGACTGGAAAAGCGAGCCGGGTTCCTTGAGAGGCAGGCAGGCTTAAAGCCAGGGTCGGGAAACTTCACCACCCCACCCCCAGCTATTCTGTATGGGTTTGGCCGGGCTGATGCAATTGGGCTACTCACTAATCAGATTCTTGGCGTGAAAATGGGACTCCGCCAAGACGAGCGCCCTCCCGATGCGCCGGTGAGCTATCCTTCGCTCTGGTACGTAGCGAGATTCGATAAGCTGCAATGGAACGGCTCGGTGGGCCATTCGACCGGACGTAATATTGTCGAAGCGTTGGGGGTGTTTGCCCACTTCGTTCCTCCGGCACCCTACGAGAGCGACCGTACAAATACTTTGGTTGCTCCCTTTACGTCTAGTGTCAACATGAGAAACCTCCGGAGCCTGTGGTCTCTTATCGCCCAACTGAGACCACCCGTTTGGCCGGCAGAGATTAATCGGGAGAAAGCTCTACGAGGGAAGGACATCTACGACAAGAACGAGCGAGTGAAATGTAAAGAATGCCATAGCATTGTGTCCACCAGTGCAAACTCGGAGCTCCAATGGGAGGGTGAACTTGTGCAGGTGAGATCGGTCGGCACTGATGAAAGAATGGCCACGAATGCTGAGTGCCGTACGGCGACAACAAATGCCGAGGCTTTTCTCGCAACACTCGACTCATCTGAGAAAGGAGATTCCATGTTCCATCAGGCGGTGGCGCAAGCTGCTAAGGAAATCTTGGCCCCTGAGTGCGCGGGAAAAACCGGAGGGGAAGGAACGACACCGGCTCGAGTACTGGTGCGCATCGTCGGCACAGGAGTCGTGGTGGCGCAAAGCAGCGCCTGGGATTTAACTAGGGTAATGGTTCAGGGGATCATAGACCATTTTTTCCCATCCCAGCCGCAGGAAACTCCGTCCAAACTGTCTGCTTATAAAGCAGGTCCATTGAACGGGGTCTGGGCAACTGCCCCATTCCTTCATAACGGGTCCGTAGCTAATCTCAAAGAACTTCTGTTACCCCAGGAACGCCGCAAGAAAACCTTCTGCGTTGGTAGCCGGAAGTTTGATTCCAATAATGTCGGGTTCGCTACCGGTGACGGCCGGTACTGTGTCGGCGCCTCGTTACTCGATACTACCCTTCCTGGGAACTCGAACCATGGCCACTCCGGCCAGGATTATGGTACGGATCTCAACGAGGAGGAGCGTCAGGATCTCCTCGAATATTTGAAGACGCTCTGATCGCTCTCAGAATTGCCGACTTCTCTCAGCATGTAGGGAGATTAGGCCAAGGCCGCAAGCAGAGCCTTGGCCTCTTGCAAATCTATGGTGTCAAAACCCTCGGTAAACCAGGTATAGATCTCTTGCAACATTTTATGCGCTGGTTTTTTCTTCCCCTGCTGCTGCCACAGCCGGCTCAAGCTCACCACTGCCCGCAGTTCCAGCGACTTCGCACTCTGCCGGCGCGCAAGCTCGATGGCCTTGTGAAAACATTCCTCCGCTTCTGACTGGGTGTTGGGTGTTGGGTGTTGGGTGCTCGAGACTTCGGGCCTTGGACTGCGAACTCCCGACTTACCTTGATCAGCCTTAACTGGCTTTGACTTGTCTTGACTCTGAACTCCGAACTGTTTGAGTGTCAGCTCTCCTTTCAGGCGATACAACTCTGGTTCCCACCATCGCTCACTGGTGTTTGCTGCCGTTGTCAATGCTTTCTTTATCTGCGCGAGTCCTTCTTCGGTTTGGTTTGACTTCTCATACGCTTCTGCCAGCCGCGCTTGGTGGTAGGGAAGTCGCATTGCGGTGGCGGTGGCGCGTCGTTCTGGCGACCCCTGACGTATCAAGGCGACACCCGCTACCCCTTGCCCTTGATCCGCTAATACCCAGCCTTGCAGACTTTGGGCTCCCAGTTCCCATAGGGGGAACCTTTGCTGACGAGCAAGAGTGAGAAGTACATCTGCTTGCTGCTGGAGCGCGGACGCCTCACGGCGGAATTGGCATACCAGCGCGGCGGAGTAGAGCGCAAAAGCGAGACTAAACGGATGCGACAACTCTTGCGCAAAGGCGACACTCTCGTTTGCCCTTTTCAAAGCTTGATCTGGGTATCCCAAGAGCCAAAGCACCTCGGCCAAGGAGGATTGACAGGCAACCCAGGGATCTTGTCCGTAGGTCATCGCATGATTCCGGTGGCGGTGAGAATCGTAATATTCCTTGCTCTGCTCGAACTGAGTGCGAGCAGCCGTTAACTCACCAAGAAAAAATGAAGCCACCCCCATCGCCCCATGTGCCTGGACAAGAAGCGCAGGATCACGCGTACTCTGAGCGAGGCTCAGCAATTGTTCAGTCAACTCGTAAGCGGTCTTGTATTCAGCCCGTGTAAGGTGGAATTGAAACAAGCCAAAAAACACCAGGAAAAGTTGGGTCGGTTCCTTCACCTTTTGGCAAAGGTCGCGCGCGCGCGTATAGGCTTTTTCCACCTCGGGATTGCCCCAGCCACGATTGGCCTGCAAGGCAATACCGAGAGTGCCGCGCAAGTTCAGTTCGTGCCGGGTCCGCTCGGGTGTCTCGGGCAAGGTATTGAGAAACTCAACCCCTCTGGTGAGGTGAACAATGGCCTCTTGATAGGCATACCGCCGGAGCGCATTTTCCGCTGCCTGCGCCCGATAGCGCACCGCACGACCGAAGTCTCTTCCCTGCTCAAAATGGAGCGCGAGTTCAGAGGCAATCTCATGAGCGTGGTCCCCATAAGCTAATTCTTGCCGGCTGCCGATTCGCAGATGCCACTGGTGACGCCGCCCTAAGCCTACTCGCTCGTGCCATAAGTGTTGATAGAGCGCGTGGATAAACCCATAGCGTTCCGTTAACGTTCCATCGGGCCACTGACTGATGCCCATACGCCGCAAAAACCGCTGTCGAGCAGCTAAGCCCGCACACCATTCCTCCACCTCTGCCACGTCGGCTTCTAACGCCGCCGCTACCGCGGCCGCCGAGAAATCCATTCCTGTTACACTGGCAGCCTGGAGCAGTTGTTGCTCCATCGGCAACAACCGCGCACTTTGCTTCGCGACCAAGAGTCGGATGCTCTCAGGGATTTCCCTTTCGATTGCTTCAACGCTGCTCTGTAACGTCCACTCGTCATTACTCTGACCGATGACCCCTTGCGCGATAAAGTCATCCACCACATTGGTCAAGAAAAGCGGGATTCCTTCTGTCCGCTGATAGAGCAACTGTACCAGGCTCGTCGGAAAGGAATTGCGGGGGAATCGATTGCGGAGATACGCGGCAACCTCCGTTTCGTTCAACAATTCTAGCCCGAGTTCTACCCCCAGACCGTGCACGCGCAGTTCCTGCACCACTTCATGTAATGGATGCTGTTTTTCTAACAGTTCGTCAGGCCGGTAGGTGCCCAGCACCAATAATCGCGCGGGGTCTTGTCGACGAGCAAGGGCAGTAAGCAACTCTACAGTGGAATGGTCGCTCCACTGCAAGTCCTCCAATACGAGGACGAACGGCCGCATCGTTGTAGTAAGGACTTCGATTCCCTCCATCATCTCCCGCAGCATTCGCTCTCGGGTCGCATCCTGAAGCTTGCTCTGCAAAGCAGCGAGGATACCGGTGTTGAGCAGGGTGGGCATTTGCACGAGCCAGGTGGGTGCATGCTCCTTCATCCAGTCAACCAGTTGTTCTCCACCTGGCGCCCGGCAGAGCCGTCCTAGCGCTTCTAATACCGGCAAGTACGCTTCGCCCGGTCCGTAGTGTTCAACACACTGCCCTCGCCCAATCCAGAGAGAAGATATGGGAGGTTGAGTGTTAGGGATTGGGATTGAAAGTCGGAAATTTTTGCCTTCTGTTTTTTGCCTTTTCTGATCCCCAGTTCCTAGTTCCCAGCCTCTTGCCCCTAGTTGTGTCAGAAACGCTTCCGCTACCGCGGTCTTGCCAATGCCGGGTTCACCAGTGATGAAAACCATCTGGCGTTTCCCTTCCAGCGCTTTCTCCAGTAGCTTATGAAGTTGGGCTAATTCGGCTTCTCGGCCCACCACGGTAGAGGTTAGGGGTTGGGAGCTAAGAACTGGGGGGGAACTGGGAACTGAAAACTGAGAACTGGGAACCGGCTGCGTGGTGGTAAGGGGAGCGATAAAGCGATACCCGCGCCGGTGCACGGTTTCGATGAACCGTGGCTTCGTTGATTGATCGCCAAGGGCTTGGCGAATCCGACGCAGACAAACCTTGAGCACGCCGTGACTGACGTGCGTGTCGGGCCACACCGTCTTGAATAACTCCTCGTGTGTCACCAATTGCCCTGAGTGCGTCACTAAGGAATGGAAAACCGCGAAGTCTTTCGGGGTTAGCGCAATCCGTTTCTTCCCCCGCCATAGGCAGGCGTTGATGACATCAAGACGAAAAAGCGAGAAGCAGATGGCTTGCTCTTGCTGGTTGTACAGAGCCTTTTCCTTACCCTGAGGCTCGGCTTGCACTCGATAGACCCGTACCGGCTGGGCAATATTTTTGACCATTTGCTCGCCAAGATAGACGCACGGTAACGCAAGCTTGTTTTCGATCTGATCAAAGGCGGTTCCTGAAATGCAGATGCCTCCCGTTTCAGCCAATTCCTCCATCCGAGCAGCGACGTTGACACCGTCTCCATAGATCTGCCCTCTCTCCACCAATACATCGCCTACATTGATCCCAATACGGAGCTCCATGCGGCGATGAGAGGGACGCTTGGCGTTCTTTTCTCTCAAAGCGTGCTGAATCTCCAATGCGCACTGCACGGCATCAACTACGCTGGCGAATTCAGCCAGAAGATTATCACCGGCGACGTTGACTACCCTTCCCTGATGCTGCGCGATCAAGGCAGCTGCAATCTCATAGTAGGCGTCCAGAGTACGGACAGTATCCAGCTCATCCTCACCCATGAGGCGACTGTAGCCTACGACATCTGCATTCAGAATCGCGGCGAGCCTTCGGTCAGTGCTCGGGTGGGCAGTACGATCAGGATTTCTGTGATCCACCCCGAGGGTCTTTGGACGTTTTGTCTCGGAAGGTGTCGACATGGTTTTTCGCTCTCTCTCAACCGAGCGACTACGACCACCAGCACGTCAGGTAGGTCATTGTCCCCTTGACCGCGAGATCTACAGAAATCTCGGCGAATGTCAATGGTTTTTACCCCTGAACGGAGCTTTACCCTCTCCCATCAAGGTCAAATTACTTGTCACCGCCAATGTTTGTGCTTCGTTTCCCTATCACCGCAATATCACCGCGATATCACTGTTTGTTTATTGACTGTTACCCCCCATGAAGGCATGTTCCTCACAGATAACCGACTTTGCGCGTGCACCACGTGATAACACCGCAACCGAACAGAAAGGAGGAATGCCATGGCGCGTACGGATACCTCGATTTTGTGAAGAGGGGGCGAAAAGGAGCCGCGGATGACGCATGACATCCGACAGCTTTCATCAATGAATCAGTAACCTAAGAGGAGGACCTACCATGTGGGACATCATTCCACAGTCTGGACTCGCGACTACAGTCGTGGACTTCACCGATGAGCTTTCCCTGTTGACCGTTGGTCTGGTGAGCCTGGTGTGGTTCGCCGCAGCGATGATCGTCCTTGCGGCGATTCGTGACTCCTGGAGTAAAAAACCTCAGTCTGCGACCGGAGCCGCGTCTACCTCTACAGATCATCAAGAGGCCGCCTAGCAAAGCGATTTCTCAGCCGCAGGAGGACTGGGTGAGCACACCAACTCTACGCCGCAGAGATGAAGACAGGAGAGGGAAAAGCATGCCTGAGCTGACCCGAATCTACAAGAAAAGGGACAGACCCAAAGACTACGGGCATGCTCTTTCCTCACTGGCTCGCCACTACCCCTACATTTGGCCTCGCCGCCATACGGAACACTAGATGAACAGTTCCTTGAGCCTCCCTAAGCACGAGTCGTCCGGCGACTAGAGTTGTTGAGATGTCCGCCGGCGCGCTCTCAGTGAGAGTCCAGTCTGAAGGGAGTTCGAGCGTGAGGCCGCCAATCTTCTCAGGAATATGTACGTCGACTATCGCGCGTTCTCCTTCTCGCCGTACATTGACCTCAACACCATTCCGTGCCGCCCACCAGTGGCCGCAGTCACCGAGTGCACAGAACCAGGAGAAGTCGCGCACCGCCGCGATGAATCCCCGTTCGAACTCCAGTTTGTGATCGATGACGTTGGGATGGATCAAGATGACGAAACTGCCGCCGTAACGGCGGAGTTCGTGCGCTAACGCGATTGCTTGCGGCAGCCGGTCGCCCAGCTTGGGCAATGCTTCATCTTCGAGAGTAACGGGAAACTCGAAAATCGGCGTCTCCGCGTCAGCTTCGCGGCTGTAATTCAGTTGAAATGGCAGATGGCTCAGTGAACTATTGGCAGTGACGGAAGAACTGTAGCGATAGCCGGTAGCCAACAACGCCTCGGGCAATTGGAAAGGATAAGATAGTTCTCCTGGACGAAACGAAATTACTGATTGTCCAGAAAACTGCTCGACCAAAAATTTGCTTACACGTAGCTCACCGAGAATGGTTCCATTATAGGCGGTGTTCCGGTTCATCACGTATGGCTGATAGGTCGGATACTCTTCGGTGCCATCTCCCAAAGGAAAGCGACTGAATGGTTTTGCATGGGCAACCGTGTGACTGCCCACTTCCATACCGCTTTCACTAATCTCTTTGAGAAACTGGACATTGTTCTCGTCGAAGAAGATCTCATCATTAAAATCGCGGATGTATTTAGCTTGGATGAAATAGGTGCCGCGAATACCCTGGGCACGTTCGAACTGGACGTACGCACGCGCATTCTGCAACGAGTGGATGAAGTCGATGTCGTGCGTGAGCGAGACCATCAAAGACTTCCCATATGGCACCGTGCTCAGCGTTACTCCATCGGGCTCTCCGGCCAGATAGAGGGCTTTCAGCAATCGCAACAGTACATCGATCGGAGGCTCGAATTCATTGACATAGCTTCGCCCCACCCACTCGTGACGATTGTTGTACCCTTGAAGAATAAAGGCGCCGATGTCGAGGCCGATCGCGTATGCCCGGCCGCTATCGTAGAACTTTTGAGTGATCGCGGCAGTGCCATTATCGTACACCGCGAGCGGCGGCCGGAGCGGCTTAGTGTAGCTATACAAACCGACGGTATGCTCTGGATGGTTCTTGTCCGACAGCCGAAAGATTTTCTCTCGTGCATCACTAAGGGAAACCATAGCCTGTGCTATTTCGGTAAACCGCATCTCTGCATGGGTCCGCGAGGGTACTGCTTCTGAAAAGCCAAAGACCTCATCGAGCCCGCCCCCTAATACACTCACGCCAATCAGCGTCCCGCCTTGTCGTGGATGGGCCGCCAAGGCTCTGAGAGCCTCCGGCGCTAGTACCTTGCCGGAGACCAAAGGGTAGACCAGCACGACCCGATGCCGCAGCGCCTGTTGCCAGTCGGTGGTGATACGGAAAGGAATGCCGATCGTCTTCAGTCCATGCGCGAGCCCTAGCCAGGCAGAATCGGGATCGGTCAGGAGAATGGCGAGACGGCTTTCCGAGCCACGGTCGTAGGTGCTCCACGTCGTACGTTGTCGTTGCGGAACGATAGTCCTCTTGGTAGGGCCACGAACTCCATCGAAAATAAAGACGTGGTCAGGCGGAACTTGGTAGTTGGAACTGACAGTTGGGGAAGAAGCGGGATCGGACCGCTTCCCATCAGCATGCGAGCTGCTGGCGAAATACTCTTCAGCCGTAGTTGAAAGGCGTGAGTTTTTACAACCCGAAAGAGCGACTGTTTGCAGGACTGTCAGTAACGTGAGACTGAAGAGAAAACGGCAACTTTTGCTCACCAGCTCCACCCCCTTTGCGACAAGTTCAGGGAAAATATCGGTGGCGGAGCTGAAAAGCTTAGCGTTTCACACGCGCGCCAACGGGGCAGGAAGGCCCGGAGTTTCTACACGAGTCTGGAAGATCGTTCCTTTGCGTTCAGGCACATCGGTATTATCGGCTGTCACGATGTACAGCTCGTGCTGGTCTTTGCCGCCAAAACACACGCTGGTCACAGCTTTGGCCGGGACATCAATCTTACGATCCAATTCGCCTCTTGGCGTGTACCGTGCGACGCAGTGGCCACCGTAGATCGCTACCCACAAGCACCCAGCTTCATCAACACACAGCCCGTCAGGAATACCGGTTGAGAGCTGCGCAATTGACCGGCGATTGTGCATGGTTCCGTCGGGCGCGACATCGTGCATGATGATGTGCGGGCCAGCACTATCCGCATGATAGAGAATTTTCCCATCCGGCGAAAAGCCGATGCCGTTGGTCAGCCCAACGCTGCCGTACATCTGCTCGACCTTTCCTTCCCCGTCGATGCGCCATAACTCACCCGGAGTGCGCGCGCTTTCCTTGAAAGGATCGGAACGAAGCGAGCCGACATAGACACGTCCGACGCTATCAGTGAAGAGGTCATTGAAGCCGGGAATGTCGTCCCGCTGGAAGAGGATGCGCGTCTCCCCGTCTTTGACGTGGCAGATATTTTTGCCGGAGATCACCACACCGCCGCTGGCATGTAAGGCGAGGCCACCGACACCACGGCGTCGCGGCACCACCGTAGCAATCTCCCCAGCGGGAGAACGGCGAAAGACCCCACCATTAGTGACATCACTGAAGAAGAGATTGTCAGCGGTATCAACGCGGGGGCCTTCAAGTAATCCATAGCCGGAAGCGAGGGTTGTGAGCATTAGACGATCCTCCTTTTTCGCAGCCAACAAAAAGGGCGCAGCACGCTGCGCCCCTACCTCCAAGCTAAGAGCTAAAAGCTCATAGCCGTTCTCTAATTCAACCCATACACCCGGGCCACGCTATCACCAAGCAGATTACGACGCGCGGTTTCCGACAATGGAGCGACGAGATGGTCTAACGCCTCGAGATAATTTCCCGGATGATCAAAGTGAGGAAAGTCAGTCGCCCAGAAGAATTTGTCATTGCCAACATGCTCAACAATCAACGCCAAGGCCTTTTCATCCGGATCGCCCGAAATCCAACATTGTCGTTTGAAATAGAAGCTCGGCTTTTCTTTCAACGGAACACTTTTCCCCAATGCCGTTTCGTAGGTCGTATCCATGCGGTCGAGAGCCGCGCCGACCCAGCCGGCTCCTGATTCCAGCAGAACAACTTTAAGCTCAGGGAAACGATCGAAAAGACCATATTGGAAGAGGACGAAGAGCGCCTGTTGCGGCCCTTGCGCGCCCAGCACGTTATGGTACCAATCCGCCCACTTCATATCCTTGAAGCGTTGATAAACACGTTTGGCGGGGTGCTCCGCCATAGGATGGATACCAACCGGCACTCCCAGTTCCTGGGCCTTGGCCCAGAAGGGGTCATGGTCCGGGTGTGCATGCGCTTTCATAGTGACGGTAAACGGGGCAACAAACGCTCCCTTACAGCCCGCTTTCACCGCCCGTTCCAGCTCCGTCGCCGCCTCCTGACCATCCGCGAGTGAAATATGCGCAGTAGGGATTAAGCGGTCCCGGTAGTCAGAACAGAAATCAACGATCCAGCGGTTGTAGGCCCTAGCGTACGCCAGGGAAAGTTCCAGATCCTCGGTCTCGCATTCCCAGGTCAAGCCAATACTAGGGTACAGCACAGAAGCCCGGAGTCTTTCTCGGTCCAGAAGCTCTACCCGCTCCTTGGCAATCATCGAGCCAAACGGCGCCGCCTCCACGTAGTTCTTTTCTCGCATATTAATCGTCATTTCGTCCGCGCTACGTCCCATCCCGCCGAGCAAAGTGAAGGTCTTCATATTGAAAAACTTCGAAGGCCGCCCGGCAATTTCGAGATATTCGCTCCCCTCGTTGCTAAGACGAACGCGAATCGCACGATCGCGATATTTCGTATCGATATATTTCTCCCAAATGTCCGGTGGTTCCAAAATATGACCGTCGGCATCGATGATGTTGTTGTAGCTCAGATGGGGTAACGTCGTCATGAATACACTCCTTCTTTAGTGGCTCTTAGCCATTAGCGATTATCAATGAGCCAGGAAATTCGCTCTCCTCTTGCTAAAAGCTAAGAGCTAAATGCTAATCGCTAGTTTAATCCATACACCCGCGCGACGTTCTCTCCGAGAATGCCGCGCCGGGCTCCCTCTGATAACAAAGCAACCAAATTTTCTAACTCTTTGATATATCCTTGCGTGTGGTCATCGTGAGGATAGTCGGTCGCCCAGAAGAACTTATCCGGTCCCAGGTAGTCGATCAGGTGCGCTAGGGCCCTCTCGTCTGGATCAGCAGAAATCCAACATTGTCGCTGGAAGTAAAAGCTCGGCTTCTCCTTGAGAGGCACGGAGCGGCCAAGAGCAGTCTCGTACGCCGCATCCATACGGTCAAGCATGTGTCCAATCCATCCCGCCCCGGACTCTAGTATGACAACTTTGACGTTCGGGAAGCGGTCAAAAAGACCATACTGAAAAAGTGCGAGGAAGGCTTGCTGCGGCCCCTGCCCGCCCAACACATCGGCCCACCATTCTCCCCATCTAGCCATTTCGCGGAAGCGTTGATAGACGCGCCGGTTCGGCGGCTCGGCCACCGGATGAATGGCCACCGGTACCCCAAGATCTTGCGCGGTCGCCCAGAAGAGATCGTAATCTCGATGTCCGTGCGCTTTGTCGGTAATGGTGTAGGGCGCCATAAAAACGCCCTTGCATCCTGACTGCACTGCCCGTTCAAGCTCCTGGGCAGCGGTCTTTCCATCTTCCCCTAACGAGATGTGGGCAATCGGAACAAGCCGGCCAGCAGAATCGGAACAGAAATCGACTACCCAGCGATTGTAGGCCCGACAGTAAGCCATCGCCACCTCAAGGTCCGTCACTTCAGATTCCCACTCCAA
>Ga0187894_10002720_pt1 | contig 20825 bp, 17 predicted proteins | sample GBC1701081metaG_FD_136650 | JGI IMG/M metagenome (GOLD analysis project Ga0187894, IMG submission 136650) | White microbial mat communities from a lava cave in the Kipuka Kanohina Cave System on the Island of Hawaii, USA - GBC170108-1 metaG ...
CCAGCTGGCGGAGGAATGTTAAACCGACCTACTCCGTTCCTGTCCCCGTTACCAAACGAACTAAAGATACGAAAACATTATACTTACAAGTCAACCCCCGCATAACGCAAACATGGTGTTGTGGCCCGTAGCCTTCTCTACTTTTTCCAATTCTCGATCTTGAACCCTTTAATGGATTCGTAGTGTCTCTCGTTATTTGTAATTAGAGTTAGTTCGTTTTCAATTGCAATTCCCGCTATCAAAATGTCCGATGTGCCTATTGTTATTCCCTTTTGTCTAAGGTCTGCGTAAACGTTACCAGATATTTTTGCTGATTCTTCTGAAATATGAATGATTGTGTTATTAGTTACAAACTCTTCAAATTCTTTCATCTGTCTTTCAGCATTTTTGAATTTGAGTCCACCGAGAATTTCATAATATGTAATTATTGATACGTTAATTACATCGAATTCTCTTAAATAGTCGTTGAATTTATTAACAACTTTTTGGTCTCCCCTGAAGTAGAAGGATAAAATGTCTGTGTCAACCAGAGATTCAGTCACGCTCAGTTAATTTGTCTATCGTTAGCCCTGTTGTCGTGAAGCTTCTCCGTCATTTCATTGAAAAAACTGTCATCCAAGTCTTTCCATGTCCCCGCAAGTTTTAGTGTCTTGTCTTTAGATTTAAGTCGGCTTTCGATTTTACTCAATAAATTATTGATTTCAGTCAATTTGTCTGCGGACAACTGCTGAAGTTTTCTAATCAAGCTATTCCTAAGTCTGTTCTTTACATTCATAACTCAAATGTACAAAATTACCGTCATTTTTTTCTCGTCTGGCTATGGGCCACAACATCTGTGTATATGCATTACTCTTTTTAAGTATCCTTTAAATTTAAACAAAAAGGCCGGTTCAAGAACCGGCCTTTTTTTAATTCAAAATTGGTGTAGGTCAATCTTCAACACCACTCAGCATGACACAGGTTGAGCAAAGTCGAAACCTTAATTCATTCTCAACTTCAACTTCTTGCCAAGCTCCTCCACGGAAGATTTAAAGTTGGCATCGGTCTTCATCATGTCTTCTACGGACTCAAGCGCATGGATAACGGTGCTATGGTCACGGCCTCCAAAATTATTGCCAATCAGCGCAAGCGTTAGTTGTGTGTACCGTTTGCAGAAGTACATCGCCACCTGCCGCGGTATTACAATTTCACGTTTCTTGATTTTACTTTTCAATGATTCCAGGTCAACTTTGAAATATTCTGCAACCGTCTTTTGAATAAAATCAACACTTACATCAGACTGGATTTCCTTAATGATATTCTTCAGCACTTCTTTCGCGAGTTCCAAATCAATGTTCTTTTTCAGAAGGGTGGCGTGGAAAATCAATGAATTAAGTACCCCTTCCATGTCGCGCAAGTTAGTATCCACGCTATGCGCGAGATATTCAGCTACCTCTGTTGGAATATCAATGCCATCGGCTTGCATCTTGCGGTGAATAATGGCCAGCTTGGTTTCAAAATCTGGTTCCTGCAAATCGGCTGTCAGGCCCCACTTGAAACGAGATAACAATCTTTCCTGAAACCCTTTCATGTCGCGCGGAGGGCAATCGCTGGTCATAATAATCTGTTTGCCGGATTGATGCAATTGGTTAAAAATATGAAAGAATATCTCCTGTGTTTTTTCACGTCCGGCCAAAAACTGCACATCGTCCAGAATCAGTAAATCAACCTGGAGATAAAAATTCTGGAAATCCTGAAGTTTATGATTTTGAAGTGCATTGAGGAACTGGGTAGTAAAATCGTTTTGATCTACATACAGAACAATCTTGTTCGGCATGTTATTCCTGATCTCGTTACCAATGGCCTGCACCAAATGGGTTTTTCCCACTCCTACACCACCATAAAGCATCAGTGGGTTAAACGAGGTAATGCCGGGTTTTTTAGCCACTGCCACCCCCGCTGAACGCGCTAACCGATTACAATCACCTTCTACAAAATTATCGAAAGTATACGTTGGATTGAGTCTTGAATTAACGGTTTGAGGATTCAACACTTTGAAAGAGAATGGCGAATACTCATCCCCTGATCCATTCACTGTATTTCTTTTGCCGCTCATTCCGTTCGGATAATGCACGGCAACCGGAGGATTATTGTTATTTCCGCTATCTACAATAACAGAATACTCTAAACGCCCGGTTGGCCCCAATACTGTGGTAATTGCTTTTTTCAATACAGGAACATAGTTGTCCTCCAGCCACTCGTAAAAGAATTGCGAAGGAACCTGGATGGTTAACACATCGCCTTCCACCGCTAACGGAACAATTGGTTTGAACCATGTCTTGAAATTTTCCTCGCCTACGCTCTCTTTTACGATTTCGAGACAGTCAGTCCATACGGTTCCGGTTGCGACTTCCATGGAGTTAGTGGTTTGGGTAAGTTCCTCTTATTTTTTTAGAGAAAGGGAAGCAAAGATGTGAAAAAAGGTTTTAACAAATCAATAGGCAGCTCGCTTGTTTTTATTAAAAAAATTACGGACATGTATAGAAGGATTATTACCTCCAAATAAAAATTAATATTTTATCAAAAAATACCCGAGCAAACGATTGAGCGATACGATTTCTTACCTTGCGGTATGGCCGATAAACCCCTCATAAACGATTTGTTCATCGATTTCGAGAAGCATACCCGTCAGGATTGGGCACGAACCGCGACCACAGAAATTGATGGCAAAAATCCTGAAGAAGCACTTTCGTGGAAAACGGGTACGATATCCGGAAAGGCCTATTACGACAAAATTGATCTTCCTGATCAAAATTTTCAATTAACAGCATCCTCCAATCCATACCTGGGAAACCGAACCTGGCATAATCTTCCCCTGCTAACGGTGCAATCTGAAAAACAGGCTAATCGAATTGCAGTAAAGCATTTACAAAGCGGGGCAGACGGAATTTTATTTGACATCCACGTAAAAAAAGACCTTGATGTTAATCTGTTACTTGAAGGAATTGAGTGGCCCTATTGCATGATTGGCTTTTGCGGTAATAATGGCTCAACTAAATTGTTAAGCTCAGTTCCGGCTTTTATCAGGAAAAAGAATTGGGAACCACCATCCATTAATGGGTTCTTTCTTTGGGATCGCATCCCAAAGGAAATTTCAGATTTTATAACTGATTTTGAGGCATTCCCTCAATTCAGGGTTTTTACTTTGCAGTCTGCGGGATCAGATAGTATTGAACAGGCAGCCGATTGTTTGATTAAAGGGATTGACCTTTTAGAAAAGGCTAAAAAGCCCGAAAAACTTTTTAAACAGATTGCTTTCTCAGTTCCAGTCGGTACCGATTTCTTTTTAGAAATAGCCAAACTTAAAGCCCTGAGATGGCTTTGGTTCGAAGAAGCAACTTCACACGGAGTAAAATCCTTTCAACCTGAAAATCTTTTTATTCATGCACGGTCAGAAGTGTGGCTGAATGACCACTTTCAACCGCACAGCAACATGCTCAAAAGCACTACAGCTGCGATGGCTGCCGTTTCAGGCGGATGTGATGCACTGACTGTTCACGCTGAAAAGGAAGATGATTCCAATATGAATCGAATTGCCAGAAATGTATCGAACATTTTGCGCGAAGAGTCACATCTCAATAAAGTGGCTGACGCTACTGCCGGATCATATTACGTTGAGTCGCTCACAAAACAAATTGTAGAAAAGGTACGGGAGAAAGTCGTTCAAGGTTTAAAGTTCAAAATTCAAAATTCAAAACCAGTAATCCAGAATCCAAATACCAGAATCCAGAATCCCAGTTGGTTGAGTCCTGAGACAATCGAGGTTAAACCATCCTACACAAAAGATGATGTTAAAGATTTCACTCATCTCGATTTCACCTCCGGCCTTCCACCTTATTTACGCGGGCCGTACGCAACTATGTTCACGATGCGTCCATGGACCGTGCGGCAATATGCAGGGTTTTCTACCGCCCGGGATTCAAACGCCTTTTATCGAAGAAATCTTGCTGCCGGGCAAAAGGGGTTATCTGTCGCGTTCGATTTAGCGACACACAGAGGTTATGATTCTGATCACGAACGCGTAACAGGCGATGTGGGAAAAGCCGGGGTTGCCATTGACTCTGTGCTGGATATGAAAATTCTTTTCGATCAGATACCACTCGATAAAATGTCAGTGTCGATGACGATGAACGGAGCCGTTATTCCAATTCTTGCCTTTTATATAGTAGCTGCGGAAGAACAAGGCGTTAAGCCTGCTCAACTGAATGGAACCATTCAAAATGATATTTTGAAAGAGTTCATGGTGCGCAACACTTACATCTATCCTCCTGCTCCGTCCATGCGCATTGTGGCAGATATTTTCGCCTATACTTCGAAGCACATGCCCAGGTTTAATTCGATCAGCATCAGCGGATATCACATGCACGAAGCCGGGGCGCCCGCACATATTGAGCTTGCGTATACCCTTGCCGATGGATTGGATTATATCCGATCGGGAATAAAAGCCGGAATAGCGATCGATGATTTTGCTCCCCGGTTGTCTTTCTTCTGGGGCATTGGTATGAATTTTTACATGGAGATTGCCAAGATGCGCGCAGGGCGATTACTTTGGTCAAAAATTGTGAAGCAATTCAACCTGCCTACCGGACAGGCAGGTCCAAAAAATCCAAAGTCCATGGCGTTGCGTACGCATTGCCAGACTTCTGGTTGGAGTTTAACCGAACAAGATCCATACAACAATGTAACACGCACATGTGTGGAGGCGCTCGCGGCAGTATTGGGGGGAACACAATCTCTCCATACCAATTCCTTAGACGAGGCAATCGCATTACCAACAGATTTCTCAGCGCGTATCGCGCGCAATACGCAACTGTATCTTGAAAAGGAAACAGGTATTACACGGGTGGTTGACCCCATGGGCGGCTCATATTATGTTGAAACACTTACTGCCGAATTGGTAGAAAAGGCCTGGGAACTGATTGAGGAAGTTGAAAAGCTTGGCGGTATGACGAATGCCATTGAAAGTGGTGTTCCAAAAATGCGAATCGAGCAGGCGGCCGCAGCCAAGCAGGCACGTATTGACTCAGGTCGCGATGTTATTGTTGGCGTTAATCAATATCAAGCAGATGAAAAACCAGATTTTGAAATTCTGGAAGTTGACAATGCAGCCGTTCGCCAGGAACAAATAGAACGACTTCATCAATTAAAAAAAGAAAGAAATACTTCAGAGGTTGAAACGTGCCTGAACGCGCTGACTTCATCTGCAGAAACAGGAAAGGCCCGCCTGCCGGACGGGCAGGGAAATCTGCTTGAGCTGGCTATTGATGCCGCACGCAAGCGAGCCACCCTCGGAGAAATATCTTCTGCCATGGAAAAAGCATTTGGACGATATAAGGCAACTATTAAATCTATTTCGGGTGTATATTCGGGAGCGATGAAGGACCAATCTGAATTTAACGAAGCACGTAAACTTTCCGATCAGTTTGCTGAGCTTGATGGGCGAAGGCCAAGAATCCTCGTTGCTAAAATGGGACAAGACGGACACGACCGTGGCGCGAAAGTAATTGCTACAAGCTTTGCCGACCTCGGTTTCGATGTTGACATAGGTCCGCTATTCCAGACCCCGCAAGAAGTTGCGATGCAGGCCGCTGAAAATGACGTACATATTGTGGGGGCGTCCAGTCTGGCAGGCGGGCATAAAACACTTGTACCCGAATTGATTGGAGCCCTCAGGAAAATCGGCCGGGAAGATATTATGGTAGTAGCCGGTGGTGTGATTCCTGCGCAGGATTACGATTTTCTATATAAATCGGGGGTTTCATTTATTTTCGGCCCGGGCACAATCATTACCGATGCCGCCAGCGAAATCCTTGAAAAATTAATCCGGAATAATCCCTAAAACGGGTTACCCTGTGATGCTACGCAAAACGTTTGAGAATTATGTTATTTTTTTGCGTAGCATCAGTTACCATTTCATCTCATTTTTTAAGAATAAAATTCATAGCTTAGAGATTCAAATCTTTACATAAACCCTCTTACGTCATGAAAGTTATCCGGTTGATCAGTGTGTGGATTTTCGTGTTGTTTTGCAGTATTTCTGCGGTCTCTCAGAAAAAATTTGATAAGCAACTCGCGAAAGCAGACAAGCTTTACAATGCGGGCAGTTACTCAAAAGCATTAAGTGCTCTTACTAAATTTAAGAAGAGTGTAACGGGAAAACTGGGTCAGAGCAATGCCTATATGCCCGGCTATTATATTCGCGAAGCCCGAACAAATCTTAATGCTGGTAACCTGGTTGGGTTCGATGTAAGCCTCAACAATGCCATTAACGCCAGCTTCACACTGAATGGTGACGCCAGCAATAAACATGCAGCTACCCTTACCGATGTTGCCGAAACCTACAGTCAATATGGATACTACCGATTGAGCCGCGAATACCTTGATAAAGCCGTGGAGATTGCCAGGAAAGCAACGCCTGAAGATCTGGTATTAAAAGGTAAGATCAACCTTGCGTTAGCAGAAGCGTTGATCGGTCAGGGATTCAGTAATCAAGCTCTTAAAATACTTCGCGACAATGAAAAATTCTTCCTTGAACGTGCGATTGAAAAAGAGACTTACGTTGAGGATGGAAAAATCAAAAGTCGCAGGGTGCCGGAAGAAGAATTAAATCCTCGCTTTAGTTCTTACGCTAAGATACTTATGCTCATTGGTCATGCATACGCCAAACAAGGTGATGTAGACCAGGGTGATGCCGCCTTTAAATTTGCGCACGACTGGATGCGGAACAACCAACGTTATTTAGGTGAAACTAATTTAACCCCTGTACTAAATGACTACTTATATCTCAAGATGTTTATTGAAAATAATAATGGGGAAGTGCCCTCCAATCTGAAAGAAAAATATCTTGACCACAGTAATTTATTGAGCGAACTAAAGAAAAAAACTTCTCCTGCTACACCCCTCGCCCACGAAATCTATCTCTCTTACCTCGATGAGTTACAACGCAAGGAAAGTACTGCACGGTTTGCCAGCTTAAAGGCAGAATACGATCGGATGCTGGCTAAATATTTTACGAAGGCAAGTCTGATGAATGTCAACCTGAAAGCCGTAGAGTTTGACGGTAAACTCAAAAAAGAAAAAACTAAAAACCTGGAAGGCGAAGCATTAGCCATTATTAACTCCGGCAAGTTGCCCCGTAATTACAAAACTACAGTTCATACACTTGAGTTTTTATTTGAAATGTCGATCCAGACAAAGCGGTATTCGAATGCAGAAAATTATTTGAATCAAATTCAAGAGATAAAAAAAGAACTCTACGGTGAAAACTCCCCCGAATATCATCTGTCAAGAGTTGCCCTTGCCGGTTTCTTTGTAGACTATACAAATAAAATAGAGGATGCCAGGAAAATCTTTGAACAGAGCTACACAAACGTGGCTTCCAAAGAAATAGCACCTAAGTACAAAGATCACCTCACCATTTTAAACAGCCTGGCAACGTTATATGAACTCTCGGATAATTATAGTTTAGCATCCGCAACGCTTGATAAAGCGAGAGATATTGCCCGTGATAAATATGAAGATACCGATCCTGAATATGGAGTAGAATTAGACAAGGTGGCGCAGTTACAAATTAAGTTGGGGCAGTATGATAAGGCGGAAGAGAACATTAACAGTTCAATTAAAATATTGCAAGAATTTAGAAAAGATGATAGCCGCATTGCACAGTACATTCACTCCATCGAAACGCAGGCAAAACTTTACGGCATTAAAGGAATGTTTGACGAAGCGCAGGACAATCTTGACCGCTCTCGTAAACTTATTATGAAAGCGGATGTTCCAATTGGAAATGAATTATCAACAGCCGAAGAGCTTTCAAGTTTGTTAATACAGTTGGGGAGCTACTCTCAAACAGATCGCTTACTAAACCCGCTCATCACCGAGTATGAGAAACTGTTTGGCCCTGCTTCCATCCGACTTATTGATCCGCTGGTGAATAAAGGAAGAATCTTATTAGCAAAAGGTGATTATACCGAGGCGCAGAAAATTGCCAACAGGGCCAATCAAAATGCTGTTAATACGTATACCGACAATTCCACTAAAACGGCCCCTACTCAAAGGCTCCTCAGCGACATCTACTACACCCTTGGCGATTATGACAAAGCTGAAGATAATATTAAGAAAGCGTTGGTTAGCCAGGAAAAACAGTTTGGAAGAAGCCATGTAGAAGTTGCCAGGTCACTCTCACAACTTGCGCTTATTAAATTTTACAAAGGCGATGATAAAAGAGAGGTTGAGAAACTGATGCTGGAAGCCCGCGACATCATGGCCGATAAATTAGGTAAGGACAATCCCCAGTATGCCGAAATTTTAAAGAATGTGGCGGTGTTGTACATCTCAGAAAAAAAGTACGACATAGCGTTCAGTTCATTAACCGTTGCCGAGAGCATCTGGCGTGCTAAAACCGGAACCAAAAATAATATCAATGCCGCCAGTATATACACCCTTACCGGTGATGTGTACTATCAGCAAAAGAATTACAGGAAAGCAGACGAATTCTATAGCAAGTCAAAAGATCTGTACGAAAAATTTTTTAGCTCCACTCATCCCGAATATGTAAAGGTGCTCTCTAAACTAAGCAAGGTGTATTACATGGAAAAAGACTACAAAAAGTCTAAAAAACTGATTGAAGAATCTTTAAACAATTATGAGAATTTTATTAAGGGCTATTTCCCTGCCTTAAGTGAACGTGAAAAAGCAAAATACTGGAATACCATTAAAGGTGACTTCGAGTTTTACAATACACTTGCCTTTAGCCAATTGGATGACTTCAAAGATCTTGCAGGTAAGGTGTACAATTATCAACTGTTAACAAAAGCCTTGTTGTTGAGTTCTTCTATTAAAATCCGCGAACGAATACTAAACAGTACCGATGAATATCTGAAAAACCAATACAACACATGGGTGCAGAAAAAAGAATTACTCACCCTGGCGCTTTCTATGAGCCCCGTTCAGTTAACAGAAAATGAAATTGATCCTGCTGCTTTAAATCAGGAGGTAGAGCGTTTAGAGAAAGAACTAAGTCAGAAGTCTGAGTTATTTGGACAAAGTTTTGAAAACAAGAGAATCACCTATGAAGATGTAAAGAAAACATTAAAGCCAACCGAAGTAGCCATTGAAATGGTCCGGTTCCGCTACTTCAATCATACCTTTACAGATTCCGTGTTGTACGCAGCCTTGTACCTCAAAAATGATTTTAACAGGCCAAAAGCATTATCCCTGAATGATGGTCACAAAATGGAAACGCGCTATTTTAAATACTTTAACAGAGCCATTACGGGAAAAGTACCGGATAATATCTCGTACGGGGTGTTTTGGGAGCCAATCCAAAAAGAAATCGGTCAGGTTTCCACTGTGTACCTGTCCGCAGATGGTGTGTACAATCAAATCAATATGGAAGCAATACCAACACCTGACGGAAAATATATTCTTGATAACTCAAACATAGTGTTGGTCAGCAATACAAAGGATCTCTACCTACGAAAAGTGAAATCGCGTGATGCCGCAAATAACACTGCTGCTGTCTTTGGAAACCCTACATTTTATCTTACTGCCTCGGCTAATCCAACCATATCGCCTTTACCGGGAACAGAAAAGGAGATCAACCAGGTTCAGTTCATGTTAAAACAAAAAGGATGGGATTCAAAAGAGTACATGGAAAATACAGCTACCGAAGAAAAAATAAAGGAACTCAGCAGCCCAAAAATATTTCATGTAGCCACACATGGCTTCTATAAACCTGCCGATCAACTGAGCAGTGAAAGTGAACTCGAGGGAAATGAGGCACAACTAACTCAAAATCCACTCATGCGAACAGGCCTCATGCTAAAAGGTGCGGGAGATTTATGGGATAAAACAGAATACAATTACAATATGGAAAACGGTATTCTCACAGCGTACGAAGCCATGAATCTAAACCTGGATAAAACAGATTTAGTGGTACTGAGCGCGTGCGAAACCGGCTTGGGGCAATTGGAAGCAGGCGAGGGTGTATATGGGTTACAGCGCGCATTTCTGGTAGCGGGGGCAAAAATCCTGATTATGAGTATGTTTAAAGTAGACGATGAGGCTACACAAAAACTTATGCTCAAGTTTTATCAGAAGTGGTTAAATACTGGCAATCCCCGTCAAAGTTTCATAGAAGCCAAAAAAGAACTTCGGGTAGAATACCCCGAGCCCTATTATTGGGGAGCCTTTATGATGATCGGGTTAGAATAACTAATCTCTAAAATAATTTATAAGAGGCTGTCTCAAAAGCCATGCGTCATGTCGATCCGTTAGTTGACGGAGAGACATCTCCTTTATGAACGCTGAAAAAGGGGATTCCTCACTGCGTTTGGAATGACGATGTTCGCTTTTTTAGCTTTTGAGACAGCCTCTTTTTCTTTTAATATTAGAAAATGAAAGCACTAGCGAGCGATAACTATTCGGGGGTTCATCCTGAAATCATGGAAGCTCTTGTACAGGCAAACATTGAACACCAGGGTTCCTACGGAAGCGATGAGTTTACAGTAAGGGCCACACAGCTTTTTAAAAAGCACTTTGGTGATACCACCGAAGTTTCTTTTGCATATAACGGCACGGCAGCAAATGTGCTGGGGCTGAGCTCGCTTACGCAATCGTTCCACTCAATTCTTTGCTCCGAATTGGCGCATATTAATGTAGATGAATCAACAGCTCCTGAAAAATTCACCGGTTGTAAACTAATTGGAATTGAAACCAAGGATGGAAAAATATACCCCCATCAGGTTGAAGAAAAAATTCTACGTGTTGGCGACCAGCACCATCCGCAAGCCAAAGTCATTTCCATCTCACAATTAACCGAATATGGAACCGTGTACACTGCAGCGGAAATTAAAGCCTTATCAGCATTAGCGAAAAAACACAATTTGTATTTGCACATGGATGGCTCCCGCATCAGCAATGCAGCAGTAAGCTTAAATAATGACTTCAGATCTTTTACCCGTGATGCCGGAGTCGATATACTTTCCTTTGGCGGAACCAAGAATGGAATGATGTTCGGAGAGGCTATTTTAATATTCAATCCTGAATTCGCGAAAGACTTTTCCTACCGCAGGAAGCAAGGCATGCAACTGCACTCAAAAATGCGATTCATCGGTGCACAATTTGAAGCCATGCTCTCACGTGATCTTTGGAAACGAAACGCCACTCACTCCAATACTATGGCCAAAAAATTAGCGCAAGGCTTGAGAACAATACCCCAGGTTACCATCACACAACCGGTAGACGGGAATGGCGTGTTCGCTTTATTTCCAAAAGAAATTATGGGTGAACTACAAAAAGAAATTTTCTTCTATGTGTGGAATGATCGCACCAGTGAGGTCAGACTCATGTGCTCGTTTGATACGAAGGAAGAAGAAATTAATCGTTTGATAAATAAGATCAGGGAGTTGATCTAATTACCGTTTTAGAAATTTGTATGTTCCGCGGAATTGAGTTTGTTCATCGCGAACGGCTATCAAATAATATCCGGTAGAAAGCTCCTTCACCCGCACCCTTACTTCGGTGTCGCTGATTACCTCAGTTTCCGCCTGAATTTCATTTCCAAGAATATTATAGAGTGCAAGTTTTGTCTTGTGCGCGTTCAACACCATTAATTTGATATTCAAAAAATCGGTAGCCGGATTGGGGTAAACGGAAATCGATTTTGACAGGTCAGCTTTGTCAGCTTGAGCTGACTCACTTGCCTGAGCCAGGCAAATTTCACCAGTTGTTACAAAAAGCAGAAGAAATATCAGGTTTAGGAGTCGCATTTCAATGGTTTATACGCAATTACCAGTCCAAAAGTTCGTTTATCTAACCCTTAGATGCACAAATGCAGGAAAAGGTTTAAATAACCGGAAAAATTAGCGGCATGATGCAAAGGCCTCGGGCAGGTAATCTATAATATCAGATGCTATAAGGGATTCCCCGCCTAAACGTTTCGCAGCACAATCTCCCGCTAATCCATGAATCCAGGCCCCTAACAAGGCTGATTCCCCGGCAGTATATCCCTGGGCCAGAATCGCAGTAACCACACCGGTGAGTACATCGCCACTGCCACCGGTGGCCATGCCCGGGTTTCCAGTGTTGTTGAAATAAAGCTTTCCTTCGGGTGTCGTAATAGATGTATGTGCTCCTTTAAGCAATACAATTGTGTTTGTCGTTTTCGAAAACTCAAGTTGTTTTTCCAGTCGTTCGTAATCACTAGTCCAACTACCTACCAATCTTTCAAACTCTTTCGGATGAGGTGTAAGAATACTCTCGCTTGGAATATGCTGAATCAGTTCAGGATGAGCCCCCAGAATATTGATCGCATCTGCATCCACCACAATCGGTTTCCCCGCTGCGAGCAAATCGGTTAATGCCTTTTTTGTTAGCTCCTCCTGGCCAATACCCGGACCAATGCCAACAGCGTTAAAATTCTCAGTATTTGGTACCCGGGAAAACAGCCTATCGGAAGAATCTACACTTGCCATTGCTTCGGGTACCGCGGCTTGAATGATCTCATAGCCGCAGGTTGGAACATGCACCGTTAACAAACCCAACCCAGCGCGCAAAGCCGCACGTGCACTCAGTACGGCCGCTCCCATCTTTCCATAACCTCCCGCAATTAATAAAGCATGACCAAAATTTCCTTTATGACTATACTTCAATCTGTTATGAAGGATCGTTTTAATATCATTCTTTTCAAGCAGGAAATAGTTGCTCTCTGTCTGCTCAATAAATTCATTGCTCAATCCGATATTGACAACATGCCACTCACCTACGGCTGTTCCGTTTTCGGGAAGCAAGAAAGAAAGTTTTGGAAGCTGAAAAGCTACCGTGTGTTGTGCTTGAATAACTTCCCCGGCAGAAGGCTTATCCGCCATTAATCCGGATGGAGTATCTACCGCTACACGAACTGCATTGGTTCTATTGATGCATCGGATAGCCTGGGCATATATCCCTTCAGGAGGTCTTGAAAGGCCTGAACCAAAAATCGCATCAATCAAAATATCCTGACCTGCAAAAAGTCCCTGATCCGATTCGGTAATAATTTCAGAAATCTCAATTCTTCCTATCAGCCTTTGAAGGTTAATTTTAAAATCTGGCGACACTGGAGCAGATCCCCGCACAATCCAAACTTTTATTGGAAAGCCCCACTCGTTTAATAGCCTGGCAATCCCCAATCCGTCACCACCATTGTTGCCGGTGCCACACACAACACCTACACGGTTAGCAATTTCAAAGCGCAACGTAAACCAGGAAACAAAAGCATGACAGGCACGCTCCATTAAATCAATGGAGGCAACAGGTTCATGCCTGATGGTGTATTCATCAAGAGCTTTGATTTGAATTGTGTTCAGAATTTTGAGCATGTTAGCTCGAAGGTAAGAAATCAGCGGTCAACTTCTCCCATCACCAGATCAATCGATCCAACAATGGCGATCAGGTCAGCTATTAAAACACCCCGGCTGATTTCAGGTAATACTGAAAGATTGGAAAAACTACACGCACGTGCCTTGCAACGGAAAGGGATATCACTCTTACCATCGGCACGGAAGAAGAAACCCAATTCACCTTTCGGGTTTTCAGCCCGTACATATAAATCCTGCGCTTGCGGACGAATCTTTTTTGGAACCATCACCTGCGGATCAAACTCTTTTGTTCGCTTGTATTCTTTCTTTAGTTTTTCCAAACACTGTTCAATAATTTTCACCGACTCATGAACCTCCTGCATGCGCACCCATGTTCTGTCCCAGCAATCACCTACGGTTCCTTTTTTACCCTCACCTATCGGAATATTAAAATCCAACTCAGGATAAACCGAGTAGCCATCTGCTTTTCGTAAATCAAAACGCAAGCCTGAACCTCGTAACATGGGGCCGGTCACGCCATAGTTAATCGCGAGGTCCATCGGTAGTACGCCCACATTGGCTGTACGCTGAACAAAAATTTCGTTTTCAATCAGGACCGTTTCCAACTCGGAGAGTTTGGGTTTCAGGTAGTTGATAAATTCTGAACAACGTTCTTCAAATCCTACCGGGATATCATAATAGAGTCCGCCAATCCAGATGTAGTTATATAAAAGTCGCGCACCGCAAATCCATTCCAATAACCTGAGAATATGTTCGCGGTCGCGCATGACCCAGAAGAAAGGAGTGAATGCTCCAATATCCATTCCATACGTACCGATGGCAATAAAATGTGAAGCAATCCGGTTGAGTTCAGCAACTAATACCCGGATGTACTCAACACGCTTAGGTATCTGATAGGCTATACCGAGCATTCGCTCAACACCCATCGCATAGGCATGCTCAGAATTCATGGAGGCCACGTAATCCATCCTGTCCACATAGGGTATAACCTGATTATAGGGAACACTTTCGGCATGCTTTTCAAAACAACGATGCAGGTAACCAATATGAGGAGCAACCTCTTGAATTATTTCTCCATCCATCAACACCTCTAACCGCAACACTCCATGAGTAGATGGATGCTGCGGGCCCAGGTTGATGATCATTTCTTCCGAGCGCAATCCATCTTCTCTGAACTTGTTTGGCTCAGAATCAACTAAATTGGTTGACTTGTATTTGTATTGTACCTGGTCGGTTGGCATTTAATATTTGACTTTTACATCTCTGTATTTTTCCTGATGCTGATAATCTTTTCTTAACGGATTACCTTCCCAATCTGCAGGTAACAATAATTTCCTTAAATCCGGGTGGCCTGTGAATTTTATTCCGAACATTTCAGCTGTTTCCCGTTCGTGCCAATTAGCTGTTCGCCAGATTGCCGCCACAGAATCCACTTCAGGCTTTTCTCTTGGTAAAATCACTTTCAGCATCACGTGGTGGTTGAACGGAATTGAATAGAGATTATACACTACTTCCATCGTATTTGCTTCAGCACCATTATCGATACCCGTTAAACAGGAAAGCATATCAAAATAAGTGGAAGGGTTTTGATAGAGCTCCTGACAAACCTTTTTTATGTCTGGAGAAGAAAGGACGATTGTTTTGGGTGAAGTTTTTTCATCGATACGAAGGTCATTCGCTAAATTTTTAACAACCTCAACAAGTTGATGAAAATCAAGCATGTTGCTTTTCGCTTTTGAGAAGTTTTTCAATGGCTGCAGGTGCCATTAATGATTCGTTTCTTATTTTTTCCTGTAGCTTTAAAAAACCTCCGATGAGGGCTTCTGGTCGTGGCGGACAACCTGGCACGTATACATCAACAGGAATGATTCTATCTACTCCTTTTACCACATGATACCCATGTTGCCAGTAAGGGCCTCCACAGTTTGAACAAGAGCCCATGGAGATTACATATCTTGGTTCTGCCATTTGCTCGTACAGGCGTTTGATGCGATCGGCCATCTTAAAGGTTACCGTTCCTGCCACAATCATCACATCGGCCTGGCGTGGTGATGAACGCGGGGCCATACCAAAGCGATCCATGTCATACACCGTTGTACCCGTGCTCATAAATTCAATTGCACAGCACGCTAATCCGAATGTCATTGGCCACATGGAAGATAAACGCGCCCAGTTAAGCAGGTCATCCACTTTTGTAATGATGACTCCCCCCTGTTCAAATCGATGATCGAGTAATCCCATTTAAATTATCCTTAAAATCATACGTTATATCGAACCTGCCTGCGGAAGGCAGGCGGAGTGAGATATCCCCGAAATGGGGACTTCTCGCTCAAGCTCGAAGTGACGTTTTATATTTTTCATTTACTTTGTCGTAAAGTTCTTTCGGCACACTTGATTTAAAATCGGTCGGCCTTTGTTCGGGTTTTACCCAGTCCAGCAAGCCATTTACCCATGCATAGGCTAATCCTAACGCCAGTACCAAAATAAAAATCAGCATCTCTGCAAAAGAAAACCATCCCCACAGTCCGTTGGTTTCTTCCATTAGTTCTTTTCTTGCAAAAATAGTTGCCCACGGAAAAAGGAACACCAATTCGACTTCAAACAGGATGAAGATTAACGCTATAATATAAAACCTGATGTTGAATTGAAACCAGGCGGAGCTTATGGGTTCTTCCCCGCTCTCGTAAGTCGACAGTTTTTGTGCATTAGGACGGTTTGGGCGAATGAGTTTAGAAACCAAAAAAGCCACCAGGATAAAAACGATTCCACCTATGAGGAATAGTAAGACTTCGCCAAACTCAGAAATATATCTTTGGTTCACAGGTTGACCCATGAACCAAAGATAAAGAAAGAGAACTCATTTTTTTACTTCGGCAAAAATAAGGAAATGGCACCTGGACTCAGAAAGCGGATTGTGGAGAATTAGACAGATTGTTATCTTTAAAAAACCTTTAGCCATGAACTTAAAATTCCCTACCGACCGTGTAGTCTACTTTAGTGATGCTGTATTTGCCATTGCAATTACCCTTTTGGTAATTGAAATAAAAATACCGACACACGAACAGATTGATTTGCTGGGCACAACGGGAGTCTTAAAGAAATTGATTCCCCTGTTTGTAGGCTTCTTCGTCAGTTTTATGGTAACTGCTCTTTTTTGGAGGGCTCATCTTGTGTTATACCATTTGGTGAAGGAAGTAGACAATAAACTACTTTGGCGCAATGTCTGGCTTTTGTTATTTATTGCATTGCTGCCTTTCTCATCCGGTTTCTATTCAGAAAACTTTGGCATGGATGTGCCCTTCTTTTTTTATTGCGGCAATCTGACTGCTATTGGACTGATGAGTTATTTTATGACATCGTACGTAGCTAAAAAAGAAAATTTAAAAGACACGATTGGCGTCTTTCAAACACGCTGGATGAAACAGCGAGCATTGATTGTGCCTATTGTGTTCCTGCTGTGTATTCCTCTCACGTTTCTTTCAGGCTGGTTAGGGAGGCTGGGTTTTCTACTAATTTTTGTTCTTCAATTTATGGGTAGCTTGTATTATAAGAAGAAAACAAAGAGTTAATCCTCATGAAGTGGACGTTTCTTGATCATGCCTCCTTTAATGTCGTTTACACTATTCTCTACCATAAACGCATGTTCATCAATCTTGGCAATTTCTGTTTTTAATTTTTGAAGTTCTAATCGTGTAATCACTGAATAAATCACATCGTAGTCCTCCCGCTGGTGACCACGCTTGCCGAAGCCACCCTTACCACGCAACACGGTTACGCCACGACCCATTTTTTCTGTGATAGCATTTTTAATCTCATCACTGTGTTCCGATACGATCATTACACTGGTATATTCTTCAATACCGTGAACAACAAAGTCAACCGTTTTTGACGCCACCAAATAAGTAAGAATTGCGTATAAGGCAGTCTCAATATTGATCAGGTATGCGGCCACCGAGAAAATAATAATGTTTAAAATCAAAATAATATCTCCAACAGTAAGGGCTGTTTTGCGACTCGTATAAATAGCCAACACTTCGGTGCCATCAATCACACTGCCCCCTCTGATGGAGAGTCCTATTCCCAACCCAAGAAAGAAACCTCCAAAAAAAGAAATCAGAAGCTTATCATTTGTAATGGTAGGGAATGGAAAAAATGCCAGGCAAATTGCCAATGCAATGATGGCCACCAGCGTTTTTAGTGCGAAAATTTTAGAAACCTGGGTATATCCAATATAAATAAAGGGCAGGTTAATAATGATAATCAAATAGGATATATTAATTCCGGTTAGCACATTGGTTAACAATGAAATCCCCACAACACCACCATCTAAAAAACTGTTGGGTAACAAAAAGCTTTTTAATCCAAAGGCTGCTGACATCACACCAAAGGAAATAAAAATTGTGTCCTTGATCATCCGCTCTATATTGATCCTGCGGATGCGAAGCGCATTCAATTGAACAAATCGCTGCTGGGTACTCATACTGGTAAGGTACAAAAAAAAGTCCTGACGAAGCGTCAGGACTTTTCATTAGTCATAACAAAAAATTAACTGATGACTATTTTTTTAAACCTGGTTCACGTTTCAAAAACTCATCATACAATTGTGTATGACGGCTTACCATTGGTATTTGCCAGCCTTCGATAAACACATTTAGAATATTGGTTTTGGTTTCGAACGGATCGCCATCGCACACAAAAAGATTGGCAGTTTTCCCAACTTCGATAGAGCCCAACTTATCACTCACACCAAATATTTCTGCAGGCACCATGGTAACAGCTTTAAGCGCTTCTTCCTTACCCATTCCATAAACCGCGGCAAATCCAGCATGGAATGGAAGGTTACGAACATTCTCCGTTTCATTTGTACGAATTGCCACTTTCACTCCGGCCTTCTTCATTAAGCCGGCATTTGCATACGCTTTATCGTACCGGTCATACTCACGTGACGGAAGTGCCAGTATAGGCCCGGTAACAACAGGTATTCCTGCTTTTGCGATGTCGGCCGCTACACGCCAGCCTTCACGGCAACCGGTGAAAACAACTTTTTTCACTTTCTTTTCTTTCACCCACTTCAACGCATCCGTAATATCTTTCGATGCATTTACTTCTACCATCAATGTTCTTTCGCCACGAACCACAGGTAACAATGCCTGCATTTCAGGATAATACTCCAGTCCTTTTCCCTTCGTAGCAGAATCAACCTTGTGATATTGCACGGCACGTTCCCAAATATCATTCAACTGCTTCAATGCCTTTTCTGCTGCCTTCTTAATATCGTCATCCGATCTGCGATCGAAGCCTCCTCTTCTTCCCGTTGTTGGGAAGGTCAATACAACCGCTTCAAATCCTGCGTACATCTGATCAGGAGTATAACCATGAAGGTTAATCAGTGCAGCAGTGCCCGGAAATATTCCGCCCGAAGGCGCAGTAATCACTGTAGTTACGCCACCTACGCGCGTTACGGGAATTAAAACGGAATTTGGATTGACAGCACTCAGCGCTTTCATTTGTGGAATCAGGTCTCCAATTTCATTATTGTCCCGGGTACGTTGATCGGACTGCACTTCAATTAACCCGAGGTTAGTTCCGCCATCGATCATGCCGGGGTAAATCCAATTACCTTTGCAATCAATAACTACAGCTCCTTGCGGAGCCGGAAGGTTTGTTCCTACGGCTGTGATTTTGCCCCCGCTTATAATTACGGTTCCATTATTGATGACTCCTTTCGTTATGGTTTCAATATTGGCGTTGGTTAATACGAATGTTCCGGGTTTACCTTTTGGACTTTGTGCCAGCAGTGCCACCGCAAAACATAATAACAAACTTGTTGTATATACTATCTTATTCATGGCATTAACGGTTTAAATCCGACATTTTAACATTCAATAGAAACTCTGCATTTTTCATGCATTCATCGTGATTGTGCGCGCCATGATCTTCGAAGACTGCGTCCGTTACATCAATGGTTTGTTTAGGGTCAACATATATCCGCATATCGTCTACATCTTTTTCACGATCAAATTTCACCACACCATCAATGACTGTAACAACAGGAATAGCATACACGGAAAGCGGATGTCCTTTAAAGATTACTACGTCTGCATCTTTACCAACTTCAAGTGAGCCCACCCTGCTCTCAATTCCCAGTTGTTTGGCAGGGTTAATGGTAATCAAAGAAAGCGCTTCTTCATCATTCAGGCCGCCATACTTTTGAGTTTTAGCTGCCTCATGATAGAGGTGGCGTGTAAGTTCAGCATCATCTGAATTAATAGAAGTTACCACTCCGTTGCGTGTTAAGATGGCTGCATTGTATGCGGTAGAATAATACACTTCAAATTTGTACGCCCACCAGTCAGCAAACACTGAGGCCATTGCACCAAATGCTGCTAATTCGGGAGCCACTTTAAAACCTTCGTTCACATGCTGAAATACCAAACGCTTAATACCAAAATCTTTGCACACATTTAACAGCATGTAAATTTCATCGGCACGGTAGCTGTGGCAATGAATAATTATTTCTCCTCTTAATATGGCGGCCAATGTTTCCATTCGCAGATCATATTTAGGTGGTGCCCCACGAAATCCCTTTTGAACTTTGGCTGAATTGTATTTACTCCACACGTCCATATATTCCTTCGCTTCCGAAAAAGCCTGACGAATAATGAACTCAACACCCATTCGTGTATTCGGTACCATGCCTTGTCCGTTATTACCGTGAACACGGGTAGGGTTCTCGCCCAGCGCAAACTTGATGGTGCGGGGTGCACCTTCCATCATCAACACTTTTGGATCTACTGTTCCATAGCGATGTTTGATCGTTTGACACTGACCACCAATAGCGTTTGCCGACCCATGCATGGCATGGGAGATTGTAACACCACCTGCAACAGCTCTGTACATACCCACATCAAGCGGATCCAGGTCATCACCTTCCCACACCATTGCCGTTACCGGGCTGGTTGCTTCATTCACTGCATCTAACGCCAAATGTGAGTGTGCGTCAATGATGCCCGGCATTACGTGCAAGCCAGTTGCATCAATCACTTTAACACCGGCAGGTGAGGCTATATTTTTTCCGATCTGGCTGATCTTGCCATCTCGGATCAACACGTCGGTCTCCGTCAGGGTCCCCTTTGTTATCGTCAGAACCGTGCCGTTCTTGATCAGCATGGAACCCTTTTCAGCCTGCGCAAGCGCGGCGGCTGCAATTGTGGCAACAGCCAGTGTTAGAAGTATCTTTTTCATCTTCATGTCTTTTGCGTGCTAGTTTTTGGGAACCTTTGTTCCTTCGATCGGCGCCGAACGACCTTGGCCAAAGCTCACGGTTCCCTTGAAGGTATCCCCCTCAACGGTCACCTCGCCGGCAATCGTAATGTTATTGCTGCCGAAAGAAACTGAATACTTGAAACTCAGGGCATTTCCGTCAAG
>Ga0187894_10002721_pt1 | contig 20823 bp, 13 predicted proteins | sample GBC1701081metaG_FD_136650 | JGI IMG/M metagenome (GOLD analysis project Ga0187894, IMG submission 136650) | White microbial mat communities from a lava cave in the Kipuka Kanohina Cave System on the Island of Hawaii, USA - GBC170108-1 metaG ...
ACTCGATCTTCCCGGCGACCGCGAGGCCGAACGTCACCGCGGGGTTCACGTGGGCCCCCGAGACCCCCCCCCCCCTATAGATGATCACCATGAGCGCGACGCCGTGCGCGACGGCCGCGCCCATGATGCCCGCGTTGTGGAGCGTCCCGGCGCCGGCGCCGATGAACACGAGCACGAACGTCCCGAACAGCTCCGCGAGGAGCGGCTTCATGTCCTTGCCCATGGCGGACAGGGTACCGCGCGCGCGACGGCGCTATAGCTTCTTGAGGATCGCGGGGCCGCTCGAGATCGAGCAGGTGCCGGGCTTCTCCTCGACGTCGAGGGCCTTCACGCGCCCGTCCTCGACGACCATCGCGTAGCGGTGCGACCGGGTGCCGAGGCCGTGGCCCGAGCCGTCGAAGGTCATGCCGATCGCCTTGCTGAACTCCGCGTTGCCGTCGGAGAGGAAGGTGATCTTGTCCGCGCCGGGGACGCTCTTCGCCCACGCGCCGAGGACGAACGGGTCGTTGACCGCGACGCACGCGACCTCGGCGATCCCCTTCGTCTTGAACGTGGCCGCGTTCTTCGTGAACGACGGCAGGTGGTCGTTGTGGCACGTCGGCGTGAACGCGCCCGGCACCGCGAAGAGGACGACCTTCCGGCCCTTGAAGAAGTCGGAGGTCTTCACGGCCTCGGGGCCCTTCTCGGTCATCCGGCGCAGCGTCACGTCGGGGAGCTTCTCCCCGACCTGGATCTTCTTGTCGCTCATGGCGGAAACTATCGCACGGCGGCCAAAAGATGGGCGGGGGCACGGGGAGGGCCCGGAGCCCCTCCTCGAGGTCCTCCGCGAGGTCGCGCGGATCCTCGAGGCCGACCGAGAGCCGCACGAGCGTGTCCGAAAGCCCGAGGCGCCGCCTCTCCTCCGGCGGGATCGAGGCGTGCGTCATCGTCGCCGGGTGGCAGACGAGGGACTTCACGCCTCCGAGGGACTCGCCGAGCTTGAAGTAGCGCCGCTCCGACACGAACCGGCGCACGCCCTCGGCGTCCGCGCGCAGCTCGACCGAGAGCACGCCCCCGAAGCCCCCCCTGCCCTGCCGGACCGCGACGCCGTGGCCCGGGTGCGAGGGCAGTCCCGGGTAGTGGACGCGCGCGATGGCCGGGTCCTTCTCGAGGCGATGCGCGAGGAAGAACGCGGTCGCGTTCTGGCGCTCGACCCTCAGCGAGAGCGTCTTCAACCCGCGCAGCGTGAGCCAGCAGTCGAACGGCGAGGGCACGGCACCCGTCGCGTTTTGCAGGAACTTCACGGGGGCGAGGACCGCCGGGTCCCGCGCGAGCACCGCTCCCTGGATCAGGTCCGAGTGCCCGGCGAGGTACTTCGTGACCGAGTGGACGACGAGGTCCGCGCCCAGCTCGAACGGCCTCTGGTTCACGGGCGACGCGAACGTGTTGTCCACGACGGCGAGCGCGCCAAATCGGTGCGCCGCCTCGCACGCGGCGGCGATGTCCACCACCTGGAGCCGCGGGTTGGTCGGCGACTCGAGCCAGAGGATGCGCGCGCCCTCGAGCGCGGAGTCGAGGGCCTCCGCGTCGCCGACGTCCACCTGCACACTCGAGACCCCGAGCGGCTGGAACACCTGCCTCAGGAGCCGGAACGTCCCGCCGTAGAGGTCGGGCGTCGTGACCACGCGGTCGCCCGGCCGCAGGAGCGCCTGGAGGATCGCGTTCTCCGCCGCGAGCCCCGACGCGAAGACGGCGCCGTGGTCCACGCCCTCGAGCGCCGCGAGCACGCGCTCGAGCGTCGCCCGCGTCGGGTTGTTCGTGCGCGTGTAGTCGTAGCCCTTGTGAACGCCCGGCGACTCCTGCACGAACGTCGAGGTCTGCGCGATCGGCGTCACCAGCGCTCCGGTCGCGGGGTCGGGGTCCTGGGCGAAGTGGATGGCAAGCGTGTCGAATCGCATGGTCAGTCCTCCAGCAGGCGGAACGCGCGCACGTCGGAGACAGCGCGCACGGGCCGTAGAAGCGTCCGGAGCGCCTCGATGCGCTCCGACGGGAGCGGGGCGGTCACGGCGGCGATCACCGGGAGCCCGCCCTCGCGCAGCTCGCGGACCTCGCGGACCGGCCCGAGAAGCGGCAGGAGGCCGTCGATCCACGCCGCGAGCGGGAGCACGAGGAGCCAGCGGGTGACCGCGGGCCTGAAGGACAGGGGGCGCGGGGGCAGGGAGAAGGGGGCCCTCTCGCGGCCCGCGACCGCGACGAGGTCGTCGAGGATCGCGGACGCGGTCGCCCTCCCTCCCGCGCCGGGCCCCGAGAACGAGAGGTCGCTCACCGTGTCCGTCGAGAGCACGACGCAGTTCGCCTCGTCGTCCGCCCGGCCGAGCGGGCCCCGCTTCGGCACGAGCGCCGGAGCGACGAACGCCTCGGCGGAGTCGCGGGCGAGCCGCGCCCACGCGACCGGCTTCAGGGCGTAGCCGAGCCGCGCGGCCCGCGTGCAGTCGACCGGCGTCACGCCGCCGACGCCCGTCCGTTCGATCTGCTCGTACGGAAGCGAGCCGCCGAGCCGCCGGACGAGGATCGAGAGCTTCTGCGCCGCATCCACGCCCGAGAGGTCGAGCGTCGGATCGCTCTCCGCGAACCCGAGCCGCCGCGCCTCCTCGACCGCGCGACCGAGCCTCAGGCCCCGGGCCATCCGGGTGAGGACGACGTTCGACGTGGCGTTGAGGACGGCAGCGATCCGGTGGACGGTCGCGGCCCGGAGCGACCTCCCGATCACGTCGAGGATCGGGATGCCGCCCGCGACCGCCGCCTCGTACCGGAGTTCGGTCCCGTGCGCGGCCGCGAGTTCCGCGAGCTCCTCGCCGCGTTCGGCGATGAGCGCCTTGTTCGCGGTCACGACCGGGATGCCCCGGCGGAGGAAGTGGGTCACGAGCGAGCCCGCGGGTTCCACGCCTCCCATCGCCTCCACGACCGCGTCGTAGGAGCCGCTCTTGAACCGTGCGGCGTCGGTGGTCACCGGAACCGCGCGGGGTCTCGAGGGATCGCGGACGAGGATCGACGCGACCTCGATGCGGAGACCCTTCTCCTCGATGAGGCTCGTGAGCGCCCGGCCGACCGTGCCGAGGCCGATGAGGCCCAGGCGGAGCGTGCCCGCGGCGGGACGCGCGGGGGCGCGGGGGACTTCGGTGTCTTGCGTGGCGGTCATCTGTGGTTCCTTTCCATCAGCGCCCGCCGGGCCCCCGGAGCGGCCACGAAAAAAGGCCTCTCCGTGGGGGAAGAGGCCTTTCCTCTGCAGTTCCTCATCTTTCCCGAGCGGGCAGGAGTTAGCACCGGGCCGCCTCGCGGGCGGCTGGTTGCTGCAGCGTCAAAGGGCCTGTTCCCTCGGCTGCTCTCGATGAAAACCGTTCGAAAGAACGCGAGGCTTTCGCCTCGATGGGGAGAAGCTAAGGGGGGCCGCGCACGGCGTCAACTTTTTTCTCGACGCGTCGGTCGTCCGTGGCGCTCGGGCACCGATAATCTCGGGGAGATGGTGCTCGCGTGGCCCGAAGGGTTCCGGCGCGTGCCGGAGGAGCCTTGGGTCTCGGCCCCGATCGAGACCCTCGCGCTCAAGTACGACACCGTGGAGACCCACGGCTGGTACCGGAATCTCGAGCCGACCGTGGACGATCTCGCCGGCTACCTGCGCGACGGCCAGATCCTCGTGGACTACTCGGCGGGCACCGGCATCCTCTGCGACCGGCTTCTCCGGCGCGTGCCCAAGCTCGCCGCGGGAGTCGTGCTCGTGGACGCGTCGCCCAAGTTCCTGAGGCTCGCGCTCGAGAAGCTCGGCCACGACGCGCGGGTGGCGCTGCGGTGGATCCGCTACCTGAAGGAGGAGAAGCGGCTCGAGCGGCTGGACGAGGTGGTCCCGGAGGGGTTCCACGCGGACGCGCTGGTCTCGACGAACGCGATCCATCTCTACTACGGCCTCGACGAGACGCTCAAGTCGTGGCGCAAGGTCGTGCGGCCGGACGGGCGCGTCTTCGTCCAGTCGGGGAACATCCGCAACCCCGCCGCGCGCGAGGGCGAGTGGATCATCGACGAGACCGTGGACGCGATCCACCTCGCCGCGATGGAGATCGTGAAGGAGGAGGCGCGCTGGGCCGCGTACCGCGACGTCAAGAACATGCCCGCGTACGACGAGCTGCGCTCGAAGTACTTCCTGCCGGTGCGACCGCTCGACCACTACCTGAACGCGCTGCGCACCGCGGGCTTCCGGATCCACAGCCTGCGGAAGCGCACGATCGAGGCGAACGTGACCGAGTGGTACGACTTCCTCGCGGTCTACCACGAGGGCGTCCTGGGCTGGGTCGGGGGCGCCGAGAAGATCGAGGGCACGCGGCCGACCGAGGAGGCCGTGCGCGACCGCCTCGCGCTCATCCGCGCGGCGATGGAGCGCGTCTTCAAGGGCCGGGCCCGCTTCGACTGCTGCTGGACCTACGTCACGGCGGAGTAGGGGCCCCGAACCCCCTCGACATCCCCTCCCCGACGGCGCGCGCCATCTTCACGGCGCCCGTGAGATAGACGACGCCGAAGCAGAAGAGCCACGCGCCGAACGCCTTCACCTTGTCGGCGTGGTCCTTCACGACGAAACTCTCGGGCTCGTCGGGAACCTCCTCCCACTTCGTGATGAGGAGCGCGATCAGCGCGCCGAACGTGATCATGCCGGTGACCGCGACGAGGCCGCCGCCGAAGATGCGGCGGGCCGCGGCGAACCGGTCCGAGGGGCCGAGCGCGGTCCCGACCACGAACTGGACGGCGAGGAACAGGACCGAGGAAACGAGCACCGGCCAGCAGATCCGCGTCATCTTCTCGAGTTCGTTGTCCGACATCATCGCGTAGAGCAGGAGCGAGAGCGCGCTGAGCCCGATCAGGACGGCGAACAGCCGGAACATCAGGACGAGGGCGTAGGAGCCGATGCCCGGCTCGCCCCCGGTGCCCGCCCGCCACCGGACGATTGCGTAGATGTAGATGAAGAGCGGCGTTCCGGCGATGAGCAGGAGCGGCACCATGAGACCGGCGAGAGCGGGCGCGAGGAATTCCATGGAGGCAGCGTATCGCGGGGGCCCCCCGGGGAGCGGGCAGCTCAGTCGAACAGCGTCGGGGCGTCCGGGACGGCCACGCCGTCCTTCTTGCAAGCCTTCCGGAACTCGCAGTGGAAGCACGCGTCGCCGGGCTTCGGCGCGAACGCGCCCTCGCCGTGGGCGTCCTTGAACGCTTGGATCAGCGGCCCGACCGGCTTCTCGGGCACCTCGACGACCTGCTGCGCGTCCACGTATACGAGTTGCGCGCGGTCGGGCGCGGGGAGCTTCAGGGCACGGAGCGCGGCCAAGTACACCGCGACCTGGACCTCGTACTCCTTGGGGCGCGGCCGCTCGCCGGTCTTCCAGTCGAGAAGCAGCGGGGGCTCGTTGGCGTAGAGGTCGATCTTGCCGCGCACCGCCAGCCCCTCGATCCGGACGAGGAAGGGCATCTCCTGGCGGACGGTCCGGCCAAGGAGCCCCCTCACGATCGGCTGGTCGCGGAGCCACGCGCACCAGCGACGGACCTTCTCGACATCCTTTGGGCCCGCGGGCGGGAAGTAGCGCTCCACCATCTCCGCGTCGGGCGCCGCGAGCGGCCCCTCCTTCTCCATGATCTCGTGGAACGCGGTGCCGATCTCGCGTCGCGGGTGCTCGTCGGCGTCGGGGCGCTCATCGCCCTCCGGCGGCTCCTCGAGCTCGACCCCGAGCATCCGCTGGAGCCGGTACCGGCGCGGGCAGCGCTGGAACTCCACGAGATCCGCGGCCGCCGCGACGTACGGCGTGCGGTCGAGCGCGGGGCGCCGGGCCCGACCGAGCCGCTCGAGAAGCGCGCGCGCAGCCGGCTCGTCGCGGGCAACGGACGGCGGCAGGTCGGCGCGGCGGCGGATCGCGCCGCGCACGGCCGCGTTCCGGCGGCGGCGCGCGTCGGGGCGGGTGAGCGGCCCGGTGTCCACGACGCGCACGCCCGCGGGCACGGCCGCGAGCAGCCGCACGAGCACGTTGTCCTTCCGCGCGCCGGCGAGCGCGCCCGAGAGGATGAGATGCTCCTCGGCCCGGGTGAACGCGACGTAGAGGAGGCGCGTCTCCTCCGCCGCGTCCTGCCGCGCGTCCCACGCCTTCAACTCCGCGTATCCCGGCGGCTCGTCGCTCTCCCCGTCCCCGCGCAGCCGGAACGAGAAGACCCCGTCGGCCGCGCGCAGGATCGGCCCCTTGCCGCCGCGCTTCCCCGCCGTCAGGTCCGGGACGACGACGAGCGGGAACTCGAGCCCCTTCGCCGCGTGGATCGTCATGACCTTCACGACGTCGTCGTCCTCGGCCGCGACCGGCGCCTCGCTCTCCCGCAGCTCCCGCTCGCGGAACTCGAGCAGCGAGCGCCCGAACGTCGCGAAGTCCTCGGGCGTCTGCCGCGCGCGGCGCAGCGCCTTCCTCAGGTTCGCGTGGCGCCGCCGGCCGTCGAACTCGAGGAGCATCAGCTCCGCGAACCCCGTCTCGCGCAGGATCGTCTCCACGAGGTCGCCGGTGGAGACGCGCTGGGCCGCCGCGCGCCACCGCTGGAAGCGGTCCGCGAAGAGCCGCAGCCGCTCCCACCTCGCGGGCGGGATCGGAAGGGGCCTCGGGGACCGGAGCAGGCGAGGCAGCAGCGGCTCCTTCCTGCGGCCGGGCTCTTGCGGAGCGTTGTCCTGGAGGTGCACGAGGTCGGCCTCCGGCACGCCGCAGAAGAGCGAGGTCAGGGCCGCGACCGCGCGGTAGTCGTCGCTCGGGTCCGAAAGGAGCAGGAGCAGGTGCGCGAGGTCCACGACCTCCCGCGCGGCGTAGTAGCCGCGCCCCTGCACGACGACGTAGGGCACGCCCTCCTCGCCGAGCGCCCGCTCGTAGAGGACGAGGTTCGTCGTCGCGCGGAGGAGGATCGCGCAGTCGCGGTACCGGAGCTTTCTCGCCGGGCGGTCCGCGCGCGTGAGGTCGAGCTCCTTCCCGTCGGCCAGCTGGCGCAGCCGGCGGGCGATCGCGGTCGCCTCGTGCCGGCGCCCCTCGGCCGCGTCGCGTCCCGCGGGCGCGATCAGCTCGATCGAGGGCGCGCCCTTCTCGCGCCACGGCGCCTCCGCCCGGAGGTCCTGCGGCTCGACGCCGCTCCCCGCGAAGAGGTCCCGGAAGAGCGCGTTCGTGAACCCGAGCACCTCCGGCCGGGCGCGGAACGACCCGCCGAGCGGATAGGGCTTCGCCTTCCCGCGCAGCTCCTGGAAGACGGCAGCGTCCGCGTGCCGGAAGCGGTAGATCGACTGCTTCTCGTCCCCGACGCCGAAGCGCATGTTTTTATGGGTCAGCCGGTCGAGGATCGCCTCCTGGAGCCGGTTCGTGTCCTGGTATTCGTCCACGAGCACGTGGTCGAACTCGTGGAGCACGGCCTCGCCCGCGGGCGAACGGAGGAGCCTTAGCCCCTCCCGCTCGAGGTCCGCGAAGTCGAGGAGCCCCTCCGCCCGCTTCTTCGCCGTGTAGAGCGCGTCGAGCCTCGCGAGCGTCAGGACGACCGCGGTGCCGGTCGCGCGCGCGCGGTCGAGGTGGCGGAGCGGGCGGTAGGCCTTCGCGATCTCCTTGCCCTCGAGGAAGAGGTCGCGCTGCGCGGCGGCCACGCCGCCCTTCGTGAGGTCGTGGAACTCCTCCGCGGCGTCGGGGTAAAGCGCCTCGAACCGCGCGCGGTTGCGCCGCAGGCCCTGGAGCTTCGAACCGGTGCCGGGCGCGGTCAGGCGGACCTCGGCGCAGGCCGCGAGGAAGCCCGCCATCCGCGGCCGGAGCGCCTCGGGATCAAACGACTTGAGGGTCAGGTCGGCGAGCTCGAGCGGCGTCGCCCGCGCCGCCTCGTAGAGCGCGCGCAGGTCGTCCTCGGCGCCCGCGAGGTCGACGAGGGCGTCGCGGTGGGCGGCGTCGTCAACCGCCTCCGCGATCGCCTCCTCGCGCAGGAACTCGGCGGTGATCTCGTCCGCGATCGCGAACCGGGGGTCCAGCCCCGCGTCGAGCGCCCGCTCGCGCAGCATCCGGGCGAGGAAGGCGTGGATCGTCGAGACGGGCGCGAACTCCGCGGCCCTCGCGAGGTCGGTCCTCCCCTTGCCCCGAAGCGCCCCCCGGATCCTCTCCTTCATCTCGCGCGCGGCCTTCTCGGTGAACGTGACCGCGAGAATCCGCTGGACGGGCACGCCGCGCCTCAGCACGAGGTCGAGGTACCGCTCGATGAGGACGCGGGTCTTGCCCGTGCCGGCGCCGGCAACGACCGCCACCGCCCGGTCGTCCGCGAACGCGGCGGCCCTCTGCTCGCGGGTCAGCTCGGCCATCCGGGCCTCCCCGCCTTCACGAGGAACCGGGCGCGCGCGACCCGGCAGAGGTCGTAGCCGTCGCACTGGATGCGTGTGCATTTCTCGGGCTCCGCCGGCTTCACCGCGAGCCGCCCCTCGCTCCGCGCCCGCGCGACCTCCTCGACAAGCCTCTTCATCGCCGCGCGCCGCGCCTCGATCTGGTCGCGCGTGACCACCTCGACCTCGCCCTCGAGCCGCCTCGCGATCTCCGCGACCGCGTAGCCCGCGACGTCCCCGCTCTTGAGCCGCTCGTAGACGGCGCCGGCCGCGTCCGGGACGCAGAGGACGTACGCGTCGAGCTGCGTCTCGTCGCCCGCCTGCCCGGTCTTGAAGTCGCGGATGAGCGCGCCCTCGGGGTAGCGCTCGATCCGGTCGAGCCGGCCTGTGAGCCTCGCCGCGCCGACCGAGGCCGACACCTTCTGCTCGGTCTCGGCAGGGATCCCGGCGAGCCGGACGGCGACCCGCGCGACCGCCGCCCGGAGCGCGCGCCGGTCCGCCTCCTCCACGAGGCCGAGCCGCAGGTCGCCGGCCTTCTCCCGGAAGACCTCGTCGAACACCTCGCGCGGGTCCGCGCCCGGACGCGCCGCGAACCGTTCGAGCGCCGCGTGCGCGATCGTGCCCTTGAGGAGCGGGTCGAGCCCCGCCTCGCGCGGGCGCTCCACGCGGAGGATGTGCCGCGCGAGGTGCAGGTACGGGCAGCGCCGGTAGGAGTTGATCGACGACGGCGAGAGCACGATCTCCTCCGCGGGCATCGCCACGGGCCGCGCGCGCGCGAGCTCGAGCCGGCGCGGCCACGCGAGCAGTTCGCGATCGACCGCGTGGAGGTCATAGAGCGCCGCCGCGAGCGCGTTCCCGTGCACGAGGCCGTCCGCGACGATCGGCACGAGGTCCTCGCGGGAGACGGCTTCGCGCGGCTGGGCGTACTGCTCGGAGATCCCGATCTTCCGCGTTTCGCAACCCTCGATTCCTTCGAGGTAGGGGGAGGGGCTTCGGGGAACCCCCTGCTCGTCGTACGCGGCGTACGAGAGGACGAGCCTCTCCCGGGCGCGCGTGAGTGCGACGTAGAAGAGGTAGCGCTCCTCGTCCTCGCGGCTCGCGCGGAGCGGCAGGTGGAAGCCGCGGGCGTCGGCGAAGGCCTTCCGCTCCTCGTCCCGGAGGAAGAGGTCCTGCCGGACCTGGCGCGGGAAGGCGTCCGCGGTGAGCCCCGCCACGAGGACGACGGGCTTCTCCCACTGCCGGGCGTCGCTCGCGTCCACGGCGTAGACGCAGGCGTGACGGCGGTCGCGCGGCGGCTTCTCGAGCAGGGGGAGTCGGCCGAGGACGAGCTCCGCCGCCTCCGCGAGCGGGAGCCCGTTCGCGGCCTCCGCCTCCCTCGAGAGGAGATCGAAGAACGCGGCCGCGCGCGCGAGGTCGCCGTCGCCGTCGGGCGTCTGGGCAACCGCGTCGCGAAGGCCGAGCTGTCGCCGGAGCACGGCGGCGATCGAGCCCTCTCCGCGCGGGAGCCAGCCCTCGGGCAGGTCGTGCTTCGCGCGCGGGTCGGCGAGTTTGTGGGCGAACTCGTCCACCCGGTCGGCCTGCGGCCGTTCGAGGTAGTACGGCGACCGGAGCAGCGGCAGCGCCTCTCGGGGCTCGAGCTTCTGTCCTGCCATCGCGCGGAGCCAGAGGGCCGTCGCGCGCGCGACCGGGGCGTGCGCAAACCCCTCGCGCGAGAAGAACCGCAGGGGGACGCGGTGCCTCTTGAACGCCGCGCGGTAGAGGTCGTGGAGGTCCCGGAACGTGCGGCGCACGAGGAGGAAGTCCTCGTACGGGCGACCGGACAGCGCGACGAGCCGCGCAAGCCGGTCCGCCTCGTCTTCCTCCGAGGGGCAGATGAGCAGCTCGGCGCCCCCGAGGCCCCCTTCCTTCGTGAACAAGTGCCGCTCGATCGCGGCCAAGCCGGTCGTGCGGCGGTTGCCGCGCAGCGCCTCCTCGGCATAGCCCCGGAACGTGGCGAGGCTGCGCGCGGCGGTCTGGAAGATCGGGTGCGCGCGGTCGTCCGGGTCGATCGGGAGCGTGACCACGGTCTCCGCGGCGGCGTTCGCGAGCAGCTCCACGATCTGCCGCTGGACGGGCGTGAAGTCGTGGAAGCCGTCCACGAGGAGGACATCGAGTTTCCTCGGGACTTGGCGCAGACGATCGCGACACGTGACCAGGAGGTCCTCGTGGTCGAAGGCGGGCGGGAGCAGCGCGCGGTAGCGCGCGAACGCCTCGAAGAGGCGGCGACCGCGGCTCCCCTCGGCGAAGTGCGCGCGTGCCCGCTCGACGGGATCCTCGCCCTGCTCCTTGATCTCCTTCACCGCGGAGAGGAACTCGGCGCGGAGGCCCGGCTGGTGCGCGGCCTCCGGGAAGCTCTCCTCGAGCGCGCGCACGGCGAGGCGGTCGCGCGCGGCGGGGCGGGCGAGGTCGCGAAGGCGGAGGCGCGTGACGTCCTCCGCGAGCGTCTCGAAGGTGATCACCGGCCGCCCCGAAACGCCGCTCCTCGCCTCGAGCAGCAGGTAGGAGAGGTGCTCGGCCTGCGAGTACGTGGGCACGAGGAGGAGCGCCTCGCGCCCCGCGTCGAGCTCGCGGACGAGCCGCGCGAGGCAGTGGTGCGTCTTGCCGGTGCCGGCCCGGCCGAGAAGCAATCGCCGCGCCATGGTTCCTTGGTCCGTTCGCCGCGGACCTCCCGTGTCAGGGGCACGTCATGGTACGAATCGGCGGCGACAGACGGAGCCCGAGCCGTGTCCTCCCGCTGCCATACATTTGTGACGTACGAAAGGAGGGCCGCCGCACGCGCGTTGCGGACCGTACGAGTGAGGAGGTCCAACGGATTCAGGATCGCCGGGTCGGCGCGTCAGCGCTGGGAGCGCCACTCGCTCCCGTACCGGATCGAACAGGTCGTGGACGCGTTTTTCGCTCTGCCCGACGATCAGATCAGCGAGCAGGACGCCTCGACCGAGTTCGTCGGCGACTGGTACATTGCGCATGCGCGCGTGTTCGGCTGTCTGTTCATGATGGGCGGTCTCAAGAACGCGCGAGGCGAGTGGACCGTGGTTCGTGTCGTCGCGCCCGTGTGGCCGCTCCCTCCCCGAACGGAGGAGTCCGATGTCTGATTCCATGAGTGAGCCGACCGTTACCCTCGAGCAAGAGGACGGAAGGATCGTTTCCGCCTACGTCGAGCTCAGGCCAGGCGTGAAGTCCGTGGGCATGGTCCAGCCGAACCCCGCGGCGCTCGTGTTCTTCCTGGTCGGGCAGGACGGCATTCCTGTCGGCATCCACCTGTTCGAACCGGTGAGCGGCGTGGCCGCGTGCGAGATCATCGACACCCTCGTCGAGGGCCCCGCGGGCCCCGCGGGGGTAGAGCGGCACGCGCGCCACCACTTCTTCCTGACGCCAGGGGACTTGGGACGCTGCGTGCGGGGCTTCAGGCAGGGGCTCAAGGAGATCTCCGCCTCCTGAACCGCGCCCCGGGGTCCAGAAGCCCGCCCCGCAAGCCGGATTGCCGCCCAGCCGACCTAGGGTTATAGTGCCGTCCTTCCCCCGTTTCCCGATGAAAGCGCCCCTCAACAGGTCGGTCGCGGTCCTCGGCACCGGCGCCTACCTCCCCTCGCGCGTGATGACGAACGCCGCGCTGCGGGACCTCGTGACCAACTACGACGAGGCCCACTCGGGCGAGTTCTCGACCTGGGTGGACCGGGTCACGCACATCCACGAGCGGCGCTACATCCAGAGCAACGACGAGCACGCGGGGTTCATGGCCGCGGAGGCCGGCAAGCGCGCGCTCGACATGGCCGGCGTGAAGCCGACCGACCTCGACCTGATCATCCACGCGTCGTTCACGCCGTCGGCGTGCGTGCCCGGGGACCACGTGCTCGTCGCGAAGTACATCGGCGCCCACGCGACCCCGTCGTTCACGCTCACCGGCGCGTGCGCGGGCTCGGTCTACGGGATGGGCGTCGCGTACGGGATGCTCGCGTCGGGCGCGATGAAGCGCATCCTCGTGACGGGCTCGGAGACGATCTCCCCGACGCTCGACTTCACCGACCCGCTGACCGCGATCCTCTTCGGCGACGGCGCGGGCGCGGTCGTGATGGGCCACGTGGGCAAGTCCGAGGGCGGGATGCTGCCCCCCTACATGGGCCACGAGTTCAACTGGGATAACATCACGATGGAGAACGCGAACCTGCCCTTCACGGGCAAGCTCCGCCTCCAGGGCCGCGACAGCTGCCCGCCCGCGATCGACCGGCCCTTCCTCACGATGAGCTCGGGCTCCGCCGTCCTGAAGAGCGCGGTCAACGCGATGCGCGACAGCGTCGAGCGCGTGCTCGGCTACCGGGAGACGCCGCCCGAGAGCGAGTGGAACGACCTCCGCGCGCGGATGCGGCTCGTCCCGCACCAGGCGAACGGCCGGATCGTGGACGGCCTCGCGAAGAAGCTCGATCTGCCCGCCGAGCGCGTGATCAAGACGATCTACCGGGTGGGCAACATCAGCGCCGCGAGCAACGTGATCGCGCTCGACCATGCGTTCCGGAAGGGCAACTACCTCGTGGACCGCGACCCCGCGACCGAGAAGATCCTCGCGATCAAGGATCACAGGGATCCGATCCGGCCCGGCGAGCTGGTCGTGATGCCCTCGATCGGCGCGGGCTACCTCTTCGGCGCCGTGGCCTTCGTGCAGGCCTGATCGGGGGGGCCCGGGGGGCCGGGCTCATCCGCGCGCCGGAAATGCCGACACAGTCGGGGTGGAACTGCTCGCGACGTCGAAACCGCTGGCGCTGCTCCTCCTGATCGTCATCTTCGCGGCGCTCTTCCTCAGGGTCCGTCGCGCGTCGGCACGCTCGCCGTGGCAGCGGGGGAAGGCCTTCGCCATCGGCGCGTGCTGCATCGGCCTCGCGATCTTCCTCGGCGTGTGGGGGCCGCCCCGCATCCCCGACACGCCGGGCTCCCCGGCGGCGCTCGTCTTCTGGCTCATCCTGATCACCTTCGCCGGGATCACCGGTGTCTTCGGGCTCGTGTTCCTGCTCGGGGCCCTCTTCGGTTGGCGCCGCCGGAGCTGACGGGGGCTTCGCGCGACGCGGGCCGTTGCGCCGGCGCGCGTTCTCGATTAGGGATGGCGCCGTGGGCGACGTCACGCGGCTGCTTGGGGCCATCGAACAGGGCGACGCGCATGCGGCGGAAGAGCTCCTGCCGCTCGTGTACGACGAGCTGTGCCGGCTCGCCGCGGCGCAGATGGCCAGGGAGAAGCCGGGCCACACGCTCGAGGCCACGGCGCTCGTCCACGAGGCGTACCTCCGTCTCGTCGGAGACCGCACGTTCTCGGGCCGGCGCCACTTCTTCCGGGCGGCCGCCGAGGCGATGCGCCGGATCCTCGTGGACGCGGCGCGGCACAAGCGGCGCGCGCGGCACGGGGGCGACCTCGAGCGCGTCCCCCTCTCCGGGGCCGAGCCCCTGGCCCCGGCTCCGCCCGCCGATCTGCTGGCCTTGGACGAGGCCTTCGATCGCTTCGCCGCGGAGGAGCCGGAGAAGGCGGAGCTGGTCAAGCTGCGCTACTTCGCCGGGCTCTCGGAGGAGGAGGCGGCGGCGGCCTTGGGCATCTCGCGGGCCACCGCGAGCCGCCACTGGGCCTACGCACGGGCCTGGCTCATTGATGCTTTGGGGTGAGGCGCCGGACCCCCGGACGACGCTTATCCATGGGAGGCCCCGGAACCCATGACCGATGTCGAACCGCTCTTCGCGGCGGCAGCGCCGCTCGGCGCCGCCGAGCGTGCAGCGCTCCTCGACCGCGACTGCAGAGACCCGCTGCTGCGCGAGCGCGTCGAGGCGCTTCTCCGCGCCCACGATCGCGCGTGCCACCTCCTCGACCAGCCCCCCGCAGCCCCCACGAGTGCCGTCGCCGAGGGCACCCTCGTCGCCGGGCGCTACAAACTGCTCGAAGAGATCGGCGAGGGCGGCATGGGCACCGTCTGGGTGGCCGAGCAGATCGCGCCGGTCAAGCGCAAGGTGGCGCTCAAGCTCGTCAAGGCGGGCATGGACTCGAACGCCGTGCTCGCGCGCTTCGAGGCGGAGCGCCAGGCCCTCGCGATGATGGACCACCCGGGCATCGCCAAGGTGCTCGACGGCGGCATCACCGACACCGGTCGGCCGTTCTTCGTGATGGAGTACGTGAAGGGGGTGCCGATCACGGAGTATTGCGACGCGACGCGGCTCGACGTGCCCCGGCGCCTCGCGCTCTTCGTGCAGGTGTGCCATGCGGTGCAGCACGCGCACGCGAAGGGGATCATCCACCGCGACCTCAAGCCGTCGAACATCCTCGTCGCCCCGTACGACGGGACGCCCGTGCCGAAGGTGATCGATTTCGGTCTCGCCAAGGCGATCCACCAGCCGCTGACGGAGCGGACGCTGTACACGGCCCACGAGACGGTGCTCGGCACGCCGCTTTACATGTCGCCGGAGCAGGCGCAGCTCAACAACCTCGACATCGACACGCGATCGGACGTCTACTCGCTCGGCGTGCTTCTCTACGAGCTGCTGACCGGGACGACGCCGCTCCTCAAGCAGCGGGTCGGGGAGGTCGCGTGGGACGAGATCCGACGGGTCATCCGGGAGGAGGAGCCGCCGCGGCCGAGCACTCGCCTCTCCTCGACGGACACGCTGCCCTCGCTGGCGGCGTTCCGGCAGACGGAGCCCGGCCGCCTGACCCGCCAGGTGCGCGGGGAGCTCGACTGGATCGCGATGAAGGCGCTCGAGAAGGACCGCACGCGACGCTACGCGACAGCCGAGGCCCTCGCGAGGGACATCGGGCGCTACCTCGGCGACGAGCCGGTCGAGGCGCGCCCCGCAAGTGCCGGGTACCGTCTCTCCAAGTTCGTCCGGCGCCACCGGCTCCCTGTGGCGGCGGCCGCGTTCGCGCTCCTCGCGCTGTTCTCGGGGATCCTGGGCACCACGTGGGGCCTCCTCCGGACGCTCGAGGAGAAGCGGCGCGCGGAGGCCAGCGAGAAGCGCGCGCAGGAGGAGAAACAGATCGCCGACGAGGTGCGGCACTTCCTGCTCTACAGGCTGCTCGGCCAAGCCGACACGACCCTCCAAGCGAATGCCCTCCTCGAAGCGGGCGGACTCGCGGCGAGCGCCGATCGGAACGTGACCGTGCGCGAGCTCCTGGACCGGGCAGCCGCGGAGATGACGCCGGAGAGGACGGAGGCGAACTTCCCGGACCAGCCGCTGCTCCAGGCGGAACTCATGGAGACGCTCGGCTGCGCCTACCGGGGGGTCGGAGAGTTCGAAACGGCGGTCGCGCACCTCCAGCGGGCCGTGGCGCTGCACCTCCGGCACGGCGGCCCCGACGACCGGGGGACGATCAGGGCGCGGCACCTGCTCGCGGGCGCGTACAAGGCCGCGGGAAGGCTGACCGAAGCGGTCCGCCTCTACGAAGAGGGCCGCGACGCCTGGGTTGGAGTGCTCGGTCCCGAGCATGACCTCACCCTGATCGCGCTCAGCGACCTGGCCACCGCGTACGTCCGGATCGCGAAACTGGAGGAGGCGATCCGGATCTTCGAGCAGGTGCGCGACGTACAGCTCCGGCGGTTCGGTCCCGACCACGCCGAGACGCTCGGGACCCTTTCCAACCTCGCGGTGGCCTACGACGCCGCCGGGAGGCGAGAGGAGGCGGTGCGGCTCCTCGAGCAGTGCGTCGGGGCGAAAGAGAAGGTGCTAGGCGCGGACCACCCCCAGACGCTGAAGACGCTCGGCACCCTCGGCCTCTCGTATGTGGGCGCGGGAAGACTCGCGGAGGCGAGCCGCGTCCTCGAGCGGGTTCGCGAGGCGGCCGGGAAGAAGTTCGGCCCGGACCACCCGGAGGCGCTGCGGGCGCTCCACAACCTCGCCCTCGCCTACCAGGAGGCGGGAAGGGTGGCGGAAGCGACTCCCATCCTCGAGCAGGTTCTCGCCGCCGAGCTGACGAAGCTCGGACCGGACCACCCCTCCACGGTGACGACGCTCTCCAACCTCGCCGGCTGCTATCTGGTCGGCGGCAGGGCGAACGAGGCGATTCCGATCCTCGAGCGCGTCGGCGCCTCGGAGGAGAAGATGCTCGGCGCGGACCACCCGGACCACCTGACCACGCTCAACAACCTCGCCGCGGCGTACCAGGCCGTGGGACGCCTCCCGGAGGCGATCGACCTCTTTGAACGCGTCGGTCAGGCGATGGAGAAGAAGCTCGGGCCTTCCCATCCGGACACGATTTCCGCGCTCGAGAACCTCGCCACGGCGTACGGCGAGGCGCGGCAGTGGGACAAGTCGATCCGCGTCCTCGAGGAGCTGCTCCGGCGCCACGAGGCGATCGGCCGCGACGAACCTCGAACGATCCACACGATGGCGATGCTCGGCGTGCACCACCGCTCGGCAGGCCATCTGGACCAGGCGATCCCGCTCCTCGAAGAGGCCTATCGCAAGAGAGGGTCGCATCCCGCTCTGCTCTGGACCGCGGATGCTCTCGTGGATGCCTATGTTGATGCCGGCAGGGTCGAAGAGGCGGCCAAGTTGACCGAGGAGTCGCTGGCCGCAGTGCGTCGGCTGGTCCCGCCCGAGAGTCCGCCGCTCGCCAACGCGCTGGTGATGGCCGGCAAGCACCTCGTGGATGTCAAGCGGTACGAAGCGGCCGAAGCGATCCTCCGAGATTGCGTCGCGCTCCGGGAGAGACTCAAGGATGCGGTGCCGGCCTGGCAGGTCGCGAGCGCACGAAGCCTCCTCGGCGCCGCGTTGCTCGGCCAGCGCAAGTACGCCGAGGCCGAGCCGTTGCTCCTCGCGGGCGCGCAGGGGCTCTCGCGCGAGCAGCAGGCGATGCCCCCCGCCGCGCGAAGCAACGTCGCCGCGTCGATCCAGCGTCTCGTCGATCTCTACGAGGCGACGGGGAGGACGGACGAGGCCGCGCGGTGGAGAAAAGAGTTGGAAACCCACCGCGGCCCCTAGACCGGCTGATTCGCGAGTCCCGCGGTTCCGGGCGGTCCATCCAGCCGATCTCCGCGTCGCTCCGCTCCTTGAGCCGCGAAGAACGGGGAGCGCGAGGGCACTGTCCCGCCGCGAGGACATGGCCCCCGAAGCCCCCCCACTTCCCAGTTTGTGGTCACGCTTGATCCCAAACTGCCAGCGAACCTACAATCGTTGGCTCGGGACGGCCGCGTTCCGTCGGAGGACACACATGCGCAGGTTGGGACTCCTCTTCGCGGCTCTTGCGGGTGCGTGCGGCGGCGGCGGCGGAAGCTCCGCGGCCAAGCTCACGATCGTCACGCCTGCGCAGGATCTGACGGTCGTGCAGGGGTTCGATTTGCCGATCCGCTTCACCGCGAGCGACCCGGACGAGCAGGCGACGATCCGGGTCATCGTGGACCGCGACGGGAATCCGGACACGACCGCGGACCAGACGCTCCTCGCGACGCTCGTCGAGAACGACGGCGCCGAGCTCTTGTACGTGTGGCACACGGCGGGCGTGCAACCGGGCCAGTACACGGTGCTCCTCGTCATTCTCGAGGCCACGAAGCCGCCGGTCCCGCGGGTGGTCGCGGTCGTGAACGTGCTCACGGCGCCGACGCTGTCCGTCGGGCAGGCGAACCGGACGGTCATCGAGGGGTCGGACGTGCCGATCGGCTTCAACGCCACCGACGCCGCGGACGTCGCGACCTACGCCGTCTACGCGGACGACGACTGCAACTTCAACACGACGGCGGACCAGATCGTGATCGCCGCCGGACTCACGGCGCAGCAGAACTCCCACGTCTGGAGCACGCTCGGCCTCCCGCCCGGCTCCTCGTTCTGCATCTTCGTCACGATGGACGACGGCATGAACGCGCTCGCCGTCCGGCCCGCGGGGACGATCACGCTCGCCTCCGCCGCGGACCTCATCTTCGCGCCCGAGCCCACGGTGCCGTTCGTCCCGGACGCCTCGATCCTCACGGAGGACCCGAACTCGCCCGACTTCTATCAGTTGCTCTGGTTCGACGATCTCGACGATGTCGCTCCCGGGGAGATGGACATCTCCGTTTCCTTCACGGGCCAAGAGGGCGAATTCCTGTGGCTCGGCCTCGAGCTGTACGCGACCGTCGCCCAGGGAATCCTCGGAGACGACATCGTGTATTTCTTCGTGATCCCGGACATCCGGTGGAACGGGGTCACCGGCACGCTCTACGTCTCGACGGACGGCGCGCTCGACACCGGGCTCGCGTTTTTCGAACCGGACGGCGGCACGACCGCGGATCCCATCAACGTGCCGGTGTTCGTCTTCGCGGACGCCGACGTCCCCGCGGACGGTTTCGCGTTCGTCTACCTGGCCGTGCCCACGGCGTACTTCGCGTTCCCGACGTTCACGGACGATCGCTCGGACTTCGCGGTCGGCGCCGCCATCACCCGGTTCGACATCAACGGCGACCCGGTTCCCGAGTCGCTCGACACGGCGGAGTTCGTCGTCATCCGCTACCGGAACGGGCCGTAGCCCCGTCGCGCGGGCGCCGCGTGCGGCGGCCCAAGACCCGCTTCGGCGCCCGTCGCGTACCATGGGCGACCCAGTGGACCGGGCACGGGCGAGGGACCTCCTCTTCGCGGACATCGCGGTAGCGCTCGGCGCGGCCGAGGCGCCGCGCCTCGCGCACGCGATCGAGGCGTTCTGGCAGAAGCCCCACGGCACGGGGCTCGCCGACGAGCTCGTCCGCGGCGGGGTCCTCGACGGCGCCGCGCGCGCAGCCGTCGAGCGGGAGGTCGAGCGGATCGTCGGCGAGGCGGGCGGCGACGCCGCCGCCGCGGTCGCGCGGCGAGGGGGCGTCGATCACGAGCTCCGCGAGAGCTTCTCGCCCGGGACCGCGGAGGCGTTGGGGGTCGCGGGGCGCGCGCCCCTCCGGACGATCCCGCCGGGCCGGTACAAGGACTTCACGGTCGTCGGCAAGGGCGGGATGGGGCTCGTCTACCTCGCGCTCGACACCGAGATGAACCGGCGCGTCGCGTTCAAGATGGTGCGGCCGGATCCCGGCGCCTCGAAGGACGCCGCGGCCCCCGAAGCCCCCCTCGATGCCACGCCGCCGTCGCGCGCCGCCGACACGTCGCGTGCGTTCGAGGAGCTGACCGTCCGCTTCCTCCAGGAGGCGTGGGTCACCGGCGGGATGGAGCACCCCGGCGTCGTCCCCGTCTACGAGCTCGGCCGCACCGAGACGGGCATCCCCTACTACACGATGCGCTACGTGCGCGGGGAGCGCACGCTCGCGACCGCGATCCGCGAGGCGAGCGGCCTCGACGCGCGCCTCGCGCTCCTCGAGCCGTTCCTGAAGGTCTGCGACACGATCGCGTACGCGCACGCCCGCGAGATCGTGCACCGCGACCTGAAGCCCGAGAACATCGCGCTCGGCGAGTTCGGCGAGGCGGTCGTCCTCGACTGGGGGCTCGCGAAGACGCGCGGGCGGCCCGACGTCCTCGGCGGCGCGTGGCGCGCCCGGGTGGACGAGCTGCGCGCGGCCGCGGACCTGCGGACCGTCGCGGGCGCGATGGGGACCGCGGGCTACATGTCGCCCGAGTGCGCGCTCGGCCGCGGCGAGGAGGTGGACGAGCGGAGCGACGTCTTCAGCCTCGGCTCGATCCTCTTCGAGATCCTCACCGGGCGGCTGCCGGTCGCGTTCAAGACGTTCGTCGAGTACGTGCAGCGCATCCTCGAGGGGGACGCGCCGCACGCGCACGAGATCGACGACGGGATCCCCGAGGAGCTGTCGCGCGCGTGCGCGAAGGCCCTCGCCCGGAAGAAGGAGGATCGGTTCGCGTCGGCGGCCGAGGTCGCGCACGCGATCCGGCGCTGGCAGACCGAGGGGCGCGTCGAGCAGCAGGCGCAGGAGCTCCTCGACCACGCGCGCGGCGAGGTCGAGGCAGCGCGGCGCGGCACGGGCAACACGGTCCTCTGGCACCTCGACCGGGCGAGCGCCGCGTGCTCGAAGGTCCTGCACCTGCGCGGCGGCAACCCCGAGGCGCTCGAGGTCGCGGCCGAGATCAAGCGGCTCCGCGAGCACGGCATCCGCGAGCGCATGCGGGCGACGCGCCGGCGCGCGGTGATCGGTGCGGGCTTCCTGATCCTCGCCGTCGCGAGCATCGTGGCCGTCTACGTCGCGCGGCGCGTCTCCGACGCGAGCGAGGACGCCGACGCGCGCGTCGAGGAGGCGCGCGCGGAGGCCTCGATGCGAGCGAACGAGGCGGCGGCGGCGCGCCAGGACGCCGACCGGGCGCGCACCGGCCGCGCGGATCTCTGCGCCGCGCTGAGCTCCCTCTACCTGAAGCGCCACGACGCCGCCGCGGCGCGGATCGCCGCCGCCCGCGCGCTCGCCATCGCGCCGTCGCCGGCCGCGTACGCGGCGCTCGCCGCCGCCGAGGCGCGCTGGACGCCCACGCTCCACGCGCTCCTCGAG
>Ga0187894_10002722_pt1 | contig 20822 bp, 15 predicted proteins | sample GBC1701081metaG_FD_136650 | JGI IMG/M metagenome (GOLD analysis project Ga0187894, IMG submission 136650) | White microbial mat communities from a lava cave in the Kipuka Kanohina Cave System on the Island of Hawaii, USA - GBC170108-1 metaG ...
ATGACGGCTCGCCAGCGGCAGGTGCTGGACTTCATCCGCTCGTTCTCGGAGCGTCACGGCGTGCCTCCCGCGGTGCGGGAGATCGCCGACCGCTTCGGGTTCACGGCGCGGGCAGCCTTCGATCACCTGCGGGCGCTCGAACGCAAGGGGATGCTCGAGCGCCGGGTGACCGGGAAGCGGGCCTCGCGCACGCTCGTGCTGCCCGACCGGCGCGCGGCAGGGCGCGGGGGGCGCACCGAGATTCCTCTCCTCGGACGAATTGCCGCCGGCGTGCCGATCACGGCCGTCGAGAATCGCGAGGACAGCATTCCGCTCCGGCCCGAGTGGCTCGGGGTCCAGGGCCAGGAGGTGTTCGCGCTGCGGGTGCGCGGCGACAGCATGATCGATGCGCACATCGTGGACGGCGATGTCGTCGTCGTGCGCCGCCAGGATGCCGCGAGCCCGAACGACATCGTGGCCGCCCTGATCGACGGGGAGGCGACGGTGAAGCGGTTCGTCCCCGAGAAGGACCGCGTGGTGCTGAAGCCCGAGCATCCGACGATGGCTCCCATCGTCGTCGACCCGACCGGAGGTGACTTCCGCATCCTCGGAAAGGTAGTGGGCGTGCTCAGGAACGTCTAGCCAGGCCTTGGTGGGCTGGCAAGAACCGCAGGTGGCAGCAGTGGAGGGCCGTTCGGTCGGACGCGTCGGAGCGCGTGCCGGGACCGGCGGGGAGAGGAGAGCGACCGTGGTCAGGATGGCGAGAGCGACCGTGACGACGAGCTATGGCCGGCTGAGGGCGCGCCGGCGGGACGTGAGACGACAGTACGCCCGACGGAGGCCACCCGGGCGGTCGCCGGCGATCATGCGCAGAACCTCTTCGATCGCTCCGGGCCGCGCCGCGGCCGGAGTGTGGCGATGGCCGGCCGTGAGCGACTGGGTGGCGGGTGCCGCGACCCTCGCTGCCGTCGCATCGTGGGGCGTGCTCGCGTCGCTGCTGGCGTGGTGATCCAGCGGTCGATTTTCGTCAGGTCTGGTGGGGTGTCCAGGGTCGGATGTCGATGAAGATCTCGAGCAGGCTCGGGTCGAGCGAGCCTAACCGCGCTTCACGCGACAGGATGTCGAGGGCGCGCTCGACGGGGATCGCGGCCTTGTACGGGCGATCCGACGCGGTCAGCGCGTCGAAGATGTCGGCGATCGTCATCATGCGCGACTGGACGGGGATGTCGGCGGCGCGCTTGCCGAGCGGGTACCCGGAGCCGTCGAGCTTCTCGTGATGTGAGCGCGCGATCTCGGGAATGCGGGACAGCGCGCGCGTCCACGGGATCTGGCTCAGGAACTGGAAGGTGTGCGTCACGTGGGACTGGATCTGGCGGAACTCCTCCGCCGTCAGGCTCCCGCGCGGAATCGACAGGATTTGCGCCTCCTCGGGCGTGACGAGGGTCTGCGCCTCGCCCAGGTGGTCGATGAACGTGGGCAGCGCCAGGTGTGGCACGCGGTCGGCGCGGTCCCCCGGCAGCACGAGGGGCTCGTTGGCCTGCGCCACCAGCTCGAGCCGCGAGGCGATCTCGTCGAGCGCGCAGGCCAGCTCCGCGTCCCAGGCCGTCGCCGCCTCGCTGAAGCCGGCGGCGCCGTGCTCGCGGAGATAGTCGAGCTTGCGGCGAGCATGCCGGAGCTGCACGCCGCGCTTGATGATCTCGCCCCGTTGCTGGATCAGCTCGAGATGCCAGGGATGGAGCTTCTTGGCCTTGACCAGGATCTCCTCGCGGACCCCGACCTTCCCGAAGTCGTGGAGCAGCGAGGCGTAGCGGATCTCGCGCATCTGATCCGCCGAGAACCGCACCGCCGCCAGCGGGCCGTTGTCGGCGCGGTCGACGGCCCCGGCGAGCGCCACGGTCAGATTCGCCACGCGGAACGAATGGCCGGACGTGGTCGGATCGCGCGACTCGATGGCGATGACCGAGGCCTGCACGAACCCCTCGAACAGCCGCTCGATGCTCGCGTAGAGGCGACTGTTCTCGAGAGCGACGGCGGCCTGTGACGCGAGCGAGGCCGCGAGGCTCCTCGCGCTGGGCGAATACGGGATCGCGCCGTGCTCGACCGCCTCGCCCGAGGCGAACCGGATGGCGGCATCGCGCTTGCCGTTGATGAGCTGCAGCACGCCGATGACCTCGCCCGATGGCGTGCGCATCGGCACGACGAGCATCGATTTCGTGCGGTAGCCGATCTGAAGGTCGAACTCGCGGTTGATCCGGCAAGGAAACCCCTCTGGCGCGTCGTAGGCGTCGTCCACCTGGACGATCTCACCGGTGAGCGCGACGTGGCCGGCGATGCTCTCCTGGTTGATCGGCAGCGTGAACTCGGTGAACGGGACCTGAACGCTGTCGTTCTGCGCCAGCGTGAAGCGCAGGTGGCGGGGTCCTCCGCGCGGCTCCTCGACCACGTAGATCGAGCCGGCGTCGCTCCGCGTGATCGCGCGCGCCTTGGTCAAGATGAGATCGAGCAACGCGTCGGTGTCGCGCTCGGCCGTCAGGCGCACGCCGATCGCGTGCAGCTCCTCCAGCTCCTGCCGCGCGGCCACCTGCTCGCGTCGGAGCCGGGCGTGGTCCGCGGCCTGGGCGAGCGCGCGAGCCAGCACGAACGGCGCGACCGGCGCGGTGAGGAACGTGTGGCAGTCGAACGGTGGCGGCTCCGTGGTCCCGGGCGCCACGATGGCGATCAGCGGCAGGCGCGAACATCGGGCGGCCGCATCCGCGGCAGCGGGAGCGTCACCGCCCGCGAGGTCGAGCAGGAGGACGCCGTCCTCGTCCTCGGCCGGACCGAGCCCGTCAGGAGGCAGGGGCCGCGGATCGAACTCCGCGGGCAGCGCCGCGAGCAGCGACATCACCGGAGAGCGCGGCAGATGCCAGACGCGTCGGCACGTCATGACTTCCACGCATGATCCGACCCGGTCCAGGGCCTGTCAAGCCGACCACGGTCTTGACCCGTTCGTTTGCGGCCCGATAGAATCTCGACCCTATGAGCGAATCGCGCGTGATGACGGGACTCGATCGGCTGGACGAGATGCTAGGGGGTGGATTGCTGCTCGGGACGCTCACCGTCGTGTACGGCGCCACCGGCATCGGCAAGACGCATCTCGGCCTCGGCTTCGCCCATCGCGGCCAGGCGCTCGACGGCCGTCCGGGACTGGTCTTCGACATGAACGCCCGCGGAGACTCCCAGCGGCACCACGCCTATGCGGCGCGTCTGTACGACTGGCCGCTCGCGCGATGGACGCACACCGTCACGCCGATGGCGCACCCGTATCCGCCGGCCGAGCAGATGGCGGCGTTCTACTGCGACGCGTTTCCCTGGATCGGCAAGCTCAGGGACTATCAGGTGCCGACCACCGACGGGCTCGAGTTCGACTGGAACTGGAAGGCCGCGTACAACCACACGCTCTACACCGTGCGCCCGTTCGTGTACTTCCATCTGGCGGCGGGGAGCCGTCGCATCGTCGTCGACGGCATCGAGCCCATGGACGTGCCGGGCGACTACATCCAGCCGTACCTCTTCGACGACCTCTACCGGAAGGTCATCCACCGCGACGGCGAGACGCTCGGCATGGAGATCTGTCTGCCGGTCTGGCAGCACCGCGCGTTCATCGACGCCCATCGCTACGACCACGCGGCGGTGACGACGCTCCTGCTCGTCACGACCGAGGAGACGCAGCTCGAGCACCTCATCGCCCGCAAGGTGGCCGCCGGAGACATCGGGGCCGTGGCCAACACCATCGTGGTCATGGGCGGCGAGCGCGTCGGCCAACGCCTCGCGCGGTTCCTCTGCGTCGTCAAGCATCGCGGCAGCGCCATGAGCGATGAGATCGCCGAGTACCGGGTCGGCGAGCGCGGCATCGTCTTCGCGTAGCGGGACGACTCGAGGGACGACCGGCCGGGCCATCGACGGCGAGGCGGTCGTCCGGCTCCGGCGCCGCCGGTTTCGCCAGACCCCAGCGTCGCGGGTGCGCTCGGCGCGGTCCGCGCTCGCCTTCGTCGAGGCGGTCGGCGTGTGCTCGACGTTCTACGTGTTCTCCGAGGGGCTCGCCTGCCTCTGGGAGGCCGTGGTGGGCCGCGCGCGACCGCGCTGGCCCCGCCACTCGCACCACGACGCGGGCGTCGGGCTCACATGGGAGCTGAAGAACGTCCTGCCCCGGCGGCGGCACGTGTACTACGGCAAGCTCGTCAAGGGCCGGCCCGTCCTCGTGGCCCTCGATCTGTTCCCGGCCTTCTACGCCCTCGTGCGAGGGCGCCAGCGGGCGCGCGACTACCAGGCCGAGTACGAGGCCGGGCGGCTCACGCTCACGGCGCGACGGCTCATGGACAGCCTGATGCGCGAGTCCCCGCAGTACACGCGAGGCCTGCGCGCGGAGTGCTTCATGCTCGATGCGGGGCGGACCCGCGAGTTCGAGCGCGCCATGGCCGAGTTGCAGGCCGGGCTCTGGATCGTGAAGACGGAGGAGCGCTACGAGCCGAGCTTTTCGTATCGCTGGGATCTCCTCGAGCGCTGGCTGCCGGAGCCCGTGGCCGAAGGCCGCCGCCTCTCCCGCGAGCGCGCGATCGACCGCCTCGTCGAGCGCTATCTGAATGGCGCGGTGTTCTCGACGCCGCCGCTGCTCTCGCGGCTCTTCTCGGTGCCCCGGAAGGAGATCGAGGCGAGCCTCGCGCGACTCGCCCGGTCCGGCGCGGTGCGTCCCGCCGGGGCCATCGCGGGGCGCGCGGGCCATTGGGTCGTGAGCGCCGGATGACCCGGCCGGCGGCTTGAGATCGCTCGCGCTCGGCTGGCATCGTTGATCCATGGCAGGCGACTGGCTCTCGGCGACGGCGTTCGCGCCAGCCCTCCGCGACGCGCTCGCGACCGCGGATCGCCTCCTCGGGCCCGCCGGGCACGGATGGGTGGTCGGCGGGACGGTGCGCGACCTCCTGCTGGGGCGTCCCTCACGCGACCTCGACCTCGTCGTGCCCTCCGGCGCCCTCGATCTGGGGCGCGCCCTCGCCGATCGGTTGGGCTGGTCGTTCTTCGCGCTGGACGAGCGGCGCGGCGTGTGCCGCGCGGTGGGCGAGGGGCAGGTGGATGTCGCGGACTTTCGAGCGCCCACCCTGACGGCCGACCTCGAGGCCCGTGATTTCAGCGTCAACGCCCTGGCGGTGTCGGTCCGCGCGCTGATCGAGCGGGGTGGGGCGACGGTCGAGGATCCCACGGGAGGAAGGGCCGACCTCGCGGCGCGGCGCGTGCGGCTCTGCGGCCCCCGCGCGCTCGCCGAGGATCCCGTCCGGGTGCTCCGCGCGGCGCGCCTGGCGGCCCAGCCCGGCTGGACGCTCGACGTTCACGTGGAGCCGGCGGCGCGCGCGGTCGCCCCGTCGCTCGCGGGGACCGCGGCCGAGCGCGTCAGGGACGAGCTGATCGGCATGCTCGAGGAGCCCGACACCGGGCGGGCGCTGCGCCTGCTCGACCGAATGGACGTGCCGGCCGTCGTGCTGCCCGAGAGCGCGGCGATGCGCGCCACGACGCAGACTCCGCCGCATCGGTTCGACGTGTGGGAGCATTCGCTGCGGGCGGTCGAAGCCATGGACGACATCGCGTCGCACCTCGACGGGCTCGAGCCGTGGGGCGGCGACCTCGCCGCGCACCTCATCGAGCCGGTCGGGGACGGACTGACGCGCGGGGGCGCGATGAAGCTGGCCGCGCTCCTGCACGATGTCTCGAAGCCCGAGACGCGCGCCCTGGTCGACGGCCGGACGCGCTTCATCGGCCACGACAAGCTCGGCGCCGAGCGCGCCCGCGCGATCGGCCGGCGACTCCGGCTGTCGACCCGCGCGACCGAGATCGTGGCGCGGCTCGTCGCCCATCATCTGCGGCCGATGCACCTGGCCCAGGCCGGCCTCATCACTCGGCGGGCCCGGCATCGCTTCTTCCGCGACCTCGGCGACGAGGCGCGGGACCTGGTGCTCGTGACCCTGGCCGACGCCGCCGCCGTGCGCGGCGATCCGCCGCTCGCCATCTGGGCGGGAACCGCCGGCGACGTCCTGCGTTTGTTGATCCAGGGAATGAATGAGGAGGAGCGCATCGCCGCGGCGCCTCCGCTGCTGACTGGCCACGACGTGATGGGGGCCCTCGGACTCGGCCCGGGACCCGAGATCGGCCGACACCTGGCGCGCGTCCGCGAGCGACAGGCGCTCGGGCTCCTCACGACCCGCGAGGAGGCGCTCGCATATCTCGATCGCGCGCGAGGCCGATCGCTTGACACCCCTGGAGAGGGCCCCTAGAGTAGGGCACCCTCGACCCCCAACCTCCCTGCCGCAAAAAGGAGGCCGTATGTACACGACACTCGTGTCGCTGTTCCTGATCGCGCTGCTGGCCGCACCGGCTCTGGTGTCGGCGGCGCCAGGAGGAACGGTGGTCGTCGCCCAGGGCGTCGATCCGACGACGCTCGACCCCCAGAACCATCAGGAGACGCCGGCCGCGAACCTGGCGACCAACCTCTTCGATTTCCTGCTCGAGCGGGACCAGGATCTGAAGATCGTGCCGATGCTCGCCGAGTCGTACAAGAACGTGGCGCCCACGGTCTGGGAGTTCAAGCTCCGGAAGGGCGCCAAGTTCCACAATGGCGAGCCGGTCGACGCCGAGGCGGTGAAGTTCACGTTCGAGCGCATCGTCGATCCCAAGCTCAAGCTGCGCGGGGCGACGCCGTGGGCGCCGCTCTCCCACGCCGAGGTGGTCGACGCGCAGACCGTGCGCATCCACACGAAGGCGCCGTGGCCGATCCTCGACACGATGGTGACGACGGCGCCGATCCTCGCGCCGACGTACTATCGCGAGAAGGACATGGCCCACGTGGCGAAGAATCCGGTGGGCTCGGGGCCGTTCAAGTTCGTCCGCTGGGTGAAGGACGACCGGATCGAGCTCGTGGCGAACGACCAGTACTGGCGGGGCGCGCCCCGGGTCAAGTCGCTCGTGTTCCGGCCCATTCCCGACGACGCCGTGCGCGTGGCCGCGCTCCAGAACGGCGAGATCGACGTGGCGGTCAACATCCCCCCGCATCTGGCCAGCATCATCGCGAACCACCCGAAGCTCTTCCTGTCGCAGGCGCCGAGCGTGCGGACGATCCAGCTCATGTACTACACGCATCAGTTCGACGCCCAGCACAAGCTGGTCGGGCCCTATCAGGGGCCGGTCGCCGACAAGCGCGTGCGCCACGCCATGAACTCCGCCGTCGACGTCGACCAGATCATCAAGGAGGTGCTCGACGGCAAGGGCGTGCGCGTCGCGACGATGCTCACGTCGAACCACTTCGGCTTCGACCCGCAGCTGAAGCCGGTGAAGCAGGATCTCGGCAAGACCAAGCAGCTCCTCACCGAGGCCGGCTTCCCGAACGGCGTCGACATGGTCGTGAACGCGCCGCAGGGACGGTATGTGCGCGACAAGGAGGTGGCCGAGGCCATCGTGGGTCAGCTCGGCAAGGCCGGCATCCGCGCGACGCTCCGGGCGCACGAGTGGGGGAACTATCTGAACAACATGGCCTACGTGCACAAGGCCGGACCCGTCTGGCTCATCGGGTGGGGAACCACGACCTACGATGCCGAGGTCGTGTACGTGCCGTTGTTCCGGTCCGGGAAGATCCTCGGCAACTACTACAACGCCGACTTCGACGGCATGGTCGACGAGGCGCAGAAGATCATGGATTCGAAACGCCGGCTCGAGCTGTACCACAAGGTCAACCGGCTGTGGATCGAGGATGCCGCGGCGATGCCGCTCTATCAGCAGCTCGATCTCTACGGCGGGACCCGGCGCCTCACGTGGAAAGCCCGCGGCGACGAGCGCATCAAGGGCTACGACATGGCGGTGAAGGACGGCAAGTAGCCGCGCGGATCACTGGCCGGCGCGCCCGAGCCGGGCGCGCCGGTTGACAACCCCAGCGGGCCCGGGACTAGAATAGGGCCCACGAGCGGCCGTAATTCAGTGGCAGAATGCCAGCTTCCCAAGCTGGACGTCGCCGGTTCGAATCCGGTCGGCCGCTCCACTCATCGCGCGGGGATCGTGGTGCCCATGGTCCCCGCGCTCGTGTGTTCGGAGGAGGTACGCCGATGCGATCGCGGCTGATTGGACTCCCGGTAAGCGCGTTGCTCGTGCTGCTCGTCGGACACGGACCGGCGACCGCACAGAGCGCGCGCGAGCTCGAGGATCTGCGCAGGGACATCCAGGAGCTGCGTCAGGGCCAGGCCGCGATCCTCAAGGAGCTCCAGGACCTCCGAAGCCTGCTGCTGGGCGCGTCGCGGCGAGGCGCGGCCGCCGCCCCGCGGCCCGACGGAGTGGTGAGCGTCGATGGCGCCGCCTTCCTCGGCAACGCGCGGGCCCCGGTGACCGTGGTCGAGTTCACGGACTACCAGTGCCCGTTCTGCGCCCGCTACGTGCACGACGTCTTCCCGCAGGTCGATCGCGACTACGTCAAGACCGGGAAGGTACGGTACGTGATCCGCGACTTCCCGATCGTGGGCCTGCACCCGCAGGCGTTCAAGGGGCACGAGGCGGCGCGCTGCGCCGGCGATCAGGGCAAGCGCTGGGAGATGCACCGGCGGCTCTTCGCCGACCAGAAGGCGATGGGGCCGGCGGAGCTGGAGGCGCACGCCCAGGCGCTCGGCCTCGATCTCGACAAGTTCCGCGGCTGTCTCGGTGGTGACAAGTATGCCGCGGCGGTGCGGCGGGATCTCGAGGATGGCAACCGGGCCGGCGTCAACGGGACGCCGACGTTCCTGCTCGGGCACACCGACGTGAAGGCGCCGACGGTGAAGGTGAGCCGTGTGATGTCGGGCGCCCAGCCCTACGAGCGATTCAAGGAAGCGATCGACGCCCTGCTCCAGCCCGCGCCCTGACGCGGACCGCTCGGAGAGGGCGGCGAAACGCCCCCTCCGAGCGCCGGCTCACGGCGCCGCGGTGATGCCGCAAGTCACGCCGAGGTAGTCCTTGAAGGTTCCTGCGCCAATGGCGAGGAGCTGTGGCGTCCCGCAGGTCACGAAGTTGCCGAGCGTGAGCCCTTCCATGCAGACCGGCGGCGCGAAGCTCTGGGCCTTCTGGGGCAGGGTGATCGTGACGATGTCGCTGCTCGAGGTCTGGTCGAGCACCAGCGCGTCGTCGCCCGCGAGCCCGGCGCCGCTGCACACCACGCCGGCCTGACGGCTCAGGATCTGCACTTCCTTGAAGGCGGACTTGAAGCCGGGCAGGCCGCCGCAGAGCGCGTCCGCGGGCGCGACGAACTGCTGCTCGAACTTGAAGTTCATGTCGAGACAGGCCTCGTAGAGCGCGCAATCGCCGATGCGCGGCGCCCCGGTGCCGAAGCACTGCGGCGTGGTGTCGAGCGAGGCATCGAGGCCATCCCCCTGGCGGTCGAGCAGGAGCGCGACCGACAGCGACTTGAGCCTGAGGGCCGTGCTGACCGGGTCGGATCCGCCACCGCTCAGGACGGCCATCCGCGGCGGGATGTCCTGGCGCGTGCAGAAGAGGATGTTCTGATCGGCGTGGAGATTGAGGTTCGGCGTGTTCTGGCACGTCGCCTTCTCGAGGAGCTGCTTCTTCAGCGTGCCGGTGGTCGGGATCGTCGCGCAGTTGTCGCCGCGGGTCCCGTGGCAGGCGCCCTGCTTGATCGGCTTCCTCGGGCCACCCAGGGTCTCACAGTTGCTGCCGCGGATCCCGTGGCAGATGCCCTGCTGCAAGGCCGTGGCGGTGACGGACGCTTCGTTGATGAGGCTGTCGCAGTCGGCCGGGAGGAGATCGCCCAAGGTCTTGCCGCTCGGCTGGCAGCTCTCCTTGAGCCGGCCGGCCACCGTCATGCTCGCGAGGAACATGTTGATGGTGTCCGTGCTGAGCGCGATGACGGCGTCGGATGCGTTGGGGATCGGCAGGCTCGGCAGCGTCGGCTCGAGGATCAGCGCGCCCGGCGTGCCGAGGATTTCGGGATCGATGACGTCCGTGGCGAAGCTGCCCTTGAGGCCGGCGAGGATGCCATTGGCGCTGATCTGGACCGAGCTCAGCTGTCCGCCGACCGTCTGATCGAAGTTGGCGACCTTCTGCTCGTCGATCTTGATCTCGTTCAGCTTGACGGGATCCGGCTCGGACGCGGCGATCGCCTGCTTGAACTCCGTCACGTCCGACAGGTCGATGTCGGGCGTGAAGTCCGGCCACGAGCCGTCGCTGATGAAGGCGATGACGTCGAGGACGAAGCCGCAGAATCCCGCCGGGAACTCGCACGCGTCGACGCTGATGCTGCCGCTGGTCGTGGTCGTCCCTTGCACGAACCCGGTCGGTTGCGGGCTCGTCGGGTTCAACAGCTGGGCCTCGGTGACGTCGAAGGTCACCTGGGTGTTCGAGATGACCAGCGTGACCGTGCCCGACACCGTGGTCTCGCTGCCGATCCCGATGATGCACTCGCCGCAGTGGCCGCTGCCGGTGACGGGGACGTTGACGGTCGGCAGGCCGATCGTGACGGTGAACTTGTCCTGCGAGAAGGCGACGTTGCAGGTCGTGTTGCCGGTGAAGGTCACGGTGCCGATGCTGAAGCTCGTGTTCGCGCCGCAGGAACAGGGCGGCTCGATGTTCTTGTTCGGAATGCTCACCGCCTCGAGCGCCGCCTTGGCCTTCGACTTGAACTGCGCGTCGGCCGTGGGGCAGCGCTTGTCGAACTGCTGCTGGATGGCTTGCGGGCTCAGGGCGACCAGGAACGCGTTGTCGACGTCCACCGAGGACGGCAGCGCCGCCGCGTTCGCGATCACCTGGTTGAACTTCTTCGTCAGGGCTTCGAGGGCGACGGGGCCGAGCTTGCCCAGCGCGCCGGCGGTCACGCCGGGGTTCAGCGTGGTATGGGTCGCATAGAAGAGGCGGGTGAACGTCCGGTTGCCCTCGCTGTCGGTCGCGGCCGCGATGAGGAGGTTCGAGCCCGCGTCCGCGCCTGGCGCCGCGTCGCCGGTCGCGAAGTCCTGTGACAAGTTGGTCTCGGGCACGTTCACGTTGATCGTGAACTTGTGGGTGTCGGCGGTGGTGGTGCCGTTGCCGGGCGTGGTGGTCTGCCCGGCCACCGGCACCTCGATCCCGTTGATGTTGAGGCCGGCGATCGGTAACCCGCTGCAGACCTCGCCCTGCACGTTGACCGGCACGGCCACGTTGGTCTGCTGCGACGTCGGGGCGGTGATCGTGACCGCGAAGACAGAGGACAGGCCCTTGTCCGCGATGGCGTCCTTGTGACACGACGCCATCACGTTCTTGGGACGGGCGCCGGGCAGGGGCTGGCCGTTGACGGCGAAGAGGTGTCCGCCGCAGCCGAGGCCGGCGATGTCGAAGCTGACCGTGTTGCGGTGCAGGGTGTTGATCGGGCCCACGTCGACGACGAGGTTCGACACCGTCACCACGTTCGACCCGACGGGGAAGTTGCCCCCGCACGGGCTCGCCGGCGTGCAGCTCGCCGCGTTGCCGATGCCGAGCCCCGCCAGGATGTCGACGCCGTCGACGGTCAGCAGCAGGTTGGCGGGATCGACCAGCGGGATGGCGGCGAGGACGTGGGTGACGCCGCTCTCGGAGGCGCTCACGACGGCGCCGTCGGGCTCGAACACGCGCGACTGCGGGACCGGCGAGCAATAGGCCGTCACCTTGTCGACGCCGTCGTCGGCGGTGACGCGGAGCATGGGCACCGGCGCCACCATCGTGTGGAGGTTCTTCTTCGAGCTCATCGCGAGGGTGCCGTCGGTCGTGTTGCTGGTGAGTCGGGCCAGATCGCCGCTGTGAACGGGGATGCTGCCGAGGAGATTGCCCAGGCTGTCGAACGCGACCAGCTCGGCCGTGATCGTCGAGTTGTTGTTGGTGAAGCCCTGGGTCGTGTAGAGGATCTGGTGCATGCCGGTGCAGAAGAAGTTGGGCCCCCCGGCCGTGTACGGGAGCGCGCACTTCACGGTCTTCAGGCCGTTGGCGGCGCCCGGCGTCGCCATGCCCGGGCCGAGGAGCAGCGCGAGGAACATCGCGAGCGCGAGCATCGTCGTCCGGATCAGGCCACAGTGCCTGAGGGACCGCGGGTCAGTGCGTGTCATGAGGCCCTCCTGGAGCGAAGTCATTGGTGAACGAGTGGCGACCGTCACGGTGCATGAGGCGATGCCGGCCAGCGAAGCGTCGAGCGCGTCCGTCGACGGCGTGGACCCTCGCGGCCAAATGGTCATGTAGCTTGTCGTTTTAGCCGCTTTCGGCGCGCGATGTCAAGTTTCGACCGGCCCGCGGGCGCGTGCCGGCGAGGCTTCCTGCGCCGAGCCTCAGGCGGGACCGAAGCCGATGACGACCTGCTCCTCGGTCAGGAGCGGACGAAACCGCACGGGCAGCCCCGCCGCGAGCGCGGCGAGCGGAATGTCGACGATGCGCCCGAGCAACGACACGCCCTCGTCGAGCTTCACCACGGCGACGGCGTAGGGCGCTTCGGGCAGGCGTCCACGGGGCGGGATGCGAATCACGGTGAACGAGACCACGCTCCCGGTGCCGGCGAGCGGCACCAGCGCCCAGCGCCGCTCCCGGCAGCTCGGGCAGAGCTCCTTCGGAGGAATGGCCAGCTCGCCGCAGTTGTCGCAGCGGATGGCCGTGAGCCGGCCGGCTCGCGCCTCCTCGAAGAAGCCCTTGAGCGTGATCACGCGGTCAGTCACGGCCGAAGAGACTCACGAGCACTGTCGCAGTGTTGCCGCCCAGCGTGTGGACGAGGCCGGTGCCGGCGCCCTCGACCTGTCGCGCGCCCGCTTCGCCGCGGAGCTGCGTGACGATCTCCCCGATCTGCGCCGCGCCCGTGGCGCCGATCGGGTGGCCCTTCGCCTTGAGGCCCCCGGAGGGGTTGACCGGGATCTTGCCGCCGAGGCTCGTCCATCCCCGCTCGGCGGCGAGGCCGCCCGTTCCCGGCTCGAAGAAGCCGAGCCCCTCGGTGGCCACGATCTCGGCGATCGTGAAGCAGTCGTGCAACTCCACGACGTCGACGTCGGCGGGCGTCTTGCCAGCCTGGCGATACGCGCCCTGCGCCGCGCGCTCCGTCGCCGCCACGCGCGACAGGTCGCGCTTGTCGTGAACGAACATCGCGTCGGACGCCGCCTGCGTGCCGAGGACCCAGACGGCCCGCGGCCGCCGCCGGGCCACCTCCTCGGAGGCGAGGACGATGGCGGCCCCGCCGTCCGTGAACGGGCAGCAGTCGAACAGCTTGAGCGGGTCGGCGACATAGGCGCTCTTGAGGACGGTCTCGATCGTGATCGCCTTCTGGAACTGCGCCTTCGGGTTGAGGACGCCGTGGCGGTGATTCTTCACCGCCACGTGCGCCATCTGCTCCTCCGTCGTCCCGTACTTGTCCATGTGGGCGCGCGCGATCAGCGCGAAGACGCCGGGGAAGGTGAGTCCGGCGGGCTGCTCGAACGTGGCGTCCGAGCAGTACGCGAAGTACTCGGTGGCGGCATCGGTCGGCACGTGCAGGATGCGCTCGGCCCCGCCGACCAGGACCACGTCGGAGACGCCCGCCGCGATCTCCATCACGGCGTGGCGGAACGCCACGTGGCTCGTGGCGCACGCGTTCTCGAATCGCGTGGTCGGGATCGTGGGGAGCCCGAGGAGCGAGGCGGCCAGGGGACCCATGTGGAGCTGGCGCTCTCCCTCCCCGCCGGTCACGTTGCCGTAGTACAGCGCCTGGATCTCGTCCGCGCGGATCCCGGCGTCGGCGATGGCATCGCCCGCTGCCTCCGCGAACAGCTCTCCGCTCGTCCGATCATGCCGACCGAATCTGGTGACACCGACTCCGATCACGGCAACCCGACGCATGGGGCCTCCTCGGGGGGCGTGAGTTCGCGCACGGGGCGCAAAGTCGAGTGCATGATACTCGGTCCGCCCCGCGACGAGAAGCCCCGCGGGCCCGATCGTTGTCGCGGGTTCGCGCGATGCCGTGATAGGGTGGCGGGCGATGAACGGGCGGAGCGACGCAGAGAGGGGTGTCGCCGGGTGACGGTCGAGCAGGCCCTCGTCTACCTGCTCGCAGCATTCGCTGGAGTCTTCCTGTTCCTGGGCCTCGCGCAGGCCCTCGATGACACCCCGCCGAGAGCGCAGCGCGGCCGGCGCATTCGGGGCGCGCCTCCCTTGACCCGTGGCTCGCCCGCGGCCCGCGCGTCCGGTGGCGCCGAAACCTCGCCAGAGCGCGTCGAGGCGCGGTCAGAGACGCTCGTCGCGGACGAGCGCGTCCTCCGGACCTCTCCCGCAGAGCCCGAGACGGCGGCGGCGCCGGCGCGCGAGCCTGGTGCCGACGGCCCGGCACGGGCCGAGGACGGGCCCCTTCCGGCCGAGAAGGTTCACGCACCGGCGACAGAAGACAAGGTGACGCCGGTCGCGGGCCACGAGAAGACAACGTCGGACGCGATCGCGCCCGCCGCGTCGCCTGCCGTCGCGCCGGCAGCACCCGCGCCGGGCGTCGGCCACGTCGACCTCGCATTCATCGAAACCTGCATGAGCCTCTGCCTGGCGGGCAAGTATCACGAGCTGCTCACCGGCGCGGAGCCCCGTCTGGCGGCGTCCGACGAGTCGGCGGACATCACCGCCTCCCTCGAAGTGGTCCCCGAACGCCCGTTGCCCGGGCAGTCATCACACGCGATCGCGGGGCTCTGGAGTCTGGTCGGTCTCGCCCGGCATGGCCGCGGAGATGGCGACGGCGCCCGCGCCGCGTTCGACGCGGGAGTCCGGTGGCTGCCGTCACCGGTCTCCGATGCCTGTCCTCCTCGCGTGGCCGCGCTTTCCACGCCGGTGGCGCGGCGCCTGCTCGACCTGACCGAGCGCGTCGCCGACGAGACCGCCGACGCCGCGCGGATCGACGAGCGCATCGCGGCCGCGCGGCTGGCGGCGTTCTGGCTCGGGTGGCGCCTGGTTGCGGCGCCGGGAGATGAGGGGGCCACCACCTTGCTCGACACGGCGCGCGAGGCGCTCGTCGAGGCGCAGGCCGAGGTCGCCTCGGCGATGATCCGTCGCCAGGAGTTCGCAGGAGCCCGCCGCTTCGTCGAGGACGCCGTCGAGCGCGGGGAGCTGCCGAGTGCGCGCGGCGACCTGCTCCTCGAGTTCCTCGGCGCGAGCTTTCGCCGCGAGGTCGAGCGGCTCACGACCGCGGCCGTGCGCGGGAGCAAGGACGAGTCGCGAGCCGTGACGGGGCTCGGACGCGCGGAGGCCCTGCTCGGCTCGATGCCCGCGGGGAGCGTCGGCGCCCAGCATCGGGCCGCCGCGGCCGGCCGCGTGTGGCGCGCTCACGCGCGACTCGGGTTCCGCCGCCTGCGGCTCGGGCAGTTCGACGCGGCGGCCGAGGCGCTGTGCCACGCCCTCTCGATGCGGGAGATCGGTCGGCGACGCCAGCGACAGGTCCGCGACGCGCTGGTACGGACGCTCGAGGGTCTCGGCGACCAGCGGGCGCAAGCCATCGACGCGCTGGTTGCCGACGGCAATCACGCGGCGGCCGCCGAGGAGGTCGCCGCGCTCGAGCGGTGGATCGCTCGCGCTCGCGACGAAGGCGTCTCGGAGGAGGAGCTCGAGGTCACCTCGGTGAAGCTGCACGATCTCCGCCGGCGCCTGGTCGGAGCCGACGTTCCGCCGTGAGCCACGGGCCCGCCTCGGCGATGCATCGCCCGGTCTCGACGCTCGGCGCGATGCTCGATCGCGCTGCGTCTCGCGCGCCCGACCGCGAGGCGATCGTGTGCCGGGCGGAGCGCGTGACCTACGGCCAGTGGAAGGCGCGCGCGGACGGGCTCGGCCGCGGGCTCCTTGCGCTGGGGCTCGGTCCCGGCGACCACGTGGCGCTCTGGATGGCGAACTCGGTGGAATGGAACATCGCCAACCTCGCCGTCGCGAAGATCGGCGCCGTGACCGTCCCCTGCAACACCCGCTACAAGGCGTCGCAGCTGGAGTACGTGCTGCGTCAGTCGGATGCCCGGGCGTTGATCGCGGCAGATCGCGTCCCCGCGCTCGATCATGCGGCCGTTCTCGCGGACATCGCCTCGGCCGTCGGCGGCGCCGGCGGTGCCGTCCGCTTTCCGGAGCTGCGTCACGTCGTCGTGGCGGGCGAGCAGGCGCCTCCGGGCGCCCGGAGCTGGCGCGACGTGGAGCGCGCGGGCCGCGAGACCGACGCCGCCCTGCTCGAGCGGATCGCCGTCCGGCCCGAGGATCCGGCGGCCTTGCTCTACACGTCCGGCACGACCGGGGCGCCGCGAGGGTGCGTGCTCTCGCACGGGAACATGGCCGAGAAGTGCCGCGTCTATACGGAGCTGCACCGCTTCACCGAGGCCGATCGCTACCTGGTGAGCGTGCCGTACTTTCACATCTTCGGCGCGATGGGGGCGATCGCCGCCAACTGCCTGGCAGGATCGACGCAGGTCGTCATGGACGGCTTCGACGCCAGCGAGGCGATGCGGCTCATCGAGACCGAACGCGTGACGATCTTCTCGGGCGTGCCCGCGATGTTCATCACCATCCTGGGACACCCGGAGCGCCGCCACCGCGACCTCCGGTCGCTCCGCACCGGCTCGATCGGCGCGGCACCGGTGCCGGTCGAGATCATGAAGCGCATCCTGGACGGCCACCACGGGCTCGGCATGGACGCCCTCGTCGTCTACGGCCTCACCGAGGCGACGGGCGGCACGCACTGGACCCGCCCGGGCGATCCGCTCGACAAGCGGGTGTCGACGGTCGGGCTGCCCGGTCCGGAGGTCCGCGATCGCATCGTCGATCCCGCCACCGGCCGCGAACTTCCTGCTGGCGCGGAGGGCGAGCTGTGCGTGGCCGGCCCGACGCTGATGCTGGGCTATCACAAGGATCCCGACGCCACGGCCGCGCGCGTGCGAGACGGGTGGCTCCACACGGGCGACATGGCGGTGAAGGACGCCGACGGCTACGTGCGGATCACCGGGCGGCTCACGGATACGATCGTCGTCGGCGGGTCGAGGACGTTCCCGGCGGAGATCGAGAACTTCTATCTCCGCCACCCGAAGGTGCTGGACGTGTCGGTCGTGGGCGTTCCCGACCCGATCATGGGCGAGGTGGTGATGGCCTTCGTCATCCCCCGCGCGGGGCACTGTCTCGCCCCCGAGGAGATCATCGACTTCGCGCGCGGGACCCTGCCGGAGTTCAAGGTGCCGCGATACGTGGAGGTGGTGGATCGCTTTCCGCTGACCGGGCCGGGCAAGGTGCAGAAGTTCAAGCAGCGGGCGTACGCCGTCGGAAAGTACCACCTCGAGTAGGGCGCGCGCGCCCGCGTCACGAGCCCGAGGGGGGCGTGCCGCGCGGCAGGAGCGTCCGGATGTCCTCGTACACCGACACGCGGTTCTTGCCCGCGCGCTTGGCCGCGTACAGCGCTTCGTCGGCCGCGCGGATCAGCGCGTCGGGCGCGGGCGTCACGTCCTCGGGCAGGGACGCGATGCCGAAGCTCGCCGTGACCCGCCGCGCGTGGCCGAAGTGAAAGCCCGGCAGCACGTAGCGGATGCGGTCGGCATAGAGGCGCGCGCCGCTCTTCGACGTCTCGACCAGGAGGACGGCGAACTCGTCGCCGCCGTAGCGGCAGATCACGTTGATGCCGCGCGAATGCCGCAACAGGATCTCGGCCATGCCTCGCAAGGTCTCGTCCCCGGCGGCGTGCCCCAGGTCGTCGTTGATCTCCTTGAAGCCGTCGAGATCGAGCAGCACGACCGACACCGGGTGGTTGAAGCGCCGGTAGCGGGAGACCTCCTCCTCGAGGCGGATGGAGAAGAAGCGCCGGTTGTACAGGCCGGTCACCTCGTCCTTGAACGAGAACTCCTTGAGCTGGGCGCTGCTGGTCTCGATCTCCTTGTACGCGTTGTCCAGCCGGACCGCGTAGCGGTCGATCTCCTGCGCCTGCTGCTCGATGGTGCTGAGCATTCGCGAGAAGGAGTCCATCAGGTTCACGACCTCGTCGACGGGCGGCGTGAGCGACGCGCCGTTGTCGGCGGCGGCGCGCGCGGGCTCGATCGCCGGCACGACCGTCGCAGGCTGGCCCGGCGGCGCCACCGCGCGGGCAGGGTCAGGGATCTCCGCTGGGCGCCAGAAGAGGAAGGCGCTGGCCAGCCCGCCGAGTCCCGCCACCGCCAGCACCAGTGCGAGCCAGCCTGCGCCGTGGCCGCCCGTCGCGACGTGGACCGACGCCGCGAGCGCGAGCGCGCTCGACGCGAGGGCGCACCCGAGCCCGAGACCAGATCGGGCGCGTCGACGGGCGCCCGTCGTCGTCGCGACACTCATGGAGCCAGCATAGCGGGGACGCCGCCGGCCGATCGAATATTTCGCGCCGGCGCGATTCGCTTCCTTGACGGGCCACGGAAGCGTGGGGTAGGCTCGGAACTCATGGTGCCAGAGGCAAAACTCTTCAATCCCGACAAGCAGATCGACTGCACCGGGCTCTTCTGCCCGATGCCCATCGTGAAGACGCGCGAGGCGATCAAGGAGCTCCGCGTCGGCCAGTTCCTCGAGATGCTCTCCGACGACCCGGGCTCCGACCCGGACATGAAGAGCTGGGCCAGGACGAGCGGACACGACCTGGTCGACGTGGCCCGCCGCGGCGCCGTCTATCATTTCCTGATCAGGAAGACTCGCTAGGTGGCCGCGGGCGTCGACCTGCCCGAGCGAGTCTATCTCGACTACGGCGGGTTCGCTCCGGTCGACCCGCGTGTGCTCGCGGTCATTCGTCCCTTCCTCGACGGCGGGATCGGCAATCCGTCGGCTCCGCACTCGCTCGGCGCCGAGGCGCGAGCGGCGCTCGAGGCGGCGCGGGTCAAGGTGGCTCGTCTCTCGGGCGGCGCCGCGTCCGGCGTGATCTTCACGTCAGGCGCGACCGAGGCCAACAACCTGGCGATCAAGGGCGTTGCGCTCGCCGCGCAGAGCCTCGCCGACGCGCGCGTGATCGTCTCGGCCGTCGAGCACTCGTCGATCGTCGACGCCTGTCGAGACCTCGAGCGGTCCGGCGCGACAGTGATCGCGCTTCCGGTCGACGGCGACGGACGGATCGAGGTGGAGGCGTTGCGGCAGGCGCTGTCCACGGCGACGACGCTGGTCTCGATCGGCGCGGCGAGCGCCGAGGTCGGGACGCTCCAGCCGCTCGCGGAGATCAGCCGGCTCACCCGCGCGGCGGGTGTGCCGCTGCACGTCGACGCCGTCGGCGCGATCGGGCGCGTGCCGCTCGGCGTGGACGCGCTGGGGCTCGACCTGCTCACGCTGTCGAGCAACGACATCTACGGGCCGCCGGGCGCGGGTGCGCTCTGGGTCCGGCCCGGGGTTGCGCTGCGCCCGCAGATCCTCGGGAGCGGGCAGGAAGGCGGCCGGCGCTCGGGCACCGAGAACGTGCCCGCGCTGGTCGGATTCGGCGTGGCGGCGGAGTTGATGCGGACGGAAAGCATGCACGGTGAGCCCACCCGCCTGGCCACGCTGCGCGATCAGCTCGCGGAGGGCATGCTGGACGCCATCGCCGGCTGCCGTGTCACGGGCTCCCGCACCGATCGATTGCCGCATCACGTGAGCCTGGCGCTCTCCGGCGTCGAGGCCGATGCCGTGTTGCTCGATCTGGACGGCGCCGGCGTGTCCGCGGGGTCGCCGTCCGCCTGCGCCTCGGGTTCCGGGGCTCCGTCGCCGACCCTCTGCGCCATCGGCTGCGGCCCGGAGGAGATGGAGGGCTCGCTCTGCTTCACGCTCGGGCGCTGGAGCACGGCGGCGGACGTCTCCGCCGTCCTCGCGTGCCTGCCGCCCATCGTGCGGCGCCTGCGCGCCGCGGGATCGCGACCCGCGGCGGCGCGCGCGCCGCACGGAGTTCGCCCCTAGCCGGGCGGGGGCGACGCGCATGCGGCTCCTGCTCTTCGATATCGACGGAACGCTGGTCACCGCCCGGGGCGCCGGCCGCCGGGCGATGACCCGCGCGCTGCTCGAGGTGTTCGGCACGAGCGGCACGGTGGACGGCTACGATATGTCGGGGAAGACGGACCCGCGAATCATCCTCGAGGTCATGGCCGGCGGCGGCGTCGAGGCATCCGTGGTGAAGGCGCGCCTCGACGACTTCTTCGAGGCCTACGCGCGGACCCTGCACGAGGAGATCGGTGACGGCCAGAGCGTCGTGACCATGCCCGGCGTCGCCGACCTCGTGCGGCGCCTCGGCGGGGAGGACAACGTCGTGCTCGGGCTCTTGACCGGCAACATCGAGGCGGGCGCGCGCATCAAGCTCACCCCCACCGGACTCTTGCCCTACTTCGCCTTCGGCGCGTTCGGCTCGGACGACGCCGACCGGCGCCGGCTCCCATCGCTCGCCGCTCGCCGCGCGCACGCACACTCGGGCTACCCGTTCCGACCCGAGGAGGTCTTCGTCATCGGCGACACGCCCCACGACATCGACTGCGCCCGAGCGTTCGGGGCCGTGGCGGTCGCGGTGGCGACGGGTCGCTTCAAGCCGGAGCAACTCGAAGCGGAGCGCCCAGATCTGCTCTTCACGAACTTCGCCGACGTCGACCACGCGACGCGCACGCTCCTGACGCACGGCTAGCCCGAAGTTCCCCCCGGATCCAAGCGCTGGACCCCGCCGGTCGCCACGGGCAACCTGCCTCGCTGCACGCGACGACGCAGTCGCCGCTGGCCCCGCAAGACGCCAACCAGCTGAGAGTGTCGCTCCGAGCGCCGGCTGTGCCGGCGCAATCCGATCTTCTGGGGGAGGCTCGAAGGGGGCCGTCGAGGCCCCCTTCGAAGGATCTTGGGGGGAGGCAGTTTCCGAGCGAGCCGTCAGGCTCGCCGGAACGTCGGAAGGG
>Ga0187894_10002723_pt1 | contig 20813 bp, 17 predicted proteins | sample GBC1701081metaG_FD_136650 | JGI IMG/M metagenome (GOLD analysis project Ga0187894, IMG submission 136650) | White microbial mat communities from a lava cave in the Kipuka Kanohina Cave System on the Island of Hawaii, USA - GBC170108-1 metaG ...
GGTGGCGGCGGCGGTGCGGGCCAACCAGTCAATCAACTCATCCATCTTCTGCAACGCCTGATCGAGCAACGCCTGCTTCTTCTCAGCCTGGTAGCGTTCGCCGATCTGGTTGTATTCGTCACTGCTGATGCTGACGAGCATCAGCAGCGTCGGCGGATCATAAGGATCAAGCCCGACAGCTTTTTCCAGCTTGTCCTTCGCTCCCGGTTTGTCGTTGCCGACAAAGAGGATCACGCCTTGCGCCTGATAGAGGCGCGGGAGCCACGAATTGCGATAGTTGTTCCAGTAAGTTGCATCCATCTTCTCAGGCTTCTTGTCGGCTTCCAGCATCTCGACAGCCTTTCCGCCCGCTTGCGAAGCCTTTTGCAACGCGCCTTGATTCACGGGCTGGCCCGATTGGGCGCTCTTTTGCGCCTGATTCGCCCCGGCCCAGGCCAACTGGGTCAGGACGATAACGTCGTCGGGGTTCCTTTCGAGATGTTTGGAGGCTTCGTTGACCGCCTCGTCGACCTTGTTGGAATTCAGCAGAGCGTCAATCAACGTGGATTTGACCAGGTCTGCTTCGCCCGGCTGGTTGAACGTCTTGTTGAAGTTTTCGATCAGGCTGATACGTTGCGCCGAATCGGTGACCTTGATGATCTCATCGGCGACGTGGCCGGCGACGCGCGGACGCATCGGACTCTTGCCGTATTTCTTCAGGTAATCGGCGGAAGCTTTCAACTTCTCAGCCACGCCGCTGGCCGCGCTGATCTTGTTGATCGCCTGCTGCTCGCCTTCGGAAATTTTCGGCATGTCATCTTTCGATTGCGGTTTGTCCTGAACTGCCGGGTTCGACGCGAATGTCAGGCTAAAAACCACCGTGGCGCAGACAATTATTGCCAATGCTCGGAGCGTAGGAGCTATCTTCGATTTCATTTTCGACCTCGTTTGGATTGGGATTCGTAATGATGAGATGCGAACGACCCGTCGCATCGCTGTGGCGCATTATACTTGAGAGGTTTGACGAATGGCTATGGAGATCGGCTGATTTGTTCGTAGTCCCGCCTTTAGGCCAATGAGGTTAAGTTAGTCCCCCAAGCCATAGACACAAGCGTGTCTATGCGATAGAAGAAAAACATGCTCAAAAAAAGAACTGCGAATCGTTGAACACCTAAAACGAATCTTGTTTGCCGACAAGACGCGAGAAAAGTATCGAGTCAGTGACAAAGACTTTTGCGCTTCCATCGGTACAGGAAGCGCATCAACGCCTAACTTAACCTCATTGGGCTAAAGCCGGTACTACGAACTAAAACTGATACCGCAGCGATAACTGGATGTTGCGCGCCGTCCCGGCGGATGTGATGCGCCCGAGGGCCTCCCAGTCTTTATTTTGCAAACCCCGCCGCGATGAATCGCAAACTCTCCAGCCCGACCGCCTGATACAAGCCTTTGGTGTCGTGGCCGACGCCTTCGACCGTTTGCCACGAGACGGGAATCTGCTTTTGCTCGAGCAATTCCTTGAAATTGACGTTGGCCGGATAGAGATTGTCCTTCGTCCCACAGACCATCCGCACGCGCACGCGCACGCGCACGCCACGGCGCACGGCGTCGGCGTTGCGCCCCAACCACGCGCGCGGATCGAATTTGGCGAAGTGTTCCGCATTGTCGCCAAAGGCGTCTTTCTTGATCCCTGCCGACATCACGTCGAAGGTCACGACTGCCGCGCCGTAAGAAACCGCGGTAGTTGGCGTCAATGAACGAAATCAACTCTTTGATGACGGTCGTTTCGGCCTGCTTCTTTGTGCCTGCCGTGTCCACGAACAAGGTATCGCCCAAGCTATCGGCGAAGACATAAATCATCGGGCGCATGCGCTTGTTCTCTATCGCGTCCACGAGCGTTGCGCCCACGCGCCCCCATTGCCGTTCGGGGCTTCCGCCGCCGCCGTGCAGGTTGTAGACGACCGGATAGCGCGCCTTACCGGTTGAGTAACCCGGCGGCGTGTAGACCTTGATTTTGATCTCGCGGTTGTTTGCTTTGCTGAAGTAAGTTCGGTCTTCCACGCCCACAAGCGGTTTGCCGGTTGTTACTTCCTGCCCAGCGGTCAGCCATAAAACCCAATCTTCATCGGCGGGCGCTGGACGTTTGGGAATTGTCCATTTGCCGCGGCTTTCGGTATTGACCGGTTCGCCGCCGTTGATTTCAATCGTGCGCGCAGTGCGCGGGTCGAACCAGCGCGCGCGGTAGAGCTTCTTGTCCAGATGCGTCAGCGTCAGGTTTGTTTCAGCCAGACCTTTCATCAAGTACAGCACATACGACTTGCCTGGTTCGGCCAGCAGGTACGGCAGCGGGGTGATCTTCTTTGGTTCTGCAAGCGATGGTTGGCGTTGGCCTGCAACTGCTGCGCGCTCGGCGCGGCGGCGACAATCACGCCGGTCAACTTATTGAGCGAGGCTTCGGTCGAAACGGTCGTGTAGCGCCACTCGCCCGCGCGCGGCGGCGCGAAGCGCACCTTCCAACCTTTCCCGCCGTCCCAGTAGGCATCGAGTTCGAGCTTGTGCTGGCCTTGCGTGAAGATCACCTGCAAGGGGAACGTGCGCCACGCGAGCGGCTGCGAGGCCGTGAACGACAATTCTACCGGCGACCATTGCACGGCATTGATTGGCTTGGCAGTCGCTTTCTGCGACGCCTGACCGTAGCTTGTTGCCGCCAGGCTCAGCAGGAAGAAGATCGAAAAAAGACGTGTTTTGCATTCATAGAATTTTGCTTTCTCGTTGCCTGAGTGCGCCCGCCATTGGTAGCTACACAACTTTGGGACATTGTCTTCGCGGCTTCGCCGCCTGATGTGCGGAAGGTCTTCGACCTTCCGGGGGTTGTGAACATCAAGCGGTGAATCCGCAAGGGGCATAGCCCCTGAAAGAACTGCAATTCTGCCGGTACAGCTCCGCGTTCTCTTCGACCGCCTTGATGTCTTTGGCGTGGTCGTAAGCCAGCAGCGCCGTCGAGCGCGTCCCCGCCGCCAGCGGCCAGCGCCACGAGAGCCTGCCGTCCTGATAGTAGATCGGTTTTCAAATGGATGTACGGCAGGTTTTCCAACCTGCCGATGTCTCAGCAATGCGCGATTCCGGGCAGATTGGAAAATCTGCCCTACACCCGACTGAAAACCGATCTAATAACGAATTTGCAGCGTCGGCGACGAGCCGTAAATCGCGTACTCGCGGTCGTCCCAGCCGTCGTTGCGGTCAATGAAAATGCCTATGGCGTCATTCGTCAGCCAGAATTCAAAATAGCCGTTCTTCACCGGATAGCCCGCGTCCCAGACCAAGCGTTGATCGTTGCCGGTCACGCGCCAACCATCGCGCCATTCGCCGCCGCGCGCCGTGCCCTTGCCTGCGTCGAATGCCGCCGGCCCCTGCCGCAAATCCGTATCGAAGACGACGCCGCGCTGCGGAGCGACGGATTGCGCGACCTTGCAATCCTGCGCCTTATCGTAATCCACGATGCTCACGCGCAGCACGCGCAAGCCGACGAGCGAGCCGTGATGCCAGCCTTTCTTTTCCGTCAAAATTCCGCCGATGGTTGCGTACCGAAAATGCGTGACGGGTTGCGCTTCGCCGCCGCACGCCGTTTGGCCCGTCTTCGCGCCCACCTTGCCCACTTTGTTGGACCACGTCATCACGCCGCCTCGGACTTCGGCGCGCACCGTATGCTCGGTCTTGTCGTCCATCGTCCAATCGGCGAACTCGCCAAACTTCTTTTCGCAAATCGGGTTGGTCTGTTTGGCCGAGAAGATTTCTGCTTTCGAGAAAGCGTAGCCTTCGCCGCCCGCGCGCGCATAGCCGCCCGGACATTGATTCATCGTGTCGCAGGCGAACAGCCCCAGCCAGTTGCGCTTGCGCTGGCCCTCGACGACTTCCAGGTAGCCGTTCTTAATCTCATAGCCCGCGTCAATTTGGATGCGGTCAAGATCGCGAATCATCCGTTCGGAGAGCGGCGCGCCCTGTGCGCCCGATTCGACATTGATCAGCTTACTGATACTATTATTCTGATGATTGATTCCCGGCGGTCAGCGGGCGGTCGGCGTAAATATCCGAAACAGCGGGGGGCAAAATGATGAAACCGGTCTTCGGGCGGGTCGAAGCGCAGCAGCCTTCGTTCTTCCGCGTCAATCACAAGGTCAACTACAACGCGGAATTCCTCTGGCATTTTCACCACGTCTACGAGTTGAATTTGATTATGAAGGGGGAGGGGAGGCGGTTTGTGGGCGATTCCATCGCGCACTACGCGAACGGCGACCTGGTGCTGATGTCGCCCGAACTGCCGCATACCTGGCACGGCGTGGAGCCGCATGAATCCATCGGGCTGCAATTTTCCGCGGATTTCCTGGGCGTAGGGGCGCTGGAACATCCCGATTGGGAGCACATCCACTCACTGCTCGGACGCTCTTCACGCGGCCTCGATTTCAAAGGCCGCACGCGCGATGCGGTGGGTAAACAGATCCTGAGACTCGTGGGCAAGAAGGGCGTGGAGAGGCTCGCCGGCTTCCTGCGCATCCTCGACGCGCTCGCCCACTCGCGCGAATGCCGCCCGCTGTGCAGCCGGGAGTACGTGCCCGTGCTGCGCGACGACAACGAGCGGCGCATAGACAAGGTGTGCAGCTACATCTCCGGGCACTACACCGGGCGCATCACGCAGCCTGAAGCCGCGCGGATCGCCGGAATGAGCGTTTCGGCCTTCAGCCACTTCTTCAAGACGACGATGGGACGGAGCTTCACCGATTACGTGATCGAACTGCGCGTCGGCCACTCCTGCAAGCTGCTGATCGAAACCGAAGAGAGCGTCGCCGAGATCGCTTATCAGTCGGGCTTCAACAATCTGGCCAATTTTAACCGCCGATTCGCTGATCTTAAGCAGGTTTCGCCGAAGGCGTATCGCCGGCAATTCATGGCGCTTGCGCAAATTTGATCGGAATGTGGTCAGCGCGCGCTGTACTGCCGCTTGTACTGCAGCGGCGTCATCTGCGTCAGCTTGCGAAAGGTGAGGCCGAAGTAGCTCTGGTCGCAGAAGCCCGCCTCCTGACTCACCTCCGCCACCGACTTATCGGTCTTGGCCAGCAAAACCTGCGCTTTGGCGATGCGGAAATGGTTCAGGTAATGCACGAACGGTTGCCCCGTGACCTGTTTGAAGAGCCGCATGAAATGCGGCTTGCTCACACCTATCACCTCGGCGGCGGTCTCAACCGAAATCGGCTCCCGGTAATGGTTCTCAAGGTAATCGAAGAGCGGGCGCAGTTGTTCAATCGCGCGCTGCTTGCGGTTGAAGGTCTCGACCGTCCCGCGCCGTCCCGCGTAATGGTTGACCAGCAACATCAGGATCATCTTCAAGTAAGTTTTGACTGCAAGCCGCGCGCGGACGCCGCCGGCGGGCAGTTCGGCGTGGATGCGCTTGATCAAATCGAAGACCTCGTCGGAAATCCCCGCGCGGGCCGCGATGATGTGCGGGAAAGCGGCGTCCTGCAACAGGAACGGCGCCAGGTATTCGAGCTCATCGCCCGTCGAATCGGTTGCGTGAATCACTTCAGGCAGGAAATAGAGCGCCGCCGCTTTGACCCGCCCCGAAGTGGCGCGCTTCGATGGAAGATGCATCGTGTGGTACTGTGTGCTGCTGATGACGGCCAGGTCGCCGCTCCGCATCGGAAAGACGCGGTCCTGAATCCGGCAGACCAGCTCGCCCGCCTGCAGGTAGAAAATCTCGAAATAGTCGTGGCGGTTCATCCGGATGTGGTGATGCTTGTCGTAAATGTAAAGCCGCGTGTCCACCAGGCAGGCGGGGTCGAAGGGCCAGATGTGAATCCCTTCGGCGTTGATCTGCGGATCAATCAGCGAGAATGCGTTCTCCCAACGCAATCTGGTCGCGGCCATACGAATTTTCAGTCCTGTGTTGAAGAAGATTTCGATCGGTTGGCCGATGATAGTATCGGCAGAATGCAGAATGCAATGTTTGCCGGAATGATGAGCCGAGTCGCGCTAAAAATACCGGTCGTCTGCTCAATGGCTCTCGCAATCGCATTTGTGGGACAAGATGCCATCTTGTCCCACAATCCGTCCGAAATCGCAGGCGTGGGACAAGATGCCATCTTGTCCCACAATCCGTCCGCGCGCTTCACGGACGCGACCCTGTCGTCAGGCCTTCGCTTCCTTCACCGCAACTCCGCGACCCCGAATAAATACCTGATCGAGACGATGGCTGGTGGAGTGGCGCTGCTCGATTACGACAACGACGGGTTCCTCGACGTCTTCTTCACCAACGGCGCGCGCATCAAAGACACTCAACGCGACGGCGAGCCGCTCGATAAATCGCCGCCCGAATTCTGGGATCGCCTGTACCGCAACAACCGCGATGGGACTTTCACCGACGTTACTGAGAAAGCGGGAGTGCGCGGCAAAGGTTACGGGATGGGCGTGGCAGTCGCCGATTACGACAATGACGGAGACGCCGACCTGCTGGTCACCGGCTACAACGTCGCCAGCCTCTATCGCAACAATGGCGACGGGACGTTCAGCGACGTGACGGCGCAGTCTCGAATCAACACTGAAGGCCAGCCAGGTTGGATGACGAGCGCGGGATTCTTTGATTACAACCACGACGGCCATCTCGACCTGTTCATCTGCCGCTACCTGCAATGGGATTTTGCCTCGGGGAGCATCTTCTGCGGCGACTCGCGTCCCGGCGGGCGCGGCTACTGCCACCCCGACAAGTTCAAGCCGATCTCGAATCTCCTCTTCAAAAATAACGGCGACAGCACGTTCACCGACGTGAGCGCGGCGAGCGGCGTCCGCGCCCACGCGGGCAAGGCGCTCGGCGTGGCCTTCAATGATTACAACCACGACGGCCGGATGGACATCTTCGTGGCCAACGATTCCCACCCGCAGTTCCTCTTCAAAAATAATGGCGACGGGACATTCACGGAGACCGGCCTGGTCGCGGGCATCAGCTACAGCGAGGACGGCAAGACCTTCGCCGGAATGGGCGCGGACTTCGCGGACATTGACGACGACGGCTGGCCGGACATCGTGGCGACCGCGCTGCCTTACGAGTTTTACGCATTCTTCAGAAATAACGGCAAAGGCGCGTTTCAATACCTCTCACTCGATTCCGGCCTGGGCGGGATCACGCGGCTCTACGGCGGCTGGGGCATGCGTATCTTCGATTACGACAACGACGGCGTGAAGGACGTTTTCTTCGCCAACAGCCACGTGATGGACAACATCGCGCGCACGCAGCCGCACCTGTCTTACGAGCAGAAGCCGTTGCTCTTGAAGTTCAACAGCAACCGGTTTACCAACGTCTCGTCAATGTCAGGCGAAGTCTTCACGCGAGCTTCGGCCAGTCGCGGCGCGGCCTTCGGCGATTTGGACAACGACGGCGACGTTGACGTGGTGATCGCCAACTGCAACGGCGCCGCGATACGGCTGCGTAACGACGGCGGTAATGCGAATCACTGGATCGCGGTGGAACTGCGCGGAGTTCGCGCCAACCGCGACGGCATCGGGGCGAAGATTGTTTTGACGCGGCAGAGTGGTAAGAAGCAGTACGCAGTGGTGAGCGCGGCGGGAAGTTATCTTTCGGCCAACGACCGCCGCGTCTATTTCGGCTTGGGGAGCGACACGGCGGTCAGGCAGATCAGGATCGAATGGCCCGGCGGCGCGATTCAGGAGATCGCCGGCCCGAAGGTGGATCAAATTTTGCGGGTTGAAGAGAAAGTGGGCGACAGGTAACCCTCTCTTTACTGGCATTGCCGCGCGCATCCGAACGGATGTATGCTGAAAGCGAGAGGAGGTGTTTATGGAAATCACAGTTGAATTAAAGATTCACTCTGAACAACTGGAAGCCGCGAACGGAGACGCCGCCCGTCTTGTGTTCGAGCGCTTTCTGGCGGAAGCCTACCGGACTGAGCAACTTTCACACGCTGAGATTGGGATCATCCTTGGATTTCAAACTCCAATACAGGTTGACGAGTTTCTAAAGACCCATAGCGTTTTCAACGTGAATTACAATGCGGAAGACTTTGCCATGGAGGAGGAGGCCATCCGCTACATCGAAGCCCACAGTTCAAAATGATTGTCACCTCCAACACCACCCCGCTGAACTATCTTATTCTGACAGGCCTCGTTGATATTCTCCCCCGACTCTTCGATGAGGTGTTGATTCCTGCCGCCGTTTTTACGGAGCTTCAGCGGGAAGAGACGCCGGAAACTGTAAGAGAATGGATTGGGAACCGCCCGGCCTGGCTCCAGGTGAAGCCTGTTCATCTTCCTGGCGCCCTCTCCATCAGACTCCACCCAGGAGAGAGGGACGCGATTCTTTTGGCCAAACAAGAGGGGGTCGGATTGATAATCATTGATGAAAGCAGAGGGCGAAGAGCCGCAAGACAAGAGCAGCTTCAGGTCGTGGGAACGCTTGGCGTCGTATACGAAGCATCGAAGAAAGGGTTCTGTGACCTTGATGAAGCTTTTGACCGATTGAGAAAAACGAGTTTCCACGCCACCGAAAGCCTCTATCAATACTTCCTTGAACTGAAACAGAAACCCCGTCATTAACGCTTTGCCCTCTTCTGTCGCAACTCCTGAAAAATACGCATCTCTTTTCCCGCCTCTTCTTCCCGCCCTTGATTGAGATAAATCCGGCTGAGCAGGTAATGCGGCTCGGCGTAATCGGGATCGTCGCGGATCGCCTGATTGAGCGCCTTGATCGCCTCGGCTTCGCGTCCAAGTTTGCCCAGCGTCTTGCCCAGTTGGAACGCCGCCTCGGCTGATCCACCATCCAGAGCGACTGCCTTTTCGAGCATCTCGGTTCGCGGGCGCACGTGGTGGTCAGACCGGCGCGGTTACGAAGGTCTGGCCGCGTTCAACTCAAACTGGGATCAACTGTTCCATCACTACCTTTTCACCGAAGACAGCTTGCAAGGCAGCTACACGCGCATCATCAGCCCGACGCTGGTCAACGAATTCGCGGCGACCTATCGCGTGCTGGGCGAGATTGGCGCGGCGACCAGCGATAACAATTTCGACCCGGTCGTCCGCTCCAAACGCGGCATCACGCTCAGCCAATTCAATCCGAATTTGAACCCGCTGGGCTTCATCCCGAACGCCTCGTTCGGCGGTGTGCCGGGAACGGCGCCGACGATCACTTACGACGGGCGCACGCCGATCAACGCGGGCGACACGCGCTTCACGTTCACCAACAACCTGAGCTGGACGCGCGGGAGCCACGCCTTCAAGTTCGGCACGTACATCGAGCGCAACCTGGCCAGCGAAGGGCCGCGCTCGAACTTCGGCGGGAGCTTCAACTTCGGGCGCGACACCAACAATCCGCTCGAATCCGGTTACGCTTTCGCCAACGCCCTGCTCGGCAACTTCCAGTCTTACACTGAATCGAGCGGGCGCACGGCAGGGCGCGGCAAGAACTACCTCTTTGACTTTTTTGCGCAGGACACGTGGAAGATCAAACGGCTGACGCTCGATTACGGATTGCGCCTCTCTTACTTCTCGCCCTGGCGGTTGCGCGACAAGGAAGGCGCGGTCTTCGCGCTCGAACGCTATGACAGGTCGAAGGCGCCCGTGCTTTATCGTCCCGGCTGCGCCAGCGCGACCAATCCCTGCCCCAACGCCGACCTGCGCGCGCTCAATCCGCTCAACAACCAGTTGTTGCCGCGCTACCTGATCGGCGCTTACGTGCCGAACACGGGCAATGTGATCAACGGCATGGTGTTGGCGACTGACGACAGCTACCCGGACGGCTTCATCGAGCATGAGCCGTTGCAGTTCGGGCCGCGCTTCGGTTTTGCCTACGACGTGTTCGGCGACGGCAAGACGGCGATTCGCGGCGGCATCGGCGTCACGAAACAGACTATCCCCTCGTCCGGCAACTATCTGGGCGGGCTGCACAGCAACCCGCCGCTACAATTCAACCCGCAGGTCTTTTACGGCAGCTTCGACACGTTCCTCAATTCGGGCACGGTGTTGTTTCCGGGCAACCTGCTCAGCCACGCGCGGGACAGCAAGACGCCGAGCGTTTACAACTATTCGCTCAGCATTCAGCGCGACATCGGCTTCAACACCGTGGTCGAGGTCGCGTACGTCGGCAACGTCGGGCGGCATCTGATCATGCAGCGCAACCTCAACACCATCCCGTATGGGGCGAGGTTCCTGCCCGCAAACGCCGACCCGACCAACACGTCGCGCGCGCTGGCCGACAATTTCTTCCGCCCGTTCCCCGGTTACGGCGACATCACCTATGTCGAAAATTCGGGCACGTCGAATTACAACGCCCTGCAAACGTCGGTGAACCGCCGCTTCTCGCGCGGCGTCCAGTTCGGCGTGGCCTACACCTGGTCGAAGACGATGGATTACGGCAGCAGCGACCGCTCGACGCTGCCGATGTATCGGCCCTATCAAGTGTGGTCTTATGGCGAAGCTTCTTTCGATCAAACGCACGTCTTCGTCTTCAACTACACCTGGGACTTGCCGAAGGCGAGCCGGGTCTGGGACAACCGGCTGGCGCGCGTGCTGTTCGACAACTGGCAGGCTTCGGGCGTGGTGGCCTTCGTCAGCGGCACGCCGTTTGGCGTCGGCATCTCGACCACCGACAACGCAGACATCACGGGCGGTGGCGACGGGGTGCGTCCCAACCTGATCGCGGCTGCCCAACTGCCGGGAGGCGACCGGACCTTTGATCGCTGGTTCAATACCGCGGCGTTTGCGCGTCCGGCGCGCGGCGACTTCGGCAACGCGCCGAAGGTTGTGGCGCGCGGCCCCGGATCGAACAACTGGGACATGTCGCTGTTCAAGAACATCCCGGTCAAAGGCGAACAGCGTTACTTCCAGTTCCGCTACGAGGTGTACAACCTGCTCAACCACACGCAATTTCAGGGCGTGGACACCGGCGCGCGGTTCGACCCGGCTGGCAATCAAGTCAACACGCGGTTCGGGCAGGTGATTTCGACGCGGCCTCCGCGCGTGATGCAGTTCGCGCTCAGCTTCAAGTTCTGAGCCACCGGTGGCGGGGTTGAGAGAAATAAGCGAGATGACGGAACAAGCGGAAAGAGAATGGTTCGTCGAACTGATTTCCGCTTGTTCCGTCATTTATTGACGCCCCTGTCAACCGAGGTCATGATCTCGCCACACGAAAATCAATTCGCGGGATGTGAGCCGCGTAACAAGTGTACGAATGATCAACCCGGGCGAGCGGCTTTTGGGAGCGCCTGGTTTCTCCAATCCATCACCATCAAAACTCAAGCGAACGGAGGCGAATATGAAAGGTTTAGCCCGCATTCTGCGATTTACAGTTGGAGTAGCGACTGTCCTGCACCAACTATTTCAACGCGGCCAACGTGGTCATCCCCACCGACCGCTCGCAGCCGTTCGGCAACGCCGGACGCAACACGGTGCGCAGCCACCCGTTTTATCAACTCGATTTCGGGCTGCATAAAAGTTTCCGCCTACCCTGGGAAGAGATGAAGCTGCAATTGCGCGGCGAGTTTTTCAATGTGCTGAACAAGACCAATTTCTTCCCGGCGGACGGCAACCGCTCGAACTCGACGTTCGGCACGATCAATCGAACGTTTGATCCGCGCCAGATTCAAGTGGCTTTGAAGCTCACTTTCTAGACCAGATTGCAATTGCAGATGTGGGACAAGATGGCGCCTTGTCCCACAAGCAAAGGCCGATATTGAATCTTCGTTCTCAACAAGCAACAAGGAGGTCGTTATGCATAGATTCAGATTGCTGGCCGGCGCCTGCCTGATCGCCGCCCTGATGATCGGGGTGGCCGGACGGACGCCGGCCCAGAGCACGTTTGCAACCATTACCGGAACAGTCGCAGACTCAGCGGGCGCCGCGGTGCGCGGCGTGAACGTCACAGCCACGAACGTCAAGACCGGCTACGTGTACACAGCCGTTTCCAACGACGAGGGCATTTATACGCTGAGCAATCTGCTCGACGGGACGTACACCGTGAAGGCGAAGGCTACGGGCTTCGGCGATTTCACCACCGAAAACATCATCCTCAGCGCGCGCGACAACCGGCGCATTGACGTGAAGCTGCAGGTGCAGGCCGTGACCAACACAGTGGAGATCACCTCGGGCGGCGCGGCGCTGATCGAGACTGAGACAGCGCGGATCGCCGACGTGAAAGACCGCGAACAGTTGCGCGCGCTGCCGCTCACGCTGCGTCGCGCGTGGGATTACTTCACGCTCACGCCGCAGATCAATCGCACGACCACCGGCTTCAACCTCTCGCTGGCCGGGTCGCACTCGAACCAGTCCGAAGCCAACATTGACGGCATCACCGTCACGCCGCCGGGCGGAGGCTTCGCCTTCGGGCCGATCATGGACCGCACCGAGAATTTGCAGGAGTTGCGCGTCGAGGTCTCGGGCAACAGCGCCGAATACGGCACGCCCGGCGGCGTCACGCTCACCACGCGCGCCGGCAACAACGATTTTCACGGGACGTTCTCCGATTACTATTCATCGCCGGTGCTGCGCACGCGCAATCCGTTCGCCACGGCGCGCGGCACGGGCATCAATCACCGCTTGACCTTTGCGGCGGGCGGGCCGGTCCTCCTGCCGAAGGTCTACAACGGGCGGAACAAGACCTTCTACTTCGCTACGCTCGAAATGGGCGCGGGCAGCGCCGGCACGGCGCTCATCACGCAGACCGCGCCGCTCGCGCCGTGGCGGCAGGGCGATTTCTCGAACCTGCGCGACGCGCAAGGCAATCTGATCGTGATCCGAGACCCGGTAACCAACCAACCCTTCGCCGGGAACAGGATTCCCACGAACCGCCTCAATCCCGTCTCGCTCAAGATTCAGGAGAAGTTTTATGCGCTGCCGAAAGTCCTTCGTCTACGGGCGATTCATCGGCGTTTACTGGGACATCCCCGGCTTTGAATCGTCGCCGCTTGTCACCGAGCAGTTCCGACGCACGCGCAACCTGCGCTCGTGGCTGGTTTCGTACACGCAAACGATCACGCCCAACCTGGTCAATGAAGCCCGCTGGGGCTTGTCGTCCGATCACCTGCCGGTCGAATCGCGCATTAAAGGCAAGGCGCTCGCGCAGGAACTGGGACTGCAAGGTCTGGCGCCCGATCTGCCCGATGTCGGCGGCGGCTTGCGCATCGGCTTCGTCGGGATCGGCGTGTCGGGCATAGGCTTTCAGAACACCTGCGACCCCTGCTTCAAAGACCGCGTCATTCAATTCACCGACAACGCGACGTGGACGCGCGGAACGCACACGACCAGGATCGGTGGCGAACTGCGCTGGGGGCATACGGACGATTTGCGGCAGGCGGCCAATCTGTTCGGCAGCGCGACCTTCACCAATCGCTACACCAATCATCCTTACGCCGACTTCCTGCTCGGCATTCCCAATTCGGTGGCGCGCAACTTTCCGACCGTGCCGTTCGAGCGGTTGATCCGCACCTACTCGACCTGGGTCAGCGACGAATGGAAAGTCACGCCGAGGCTGACGCTGACCGCCGGGTTGCGCTATCAGCTTTATGCGGTCCCGCGCGACAAGAACGGGCGCGCGGCGCTCTTCGATCCGGCCACCTCGAGCATCGTCGTGCCGGATGGCTCGCTCAAGCTGGTCAGCCCGCTGCTGCCGACCGGCTACATCAAAGTCGTCGAAGCCGGTCAGGCCGGTTATGCGAACAGCCTGCTCGAAATGGACAAGAACAATTTCGCGCCACGACTGGGCGTGGCGTGGCGTCCCTTTGGCGCGAATACCGTCATTCGCGCGGGCGCGGGGATTTATTACGACAACGCGCCGCCCGACCCGGCGCTGGGCGCGAACGTTCCGTTCCTGATCGCCGAGCCGGCCTACACCAACACGGCGACCAACCCGTTGGCCTTCCCGGTGGTCTTCCCGACTTCGGTGGCTGGGCCGACGACCATCGCTATTCCGCGCGGCAGCCGCAAAGACCTGCGCGTGCCGCGCACCGGGCAATACACGCTGACCATCGAGCATCAACGCTGGGACATGGGCTTCCGCGCCACGTACACCGGGACTAACACGCGGCAGGGCATCTTTCGCCGCGACATCAACCAACCCGTCGCTGACAGCCGTCCATACAGCGAAAAACCGCGCCCGTTCCCGAACTATCCCGGCATAACGTATGGCGACAACGGGTCGGGGCACCAGTATCACGGCTTTTCGATTGAGGTTGAACGCCGGATGAAGAAGGGCTTCGCCTGGCAGGCTTATTACACACTGGCGCGCGACATCGGCGATCTGGAACACAACGAATCGCCCGAAGACGCCTACAACCGCGCTCGCGAGCGCGCCGCCTGGGGTTCGCTGCCGACCCACCGCTTCAGCGCCAACTCGATCATCGAACTGCCCTTCGGCAAAGGGCGGCAGTGGATGAACAAAGCGCACTGGCTGGCTGACGGCGTGCTGGGCGGCTGGCTGCTGAGCGGCATCTACAATTACGAACGCGGCAACTTCATCTCGCCGTCGTGGACGGGCGCCGATCCGACCGGGACGCGCTTTGCGGCGGGCGGCCAGCGCGCAGTGGTCACGCTGCGCCCCGATCAACTGCGCGATCCGAACCTCGACAACCCGACGATCGCGCGCTGGTTCGATGTCAGCGCGTTCGGCGCGCCGCCCATCGGACGCTTCGGCACGTCGGCGAAAGGCGTCATCATCAGCACGCCGATCAACGTCTTCCACGCCAGCCTCGCCAAGAACTTCACGTTCCGCGAACGGCTGCGCATCAAGCTCGAAGCGTTGGGAACTAACGTGCTCAATCATCCGAACTACGCCGCGCCGAACACGAGCATCACGGCGGGCGTGGCCGCCGGGACGGTGACGGCGGTGATTGACCGCAACGCCAAATTCGATTCGGCCAACACGCGCGAATTCCAATTGCAGTTGCGGATTGAGTGGTAAGCCCAAATCGCAAGGGAATGAAGGCAAGGGAATAATTGCAATTGATCGGAGAAGACATTCCCTTGCCGCCATTCCTCTGCTAATTTTTGGCTATGCCAGTTCACTGTCCGCTGACAATTCGGCTTATCACTGATGCGGAATTCGCGGCGATTGATCGAGTCGTGATGGGATGCGCCTTCGCGTCGCAGAATGCGCTCGGACGGCTCTGTGACGAATGTGTGTATGAAAACGACGTGGCGGCGCGGCTGCGCGCGGAGGGCTTCACCGATGCGCAAACGCAGACGCCGGTCACGGTGACGCACGACAGTTTCAGCAAAGTCTACCGGCTTGATTTGGTAGTAGGCCAGATGGTGTATGAATTGAAAGTGGCTGCCGGGTTCACGCCCGAACACGACACACAAGCCATTCACTACGCGGCGCTGCTCGCCATTGATCGCGTGAAGCTGATCAATTTCCGCACGCCGAAAGTAATGGGCAAGCTGTTGCGCGCGCCCTTCGCGCGGCTTGACCGGACGCAAGTAAGCTTGGTCGAGGCGCGTTGGCGTCCGCTGTCCGACCGCTGCGCCGGGTTGAAACAGCAAATGCAGGCGCTGCTCGCTGATTGGGGAGCGTTCCTCGAAACGCAACTTTACGAAGAGGGACTGGCTCATTTCTGCGGCGGCGAAGGCGCCTGCGCCCGGCGTGTTCCCATCGTCCGCGCTGGCATCAAACTCGGCACGCACGAAGTCCGATGTCACGCAGACGACATCGCATTCGTCATCACGGCGATGAGCAATGCGACCGGGGCTTACGAGCAACATCTGCGGCGGCTGATGGGTTTTACTAACTTGCGCGGAATTCAGTGGATTAACCTGAACCACGCTGAGGTCGAGTTTGTTACTTTACAAAATAGCAGGTGAATCGGGACAAAGGAATGAAAACCTTCTGCTCATATTATCCCGATTCCCCTGCCTTCATTCCTTTGCTATGACTAAACGGCTTAAATTGATCACTTTGCTCGCGCTGGCGTTGAGCGCGTGGTGGATCGTCAGTCCTTATCCGCAACGCGCCGCGACCGCGCTCGATTTTATGGCGATGAACTGCTACGCCTGCCACAACAGCCAGACGAAGAAAGGCTCCCTCGACCTGACCACGCTCAAGCCTGATTTCGGCGACGACCAGTCCTTCGCTATTTGGGTCAAGGTTCATGACCGCGTGCGCGACAGCGAGATGCCGCCGAAGAACGCGCCGCAACCCGACGCGGCGGCGCGCGCCGCTTTTCTCAAAGACCTCGCGCCACCGATGATCGCGGCGGACGCGGCGCGCATTCGCCGCGAAGGCCGCGCCGTGTGGCGGCGGATGAACCGTTACGAATACGAAAACACGCTGCGCGATCTGCTCGACGCGCCGTGGCTGCAAGTCAAAGAGTTGTTGCCCGAAGACGGCGAGGCCCACCGCTTCAACAAATCCGGCGAGGCGCTCGGCGTGTCGCACGTACAAATCAATCGCTATCTGACAGCGGCGGAATACGCTTTGCGCGAAGTGTTGGCGCGCGACGAGAAACAGCCTGTCACTGTGACCAAACGCTACTACGCCCGTGAACAGCGGGCGTTCACCAACAAAATCGAATTCTCGCAATTCAACCGCGCCTCTGAACGCGCGACCTTTCCCTTGCTCGGCAATGCCGCTGACGTGGCCGTCCTCAAAAAGGAAGCGCCGATGACCGTAGGCGCAGCCGATCCGGTCAAACGCGAACTGGAAAGCATGGGCGTCGTGGCGAGTTCGTATGAGCCGCTGGAAATCCGTTTCAATCAATTCAAGGCTCCCGTGCCTGGTCGTTACAAATTGCGCCTCAACGCGCATTCGTTCTGGGCCGGGCCGGAAAACGAAGAGAGATGGTGGAAGCCAAGCCGTGATGTCGCCTCCGCCGGACGCACGCGTGAACCCATTACGCTCTATGCCGAAATCCCGCCGCGCCAGATGCGTTTGCTGGGCAATGTAGACGTTTCGCCCGAACCGTCAGTGCAGGAACTCGAAGTGTATTTGCTGAAAGACGAAACGATCCGGCCTGACGCTGTGCGGCTGTTTCGCTCGCGCCCGCCCAATTGGCGCAATCCGTTGGCGGAAAAAGATGGGCAGCCGGGCGTAGCGTTTCGCTGGCTGGAAGTCACAGGGCCGATTTATGACGAATGGCCGGGGCGCGGGCATCGCCTGATGTTCGGCGATTTGCCGGTCAAAAAGAACGCCAAAGGGCAAATCGAAATCATCTCGAACTTCCCGCTCGCCGACGCCGAGCGGTTGTTGCGCAACTTCCTACGCGCTTATCGCCGCCCGCAACAACAAGCGTTTGAAGAAGACGTGCAACGCTTCCTGAAACTGGCGGACGCTGCGTTGAAAAACGGCGGCAGCTTTGCCGATGCGATGATTACGGCGTATTCCGCCGTGCTGTGCTCGCCCGCCTTCGTCACGCTTGAAGAAAAACCGGGGCGATTGGACGATCACGCCCTGGCCGCGCGCCTATCGTATTTCCTCTGGAATTCAGAGCCGGATGCGATCTTGCGCGAACTCTCGCAGCAAGGCGCGTTGCGCAAGCCCGCCGTGTTGCGCGCGCAAGTGGACCGCATGCTGGGCGACCCACGAGCGCAACGCTTCGTGACGGCCTTTCTCGATTACTGGCTCGATCTGCGCAAGGTGAACATCACCTCGCCCGATGAGTTGCTTTACGCCGATTATTATCTGGATGACTTTCTGGTGGAATCTTCAATCGCTGAGACACGCCAGTTTTTTGCCGAACTCGTGCGTGGCGATTTGCCCGCGCGCAACGTGATCGCTTCGGATTTCGTGATGATCAACGAACGGCTCGCCGGCCATTATGGCTTGCCGGGCGTCGCAGGCTCACAGATTCGCCGCGTGGCGTTGCCGCCCGATTCGGCGCGCGGCGGATTGCTCACGCAAGCCAGCGTGCTCAAAGTCACGGCGAACGGCACGACCACTTCGCCCGTCGTGCGCGGCGCGTGGATGATGGAACGCATCCTCGGCAAACCCGCGCCGCCGCCGCCAGCCGGAGTGCCAGCCGTCGAACCCGACATCCGCGGCGCGACCACGCTGCGGCAGCAACTCGACAAACATCGCACGCAAGCCGCTTGCAATGTGTGCCACGCGAAAATTGACCCGGCGGGTTTTGCGCTCGAAAACTTCGACGTCTTCGGCGGCTGGCGCGACAAATACCGCACGCTGGCCGAGGGCGAGAAGGCGCCCGGCATCGGCAAGAATGGCCAGCGTTTTGCCTTTCGTTACATCCAGCCGGTGGATGCGTCGGGTTCGTTACCTGATGGACAGCGATTTCACGACGTGCGCGAGTTGAAACGCCTGCTGCTCAAAGACGAGCGGCAGATCGCGCGCAACCTGACCAGTCAACTGATCGTCTTTGGGACCGGGGCGCCAGTGCAATTCAGCGACCGCCCGAAAGTCGAAGCAATTCTTGATCGCGCCGCGAAAAGCGGTTACGGTGTGAAATCGCTCGTTCACGCCATCATCGAAAGCGAGCTGTTTCGTAACAAATAACTCAATGGGGGAACAATCCGCATGAAGACCGTCCACTTCTCGACCCAACACACGCTTTCACGCCGCAGCTTTTTGCGCGGAGCCGGTGTCGCTCTCAGCTTGCCGTTGCTCGACGCGATGACGCCTGCGTTTGCGCGGGCTGAATCAAAAGCTCCCGCGCCGCGCCGCTTCTTCGCCATCTGCAACAACCTCGGCGTGCTGCCGCCGAAGTTCTTTCCCGCGCCCGATCAGAAAGGCTTCAACTACCAACTCTCGCCCTATCTCGAAGATTTGCGCGCGCATCGCAATGAGTTCACGGTCTTCAGCGGCGTCTGGCATCCGGACGTAGACGCCGGGCATCCGGCGGACAATTGCTTTCTGACTGCCGCGCCGCACCCCTCGAGCGGCGGCTTTCGCAATACGATCTCGCTCGATCAATTTGCGGCGGAGCACATCGGCAACCAGACGCGCTTTCCGTCGCTCACGCTCGGCGTCAACATTCAGCAAGGCCAGCATAGCCTCTCGTGGACGAGCGGCGGCGTGTTGATCCCTTCGGAAGAAAAGCCGTCCGAAATTTTCAAACGCATGTTCGTCACCGGCACGCCCGCCGAAGTGCAGGCGCAGGTGCGCCGTTTGGAGTTGGGTCAAAGCGTGATGGATAGCGTGGCCGAACAGACACGCCGGTTGCAGCGGAACCTGGGCGCGCGCGACCGCGAACGACTCGATCAATACATGACCGGCGTCCGCGATTTGGAAAAGCGCCTCGGCCAGGCCGCCGAGTGGGAGCAGAAGCCCAAGCCGGTGGTGAGCGTCGAGTCGCCCGCCGACACCGCCGCGCCGCGCGATTACTTCGAGAAAGTGCGCGTAATGTACGACCTCGCCCGGCTCGCCTTCGAGACCGATTCGACGCGGCTGGTGGCGCTGATGCTCGACAGCGTGAATTCGCCCGCTATTCAGATCGGCGACGAAACGATGAGCGACAGCTACCACGCGATTTCGCACCACGGCAAAAACGCGGAGAAATTGCGGCAACACGAAGCGGCGGATCGGTTGCAAATGCGCGCGCTCGACAAATTGTTCTGCGATCTGAAAGAGCGCAAAGAAGGCGCCGACACGCTGCTTGATCGCACGATGATTCTTTACGGCACGAATATGGGCGATGCGAATACGCATGTGACGACGAATCTGCCAACGCTGTTTGCGGGCGGCGGATTCAAACACGGGCAACATCTGGCGTTCGACCGCGAGCGCAATTACCCGCTGCCAAACCTCTTCGTCAACGTGCTGCAGCGGCTCGGCATCGAGGTGGACAAATTCGCCAGCAGCACCGGCACGATGCGCGGGCTGGAGATGGCCTAAAGGCAAATGGCAGGAGAATTCCGGCGGGGGAATGAACCTATTCCTCTGCCGCCATTCTCCTGCCAAATTTTTGCCATCCCGATTCACTCACTCCCCGACACAACCCTCACGCGACATTCGCGCAAAACATTATTCAGTATGAGTGGAAAAAACTGTCTGCCACGATTGCTTGCCTTATGTTTGATGTCGCTTTGCCCCGCGATTGTGGCGGCGCAAGATGCGGCGTCATTCCCGCCGCCCAAATCGCTCGGCCCGGTCGAAACCTACGGACGCAACCTCCAGCGGACGATGACGCTGCTCGCCACCAGCGAGCCGCGCAAAAAAAACACGGTCAAGATTCTGTTCTACGGCCAGTCCATCACCGAGCAGCCCTGGTCGAAGCTGGTGGCCGAAGATTTGCGCCGCCGTTTTCCGCACGCCAACCTGGTCATTGAAAACCGCGCCATCGGCGGTCATTCGTCGCCGCGCCTGATCAAAACGATGGAAGCGGATGTCTTTCCGTTTTACCCGGACCTGGTGATCTTTCACGTGTATGGCGACGACGGCGATTACGAACGCATCATCCGCGCCATCCGCGAGCGGACGACGGCGGAAATCCTGATCCAGACCGATCATTGTTGGCTTCCGGATTGAATGGAAGGTCATGCCGCAATTTGTGGACGAGATCAAACCGACAGGCGAGGCTGTCGTAACCCTGGCACAAGGCTTATCGAACGGACGGCACAAGTTGGAAATTAGCGGCGGGAAAACACCTATCACCGCGCTTCGTGTCTATCGTCCGGCGCATCCACGTCCCTGAAACCCGGGCTGCCGGCCACGTCGCCCCTCGTCTTGGCGAGATGATAGGATCGTTACAAAAAGGCGCATCATTCTTACAGACAAAGTAACAGGCGAGCGATAGGATCGGGGCGTCGCGTGTATCCTGTTTTCGGAAACCTACTCTATGACCGCTGATCGAATCATTGCGACGTATCGCATCGAAACTGCCCATCCGCTCGCGCAC
>Ga0187894_10002724_pt1 | contig 20806 bp, 22 predicted proteins | sample GBC1701081metaG_FD_136650 | JGI IMG/M metagenome (GOLD analysis project Ga0187894, IMG submission 136650) | White microbial mat communities from a lava cave in the Kipuka Kanohina Cave System on the Island of Hawaii, USA - GBC170108-1 metaG ...
GTCGTGGCCGGGGGCCTGCTCGGCTATTTTCTTGACCGCTGGCTGCACACCGCGCCGGTCTTTCTGATTGTGCTGGGCTGCGTGGGTACATTCGCGGGAATCCGCGAAGTGATGCGGCGGCTCGGCTTCAGCACCCACAGCGGAAAGAGCAGCAATGGGAAGTGAAGCCTACGCTGCCGCGGAACGGCGCATCCTGCTCTTCACCCTGCTGCTGGGTGGCGCGGCGGCGATCGTCGCGGCGCTCAAATTCTCCGCGCTGGCCGGAGTGGGCGTGGCCGTCGGCGCCGGGCTCTCCTGGCTCAATGGGCGCTGGATGCAGCAGGGTCTGGACGCCGTGGCCCACACTTCGCGCGGCGGTCCGCAGGCGCCGGGGGAGCCGCGCCGCGCCAGGCGCGCGCACCTCGCCAAACTGTTGCTGCGCTACGTGTTGCTGGGCCTGGTGATCTATGTTATTTTCAAGTTCCTTGAGATCCCTGTTGTGAGCGTGCTGCTGGGGTTGTGCGCGCTCGGCGCCGCCGCCATGGCGGAATTTCTCTACGAGGCGATTGCCCGGCCAAACTGATGGAACACCACATCACCTGGTTCACCGCACTCCTGAATAAGCTGCTGGGCCCTTTTGTTGTCCGCGCTTTGCACGCGGCGGGCATGCATGTTCACGACGAGCATCAACCGATTCCCGAGTTCGTAGCCATGAGCGTCATGGTGGTGCTGGTGTGCCTGGTGTTCGTGCTGTGGCTGAAGCCGCGCCTCTCTGTGGATAAGCCCGGCGCCACCCAGCAGGTGATGGAGATTCTCATCACCAACCCGACCAATTTTGGAATCCGTGATCTGCTGGACCAGAACGTAGGCCACCACGGACGGAAGTTTCTGGCGGCGGTTGGATCGGTCACGGTATTTGTGCTGGTGGGGAACCTGCTGGGCGTCTTGCCCGTGTTCACATCGCCCACCGGGCATCCCAGCGTGCCGCTGGCCTGCGCGCTGGTCACTTTCATCTATTTCAACTATCAGGGCATGCGCGCCAACGGGGTCATCGGATACCTGAAACACTTCGCCGGGCCCAGCGTGTTCATGGCGCCGCTGCTCTTTCCGGTGGAGATCATCTCGACGACGGCGCGAATTCTCTCGCTCACCGTGCGCCTCTGGGCGAACATGTTCTCCAGTGAGCTGGTCTATTTCACCATTCTGGGGCTCTTCGTCGGGCCGGTGAACAGTTTCTGGCACAAGACGCCCGCGGCCAGCGTGGCCTTCGGCATCTTTGCCGCCACGATACCGGCGGCGTTCGTTGCGCTGCACGTGTTCGTGGCGGTGGTGCAGGCCTTGGTGTTCACCATCCTGCCCACGGTGTATCTGGGCCAGGCCACGGCGCACGAACACTGATTTTGTATCGCCGGTTTCCGCCGGCCATTCTTATCTCGCTTGATCCGGCCGGTTTCTGGTCACTGAGCACCAGCCACTGGCCACTGCCTTCAGTGTGAGGCGGGTCTGTACGAGGATGACCCGCAACCACCTCCTGGCGGCAACTTCATACAGAGGAGAAACACCATGAGAAAGTACGTTCCGTTCCTGCTGGCAGCGATTTTGCTGCTGGCCGTGGCGCCTGCCGCATTCGCGCAGGCCGCGGAAAAGGCTCCGCCGGCGCACGCCATGTGGATTGCCATTGCCGGTTCGTTCGGCATGGCGGTGGCCGCGGCAGTTTGCGGCCTTGGGCAGTCCCGCGTAGCCGCGGCGGCCTGCGAGGCCATCGCCCGCAATCCCGCCGCAACCGATGCCATTCGCGCCGCGATGTTCCTGGGACTGGTCTTCATTGAAACACTGGTGCTCTTCACGCTGGTAATCGTGTGGGTGAAAGCAGCGTAGTCTCCACGCAGGTTCACCTCCGCAGTCGTGCGGCCCGGAGAATTTCTCCGGGCCGTTTTTTTTTGCTTTTCGGTGAGCCGGCGAACGGGATGCCGATGAACGCGGATTTGAACGCGGGTGAGAGCTGCCGGCACCGCTGCTGGTGCGCTCGGCGGCTTACTGAATCGCCGCGGCGGCTTCATTGGCGAAGAGCATCACCACGCCGGGGAAAAAGAAGAGCAACAGGGTGCCGGCCGCGGCAATCAACACCACGCCGGAGACGCTGGCCGGCAGCGGCCCGGGCGACCACTCGGATTTGCTCTCGCGGAAGTACATCACCCAGATTACGCGCAGATAGTAGAACGAGCCGACCACGCTCATCACCGCCATCAGCAGCACCAGCCAGAACAGCCGCGCGTCCAGCGCTGCTTTGAAAATGTAGAACTTGCCCACGAACCCCGCGGTCAGCGGCAAGCCCAGCAGCGAAAGCAGGAACAGAGAGAGCATCGCGGCCGTCGCCGGCTGGCGTTCGGCCAGTCCGGCGTAGTCTTCAATTTCCAGCTTGGTTTCGCCTGTGCCGCCCAGGTGGGTGACGATGCTGAACGCCCCCAGCTTCATCAGCGAATAGGCCACCAGATAGAACAGCACGGCGGCGATGCCCAGCTCGTTGCGCGCGGTAATGGCCACCAGCAGATAGCCCGCGTGGGCGATGCTCGAGTAGGCCAGCATTCGCTTCACGTTGGTCTGGGCCACAGCGGCAAAATTGCCGATGATCATGGTCATCGCCGCGCTGGCCCACACGATCCAGAACCACGTGGCGCTGGCCGAGCCGAATGCGGTGTACAGCACCCGCAACACGATGGCGAATGCCGCGGCCTTGGGCGCGGAAGCCAGCAGCGCTGTCACCGGAGTGGGTGCGCCTTCGTATACGTCCGGTGTCCACACTTGAAACGGGGCAACGGCAATTTTGAAGGCAAGGCCCACGAACATCAGCCCCAGTCCGGCGATGAGCAGCACGCCCGGTTCCGCCATTTCCGGAATGATGTTATGCAACGCGGCGATGTTGGTGGTTCCCGTTGCGCCGTAGGTCATGGCCACGCCGTAGAGAAAGAAGGCGGTGGCAAAAGAGCCGAGCAGGAAGTACTTCATGCCGGATTCGTTCGATTTCAGGACGTCGCGCCGGTAACAGGCCAGGATGTAGCTCGATATCGAGCTGATTTCCAGGCCGACGAAGGCCGTGACCAGCTCGTTCGCGCCGGCCATCACTCCCATGCCGCAGGTCGCAAAGAGCAGCAGCGCGTAGTATTCGCCCTGCTGGATGCCTTCGCGCTTCAGATAGTCGAATGACGCCAGGATGGCCAGCGGCAGCACCCCGAAAATCAGAATGCGCAGGAAGACGCTGAAGGCGTCCACGGTAATCAAGCCGTAGAAGCCGGCGCCCGGATGGTCCGCGCTGCACAGGTTGGCGGAAAGCGCTGCCAGCGAGCCCAGCAGGGCGATGCGCGCCAGGATGGACTTGCGCTCGCGCGAGACGAACGGGTCCACCAGCATGATCAGCAGCCCAAAGGCCGCCGCGGTCAGTTCCGGCGCCAGGCGATAGAGGTCTGCAATCGGTGGAAGCATCTATCTTGATCCCGCCTGTTCCTGCCGGCCAGCCTCAGCAGGGACGCTGCTTGCCGCGCCGGGTTCGGCCGCGTGACGGCGCCGCTCGGTTTCCGCCAGCGCCGGCGTATTCAGCCGCATCTGTTCGAGCACGCGCATGGTGGTGGCCTGGGTGCGCGAAAGGAAAACCGGCGAGAGCACACCCATCACCAGGATCAAAGCGCACATCGGCCACAGGATGAGCCCTTCGCGTCGCGACAGGTCCGGCAGGGATGCATTCTTCTCGTGCGTGATTCCGCCGAAGATAGCTCGCTGGTAGGCCCACAGCAGGTACACGGCGCTGAAGATCACGCCGGTAGCGGCACAAGCCGCCCACACATAATTGCGCTGGAACGTGCCCAGCAGAATCAGGAATTCACCCACGAAGCCGTTCAGCATCGGCAGGCCCAGCGAGGAGAGGCACACGAACAGGAAAAACGCGGCAAATCGCGGCATGGGCGTGGCCAGCCCGCCGAATTCCCTGATGAGGTGCGTATGGCGCCGGTCGTACAGCATGCCCACGCACAGGAACAGCGCTCCGGTGCTGATGCCGTGGTTCAGCATCTGATACACCGCGCCCTGCACCCCGATGGGGTTGAACGAAAAAATCCCGAGCACCACGAATCCCAGGTGACTCACCGAGGAGTACGCCACCAGCTTCTTCAAGTCGGGCTGCACCATGGCCACCAGCGCGCCATAGATGATGCCGATGATGGCCAGCAGCGCAATCCACGGCGCAAATTCCAACGACGCCGAAGGGAACAGCGGCAGGTTGAACCGCAGCAGGCCGTACGTGCCCATCTTCAGCAGCACGCCGGCCAGCACCACGCTGCCCGCCGTGGGCGCTTCCACGTGCGCATCCGGCAGCCAGGTGTGCAGCGGAAACAGCGGCACTTTGATGGCAAAGGCCAGGAAGAAGGCGCCGAACAGCAGGACTTCCGTGCGATGCGAAAGAACCAGCTTGTTGCTGACAATCAGCGCCTGGATCTCCGGCAGGCTGAACGTGCCGGTGAGCTGATAGAGCCAGATGATGCCGACCAGCATCAGGATGGAGCCGGCCATGGTGTACAGCACGAACTTGATGGCGGCGTAGATGCGCCGTTCGTGCCCCCAGATGCCGATGAGGAAGTACATCGGCACCAGCATCGCTTCCCAGAACACGAAGAACAGGAACAGGTCGAGTGAAAGAAAGACTCCGGTCATGCCCGTTTCCAGCACCAGCAGCATCACGAAAAATTCCTTCACGCGATGGGTGATGCTCTGCCAGGAAGCCAGCATGGCGATGGGCGTGATGAACGTGGTCAGCAGTACCAGCCACAGGCTGAGCCCGTCCGCGCCCAGGTGATACTCGATGTTCAGCGGCTTGCCGGCGATTCCGGTGTCAATCCACGCGCGCTGCTCGACGAACTGATAGCCGGCAAAGCGCCGGTCAAAATCCCGCAGCATGAGCAGGGAAAAAACGAAGGTCATCAGCGCGGCGGTCATGGCCACGCGGCGAATCCACACGTGGTCATCGCGGCGCAACACGAGCAGCGCCAGCGCGCCCACCAGCGGCAGGAAGGTAATCGTCGTCAGTAGAAATGAACCGGTCACGTTATTGCACCAGCCAGATCAGAACCGTGGTAAACACCGCGGCGCCCACCACCACCCACGCCGCGTAACTGCGCGCGTTGCCGCTTTGCAGCATGCGGGCGCGTTCGCCGGCCGCGCGCGCCGCGCGCGCCGCGCCGTTCACCGCGCCGTCAATGCCGCGCGCGTCCACCGCCTGCCACAGCACGCGGGTGGAAATCCACTTCAGCGGCTGCACCACCAGCGCGTCGTAGAACTCATCCACGTAATACTTGTTCTCCAGCAGCGCGCCCACCCCGCGTCCCAGAGCCGTGTGGGCAAGCCGGGCCTGCTTGCCCGCCAGGAAGCGGCGATAGGCGATGAACACGCCCATGGCCGCGCCGAAGACGGCCGCACCCATCAGCCAGTATTCCAGGTCGTGAGAAAACTTGTCCGCGTGCGCCGCGGTAACCGGCGGCATCTTCTCCTCAGCGCTATGGAAGACCGGACTGAGGAAGTGTTCGATGGCATCGTTTCCACCGAGCGATTCCGGCACGCCAACCAATCCCCCGACCACGCTCAGAAAGGCCAGCACCGCCAGCGGCGCCAGCATCGCGCGCGGCGATTCATGCACGTGCACTTCCTGCTCGTCGTAGCGCGGCTCGCCGAAAAACGTGAGAAAGAACATGCGGAACATGTACAGCGCGGTGAGGATGGCCGTACCGAGTCCGATGGCCCACAGGTAGCGGTTGTACGGCGGCGCAAGATACACGCTCGAGGCCGTCTTCCACAGAATCGCGTCCTTGCTGAAGAAGCCGGAGAAGAGCGGAGCGCCGGCGATGGCCAGCGTGCCCGCCAGCATCGTCCAGTAGGTGGCCGGAATCTTCTTGCGCAGGCCACCCATCTTGCGGATGTCCTGTTCGCCGCCCATGGCATGAATCACGCTGCCCGCGCCGAGGAAAAGCAGCGCCTTGAAGAACGCGTGGGTCATCAGATGGAAGATGCCGGCCCAGAACGCGCCCACGCCGCAGGCCAGGAACATGTAACCCAACTGGCTGACCGTGGAGTAGGCCAGCACGCGCTTGATGTCGTTCTGCACCAGTCCGATGGTGGCGGCGAAGAGCGCCGTGGCGCAGCCGACGATGGCCACCGCCAGCAGCGCGGCGGGCGCCAGCGTGTAAATCAAGCTGGAGCGCGCCACCACGTACACGCCCGCGGTGACCATGGTCGCGGCGTGAATCAGCGCGCTGACCGGCGTGGGGCCCTCCATCGCGTCCGGCAGCCACACGTACAGCGGAATCTGCGCGGATTTTCCGGTGGCTCCCGCCAGCATGAGCAGGCCAATGGCCGTCAGAAACCCAAGCTGCGCGGTTTCCGGTTCATAGCTGCCGGCAATCTGAAAGACCCTGGTGAAGTCCAGCGAGCCGAAATGGCGGAACATCAGGAACATGGCCAGCATGAATCCGAAATCACCGATGCGGTTGACGATGAACGCTTTCTTTCCGGCGTCGCTCGCCGATTTCTTCAGGAAGTAAAATCCAATCAGCAGGTAGCTGCACAGGCCCACGCCCTCCCATCCCACGAACAGCAGCGCGTAGTTGGCCGCTAGCACCAGGATGAGCATGAAAAACATGAACAGGTTCAGATAGGAAAAGAAGCGGTAATAACCGCCTTCGTGGGCCATGTAGCCGGTCGAGTAGATGTGAATCAGCCAGCCCACCCCGGTGACCACGAGCACCATGACGACGGTGAGCTGGTCCACGTGCAGGGCAAAATCGGCGCGGAAGCTGCCCGCCACAATCCACACGAAGAACGATTTCACCCACGGCACCTGCGCGGCGGGCAGGGAAGCGAACTCCCGCACCATTTCCAGAGCGGCCAGAAAGGAAAGACCCGTCGAGCCGACACCAATGGCGTTGATGCGCTTCTGCGGCCAGTTCTTGCCGGCAAGGCCGTTCAGCGCCGCGCCCAGCAGCGGCAGCGCGGGAATGATCCAGAGTTGGTCAAGGACAAACATCGTGAATTTCTGCCGGTCGCGGCAGGCAGCGCCCCGCCGCAACGCTAATCCCCCGGGTCCGTCTCATGTCCGTCCGCCTTCGGCCGGCGGTACGTGAGCTACAGCTTCAAAAGATCCACGCGCTCGACGTTCAGCGATTGCCGGTTGCGCGCAATCAACATGACGATGGCCAGGCCCACCGCCGCTTCCGCCGCGGCCACCACAATCACAAACAGCACAAACACCTGCCCATCGAGCGTGCCCAACTGGCGGCTGAAGGTGACAAACGCCAGATTCACCGCGTTCAGCATCAGCTCAATGGCCATGAACATGGTGATGACGTTGCGCTTGAACACAAACGCCACCACGCCCAGCCCGAAAAGCACTGCGCTCAGCAATAAGTAGTAGGACGCCGGAACCACGTCAGGATTCCCTCTTGGCCAGCACCACGGCTCCCAGAATCGCCACCAGAATCAGCACCGAAGTCAGCTCGAACGGCAGCACAAACTCCCGGAAGAGCATCAGCGAAATGCCGCGCGTCTGCGCCGGGCCCACCGGCATTTCCGCCACCTGCGCCGCCGGGGCGCTGCGCGTGGCCCAGTACGCCAGCTCAATCAACAGGAATATGGCCACCGGCAAGCCGGCATACCGCGCCATCCGGCTGAAATTGGTGCGCTCTTCTTCGCCGGCATTGAGCAGCATGATGACGAAGACGAACAGCACCATGATTGCCCCGCCGTACACGATAATCTGCACGGCGGCGATGAACTCCGCGCCTTGCAGCAGGTAGCATCCGGCCAGCGCGACCATCACCAGGATCAGCGACAGCGCGCTATGAATCGGATGACGCTGCAAAATCAGGCTGACCGCGCCCAGCACGGCAACCGCCGCCAGCACAAAAAAGAAGAACAGCGCAGCGCTCATTTCTGCATCACCAGAATCATGAAACTGGTCAGCACCACATTGGCCAGCGCCACCGGCAGCAGGAACTTCCAGCCGAAGGCCATCAACTGGTCATAGCGGAAGCGCGGCAGCGTTCCGCGCATCCAGATATAGATGAAAAGGAACGTCAGCACCTTGGCCAGAAACCAGAACGGCCCCTGCACGACTCCGATTACGCCGGGGACGGCGCACAGCGCAGCGAATCCCAGCGCAGCCAGGCCAAGCACTGGCAGCACCACCTTGCCGAAGAGGGTGCGGTAACCAATGCCGTCCCAGAGCAGCAGCGCGCCGCCCGCGGCAAAAAGCGCGGTGGGCAGGTACTGCGTCACCTGGTGCGCCGAGGCCGGGAACGGCGAATGCCAGCCGCCGAAGAACAGCAGCGTGGCCAGGCAGGACACGGTAATCATGTTCACGTACTCCGCCATGAAGAACATGGCGAACTTGAACGCGCTGTACTCGGTATGAAATCCGGCGACCAGCTCGGTTTCCGCCTCGGGCAGGTCGAAGGGCACGCGGTTGGTTTCGGCGATCGCCGCGGTGAAGTAGCACAGGAACCCGATGACCTGCGGAAATGGCGGCGCGAACAGAGTCCAGCGCGGCACCCAGCCCCACAAATAACCGTGCTGCGAGGCGATGATCTCGCGCAGATTGAAAGTGCCGGTCATCAGGACAACGCCCACCACGCTCAGGGTCAGCGCCAGTTCGTAGCTCACCATCTGCGCCGAGCTGCGCAACCCTCCCAGCAGCGGATATTTGCTGTTGGAAGACCAGCCGGCCAGGGCCAGCCCATAGACGCCCAATGACGTGATGGCGAACAGGAAAAGCAGGCCGATGTTCAGATCGGCGATTTGCAGTCCGGTTTTCTGGCCGAGGAGCTCGAACTCGTGCGGCCCGAAGGGAATCACCGCGACGGCGGCGATGGCCAGTGTCAGCGCCAGGAACGGCGCGAGAAAATAGACGAAGCGGCTCACCCCGTCCGGAGTCGGGTCTTCCTTGAACAGGAACTTCAGGCCGTCCGCCAGCGGCTGCAGCAGGCCGTGCGGGCCCACGCGGTCCGGTCCGATGCGCGACTGGATATGCCCCACCACCTTGCGCTCCAGCCAGGTGAGGTAGGCCACCGACGTCAGCAGGATGAAAACGAAAACGACGACTTTGATGATGCTGACGATGAGCAATGAATGTTCGGTGAGAATATCGCTCACAGAAGTCCTTATCGGCCTTTCCCGGCGTGCCGTATCACTTCGATTTCGCCACGGCCAGCTCGGGCTCCGGCTTGCCCGCTTCCGGCACGGAATTCAGCATGGTGCAGTACCGCCCCAGCGTGCCGCTGGTAAAGAGAGAATCGCCGGCGGAGAAAATCATGTCCGCCGGAACGTCATACGGCCGTCCCGCCGGCGCCGCGGAGGGCTGCGAGAGTTCTGCGCCGCCGGCCAGCAGGCTGGCCGCTTCGACGCTGTAGCCCGGCACCGCCTTGCGAATCTCTTCAAACGCGGCTTCCGGATTGCGCAGATGAATGGCTTGGCCCGCGCCGGCCCTGGCCAGTTGATGCGACAGAATCCGCAGGATGTCAAAGTCGCTGCGCGGGCCCATGGTATCCAGCGACTTGCGCAGAAGCTGGATTTCGCCCGCCGTGTTGGTCACCGTGCCGGATTTCTCGTAAGCGCAGGTGGCCGGCAGGAAAACGTCCGCGTACTCGGAAGTCTCCGTGCGGAACAGATCCTGCACCACCAGCAGCGGCAGGCGGCGCAACGCGTCCGGCTCCTTCATGCCAAACGTGGAAAGCGGATTGGCGCCGATGACGTACAGCGCCTTGATGTCGCCGTCTTCCACGCCGCGAAGGATGTCGCGGGCGTGAAGTCCGGGCCTTTCCGGAAGCGAGGCGCCCCAGAGTTTGGCGAAGGCTTCGCGCGCAGCGGCATCGGTGACGCTGGCGTAGCCGGGCAGCCGGTCAGGCAGCAGCCCCATGTCCGCCGCGCCGCGCGAATTGGAGTAATCGCCGAGCGCCATGTAACGCGACGTGCCCGGCAGCAAGGCGCCCAGCTGAACCAGGTCAGCGATGGCCGCGCCGGCCAGTTCCGCGCCAAAGAGAATGGCCACATCGGATTGCTGGGCCAGCGCAGCCTTCAGCGCCATCAACTCCACAACAACGTCCGCGTCCAGGTCACCTTCGCCGCTGGCCAGGTGGCGCACCACGGCCGGCTCGCTGCCGGCGGGAACGCGCACAAATTGCGCCGCCTTGCGGCGCAGTTTTACATCTTCGGAGTTGATGAGGTAGAGCTTGGCGCCGGCGTGACGGATGGCTTCGCGGATGCGCCAGGCCACCAGCGGGTTCTGCTCGGTGGCGTCGTTGCCGATCAGCAGAATCGCGCGCGCGGCGCCCAGTTGCTGCATGGTGAGCTGCTGCGACGCGGCCCCCGCACCCAGCGCGGACAACAGGCCGGCGTAGTCCGCGGTGCGGTGATGGTCAATGTTGTTGGTGCCGATCACGCCGCGCGCGAAGCGCTGCAGCAGGTAGTTATCTTCGTTGCTGGTGCGGTTCGAGCCGATGAAGGCGATGGAATCCGGGCCATGCGTCTCGCGGATTTCCTTGAGCCGCGCGGCAACTTCGGCCAGCGCCTCTTCCCAACTGGCTTCCTGAAAACGCTCCTTCTTCCAGAGGAGGGGCGTTTTCTGCCGTTCGGGGTGATGCACGAAATCGAAGCCGAAGCGGCCCTTCACGCACAGGAAGTCGCCGTTGATGCCGGAGAGGTCGCGGTTATTGGCGCGGAGGATTTCGTTGTTGCGCACGCTGAGCGTGGTCTTGCATCCGTTCGAACAGTGCGCGCATACCGTGCTGTGATACTCCATCTCCCACGGACGCGTTTTGTAGCGGTACGTGCCGCTGGTGAGCGCGCCCACCGGGCAGATGTCAATGCACATGCCGCATTCTTCGCAATCGAGGTGATCGGCCTGATTGGGGATGATCACGCTGTACGCGCCGCGCTGGCCCACGCCCAGCGCTTTCACGTCCATGCCTTCGTCGCACACGCGCACGCACCGGAAGCACAGGATGCAGCGCGGAGCATCGTAATAGACCAGCTCCGACCACTTTTCTTCCGGCGAGTGAATCTTTTCCTCGACGAAGCGGCTGGAATCAGCGCCGTAACGGAAGACCATGTCCTGCAGCTCGCACTCGCCGCCCTTGTCGCATACCGGACAATCCAGCGGGTGATTGGTGAGCAGGAATTCCAGCATGCCCTTGCGCGCGGCGCGCACCTGCTCGGTTTCGGTGCGGACCACCATGCCCTCGGCCGCCACCAGCGTGCAGGCGGTCTGCAGCTTGGGCGTCTTTTCCACTTCCACCAGGCACATGCGGCAGGCGGCCTGCAGCGAAAGCCCGGGGTAATAGCAGAACGCCGGGACTTCGATGGCCGTGCGCCGCGCCGCTTCAATCACCAGCGTGCCGGCGGGCACGGTGACTTTGCGGTCGTTCATGGTGAACGTGACTGTTTTGGTGTCAGCCATTTATGTAACGCCCGGCGCGCCCCTATACGCCGGCCAGCACATCGGCCGGCTTGTACGGGCACTTGCCCTGCAAATGCTCCTCGAATTCGTGGCGCCACTTGCGCACGATGGCGCCGGTGGGCATGGCCGCGGCGTCGCCCAGCGGGCAGAAGGTGCGGCCGAACATGTTCCTGGCCAGCTCATCAATCAGCGGAATATCCTCCGCGCGGCCGGCGCCTTCGTGGAAGCGCGTCAGCAGTTTCTTCAGCCAGGCGGTGCCCTCGCGGCAGGGGATGCACCAGCCGCAGGATTCGTGCGCGTAGAACTGAATGATCCGCCGGGCGAAGTCCACCATGCAGGTGTCCTCATCGAGCACCACCACGCCGCCCGAGCCAAGCATCGAGCCGATTTTTGCGACGCTGTCGTAGTCCATGGCTACGTCGCACTCTTCTGCTTTGAGCGGAGGCGTGGAGCTGCCGCCGGGCACCACCGCTTTCAATTTCTTTCCGCCGGCCATGCCGCCGGCCACGTCGTTGATCATCTTCAGCAGGTTGTAGCCCATGGGCAGTTCGTAGATGCCGGGCTTGTTGACGTGCCCGGAAATGCAGAACAGGCGCGTGCCGCCGTTCTTCGGCGTGCCCAGGCCGGAGTACCATTCGCCGCCGTTGAGGATGATGGCCGGAACGCTGCAGAGCGTCTCGACGTTATTGATGACCGTGGGGCAGCCGTACAGCCCGACCACCGCCGGGAAAGGAGGACGAATCCGCGGATAGCCGCGCTTGCCTTCCAGCGATTCCATCAGCGCCGATTCCTCGCCACATTCGTAGGCGCCGGCGCCGGTGTGCGCGGCCAGATCAAAATCGAATCCGCTGCCGAGGATGTTCCTGCCCAGGTAGCCGCCTTGGTAGGCTTCCACCAGCGCGCCTTCGACGATGTCCAGCACGTAACGGTATTCGCCGCGGATGTAGATGTAGCCCTGGTGCGCGCCGACGGCCCGGCCGGCAATGATCATTCCTTCGATCAACTGGTGGGGATCAAACTCCATCAGCGGGCGGTCTTTGCAGGTGCCCGGCTCGCTTTCATCGGCATTGGCGATGACGTACTTGGGTTTCGATGTGTCCTTCGGCACGAAGCTCCACTTCATGCCGGCCGGGAAGCCCGCGCCGCCGCGTCCGCGGAGATTCGATTTTTTCACTTCGTCAATGATCGAATCCGGAGTCATCACGTTGAGCGCCTTGGTCAGCGCCTTGTAGCCGTCGTGCTCCAGGTACACGTCCATCGTGTGGGAATCCTTGATGCCGAAGCGCTTGCTGATGACCGGCTTTTCATCGGGGTGGCGCTTGTGCAGCGAGCCGGAAATGTGCGGCGCCGGCAGCGGGCGCTTGGATTCGCCGAGCTCGGCCAGCAGGCGGTCAAAATCGGCGGGCGTGACATTCTCGTGAAAATCATAATCGAGCTGCACGGCGGGCGCGCCGGTGCACGCGCCGAGGCATTCCACCTCCTCCAACGAGCAGGCGCCGTCGGCGGTGACCTGCTTATTGCCGATGCCCAGCCGCTTCTGCGCGTGCTCCCACAGTTCGTATCCGCCGCGCAACAGGCAGGAGATGTTCGTACACACCTGTACGTGACACCTGCCCTTGGGCTTGCGGTGAATCATCGAATAGTAGGCCAGCGTTTCGGTGACGTGCAGCGGCGTGACCCCGGTGCGCGCGGCGATTTCCGCCACCAGCTCCTCGCTCACGTAGCCGAACTCATCCTGGCCGTACAGCGCCATGGGTATCAGCGCGGAGCGCCTGCGGTCCGCCGGATAGCGTTTCAGCAGTTGCTGGTATCGCGTTTCGAGTTGGGGAGGCAGTTGCATTCCGTATCGCCGGCGTGCCGCCGGCCCTGCGATGCGTCACCGATCGATTTCGCCCAGCACAATATCAATCGTGCCGATACTGGCCACCACGTCGGCGATCATTTTGCCGGCCACGAACTTCGGCAGCGCCTGCAGGTTCACGAACGAGGGCGCGCGCACCTTCACGCGCCACGGCTTGGGCGTGCCGTCGCTGCACAGGTAGAAGCCCAGCTCGCCGCGGGGCGATTCAATGGCCTGGTACACCTCTCCCACCGGCGGCGAAAACCCCTCGGTGAAAATCTTGAAGTGGTAGATGAGCGCTTCCATCTCCGTCTTCATCTTTTCGCGCTGCGGAGGCACGATACCCGGCGCATCGGCCCTGATGGGACCTTCGCTGGGGATGCGGGGCATGGCCTGCTTCACGATTTTCAGGCTCTCGCGCATTTCCGCCACGCGGCACAGGTAGCGCGCATAGACATCGCCTTCCTTGCGCACCACCATGTCAAAGTCAAATTCCTCGTAGCCCGCGTACGGGAACATCTTGCGCACGTCGTAGGGCACGCCGCTGCCGCGCAGGGAGGGGCCGCTGACGCCCACCGCCAGCGCCATCTTCGGGTCAATGTAGCCCACGCCCTGCGTGCGCCCCAGCCAGATGCGGTTCCTGGTCAGCAGGTCTTCGTATTCCTGAATGCGCGACGGGAACGTTTCGACGAAGCGCGCGACGCGGTCTTCCCAGCCGGCCGGCGGTTCGGCGGCCAGCCCGCCGATGCGGAAATAACTGGTCATCATCCGCTGTCCGGCGAACATTTCGAAGATCTTCAGGATCTCCTCGCGCTCGCGGAAGCAGTAGAGGAATACGGACATGGCGCCCAGGTCAATGGCATGCGTGCCCAGCCAGACCAGGTGCGAGGCAATCCGGGTCAACTCGGTCAGCAGGATGCGCGTGTACCTGGCGCGCGGCGGCGGCTCCAGTTGCAGCAGCTTTTCCACGGCAAGGACGTAACAGAGATTGTTGGAGAGCGGCGCAAGATAATCGAGGCGGTCGGTGAGAGTAATCACCTGCGAGTAGGTTTTCGACTCGCAGCTCTTCTCAATTCCCGTGTGCAGGTAGCCGATATCCGGCTGCGCCTTGACCACCGTTTCGCCGTCCACCTCCAGCAGCACGCGCAGTACGCCGTGCGTGGAGGGATGCTGCGGCCCCATGTTGAGAACCATGGTTTGCGCGGCGCCGGTCGGCGTCTGGACCGTCGTGGTCACCGGTATCCCTCGACCGGATAATCCTTGCGCAGCGGGTGGCCCTCCCAGTTTTCCGGCATCAGGATGCGGCGCAATTCCGGGTGACCGTCAAAGCGCACGCCGAACAGGTCAAATATTTCGCGCTCGTGCCAGTTGGCGCCGTCCCATACGGGAGTGACCGAATCCACCACCGGGTCGCTGGAAGGCGCGCGCACCTTCAGGCGCAGCCGTTCCCGGCGGGCCAGGGAAACCAGGTGATAGTTCATTTCGAAGCGCGGCTCCAGGGGGAAGCGGTCCACACCGGTGATGTCGCTCAGAAAGGTAAATTGCAGGTCCGGCTCGACCGCCAGCAACTCGCAGGCCCGGCGCAGGTGGGCGCGCGGGACAACGATGGTCAGCTCGCCGCGAAACTCGATCACTTCGGCGACGGACGCAGGGTCATATCCCCTCAGCGCGCGCACGACCGCGTGGTCTTGGCTCTCAGGTTCGCCCATTCAGAATCTGCCCGTTCGCGCGGCCGCCGGGATGCAGGCAAGGCCGCCTGCGGCGCGCTCACGTCCAGTCCAGCGCGCCCTTCTTCCAGAGGTAGATGTAGCCCCCCAGGATGATGGCGATGTAGGCCATCATCTCCGCGAACCCGAACCACTGCAGGTCGCGGAACACGTAGGCCCACGGGTACAGAAAAATCGCTTCCACATCGAACAGAATGAACAACATGGCCACCAGGTAGAATTTCACGGAAAACGGCTCGCGGGCGTCGCCCGTGGGACGCATGCCGCACTCGTACGCCTGCAGCTTGGCGCGGGTCTTGCGGCCCCGGCCCACCAGCGACGAAAGCAGCAGGATGGCTCCGGCGATGCCGGCCGCCACGATCATATGGATCGCCAGCGGCACGTAATTGCTCAGTTGACCGTCAGTCATGGCGGGGCAGTCCGCAAGTAAGCTTGCTATAATAGCATCGGCTGTGCGGCGGTCAAATGGCGCGCGGCGGCAGTAACTCGGGAAAGGACGGGCACCCAGCACGTCCATGATTTTTGGATTTAACACAGACCTGCGCGTGGGGCCCACCGTCTTCCACGTGCAAACCGAAGACCGCGGCCTGCAGAATCCGGTGATTGACACCACCGTGTACTGCAAAGGCCGCATCGTCCATCGTCGCGTTTCCGGGTACAACGACCTGATTCCATCGCTGGAATTTGCGCCGCACCGCCTGCGCGAACGGCTGGAAATCCAGCATCGCGCCATCATTGAGGAGCTGCGCAGCGGCTCGCTGAAAGTGGATGAACCGGCCGGCGCGTCGCGGCCCACGCCCATCGAAGGGATTCACGTCCAGTTGACCAATCCGGCCTCCTGGCTATCCGCCGGCACGGCCACGCTCAAGCTGGAAGTGAAGACCAGAGCCGATGGCGGGCCTGCGGCCGGCGCCCAGGTGGAAGTGATCGTCAGCGGAGGGCCGGAATCGAAGAGTTTCTCGGGTCGAACGGATCGCTCCGGATTGGCCGAGTTGAGCTTCCCGCTTCCGCGCGCCGGCGGTGGAGGCATGGAGCTGGTGATTCGCGCCACTCGCGGTCATGAGGCCGATGAGTTGCGTTACTCCCTGAAGCCGCGGCCTCGCTCCTGATCCTCGGCGCAGCGCGCGTGCGGCTCACGGGAATTGCCAACCGGCGCTGACCCCGCTACATTTTCATCGAGATGAAGATCACCCTGAACGGCGAGCCGCGCGACATCCCTGACGGCCTGACCCTCTCCTCGCTGCTCGGCCACCTGGGAATCACGCCGGAAATCGTGGCCATCGAGCGCAATCTGGACATTGTCTCCCGCAACGATTGGCCGGTGACCCGGGTCGAAGAGGCCGACAACATTGAAATCGTCCATTTCGTTGGCGGAGGCTGAAGCCGCTTCGCTGGGAGCCGGTCCATGAGCGCTGCCCGTCGCAAAATCATCGTGTACATCGCCACCAGCGCCGACGGCTTCATCGCGCGCCGCGACGGCGGCGTGGAGTGGCTGAATCGCCCGCGCGTCGGCCGCAACTACGACATGGCCGAATTCTACGAATCCATAGACGCAATTCTGTGGGGCCGCAAGACGCTCTACCCGAAGGGCCTCAGCGAGAAGCCGGTAACCAGCCTCGCCTCGTATGGCCGGATCAAGAACTACATTTTCTCCAGAACGCCGCCAGCCGTCGCCCCGGCAGGCGCCGAATTCGTGTCCGATCCGATCGCGCGCTTTGCGGAACGGTTGCGAGCCGCCCCGGGCAAGGACATCTGGATGATGGGCGGCGGTGAAATCATCGGCTCGTTCCTCGATGAGGCGCAAATTGATGAGTTCATCATCAATGTTATTCCCATTTTCATCGGCGAGGGCATTCCGCTCATCGCGCCCCGGCATCGCGCCGTGCCGCTTCACCTGCTGTCTCTGAAGAGATTTGAGGACGGCGTGGTTCGGCTGCACTACCGCGTGGACAAGGCGCCCGCGGCCGGGCCCAGGAAACGCGCCCGAAAACAGTAGGACGGCGGCGCGGCGCCTCGCCGCCAATCGAAGCATCGCCCGGTTACTTCCGGCGAACGAAGGTGAAGTCTTCCGCCGCGGCTGCCTGGCCCTTCTCCTGCCAGGTCCAGAGCTGCGTCAGATGATCCGCGTCAGTGAACGTCAGGGTCAGCGCGACCATGTGGCCGGCGCCGGCTGAGGCCAGGTTGGTCGCATCCTGAAACTTGAACGCGACCTGCTTGCCATCGGCGCGGAGCGCGCCGGCCTTCATGCGCGGTTGATTTCCGCTCGAGCAGTAGTGGGTCATCATCAGCTTTCCGCCGTCCAGGTGGTACATGGTGATCATCGTGGACTCGCCTTGCGGTTGCAGCGTTTCCATCACCGTGTTGCCGCCGGAAACCACTTCATACTTCGCCCGCACCGGGCCGCGCGCATTCTTGCCGTCCCATTCGCCGGCCAGCGACTTGATCTTCTCGAACGCGGCGCTGCTGGCGTGCGCGTCGTGCCGCATCTGCGCGGGCAGTGATGCCGCGGCCAGCGCGAATCCTGCGATGGTTGCCAGAACACCTGCCAGGGGCTTCATCATTCCTCCTTGCTCTTTGCGTGCGTGACGCAATCCTGTGGTTCACTTCAGAAACTGCGGAAGCTCCTCCTGCAGCACGTCGAAGCACTCGATCCAGCCGCCCAGATGCTCGTCGCGCGACTTGACGCTGGGGAAACGATCCTGCCGGAAGCGCACCTGCGTCCGCTGCGGGTCGAGCGGCTCCAGGTCCACGGTCACCACCGAATCGCCGTGGTTCGGATGGCTGGTCCACGTGAACGTGAACACCAGGCGCCGCGGCGGCGACACTTCGCGATACTCGCACTCCAGCCGGTAAACATCGCCGTTAGCCAGCGTGTTCACCAGACGCATGCGTCCGCCCACGCGCAGGTCCTGCTCGGTGATTTGCACCTTCTGCTCGTGCTTTCGCGCCTGGGTAAACCAGCGCTCCAGGATTTCCGGCCGGGTGAACGCGTCGAACACTTTTTCGATGGGCGCGGCAAAGGTGCGCAGCAGTTCGAGCGACGTTTCCGGAACGGCGGATGGCGCAGGCATGAGCATTCTCCTTGACCAGGGCAAACCAACAGCTCACGGATTCTTGTGGGCGAATTCCGGGAATTCCGCTTCGAGCATGGCGTAGCAGGCATTCCAGCCGGCTTCGTGACCCTTGCAGGCATCGGCAGTGGGGAAGCCTTCGTGGCGCAACTTCACTTCCGTGAAATTGGAATTGCCGAGGCGCCGGAAGTCCACGGTGACTACCGATTCGCCAAAGGAGGGCTCATTCTCCCAGCTCCAGGTGAAGCTGAGGCGTTCCGGCTTGCGCACTTCTGTGTAGATGACGAAAAGGTTCCAGGATTTTCCGCTGGGATCGTGGGTGGAGAGCCGCAAGCGTCCGCCCGCGCGCAAATCAAGCTCGTGAATCTGAATGACCGTGCCCTCCATCCTCCGGGAGAACCACTTGGTCATGATTTCCGGTTTCGTCCACGCGTCGAAGACGCGCTCCGGCGGCGCGGCGAAGGTGCGCGTGATTTCGAGCGAAGTTCCGGTGACGGGTTGTGCGGCAGGCATTTTTCTTTCTCCTTGGCGGATGAATTTTCTGTCTCTTCAAAATAGCGGGCCAGGGAATCGAACTGCTCCTCCCAGAACCGGCGGTAATAGGCGATCCATTCGGAGGCGTCACGCAGGCGCTCCGGCTCCAACCGGCAGCGGCGCACGCGGCCGGTCTTTTCCGTGGAAAGCAGGCGGGCTTCTTCCAGCACACGCAGGTGTTTGGCGACGCCGGGCAGGGAAATATCGAATTTCGAAGCCAGTTCGCTGACGCTGGTTTCTCCGCTGGTGAGTTGCGCCAGGATGGCGCGGCGCGTGGGATCGGCCAGCGCGCCGAACGTGGCATCCAGAGCGGGCTGGTAATACTTAACCATGTGGTTTAGTGTTGCAGGGCAGCGGCCGCTTGTCAAGCACAAAATGAGCGATCCTCCGCTTTGCCGTGGAGGCGGGAGTCACCAGTGCCGCATGCGCCACGCCGTGGCCATCAGCAACCACACCGAGCAGGCCAGCAGCAGCGGCGAGGAATAGACGCCAGGCAGCAGCCTTGCAAAGTACAGCGAGCCGAGCGAGTGACCCAGCCCGTTCAGCAGCATGAGCACGCCGAAGAAACAGGAGAGAGGAATCATCGCGCGCGCGCCGCGGAAGACAAAATAGGACAGGGCGGTCAGCACGACGACGGCAATGATCAACCCGCGAATCCAGACATCGAATGTGAAATTCGGCATCGGCCACCATCCCAGCCGCTCGCGCAGCGACGTGACCATCGGATTGTAGAAGGAGAGAAAATCGGTGAGCGCTTCGTCCGCCACGTGCACGGCCAGCGTCGCGCAGAGCGCCAGCCACGCCCACCCGTGGCGGCGAATGGCGACGTGCCTGTCCGTCGCGGCGTTCATCGTGCTCCCGTTGCCGGTGCCGCGGCGCGCGTGCTGCCGGCGCGCCGGCATCGAGCTACTTCAATTCGAAGACGACCTGCACCTGCGCCGTCACCAGAATCTGCCCGGGCGCCAGCGTACCCTCGGTTTCCTGCGGATTCGCGCCGGCCGGCTGCATGGCGTTCTGCATCATGCCGCGGCCGGAAGTGCGCTGCCCCCAGTCACCCCGATAGTTGCTGTAGGAGGGATACCACCACTGCCCGCCTTCGTTGATGGAGCGCACCGCGCCCACGCCGACGCCCAGTTCCCTGGCCAGCGCTTCGGCTTTCTCTCGCGCGGCGCGGATGGCCATCGCCCGCGCGGCGTCGCGGTGTTTGCGCAATTCGGTGGTGCGAAATTCGATGCCCAATACGTAGTTGGCGCCGCCATCCAGCGTATTGGTGAGCAGGTCGTCGAACTTGCTGACCGATTTCAGCGTGAGCACGACCGTCTTGCGCACCCAGTATCCGTCAAAGACGCGCGGCTTCGCGCTGTCCACGAAATGGTAGCGCGGCTCGATATCGAGGAAATCGGTCTGGGTGTGCCTGGCTTCGACTCCTGCGGCCTGCGCGGCAGCAATCACCTTGCGCACGCGACGGTCGTTATCCTGCTTGGCTGTGGCCAGCACCATGTCGTTGGTTTCAACGCCGAGCGTGAGCACCACCTCATCCGGTACAACGCGCACTTCGGCGTTTCCGCTGACGTTGATGCTGCGGTCCGCGTTGACGGCAAATTGCGCGCCGGCCAGCGGCAAGATGCACAACGCAACCGCGGCGGCGGCGATGGCGCGTTTGGCAACGGAGTTCATCCGGGCACCTCCTGGCGGAATGGATATCAACGCTAGAACGGCCGGCGCGAAGAAACTTGCGGGTCTATTTTGCCTCAAATTGCCGGGAGCAAGTGCCCCAGCTTTTCCCTCTTGGTGCGCAGATATCGCCGCGCCCGGCGGGAGATGCGCGGCTGGCAGGGAACGCGCTGGGCCACTCGGACGCCGGCTCGCTCCAGCTGTTTCACTTTGTCCGGGTTGTTCGAGAGCAGGCGAACCTCGCGCACGCCCAGCACGCGCAGCGCCGCCGCGCAGAAGGAATAGTCGCGCGAGTCGTCTTCGAAACCGAGCTCGCGGTTGGCTTCCACCGTATCGCGCCCGCGGTCCTGCAGCTCGTAGGCGCGGATTTTGTTCATCAGGCCGATGCCGCGCCCTTCCTGCGGCACGTACAGCAGCACTCCGGACCTGGCGCGGGCGATGGCCCGCAGCGAGTATTCGAGTTGTGCGCGGCAGTCGCAACGCTCGGACATCA
>Ga0187894_10002725_pt1 | contig 20802 bp, 17 predicted proteins | sample GBC1701081metaG_FD_136650 | JGI IMG/M metagenome (GOLD analysis project Ga0187894, IMG submission 136650) | White microbial mat communities from a lava cave in the Kipuka Kanohina Cave System on the Island of Hawaii, USA - GBC170108-1 metaG ...
CAGGCTCTTCGGTGCCAGGCGCTTCGGCGACAGGCGCTGCAGCGACAGGCCGCCGAACGCCGCGTAGCCGATCAGCAGCATCGCGCCGGGGAGGATCACCGGCAGGAAGCGCCGCGTCATCCAGAAGTGTTCCGGGACGATCTTGATCTTGTAGAAGAAGAACCCGGCGAAGATCGTCAGCGTCGCGAGGAAGAACGGGTCGCGCCGCAGCAGGGTCCGCGTCGCGAGGACGTAGCCGATCAGCGCCGCGCCGACGCCCGCCGGCATGATGTACCACGCAAACGTGCGGAGCGCCATCGCGTCGTGCCACGCGGTCCGTCCGCCGACACCGCGGAAGAAGTAGGCGTACACGACGAAGGCGATCGCGACGAGCGACACAACGGACGGCAGCCAGGCGTCGGCGCGCCGGAGCGCGGGCCAGCGGGTCGCGCCGACGGCGAGCGCCGCGAGCAGCGTCGCGCCGAGCGCGAGCACGAGCCACTGCCACCAGTCCAGCGAGCGCGCGAAAATCAGCGGATAGTCGGTGTACGGCCGCATCTGCACGAACAGATACCAGCCGGCGAGCAGGCTGCCGAGGACGAGCGTCAGCAGGAACGTCCAGTGCGGACGGCGTCCGTGCGGCAGGCCCAGCGCGATGGCGACCGCGACGCCGCCGAACGCGAGCACCGTGTCGAAGCGCAGGAACAGCAGCAGGCAGAGCAGCATCGCCGCGATGGGCGCGAAAAACGTCTGGCCGTCCGCGTCGGCGCGCGACCAGGCGAGGATCGCCGCGAAGAGCAGCGCCTGCATCACCACTTCCGCGTTGGGATAGCGCCCGTACCAGACCTGGATGACGTTCACCGCGAGGAGCAGCGTCGCCGCGACCGCGGCCGGACGGCCGAACAGGCGCACGCCGACGAAGTACACCGCCAGCAGGCCGAGGATGGCCCACGCGCTCTGCACGACGCGCGTGCCGCTGAGGCCGTCGATCCCGTAGCCGATCGCAATCCACACCGGATACAGGTGCGGGAACTGTCCCTGCACCGTGCCTGCGGACGGGTCCATCAGGAAGAAGCCCATGAACCGCGTGCTGTAGTAGGACGGGACGTGGTACGACGGGAAAAACAGATCGCGGAACGCCGCCGGCACGCCCTGCACGACCGGATCGTGCGTCACGAGCGAACCGCGCTGCGCGATCTGGATCCCTTCGTTCATGTACGTGCCGGGATCCTTGCCGCCCATCACGTATTCGGACCCGGGCACGTACAGCCACCAGCCCAGGGCGATGATGAGCAGCGGGATGACGGCGGTCGGCGTCACGCGGGCGGCCGCGCCGCGCCAGAGCAGATGGCGGTGGCAGGTGACGAGAATGCCGACCGAGACGAGCGCGTTGGCGCCGACGAGCGTGCGGTAGGAATACGTCCCGAGCGCGCCCATGCCGAGCGCGAACATCGAGCTCAGCGCGACGCTGAGGATGACGGCCCAGAACCCGCGTTCCTCGGCGGGCAGCGCCGCGCGCGCCGCGCGGGCGCCGATGGGCAGACGATAGATCAGCGCGCCGGGGATGTAGGCGACCAGCGCCGCGCTCAGCAGCGTGAAGATCATAAGAACGAGTCGTCAGTCATCAGTTTGTCAGTCCTCAGCCGGCGGCTGTTGATGAATCCCAAAGATTTCACTGACGACTGAACACTGACGACTGAAAACTATTCGCGTCGCAGTACGTCGGCGACGCGATCCACCGCCGCGTCCGGCAGCGACGGATAGAGCGGCAGCGAGAAGACCTCGTCGCACACCCGGTCCGCGACGGGGCAGTCGGCCGGCTGCTCGGACGCGAGCGCGCGCTGCCGCGGGATCGGCACGGGGAAGTGGATCAGCGTCTCGACGCCGTTGGCGCGCAGGTGCTCGCGCACCGTGTCCCGCTGCGCGGACAGCACGGGGAACAGGTGATAGACGTGGCCCGCGTCGAATTCCGGCGGGACGACCACCGGCGTCCCCGCGAGCGCCGTCCGATACCGCGCCCCCAGCGCGCGCCGCCGCGCCGTCCAGGCTGGCAGCAGCGCGAGCCGCTCCCGCAGGATCGCCGCCTGGATCTCGTCCAGCCGCGAGTTCACGCCGAATTCGTCGTGATAGTACCGCGAGGACTGGCCGCCGTTGCGCATCCGCTTGATGCGGTCCGCGAGCGGACGGCTGTTCGTGATGACGGCGCCGCCGTCGCCCAGCGCGCCCAGGTTCTTCGTTGGATAGAAGCTCAACGCGCCGGCGACGCCGATCGTCCCGACCGGCACGCCCTCGCACGTCGCGAGGTGCGCCTGACACGCGTCTTCGACCACCGCGAGCCGGTGTCTGTCCGCGACGGCCATGATTGCGCGCATGTCCGCCGCCTGCCCGTACAGGTGCACCGGCATGATCGCCGCCGTGCGCGGCGTGATGGCGGCTTCGATCGCGGCCGGATCGAGCGTCAGCCGCTTCGGGTCGATGTCGACGAAGACCGGCCGCGCGCCCACCATCATCACGGCGAGCGCCGTGTAGGCGGCGGACAGCGGGCTCGTGATGACTTCGTTGCCCGGACCGATGTCGAGCGCGCGCAGGATCAGCGCGAGCGCGTCCGTGCCCGTGTTGACGCCGACGGCGGTGTCCGTGCCGCAGGCGCGCGCCAGCTCCGTCTCGAAGGCTTCGAGCTCGGGTCCGAGGATGAACCAGCCGCGCTCCACGACGCGCCGGATGGCGCGATCGACGACGGCGGCGTCTTCACCGGGACGCAGGGAGAGGAAGGCAATCGTGTCGTGTGCGGGAGCGGTCACGGTTCCACCAGGTAGCGCGCGAGGTGCTCGCGGTAGTAGCGCACCGTCCGGTTCAGCCCTTCCGCGAGCGAGACGCGAGGCTCCCAGCCGACGGCCGTCTTGAACTTGGTGGAGTCGGCGTAGAAGCTGCCGATGTCGATGGCTTTCTTTTCCGCCGGCCATTCCACCATGCGATAGCTGCCGCTGCCGGCAATCTGGACGAGCATCTGCACGAGGTCGTGATGGCTGATCGGCTCCGTGCCGCCGACGTTGAAGACTTCGCCGTTGCACGCGTCCGACGCGCCCGCCCGCAGGAACGCATCCGCCGCATCGTCAACGTACACGAAGTCGCGGAGCTGCGATCCGTCGCCGAAGATCTGAATCTCCCGATCCTCGATCGCCAGACGGATGAACCAGCCGATGAAGCCCTGACGGTTGTGGCGAATGAGCTGACGCGGGCCGAAGACGTTGGTCAGCCGCAGCGAGCAGCCGCGCACGCCGAAGACGTTGTTGTAGACGAGGTGATAGTACTCGCCCGCGACCTTGTTGATGCCGTTGACGTCCGTCGGGTGGACGAGGTGCCGCTCGGTCACGGGCAGCGAGTCCGGCTTGCCGTACACCTGACGCGTGCCCGCGAAGACGACTTTCGTGCCCGGATTGTTGCGCCGGCAGGCTTCGAGGATCGTGAGCTGGCTGCGGCAGTTGATCTCGAGATCCGTGTAGGGATCCCGCATGCTGTCGATGTGGCTCACCTGTCCCGCGAGGTTGAAGATCACTTCGCGACCACGGACGAGATGATTCATCGTCGTCTGCTGCCGCACGTCGGCGATGTTCACGTGGACGGCGTGCTCGATGCCCGAGAGATTGAAGAGGTGACCGCCGTAGTCCGGAATGAGCGAGTCGACGAGAAGGACGTCCGCGTCGAGCTCGACGAGCTGCCGCGCGAGGTTGCTGCCGATGAAGCCGAGGCCACCGGTGATCATCACGCGGCGGCCGCGATAGAACGATCGGTAATCGGTCGTCATGCGCCGGCTACTCGCGGGAGGATTCGAGCTTCGGATCGGTCGTGTCCGACGCGGGCCGCGGGCCGGCGGTGGCGGGCGCAAGGTGCGTCTTGCGGATGACCAGCGCGTGCCACAGCTTCAGGACGTCGATGCCCGTGCGGAAGATCCGGCCGAAGTTGAAGAACTGCGAGCGGCCGTAGGCGCGATGGTAGTGGTGGACCGGCACTTCGGCGATCGCGAAGCCGGCGTCGTGGATCTTCTTCATCAGCTCCAGGCAAATCACGCCGCTGTTCTTTTCGAGCTGGATCTTCTCGAAGATCGAGCGGCGCATGAGCCGGAAGTCGCAATCGACGTCGCGCACGCGCAGGCCGAACAGCGTCCGCACCGTGTGGTGATAGAGCCGGCCGATGACGATGCGGTGGATGGGGTCGGAGCGGCTGATTTTGTAGCCGTTGACGAGATCGACCCGGTCGTCCATCCGCTCCCAGAGGAGGGCGAGCTCGCTCGGATCGTACTGCGCGTCACCGTCCGTGTAGAACACGAATTCCTTGCTCGCCGTGGCGAAGCCGCTGCGAAGCGCGCCGCCGTAGCCCCGGTTCTTCGGGTGGTGCACGACCTTGACCTCGGGATAGATCCGGGCCAGTTCGTCCAGGATGTGCGGGGTCAGATCGCGGCTGCCGTCGTTGATCACGATGACTTCGTGATCGGGTGTGAGCCGGCGCGCCGTCAACAACGCGTTCAGCACCATGCTCGCGATGGTGCCGCTATCGTTGTAGGCCGGAAAAAAGATGCTCAAGCCGCGCGGCGCTGGGGAGTTCTCGACGGACATCGTAAAACGCTAAACCGTAGCATGAGCGTCAAGGCAAGGGCAAGGCTGGGCTAACTGGTCCGAGGGCGCACGCTATACTGGCGAATGTCGGACGAGCAAGACCCATCCGCTTCCCCGCGACTGCCCGATCTCCTGGACGCGCTGAACCGCGCGGCCGTATCGACCTCCCGGCGTGTCCTCGTGCTGGCCCTGCTCACGCTTGGCGTGCTGGCGTTTGTGACCGGCGTCCTGACGACGTGGTATCACCGGCAGTTGGAGGCGCGCGCGACGCAGCAATTCGGGCTGGCGGAGCAGCAGGCGCGCACGGATCCGCCGCGCGCGCTCATCCACTATCGCACGGCGCTGGCGCTCGAACGCGACAGTCTGCCGTACCGCCGCGCGCTCGGACTGGCGCTGCTGGCGAACGGCAAGGACGTCGAGGCCGAGCGGCAGTTGTCCGACGTCCTCCAGCGGGATCCCGTCGACGGGCCGTCCAACCTGCTGCTGGCGCGCCTGGCCGCGCGGCGCGGACAGCGTCATGACGCCGAGGCACTATATCAGCGTGCGATCTACGGCCGCTGGCCGGACGACTCCGCCGGGCGCCTCGCCGCGCGCTTCGAGCTGGTGGACTGGCTCGAACAACTCGGCAACGCCGTCGCGGCCCGCGGCGAGCTGATCACGCTCCAGGCCGAGCTCCCCGACGCGGCATTCCTGCAGCAGCAGTTGGCGGACCGCTTCATGCGCGCGGCCGCACCTGCCGCGGCCGCGGCGATCTACCGACGTGAAGCCAACCGCTTCCCGACCAGCCTGCGCCTGGCGACGGCCTGGGCCGAGGCGGAACTGGCCGCCGGCCGCGTGCCCGAAGCGCGCCGCGCGGCCACGCGCGGACTCGCGCACCATGACGGCGACCCGCGCCTGCGCATCGTGCTGGACGCGTCGAACGCCGCCATCGCGCTCGACCCGACGCCGCGCGGCCTGTCCGCCAGCCAGCGTGACGCGCGGGCGCGTCAGCTCGTCGCCCGCGCGATGCAGGACTTCGAGCGCTGCACGGCCACGTCCGGATCGGCATCGCCCGATCTGGCGATTCTGCGCGAACCGGTCGCGGCGCTGCTCGCGCAGGCGCCGCCGCGCGCGCCGTCACCCGATCAGATCGCGTCCGCGCTGACGCTGGCCGAGCACGTCTGGACGGCGCGCGTCGGCGCGTGCGGGTCGGACGGCGGCCCGCTCGCGTGGCTGTTCGCCCGGGTCGCCGATCGAGACGAGTAGACGCGCGCAGACAGCCTGAGAGTAAGGACGTCAGCGAGGATCGAGGCACCAGGCGGAACGATGGAATTACGGGATTTGAAAGGCTACGGACAACGATCGCTGACGCGCCTGCCGCGCGTCTCCGTCGGCGACACGCAGCGCGTGCTGCTGCTGTCCATCCTGATCGGCGTGTTCGCCGGCCTGCTCGTCGTCTGCTTCCACATCGCCATCGATGTCGTCAGTTGGTGGACCGTCGGCATTCCGGCCGCCCGCCACTGGTCCACCGTCCTCTGGCCCGCCGTCGGCGCCGCCACCGCGGCCGCGCTCGTCCGCTACGTCTTCCGCGCCGCGAAGGGCAGCGGCGTCGTTCATACCAAGGCCGCCGTCCACGTCTACGACGGACGCGTCGACGGCAGCACCGTGCCCGGCAAGTTCACCGTCTGCGCGATCGCCATCGGCAGCGGCAATTCGCTCGGCCCCGAAGATCCGGCGCTGCAGATGGGCGCGGGCATCGCGTCCCTCATCGGCCGCCTGTTCCGCCTGCCACGCGAGCACATGCGCCGCATCGCGCCGGTCGGCGCCGCCGCCGGCATCGCCGCCGCGTTCAACACGCCCATCACCGCCGTCCTCTTCGTCATCGAGGAAGTCGTCGGCGCCTGGAGCGCCAACGTCCTCGGCTCGATCCTGCTGGCCGCGGTGTCGGCTGTGGTCGTGAGCCGGTCGTACCTGGGCGACGAGCCGCTGTTCCGCGTGCCCGACATCCAGGGCTTCGAGCCGGCGGATCTGATCGTCTACGCGGCGATTGGCGTCGTTGGCGGTGTCGCGTCGGTGCTTTACGTCCGCCTGATGCTGTGGCTGAAGCGACGCGGCGACCCGCACGATCGCCCGCTCGTGCAGATCGGGCTGCCGTTCATCGCCGGCTTGTTCGTCGGCGCGGTGGGCCTGTGGCTGCCGCAGGTGATGGGCCCCGGCTATCTGTCCGTCGACAACGCGCTGCACGGACGCTTCGACGCGTCCACGCTGCTGCTGCTCGCCGCGGCCAAGATCATCGTCACCGCGATGTGCTTCGCCGCCGGCACGCCGGGCGGCCTGTTCGCGCCGACGCTCTTCGCGGGCGCGATGCTCGGCGGCGGCATCGACGCACTGGCGCAGGTCTACTGGCCGCACTCCGAAAGTGCGCGTGTCGCGTCGGTGCTCGTCGGCATGGGGACGTTTTTCGCCGGCGTGTTCCGCGCGCCGATGACGTCGATCTTCATGGTGTTCGAGGTGTCGGCGAGTTATCAGATCATCCTGCCGGCGATGATCGCGAACACGATCGGCTATCTGATTGGACGCCGCTGGGGCCGCGCGCACCTGTTCGACGAGCTGGCGCGGATGGAAGGCATGGAGCTGCCGTCACTCCAGGAACAGCGCGAGATGCCGGCGCTGACGGTGGAGGACGCGATGTCGACCGCGCCCATCGTCCTGTCCGCCGACGTCTCGTTCGAAGACGCGCGCACGGCGCTCGCCGGATCGAATCAGGAGTATCTCGTCATCCGCCTCGCGCCGCTGCAGTTCGCAGCGCTGCACCGATCCTCGCTGGAACCGGCGTCCGCAACACGCCTCGTCGACGCGTACGGGCTGACGCCCGCGCCGCGCCTCTATCCCGACATCAATCTCGAATTTGCGCTGCGGACGTTCGGATCGCGCGTCGCGCTGCCGATCGTGCGGCGGAATGCGCCGGACGAAGTGGCGGGTCTGTTGACGCTCGACGATGTGGCGCGCGTGTTCCACCTGGAAGGCTGGCCGCCGAAGCCGCCGTCGGAACCTCCGCCGGATGCCCTACCGGGTCCAGAGAAGGCGGCAGAACCCGCGTCAGGCGGGACGGATCGCTGAGCGCGCCGCCGCGTACGCGGCCTCGAGGCGTTCGGCGACGTGCGGCCAGCCGAAGCGATCCAGCACGTGCGCGCGCGCGGCGGCGCCGATGGCGGCGCGGTGCGATGGCTGGGCAAGCAGCGTGTCCAGCGCGCGGGCGATCGCGTCCGCGTCGCGCTCGGGGACGAGCAGGCCCGTGCGATCGTGCGTGATGACGGAGCCAATGCCGCCTGCCGGCGTCGCAATCAGCGGCGTGCCCGACGCGAGCGTTTCCATCACGACGTTCGGCAATCCATCCACATTTCCCGCGTCATCCCGGATCGACGGCACGACCGCGACGTCCGCCGCCGCGAGATAGCGCGCCACATCGTCCTGCGACAGCAGTCCGACGAAACGCACGCGATCGGCGACGCCTTGCGCGGCCGCGCGCGCGCGCAGCTCCTCACGCAGATCGCCGTCGCCGCCAAACACCACCGTCAACGCGGGATGTGTCGCGGCGAGGCGCGCGGCGGCGTCGATCAGATACTCGAAGCCTTTCTTGCGGACGAAGCGGCCGGCCGCGAAGGCCATCGGCGTGGTGTCCGTGAGGCCGAGGTGCTGGCGGATGCTGGCGCGCGTTTGCGGATCGGGGCGGAAGCGGTCGCCGTCGACGCCGTACGGCAGCACCTCGCTGCGATCTTCGCGCGCGCCGAGTGCGAGCGCGCGCGTCCGCAGGTCCGCGCTGCACGCGGTCACCCAGCCGGCGCGGCCGAAGACGCGTCGTGCGAAGCTGCCGGCGACGGCGTTGCGTTCCGCGACGTACACATCGGAGCCGTGGAGGCTGACGACGAGCGGCAGGGACGGCATCGCGGCGGCCGCAAGCACGCCGCCGGGGATGACCCAGTGGCCGTGGATGACCGTCGCGCCGACGGACCGCGCCACGCGCCGCGCCGCGCGCCATCCAGCCGCCATCGCCAGGGGCGCCGCGGCGTACGCGGCCCACTTCATGTGAACGTCCGCGTGCAAGGACTCCGCGTAACCGAACACATTCAGGCTCGGGTGCGGCGCATAGCGGAAGAAATGGAAATGAACGCGTCCCTCGCGCGCCCCGCGCGTCAGCTTCGGATGCCACGGCATCACGAGATGCACATCATGTCCGCGCGCGGCGACGCCATGCGCGATCGGCTCCATGAACGTGCCGATCGTGTCCCCCGGAAACCGGGGATACGACGTCGTGACCATCACCACTGTTTCTGACATGAGGTGGCGCTACGATCGGTAGGCATCCACTGCAGCACTCGCAACCCCGGGACAGTCGGGAGCCGATGATCGTTCGTCACGAAGGTCTTGCAGTCGAATGAGAATGCCGCGGCAATCTGAAGGGCGTCAGCCGCGCGGCGCCGAACGTGCCCGCCAGGCTCGCGCATCTGCGTGACCGTGTCGACGGCGATTGGTGCTGCGAGGCCGTCGTTCATCAATTCCATGTGCCACGCAGCTCGTCGAGATAGGCTTGGGGATCGATCCCGCTCCACGATTCGCGGCCAAGGCCATGCAGTTCCATCACGGACGCCCGAGTCTCTCCAGACGTTGCCTCGGAAGTGATGCGCAACGGTTTCTGCGCGAGCTGGTGATGCTCGTACTCCGCACGTTCCCCGAGTTTGGCGTGGACATCCTCTGGACGATCGCCGAGCGTGATATTGCGAGTCACAAACGCCTCCGAATCATCCATTATCGGCAATAGGTCCACTGGTCGCAACGTCGCGCCGAGATCGTCCAAAAGCGGCAAGCGCCACGGCGGCGCAGACGATCACGGCGGGGTCGATGACGGGGATGCGGAAGCGTTCCTGCGGGAAGAAGACGAGGCAGACGAGCGCGGCGGACAGTGCCAGCCACAGGACGGACCAGGGGGGCGACGACTTGAGCAGGCGCGCGAGGCCGATCACGGCGAAGGGCAGCAGCGCGCCGTAGGACAGCACCGATGCCCAGAAGTAGCGGGGCGAGTGCAGCCGGTACGACGGGCCGAGCGGAATCCAGGTGTAGAAGGCCTTCTTCACCATCAGCCAGGCCCACTGGCCCGGATGCTCGCGGATGAATTGGAACGCTTCGCGATAGTAGACGGCTTCGAGCTGTTCCTCCGTCTGTCCCGGATACCGCGCGCGCAGCTCGACGTTCAACCGCTTGAGGTGCGGGTTCGCGGCGAGGTCGCCTTCACCGGTCGCCTGCGGATGATTGCCGGTCCAGAACGTGACGCCGCCGTCGGACGCGACGAGCACGAACTTGTGATACGTCGCGAAGTTGCGCGCGATCCAGGGCGCGACGACGATCAGGGATCCGACGGCCAGCAGCACGGCGTACGCGAACCGACGCCGCCACGCGAGCAGCGCTTCCAGCGGCATGAAGAACAGCATCGCCGGACGTGTGAGGATCGCGACGCCCGCGACGAGGCCGCCCAGGAGCACGCGTCGCGCGGCGCCGGGCCGGCGCGCGTCCTCGGCGCGATCGAGGACGCCGCCCAGCAGCGCGACGCAGGACAGCGCCAGGCACGTGAACAGCGTCTCGCTGAGCGCATACGCGCACATCCACAGCAGCGGCGGATACAGCGCCGCAATCCACCCCGCCATTACGCCCGCCCGCGCCCCGGCCGCGCGCGCCGCGAGCAGCGCGAGCAGATACACGCTGAATGTGCCGACAATCGACTGCGCGAGCTTGATCGCCGCGGGCACCTCGGACATCGGCTGACCGGATCGCCACGTCGCGTCGGTCCAGACGAGCGGCGTCAGGAAGAGCGGATAGATGGGCGCGCGGCCGTACTGCTGGACGAGCGGGTGCTTCGGCTGATCGGGCAGATCCTGGATGAAGCCGCGTCCGGCGACAAGGTTGTAGGCCAGCGCGAGGTACTCGCGCTCGTCGTGTGTCAGCGGCTTGCCCGTCCAGTAGAACAGGCCGAACGCGGCGCGCAACAACAGCGCGACGATCAGCGCGGCGCGAAGGGCGCGGACGCCGCGGGCGTCGAAGGGCGCGGGCACGCGGGTCACGTCCCCGATTGACGGCCCTCCGAACGCAGGGCCGAGATCTGTTCGGAGACGAGTCCCACCAGGAAGATGACGACCCCGAACATGAGAAAGAGGACGGCGCCGTTGGGGATCTTGGATTGCGTGGCGACGGTCCACCCGCCGTACGCGAGTCCGACCGCGATCGCGCCCAGGCTGATCGGCAGGAAGATGCGGAACGGGCTGAAGATCGTGACGACCTTCAACAGGATCAGGAAGAACTTGAAGCCGTCGCGTGCGAACTTGATTTTCGACTGCCCGACGCGCTGCCGCGCGTGGATCGGCTCGAACGCGACGTTGTACCCCGCCTTGATGAACGCCAGCGTCGTCGTCGTCGGCGACGAGAAGCCGTTCGGCAGGAGATACAGGAACTCGCGCAGGTACTCGCGCCGCGCGGCGCGGAAGCCGGACGTCAGATCGGGGATCGGTCGATCCGTGAGATAGCTCGCAAGCCAGTTCAGGAGACCGTTGCCAACGCGCCGCGCGCCGGAGGCCTGCGTCGACGGATCGCGCGCGCCGATGACGAGGTCGTAGTCGCCGAGGCGGCTGACGAGGCGCTCGGCGTCCTCCGGCTTGTGCTGGCCGTCGCCGTCGAGGATGAGCACGAACTCGCCGCTCGCGCGGCGGATGCCGCTCTTCACGGCTGCGCCGTTCCCCTTGTTGTACGGGTGCTTGACGACGATCACGCCGGCCCTGGCGGCGACATCGCCCGTGCCGTCCGTCGAGCCGTCGTCCACCACGATGATCTCGTGCCAGGGCGCCGCGCGAAGTTGCGTAAGGACGTCGACGATCGCTTCGCCTTCGTTGAAGGCGGGAATGACAATCGACGTGCGGGACGGATCAGCCATGATGGGACAACGTGGTCGGGCGGTGCGCGTCCGCGTCCCCCTGCCCGGCGTCCGGCGCCGGGGGCGGCGCGTGCGGTCCGTCGCGCAACTCGATCTGGCGGACGCGATAGAGCACGTCCTCCAGCAGCTTGCGGCTGCCCGAGATCAGATCCGCGACGAGCCCGATCAGCACGATCTGGAAGCCGACGATCAGCAGGACGGCGGACAGAATCAGCGACTGGAGATGGCCGAGGCCCGTGCCGGTGACGTAGTAATACAGGAACCGCACCGAGATCACGAAGCCGACGCTGAAGATCGTCAGACCGATGTAGGAAAAGATCTTCAGCGGCTCGTGCGACGCGTAGATGCGGACGATCGTCGCGGCGGACCGCTTGATGTACGAGAAGACGTTGTCGAACAGCCGCGACTCGCGCGTGCGCGGGTTCGTGGCGATCGGCACGTGCGCGATCGCCATCCGCCGCTTGCCGGCCTGGATGAGCGATTCGAGCGTGTAGGTGAACTCCGACACGAGCGACATGCGCAGCGCGGCCTCGCGCGTGTAGGCGCGGAAGCCGCTCGTCGTGTCCGGCACCTGCGTGCCCGAGACCTGCCGCACGACCCAGCTTCCCAGCCGCTGCAGGAATTTGCGCGACCGCGTCAGGTGGTGCAGCGCCTGGATGTTGCGATCGCCGATGCAGATGTCCGCGTCGCCCGCCAGCAGCGGGGCGAGCAGCTTGGGGATGTCCGCGCCCGAATACTGATTGTCGGCGTCGGTGTTGACGATGAAATCGGCGCCGAGCTTGACGGCGGCGTCGATGCCGGCCATGAACGCGGCGGCGAGGCCCTTGTTACGGCGGAAGCGCACGATGTGATGGACGCCGTGCGCGCGCGCGACGCCGACGGTGTCATCGCGCGAGCCGTCGTCGATCACGAGGATCTCGATGATGTCGATGCCGGGGATGGACGCCGGCAGATCCCGCAGCGTCGCCGGCAGCGTGGCGGCCTCGTTGAGGCACGGAATCTGGATGATCAGCTTCGTCACAGTAGAGTTATCAGTTGTCAGTCGCCAGTTGTCAGTAAACTCCAGTGTCGGTCTTGATCAATGGTCTTGACTGACGACTGATAACTGTCAACTGACGACTCTCTCTCACGCGGCGCCGATCAGGCGCTCGATGACGCCGTCCCACGTCACCGTCCGCGCCTTCTCGAATCCAGCATCGCCCAGCGCCGCCGCGCGCGCGCGGTCGTGGTGCAGCCGGTTGATGGCCGCCGCGAACGCCTCGGCCTCCGGCGGCAGGATGACGCCGTTCACGTCGTCGTCCACGAACTCCAGGACGCCGCCCGCGTCCACCGCGGTCAGTACCGGCTTGCGCGCGAGGAACGCCTCGATCGTCACATAGCCGAAGTCCTCGTCGTACGGCGCGTAGATCACCGCCAGCGCGTTCGCATACAGATCGAGCAGCGCCTCGTCGCCGACGGATCCCAGGAACTCGACGCGGTCCGCGATGCCGCGCTCGCGCGCCAGCCGCTCGACGTTCGCCCGCTGCGTCCCGTCCCCCGCAATCAGCAGGCGGACGGGGCGATCGACCGCCGTCATGGCTTCGACCGCGAGATCGACGCGCTTCACGGACTCGATTCGTCCCACCGAGAGCACGTAATCCCCCAGGGGACCGGGCGCGATGCGCTCGGCGAGCCTCGGGGGATGATACAGCGGTTCGGCCGTCAGGCCGTTGTAGCGCGCGAGCCGGTCGGCGGTGTTGCGCGCGTTGCTAAAGATCCGGACGCACTCGCCGAGCATCTCGCGGTCGAGCGCCATCAGCCGGTCGCGCAGCCCGACGTCGCCGTCCGTGTGCTGGAAATCGCTGAAGATCGTCCCGCACAGCTCGTACGCCGCGCGGTACTGGTGAATGAGCCAGGCCACTTTCGCGGGATGGCGGACGAAGTAGGACGGGAACTTCGTCCCGATGACGAGGTCGATCGGCGTGCCGTTCGACTCGCTCAGATCGATCAGGCGCCAGGCGGCCGCGTGCGCGAGGATTTCATCCTTCGGATACCACTTGAAGGGAATGCTCACCAGTTCCGTCTCGAAGCCGCGCGCGCGGAGCTGGCGCACCAGCTCGCGGACGTGATATTCGGCGCCGCCTTCGACAAAGGGGACCTGGGCCTCGCACACGACGATTCGGCGCGGCGTCATGGTTCGAGACACTACGTGGCGTGGCGGAAGTTGATGATGTCGCCGTCCTGGACGATGTACTCTTTGCCTTCGAGGCGGACTTCCCCTTTATCGCGGCAGGCGGCGTACGACCCGCGCGCGATCAGGCTGTCGTACGTGACGACCTCGGCGCGGATGAAGCCGCGCGAGATGTCGCTGTGGATCTCGCCCGCCGCGAGCTGCGCGGGCGTGTTGCGCGGGATCGACCAGGCGCGGCACTCGTCTTCGCCGACGGTGAAGAAGGAAATATAGCCGAGCAGATCGTAGCTGGCGCGGATGACGCGATCGAGGCCGGACGCCGTCAGGCCGAGGTCCGCCATGAACGCCGCGGCGTCCTCGGGCGACAGCTCCGCGATTTCCAGCTCGATCTTCGCGCACAGCGGCACGGCCAGCGTGCCGGCGCGCGAGACGAACTCCGTCAGGCCGGCCAGCTCGATCGCGCGATCGAGCTGCGGCAGGTCGCGTTCATCGATGTTGATCACGATGAGCAGCGGCTTGGCGGAGAGGAACTGGAACCCGCGCAGCCGCTTCAGGTCGTCCCCGCCGAGGCCGAGCGCGCGGAGCGGCTTGCCCTCTTCGAGCGCGGCGCGGCACAGCGTCAGGACGTCCTGTTCGCGCTTCAGATCGGGCGTCGCGCCCCGCTTCAGATCCTTGTCGAGCCGTTCGAGCCGGCGTTCGACGACGAGCAGGTCGGCGAGAAGGAGCTCGTCCTCCATGGCCTGCGCGTCGCGCGCGGCGTCGATCGACCCGGCCGGATGCGGGATCGACTCGTCGCGGAAGACGCGGACGACGTGGAGCAGCGCGTCGGCGTTGCGGAACGGCCCGACGTCCAGCAGATCCTTCGCGCCGCCGCCGGCCCGCGCGGCGCCCGCCATGTCGGCGAACTCCACGGTGGCGGGGACGGTCTTGCGCGGGTTGTACATCGCGCTGAGGCGGTCGAGGCGCGCGTCCGGGACGCGGGCAACGCCGACGTTGGCGTCCGCTTTGCCCTGCGTGGGTCGCGTCCCCTCGCGGGCGCTGGTCAGCAGCCGGAACAGTGTGCTCTTGCCTGTGGAAGGAAACCCTATCAGTCCTGCGCGCAGCATAAAAATCTGCCCATCCTAGCACGCGGCACGCGCTGCGGTGATCCTCCGCGCCCCCTCCGCGCGGTGCGGCGATCGGCTCTTCCCCTAACTTCCTCCCTCGGGCTTCCTCCCCCGCGCCGCGCGACGGTGGTCGAGAGTGGAGCGGACGGCTCGTCGGACGTCGCTCCCGTCCTTCCGCCCGCTTCCGTCCGGCGCGTTTCCGGGCGTCCGGCCCCGACCGTTCCGGGACGCGTTCTGGACCACCGGGGACCACCAGCGGTTGGGTCCGGACGTGTACCAACACCCAAGTCTCATGCGAAGCAAAGGCGCAAGACCGTGCAGGCATGAGATTTACCTCGCGTCGGTACGAGATTTACGTTGACAGGCGTACCGCCCGGTCCTAATCTTCGAGTGGAGTTTTTTGGATTGATGTGGAGTTTGATGGAGTTAGACAGTTTTGGTGGAGCCCGACGGTGCTACTGGGGAACATCCCGGCCAAGATTGATGACAAAGGACGCCTGAAGGTACCCACGGAATTCCGGACCTTCATCGAGTCCACGTACGGCACCGCCCTGTTCGTCACCAGCGACTCCGACGCCGGCCAGTCCGTGCAGATCTACCCCATGCCGGTCTGGCTGGAGATCCAGAAGAAGCTCGGGCAAATGCCCTCGAGCAATCCTACGCGCAAGAAGTATGCGCTGTGGACCAATTACTACGGCAAGGTGACCGAACTCGACAGCCAGGGCCGCGTGATGATCCATCCGCTGCTGCGGGAGGACGCCGTGATGGCTGGCGAGGTGCTTGTGTTCGGCGACTACAACCGCTTGTCCGTGTGGAACAAGGAGCGGTTCAAGCAGCTCGGACCTGAGCATCGCTTGACGGACGACGATTTCCGCGTGCTGTCCGAGCACGGCATCTGACGCGATGTCGACGCACGTGCCGGTCATGGTCGCGGAGGTCTTGCGACTGCTGGCGCCCGAACGAGGCGGAGTCTTCGTGGACTGCACCGTTGGCCTGGGGGGACACGCGCGAGCGTTGCTCGAGGCGGGCGCGGACCGCGTCATCGGGTTCGACCGCGACCCGGAGGCGCTCGCGATCGCCGGAGAGTCCCTGGCCGCGTTCGGCGACCGCGTCACGCTCGTGCATGCCGACTATCGCACGCTGCGCGAGCAGGTGGCTACTAGAGGGATCGACGTCGTGGACGGCATTTTGGCCGACCTCGGCGTGTCGTCGTTGCAGCTCGATTCACCGGCGCGAGGCTTCAGCTTCCGCGCGGAGGGGCCGCTCGACATGCGGATGGACCCGACCAGCGGCGCCAGCGCCGCCACGCTGCTGCGGACCGCGGACGAGGAAGTCCTCGCCAACGCGATCTTCGAGTTTGGCGAGGAGCGCTATTCGCGGCGCATTGCGCGCGCGATCGTCCGCGCCCGGGCCGAGTCGCCGATCGAGACCACCGGCCACCTGGCCGACATCGTCCGGCGCGCCGTGCCGCGGCGCGGTTACCAGCGGATCGACCCCGCGACGCGCACGTTCCAGGGACTGCGCATCTGGGTGAATCGCGAGCTGGACGGCCTCGATCGCTTCGTGCGCGACGCCGTGTCCGCACTGCGCGTCGGCGGCCGGCTCGCGGTGATCGCGTTCCACTCGCTCGAGGATCGCATCGTCAAGCACACGCTGCGGGAGCTGGATCGCGAGGCGGGAGTCATTCAGGTGCTGACGAAGCGTCCGTTGGAAGCATCGGACGAAGAGACCGCGCGCAACAGCCGCGCGCGCAGCGCGAAGTTGCGAGGCGCCGAGCGCCTCGATCGTCCGTTCGCCACGGCCGCATGAAGGCCAGGGCGGACGTGTCGGCCGTACGGAGACAGGAGCCGGGTATGGATTTCGAATACGCGATCAAGATGGACGTTCGGAACAATCCGATCGTGCGCGAGATCGACCGGTCCCGCCAGCGCGAGCTGTGGCGGTCGGTCGCGATCGGCGTCTGCCTCGTGCTCGTCATCCTGTTCTCGCTCTGGCAGCGGTTCACCGTGATGCGCGTCGGCACGGAGATCGAGACGATGCAGCGGCAGTTGCAGGAGGAGCAGGCGGCAAACCGCCAGTTGCAATTGCAGATCGAGACGCTGTCGGCGCCGCACCGCATCGAGAAGCTCGCGGCGGGCCGTCCGCTGAACATGACGCTGCCGGATCAGACGAGCACGCTGATCCTGGAGCGCGCGACGCTGACGCCGCCGCCGTCGTCCGCGATGGTCGCCGCGCGCTAGACGCCGCGCCACGTCACGTCATCGCGTCTGAGTTCGAATCGAAAGTCGGGTCCGTCGTCAGTCAGCCGTCAGTAGTTGTCAGTCGGTCGTCAGTCAGTGCAGCCGGGCGTGAGATGAACGATCAGCGAGTGATCCAAGAGGCCCGCGGCTCCCGCCGGGGCCGCGAGACGCTTCCAGCGCTGGACTGGCGCGGTGTCCTCGGACGCCGGCTCGGCGTGCTGCTCGTCGTGTTCCTCACGTGGGCCATCGGCCTCGAAGCCCGCCTGATCTACCTGCAGGTGTTTCAATACGACACGCTCATGGCGCGCGCCGTGCGCCAGCAGGAAGATCGCGAGCGCATCCCCGGCACGCGCGGCGACATCGTCGATCGCAACGGATCGATGCTCGCGATGAGCGTCCGCGGCCACGCGCTGATGGCCGCTCGCCGGTCCGTCGAGGATCCGGTCGCCACCGCCGCGCGCGTCTGCAAGCTGCTCGACGCGTGCACCGCGGACGACCGCCAGGCGATGGTGCAGGCGCTGCGCCCCAACGACAAGGGCAAGAACTACGTCTACGTGCGGCGCGAGCTGTCGCTCACCGAGGCCGACCGGATGGCGACGGAGCTGAACGATCCGGCGCTGTTCCTGGAAGAGAACAGCCAGCGCTATTACCCGAACGGCGCCACCGCGGCGCACGTCCTGGGCTTCGTCAACTTCGACAACCAGGGCCAGACGGGAATCGAGAAGGCGGAAGAGAAGCGGATCGAAGGACGTCCGGGGCGGAAGATCGTCCAGGTCGCCGGCGGCAGCCGCCGCACGCGCCTGTCCAGCCGCGTGCTGGAAGCGCCGACGACCGGCGCCACGATCGAGCTGACCATCGACAAGCAGTTGCAGTTCATCGCCGAGCGCGAGCTGGCCGCCGCGATCGACGAGCACAACGCCGAGGGCGGCACCGTGCTCATCATGGATCCGTGGAACGGCGACATCCTCGCGATGGCGAACGCGCCGACGTTCGATCCGAACAAGGTCGGCCAGTCACCGGCCGAGGCGCGCCAGAACCGCGCCGCGCTGCAGATCTACGAGCCGGGCTCGACGTTCAAGATCGTGACCGCGGCCGCCGCGCTGCAGGAACGCCACATCCCGAGGACGCGGATCTACGACATCAACGGCGGCGTGATCCGCTTCGGCAAGTGGACGATCCGCGACGTGCACCACTACAGCACGCTGTCGTTCGAAGACGTGTTCGTGAAGTCGAGCAACGTCGGCGCGATCAGGGTCGGCCTGGAGCTGGGGCCGGACATCATCAGCCGCTATGTCAGCCGCTTCGGTTTTGGCGAGATCCACGCGAAGGACATCCCGCACCAGCGCTCGGGGATCGTCGATCGCAACATGGCGCGGTTCGACGACCTGTCGATCGCGTCAGTGTCGATGGGCTACCACATCGGCGTGACGGCACTGCAGATGATCAGCGCGTTCAGCTCCGTGGCCAACGGCGGCGAGCTGGTCGCGCCGCGCCTCGTGCGCGCGACGATCACCGACGGCAAGCGCGTGCCGGCCGAGAAGCGCGTCGTCCGCCGCACGGTGACGCCGGAGATCGCCGCGTCGCTGACCGACATCCTCGAACAGGTGGTCGAGCGCGGCACGGCGAAGGGCGCCCGCATCCCCGGCTATTCGATCGCCGGCAAGACCGGCACGGCGAAGAAGCTGGTGGACGGCCGCTATTCGCACACGCATTACAACGCGTCGTTCGTCGGGTTCATCCCGTCGCGCCGCCCCAAGGTCGCAATCCTCGCCGTGCTCGATTCGCCCCGCGCGAAAGGCTATTACGGCGGAACGGTCGCCGCACCGCTCTTCAAGAGCGTGGCCGAAGCGACGCTGCGCTATCTCGGCGTGCCGCCGAACCTCTCGGCGGAGCCGCCGGTGCTCGTCGCGCGCAACGAGCCGGTGCCCGTGGAGACGGTCGTGCCCGTGCGCGCGCCGTCCACCGTGATGCCCGCGGTCGAAGCGTCCTTGCAGGAAGGCGTGATGCCGGACGTGCGCGGTCTCAGCGCGCGCGACGCGCTCCGCATCCTCGCGCGCATGGGCGTCGAGGCGCGCGTGTCCGGCGACGGCTTCGTGGCGCTGCAGGCGATTGCGCCCGGCACGCCCATCGCTCCCGGCCGCGTGTGCGCGCTGACCCTGCGCCGTCAGTTGATTCCCGTGGGTGAGGCGGGGGCCACGCAATGACGCTGGGCGAGATCCTCGATCGCACCAACAGCCTCGTCACGCTCCGCGCGTCCGGCTCGCCGCCGCCCTCGATTCTGAAACGTCAGGTCGGCGGCGTGGAGTACGACTCCCGCCAGGTGACGCCGGGCGCGCTCTTCGTCGCGCTCAAGGGCCAGCACGTCGACGGCGTCGCCTTCGCGCAGCAGGCGCTCGTCAAGGGCGCGATCGCGATCGTCTCCGAAAACGATCCGCCCGAAGGCTGGACGTCCCCCTGGGTCAAGACGCCGGACGCGCGCGCCGCGCTGGCCGCGCTGGCCGCGGTCCACTACGGTCACCCCAGCGAGGACCTGCTCGTCGTCGGCATCACCGGTACGAACGGCAAGACGACGACGTCGTACATCATCGCAGCCGTGCTCGACGCGGCGGGCGTTCGCAGCGGACGTATCGGCACCGTGACGTACGACGTCGGCGCCGAAGAGCGCGACGCGCCGCGCACGACGCCGGAAGCGTCCGACGTGCAGCAGTTGCTGCGCGAGATGGTGATGAACGGCTGCGGCGCCTGCGCGATCGAGGTGTCCTCGCACGCGCTGATGCTGAAGCGCGTGGATTTCGTCCGCTTCGCGGCCGGCGTGTTCACCAATCTGACGCGCGATCACCTGGATTTCCACGGCGACATGCCGTCGTATTTCGCCGCCAAGCGGCGTCTGTTCGAGATGCTGCCGCCGGGCGCGGCGTCGATCGTCAATCTCGACGATCAATACGGCGCGGAGCTCGCCGCAGGGCTCGGCCACAAGGTGACGTACGGGATCGATCAACCCGCGGACGTGAATCCGGGTCCGCTCGATCTGTCGCTGACCGGCGTGAAGTTCGACGTGCGCACGCCGCGCGGCTTGTTCGCGATCGAATCGGAACTGCCGGGCCGTCCGAACGTCTACAACATTCTGGCCTCCGTCGCGGTCGGCGTCGGCCTGGATCTGCCGCAGCGCGCGATTCAGGAAGGCGTGCGCCACGTGACGCGCGTGCCGGGCCGGTTCCAGGTGGTGTCGACGCGCAGCGACGATCTCGTGGTGCTCGTCGATTACGCGCACACGGACGACGCGCTGAGGAATCTGCTGGAGACGATCCGTCCGCTCGCGAAGGGCCGGCTGATCACGGTGTTCGGCTGCGGCGGGGACCGCGATCGATCCAAGCGTCCGCTGATGGGCGCGGTGGCCGCGCGCTTGAGCGATCTCGTGGTGCTGACGTCGGACAATCCGCGCTCGGAGGATCCGGCCGCGATCATCGAAGAGATCAAGCGCGGCATCGTCCCGCCGTCGGATCGTCCGGCGATGCATCAGGGACAGGTGCTGCCGCCCATCCACGTCACGCCGTATCTGACGGTGGTCGATCGGGAAGAAGCGATCGGCCGCGCGATCCGCGAGGCGGCGGGAGGTGATGTCGTGCTCGTGGCGGGCAAGGGGCACGAGAAGTATCAGGTCATCGGCGATCGGCAGTTGCCGTTCGACGATGTGGAAGTGGCGCGCGCGGCATTGGCGCGGCGCCGCAGCGGTGTGCGG
>Ga0187894_10002726_pt1 | contig 20798 bp, 27 predicted proteins | sample GBC1701081metaG_FD_136650 | JGI IMG/M metagenome (GOLD analysis project Ga0187894, IMG submission 136650) | White microbial mat communities from a lava cave in the Kipuka Kanohina Cave System on the Island of Hawaii, USA - GBC170108-1 metaG ...
AGCCTTCTTTCCCCGCACCCTTCCGCCTCTGCATTTGTCTGGCCATCATATCTGCTCGACGGCTGTTTGCGGTTGACAAGCAGTCGAAAAATATGTGTACTGACCGGCAAGTCCAAATTTTAGATTTACAGATATATCGAGGAGAAGATGAACCATGACTTCACCCTGCTGCCAAAGACAGACCAGGTTGTTTGTCTTTTTTCAGAGCTCACACCAATCCGTAAGTCATGTAGGCGGAGCGCATGGATAAGCGATTTAGAGATCAGGCGCCACGTAGCAACTCGCTGCTCGCTGGCTCGATCTTTACCGATGTCAACTCCTGGTTTATGGGGGCGAATATCCCTGGCAAGAGACGCGCCTTCCTCCTCTATGCGGGCGGAAATGTAGCCCATCGGCAAAAGTGTGAGGAAGTAGTGGCCCAAGGCTATGAAGGGTTTCATCTGCAATAGACTGGTTGCAGGAAACCCGCGCGCTGCTGAGCACCACCGCGACGGCGTAAGGCCGTCACGGAGATCAGAAAGGAGGATGGATCATGACCGCAGCAGAACAAACCCGACTGGCGACCGTGGAGGAACACGTCCGCGGCGAAAATGCTCGGGATATGGATGCCGTGATGGGCACGTTCAGCGACAGCGACCACGTCAGTGTCCTGTATAATGGCATTCCCACCACGGGACACCGCAAGATTCGCCGCTCGTATGAGATCAGGCTCAACGCGCTGCCGGACTTCCGCTTTGAGGTGAAGCAACGCCACTTTAGCACTGATAGTTTGATCGCTGAACATGTGCTGCACTTTACCAGCAAGACGGGGCAGGCGGTGGCAGTGCCGATGTGCATTGTCTATTGCTTTGATGAGGCCGGGAAGCTGAGCGAAGAGCGGGTCTACATTGATGAGGCGCGGATGATGCCATAAGCGGCTGCGACTGTAGAGGTAGTGATCGTTAACCAAAGGAGGAACAATATGGCTGGACGATTAGATGGAAAGATTACCGTGGTAACCGGCGGCAGCTCAGGCATAGGCCGGGCCACCGCCCTGATCTTTGCCCGTGAAGGGGCCAAGGTCGTTGTGGCCGATATGAGCGTTGCAGGCGGCGAAGAAACCGTGCGCTTGATTCAAGCCGCTGGTGGAAAGGCAGTCTTCAGTAAGACCGACGTCTCGCAACCCGCTGAGGTCGAAGCGATGGTCAGGAAAGCCGTGGAGACGTATGGCCGGCTTGACTGTGCGTTTAACAACGCCGGCATCGAAGGTGTGATCCAGCCGACGGTGGAATACGGCGAAACCGACTGGGACCGGGTGATAGCGATTAATCTCAAAGGGGTGTGGCTGTGCATGAAGGCTGAGCTTCAGCAAATGCTCAAGCAGGGCAGTGGAGCGATTGTGAACACAGCCTCGGTCGCCGGGTTAATCGGCCTGCCAGGCTTCTCGGCCTATGTGGCCGCCAAACATGGGGTCAATGGACTGACCAAGACGGCGGCGCTGGAGTACGCCAAGGCGGGCATTCGGGTCAATGCGGTGTGTCCGGGCGCCATTCGCACGCCGATGTTCGAACGCGGGATACGTGACAATCCTGGTATGGAAGAACAAATTGTTGCGGCAGAACCCATCGGCCGCATGGCTGCGCCTGCAGAAGTGGGCGAAGCGGTGGTGTGGTTATGTTCAGACGCGGCATCGTTTGTAACCGGGTTACCCATGGCCGTCGATGGCGGCTGGGTCGCACAGTAGGGCAGACTCTTCCCTCAAATTCAAAGACCTGAAGTGCAAAGACAGAAAGGATGGAAAACGATGGCAAATTCTCTACAACAGACACCGGCGACCGGAACGGAGCTGGTCGAGCAATTTGACGCAATTGTTATTGGCGCCGGAGTGTCCGGCTTATATCAACTGTACCGTCTGCGGGAGCTTGGGCTTTCAGTGCGATGCTTTGAGGATGGCAGTGGTGTGGGTGGCACTTGGTATTGGAACCGCTACCCTGGCTGTCGTTTCGATTCCGAGAGCGAGACTTACGGCTATTCGTGGTCGAAGGAAGTATTGCAGGAATGGGACTGGAAGGAGCACTATTCTGGCCAGCCAGAGAACGAACGCTACCTCAATTATGTAACGAACAAGTTTAACCTGCGCCCCAACATTCAGTTCAATTCTCGGGTCAAATCGGCGGTCTACGATGAGAAGGCAAATCGCTGGGAGGTGCAGTTGGAAAGTGGCCAACGCGCACAGGCGCAATTTCTCGTCTCGGCGGTCGGCATCTTGTCTGCTCGCTATACGCCCCCATTTCCGGGGATCGATAGCTTCAAAGGCATCTCGTATCACACTTCGCGCTGGCCGAAGGAAAAAGTGGACTTCACTGGCAAGCGCGTGGCGGTCATTGGTACTGGCGCTACTGCTGTCCAACTGATCCCGATCATTGCCAAGGAAGTTGGTCATCTCACCGTCTTCCAGCGCACGCCGAACTATTGTGCGCCGTTGCGCAATGGGTTGGTTAATCCGGAAACCCAGCGCCGGTGGAAGGCTAGCTACCCAGAAATTCACAAACGCGTTCGCGAAACCCCCGCTGCCTTTCTGCACGACTTCGACCCGCGCAATACCTTTGACGTGCCGAAGGAAGAGCGGCTAGCGCGATATGAAGAATTATGGGCGCAACCGGGATTCTCGAAGTGGTTAGCCAATTTCCACGACATTATGACCAACCGCGAGGCAAACGAAGACTTCGCTGAGTTTGTCCGCAATAAAATCCGCGCTCGCGTCAAGGATCCCGTGGTGGCGGAAAAGCTCTGTCCGAAGGACCATCCGTTTGGCTCCAAGCGCATTCCCTTGGAGACCCACTATTACGAGGCCTACAATCGAGACAACGTGCTACTGGTGGATGTCCGCGAGACACCGATCGAGGCCATCACTCCCAAAGGCATCAAGACGAGTAACAAAGAGTACGAGTTTGACGTCATCATCTACGCCACAGGGTTTGACGCTATCACCGGGGCGTTGACCTCGATGGATATTCGCGGCGACGGCGGGCAGACGCTCAAGGACAAGTGGGCAACTAAGGGGCTCAGCACCTACCTGGGGCTGCAAACCGCCGGCTTCCCCAATTTCTTCATTGCCACGAACGCCGCGTTCTGCAACTACACCGTCTGCGCCGAGTCGATCGTGGAATGGATTACTGACTGCATCCGCTATGTGCGCGAGAAGGGCCTGAAGCGCATTACCCCCACCCCAGAGGCAGAAGAAGCCTGGGTGGAGCACGCCAACGAGTTGGGCACGTATACGCTCTTAAGCGACGCCAAATCCTGGTTTATGGGGTCCAATATTCCAGGGAAGAAGCGTGCCATCCTCCTCTATGCCAATACCGCTCCAGCCTATCGGGCCAAGTGTCAGGAAGTAGCAGCCAAGGGTTACGAAGGGTTTGTGTTGCAATAAGAGGAATGACCATGCATGAGCAAACCGACACAAACGGCCACGGTGGAAGCATCATGTTCGTGGTTGAAATGCAAATGCGCTACATCATGGACGTGCTGAAAAAGATGTTGACGCAGGGCCTCGGTGCCGTCGAATGTCGCCAAGACGTGCACGACGCGTACAATGAGCGCATCGACCAGGCGCATGCAAACATGGTCTGGACCCATCCCGGGATGGAGACTTACTACCGCAACGCGCGCGGGAGGATTGTCGTAAACTCTCCGTATCGCAATGCGACATTCTATGACATGACGCGCGCGGCCGACTTAGGCGACTTCGTTGTCGAACCGCGCGAGGCGTAGCCAACACCCGGACAATAATCGGCAGGCAAAGGAGGATCGGTCAGATGGAATACAATCCATTGTCACCCGAAGTGCAAGACAATCCCTATCCGTACTATGCGGAGCTCAGAGACAAGACACCAGTCGCGTGGGTCGAGCCACTCCGATGCTGGGCGGTCAGTCGCTATCAGGATGTCGACTATGCCATCAAACATCCACAGCTGTTCTCATCGGCCAAATGGCTCGGGCAGTCGTTGGGCGACTTGAAGCCTCTGCCGGAGGTTCCATGGATGCTAGAAACGGACCCACCAGATCACACCCGTTTGCGTAGGCTGGTGAACAAAGCCTTCACCCCGCGCATGGTGGGCCTGTTAGAGCCACGCATCCGCGGTGTCGCACGGCAACTCTTAGCGCCGTTGCAGAAGAGGGGCGAGTTTGATTTTGTCCGTGAACTCTCTGGCCCACTGCCAGTGATTACCATCGCGGAAATGTTAGGAATCGAACCAGAGCGTCGCTTAGACTTCAAGCGCTGGTCTGACCATATCGTCCGTGCGTCGAACCGGCCTAACGATGAAGCCGAGCGTACGGAGATTCGTCACAGCAATGCGGAGATGCAAGCCTACCTCACCGACGCCATTGCGCGCCGCCGCCGCGAGCCGCGTGAGGATTTACTCACCGCCCTCGTTCGCGCCGAAGAAGAACAGCAGAGGCTGACGGCGGATGAAGTGCTCGCCATGACGTTGTTGATTTTGCTGGCGGGTAACGAAACAACCACCAATTTGCTCGGTAATGTGCTCCTCACCTTATTAGCCCATCCTGATGACCTTGCGACCGTGCGTGCCGATCGTTCGCTGGTTCCGTCGCTGATTGAAGAAGTGTTGCGCTATGATTCGCCAATTCAGGTAGTGTTTCGGCGCATGACGCAGGACGTCCAACTCTCGGGTACAACACTTGCGGAAGGAGCGGCGGTGTTTTTGTTGCTCGGCTCAGCGAATCGAGACGAACAGCAATTTCCCGATGCTGATCGCTTCGATGTACGGCGTAACCGACGAGATCACGTGGCGTTTGGCTACGGCATTCATTACTGTCTCGGTGCTGAACTGGCACGCTTAGAGGCACGGATGGCGTTGGAGACGTTGCTGTTTGAATGCCCGGCTTTCGTCCCGGCGACTGAGCAACCGCAACGAGTGTCATCAGTGTTGATTCGTGGACCCCGGACCCTGCCGCTGCGATTTGCGACAACGCGCAGAGCAGTCGCCTAAACTCTTCGATAGAACGAAGAGTGACCAAAGAAAGGGAGCGTGGCAATGCATGACCTGATCCTCACCGGCGGAACCGTCGTCGAAGGCGAGGTCGTACAAGAAAACGGCATCGCCACCGGCGCCCGGCCAGGGAAGGTGGTGCGTGGTAACGAGAGAGCGACACTCTCATGAGCACAGCAGAGAACAAAAAACTCATTCAGGAAGCCTTCGCAGCCTGGGCAGACGGCGACGGCATGGCCTTCTTCAACCTCTTGGCTGAGGATGCTTCCTGGACGGTTATCGGGAGCTGCCCAATTTCGGGGACCTACGTGGGTCGACAACAGTTAATCGAGGACGCGCTCAAACCGCAGCGCGCGAAGCTTGCCGGACCTCCGACACCGACAGTGCTGAATCTCATTGCCGAGGGAGATACCGTTGTCATTCAATGGGTGGGCAAAGGAACAACGAAAAGTGGCCAGCCGTATAATAATAGCTACTGCTATGTCGTGCAGATCGAAAACGGCAGAATCATCCGAGGGACAGCATACCTCGATACTGAGTTGGTGCGCTCGATCTGGTAGCTCATCCCTGCATCTCGCCAGTGATTGTTATCGCTGTGTCTCCCAGTGAGGAGGAGCTGTCTGTGAAGCACGCAACCTGTCACTATCCATGTTTCAAAGGAGTAGCTCAAGTGAGCAAGTCTACAGCTATTCCACCGACTACTGCCGTGCGTTCTCCCGCGTCAGGTACTCCGCGGTTTGTTTTTCGATCGCCGTCCCTTTGAAGAAATCCGGATTCACACCAGCCCACACTGGATCGTAGTCGTATGCACTATCCAGCCCCAGGGTATCCGGCCACATTGCATAGCGATTGGTCGCGCCCTCCTTTTGCGCCGCAGCGGTGGGCCGACGCATCAGGCTGGTGAACATCATCGCTTTCAAACCCAGTTGTCTGTCTCACTGCCCTGGATTTTACTTCGTTTCATCCAGGCTACCTTCCTCAAGCATACCCATCCTTGGTGTGAAACTCCGGCATCAGCTTGGCAAAGAGTTCGATTTGCCGTTTGACTTCATCTAGCGGGAGAAATCCCTGGTCGCAGAAAACGAGAAAATACTCGGGATTGAGCTGTTGCTGCACGGCCGCCAGTTGACGCCGCACCTCGTCCACCGTGCCGACAAAACCAACTCCAGCGTCGATCATCGGCTCGACCGTCGTCGGAATATTGGGGTAAAACTTCGAGTGATACAGCGTCAGCAGATGCGGAATCCCTTGGCGCGCTACGTCGAGCGCCGCTTCACGCGTTTTCCCCAGCGCCACCAGACGGGCGAGTCCCACGCTCTCACCCAAGCGTAGCGCACGACCAGCCTTCGCTGCTTCCTCTCGGTAGAACTCCGCTCCTTGAATCGCCATACCAGGGAACGGCAGGAAGATCATCGGCACGATTCCCTGGCGCGCCGTCCAGCCGATGGTGTCTTGGGTCAGGGTCATGGCTTGCAGCAGAAGCGGATGCGGCTTCTGGAACGGCTTAGGCACAACGGAAATTTTGCGTACCCACCCACGCTCATCAACTTCTCCCGGAGCGCCATAGCGGGCGGTCGCCTCGAAGGCAGGCCACGGATGACCCTCGGCCGGATTCGGCACCTGGTAGTACTTGCCGTTGAACGAGAAGGGCTCGTCCTTCCAGCTTAATTTGATGACCTCGAACAGTTCCTGCGAGACTTCGCGGTTATGCAACTCTGCCTCGCCTCCTAACACCGAGGGCTGGACGTGATATTGCTGGCCGAGCACATTCACCCAGCGCGGGAACACGCCGCGGGCGAAGCCACACACCACCCGCCCTTTGGTCATCTGGTCGGCCCAGGAAACATCCACGGCCAGGCGAATAGGATCCCAGGTGGGGAGGACATACCCCAGTGGCCCGATCTTGATCCGCTTGGTCTTCCCGGCGAGATTAATAATATGCGGCGTCGGGTTGGCGCCGGCGATCACCCCGTCGGAAAAGAAGTGGTGCTCCGAATAGGTGAGAATGTCGAAACCAGTCTGTTCGGCGAGTTGGGCGACCTCGACCATCTCGTCGAGCATTTGCTGCATTTTGTCCGTCCGATGGGCGATCGGGCGCAGCCGTTCGCGTTCTTCCATAGTAGCTGGCACCGCAGGCCCCAGGTGGAGAATGAACTTCATAGAAGCCCTCCCTTGTGGTACTACGTCTCGAACCGTTCACATACATGATGGAACGCTAATATCCAAGACCGCGATGAGAAGCGAGCGGCATGAAACCTTGAGCAGGGGCTTAAGGCCACAGATTTAGAGTAGATGCGCTACTAGAGATGTTGCCCGCTATGGTCGGGTTGCTGCCCAGATCGGTAATGCTGCTCCCAGCGCGCCTCGTTGCGCAGCGCATTGCGCACGTAAGCGCTGCGACGGAAGAACCAGAACAGCCCGCGACGCACCAGGCGGCCCTGGCCAGTCAAGGGACGGGCAAAATCAAAAAGCAACACCACCCGTTCCTGATTCGTATTGTTACTCACCGCGTGGGGATAAGTGTCATCGAAAATCAAGACCCGCCCGTCCTGCCAGGTGCAGCGGACCGAGCCGACATCCATGAAACAGCGCTCGGGCTCTGGCGGAACGACTAACCCAAGGTGGCAACGAATGAGCCCCTTGGTGATCCCACGATGAGAGGGAATATTCTTGCCCGGAGCCAGGATCGAGAAGAACGCATTCTCAATCCCAGGGATGCGGTCCAGTAAACGAGCTGTCTGTGGGCACAGGCGACAGTTGTGGTCCGAGCGGTAGCCGAAGCCGTACAAGGCAAATATCCGCCACTTATCGTCGGGTGAGATGCCATACTGGTCAGGGGAAATATCCTGGAAGAAAGGAAGCTCATCGCGGCGCTGTAAAAGGGTCTCAAGCTCTGCCCGAATCGCTCGCCAGTTGTTCTCAATCTCAGGAATCCCAGAGAACAGGGTTGCGTTGAGCACGGGATCGTTGGGAATCAGCGACTGTCGAGCAAGATAGCGATCGATAGCCCGCAAGAGACGTTTCCCGTATCGCTTGACGTATTTCCGTCGACGAGCGCGCAACTCAGTTTTCGCGTCCATCCACTTCATGGTCATCTCTCACTTCCCTTTTCCAGCGTTCTTTAGGCTGTTGAGGTCGGCAGTGCAAGGACCCAGACCGTCATGCAACCTATCGCGACCGAGGACCTTGGCCAGCTAAGAGCCGGTCATAGAGTGACGCTGGCAACAATCGTCCAAGGGCAGCAGCAAAAACGAGAGGGGCAGGAAAAGCATAATATCTTTTGCGCGCCATGATCGCGCGACACAACAGACGCGTCGCTTCCTCGACCTCCAGTTGGAACGGTTTCCAGCGCTTTTTCGTCGAAGGGCGGGGACGCACGAAACCGGGGCAGAGGAGAGTGACATCGACCCCGCGTGGCTTCAGGTCGATGCGTAAGCTCTCGATCAGATTCGACAGTGCGGCTTTCGCCGCCGAGTACGCTGCGGCTCCAGGTAAGCCCCTGTACGCGGCCAGACTACTGACGGCGACGAGGTGCCCTGCGCCTCGCTGCACCATGTCGGGCAAGAGCGCTTCGATGCAATTGGCGGTCCCACCGACATTCAAGGTGAAGACGCGACTGATTTGAGCAGCGGCAAATGTATCAACAAAGGTCGGCTCACCTCCGCCCGCACAGGCAATGAGCCGATCGACAGGACCCAGCGAGGCCATAGTTTCCTGGACTGCCGCGTAGACTTGCGCTCGATCGGTCACATCACACGCGAGTGCTATCGCCTGTCCCTTTCCCCGTTCGATCTCCTCGACCAACGTGTCCAGCAGCGGTTTGCGCCGCGCCACCGCGGCCACTGCCTCCCCCTGTCCAGCGATGCGCTTAGCTAAGCTGCGGCCGATGCCTGAAGAGGCGCCAGTAAGAAATGTCACACCCATAGCGACTAGAGATACCCCAAGAGAGCCACAGTCGGCAAATCGGAGTGAAGGATGCACGGCGGCTTTTCACCCGCTTTTCTTAAAATGCGCATGCGTATCAGTCACCGCTTATGGGAATTTGCATTTGCAGGTGACTCATGGTGGCCGGTAGAGACGCGACATGTCGCGTCTCTACAAGCTGTAACAAACTCACTAAGGACTCACTCCAATGAAAGTTTCTAGACTGAAGATAAGAGGCGGAGTCTACCAACCTGACTTTCTATTGTGTTGGTTTCTTGAGGGAAGCACGGTGTCTACGGACGATGTGCGTTGCGAGTGAGAAAAAATCGCTTCTATAGCACCCTAAAGCACGGCAAACTCAAAGGTGGAGGTAACAACATCTATGCTGGCAAAGCTTATCGCGGGGGTTTTCGCGTCGACGTTACTGTCTGGGTGTATTTCTGTTCATACTACCCCTTCTTCCCCTCCGCGGAGAGAGACCACGACTACGACGACCGTCACGCCCTCAGGGAGAGAGACCACGACCACCACCATTACGTGCCCGGCTGGGACGCGACTCTACAGCGACGGGCAGTGTCGGTGAGGTACGGGGAGAAGAACGGAGACTACTTTTTCCGCCTACCCCCTGAGAGGCTATGTAAGCCGTCACATTACTCGTCTAGTCCCACTGCTTCTGTACGGCCGCGAGGAAATGCACGCCACAGTAGACCTTCCCTTGATGTCCCCCTTTGGCGGGTTGGTCACAGGCGGGCTCCTGGCAGGACTGGGACGCTTCGTACTTTGATAATAACCGCACTTTCTGGGGGGTGAAGGAACGAACGACATGCTTGCGCGAGGTGTTGTGTTGCATGAGCACATTCTACCCTACCAGTAGAGGCAGTCACAAATGGCCGGAAGGGAGCCGATAGTAGAGAGGCAATGCAAGCCAGACAGACACTCACCTGCGGTAACTATCTACGGTTGGGGCTGCTCATACATTGGTCTCATATCATGAATATGTCTTATCCGGGAGTTTGGGGACTGTCCTCGACCGGGAAAATAGCTTTTGCAAGCATAACTCCTTAAGCTTTGTTCAATCCTGGTCCAACGTGACATGTAAGCAATACCGAGTTGCAATCCAGAAAGAATATCGGAAGTATGGGAAATTCGTCATCGACCAGACGCGCTCCGGACCTGCTGTCAGGTGTCGGATCCCGAAACACAGCCTGTGAATTCGATTCTCGACGAAAAAGCTCGGGCGATCAGCTGCTTATAGGGTAGTGTTCCAATTTGTCAGAGAGAAACCCCACCACTTGCCTTTATGTTATTTCACTTTGACGGCCATGCTTAGCCTCCTTAGTGTAGTTGCTCTTGTTTGAGAAATTTCTGGTACGCCTGTTCCGCAATCTCTTTGAGGTCAACCGCGAGGCTTGGGGTAAGGCGGACAGGAGAAAAGAGGGTTTCAACGGTTGCCGGGTCCACATACATTTTCCGATCCAGCCATTAAGCGGGCAGCGCGCTGGCGAAAATGCCTTGTTTTCCGGAGAGTTTTGAGTGTCTTTTCCCCTTTAGCGAGTTGTTTGTTCCGTTGATCTCCACTCTCCAAGCCTGTTCCGTCTTTGCGATCCAAATTGTTCCATTCCTCTCGGAAAGCCCACGTCCGCCATGGCGGACGTGGGGGCCTTCTGCCCTTCGCTTCAGGATGGTAGATGGAGCCTAGCAGACATGATGGGGACGGCTGAGCGATCCCCGGAAGAAGCATCTGCCAAGGAACGGAGATGAAAATGAACGAGAATGCTACAAATCAGGGAAGCGGGAATGGCGACCGGGCCGCGGTCGAGTTTGACGCCATTGTGGTCGGAGCCGGAGTCGCCGGTTTGTATCAACTCTATCTGCTGCGCAATATGGGCTTAAAGGTTCGGCTTTTCGACGGATCCGCTAACGTGGGAGGAACGTGGTACTGGAATCGGTATCCGGGCGCACGTGTCGACTCGCCCTCGTATGTGTATCAGTACTGGTTCTCCGATGCGATTCTTGCTGAATGGGACTGGAGCGAGCGATTCCCCGACCAACCGGAAATCGAACGCTATCTGAATTTCGTGGCCGACCGGTGCGATCTGCGCAAGGATATCCAGTTCGAGACCCTCATCACCGAGGCGGATTACGACCAAGCCGGTAAGCGTTGGATGGTCACCACCAACCACGGCGACACGGTCAGCACCCGGTTCGTGGTGAGCTGCACCGGGATGCTGTCGACGCCGATTGCGCCGCCCTTTCCGGGCCGGGAAACGTTTCGGGGCACAGTCGTCCATACTGCCCGCTGGCCGAAGGACGGCGTGGAGCTGGCCGGGAAACGGGTCGGTGTCATTGGGACTGGCGCGACCGGGATGCAGGTAATCCAGACTATCGCCAGCGAGGTCAGCCATCTGACGGTCTTTCAACGTACGGCCCAGTACGCTATTCCCATGCGGAACCCGCGTTTCACGGATGCCGACCACGCAGCCTACCGCGCCCAGTACCCGGAACTCAAAAAGCAAGTCCAGAGTACCTTTGCTGGCTTCGACACCGACCTCGACCCGCGTGCCTACCGGGACCTGACACCAGAGGAACGGACTGCAGCGCTCGAGGCGCTGTGGGCGGACGGCTCCTTGAGTTTCTGGATTGGGGGTTTCCGTGAGCTCTTTACCGACGCAGACATCAACGAGGAAATCTCTGCGTTCGTACGCGAGAAGATCCGCGCGCGGGTGAACGACCCGGAAATCGCCGATACCTTGACACCAACGACGCATGGCTTCGGCTTGCATCGCGTGCCCTTGGAAACCCGGTATTTCGAAGCCTACAACCGCGATAACGTCGAGCTGGTTGATGTGAGCCATGCGCCCATCGTGGCGTTTACCGAAACGGGGCTCAAGACGGAGGTGGGCGAGTACGACCTCGATATCATCATCCTGGCGACCGGCTTCGATGCTGGCACAGGGTCGCTGGCGCGCATGAACATTCACGGGCGCGATGGCCGCTCGCTGACTGCCCAATGGCAGCAGGACATCCGGTCCACCCTCGGACTGCAGGTGCATGGCTATCCCAACCTATTCACGGTCGCGGGGCCGCTCGCTCCGTCGACGGCCTTCTGCAACATGACCACCTGCCTTCAGCATCAGGTGGAATGGATCACCGACTGTATTCGCTACGTGCGCGACCACGGTGGCGCCGCCATAGAACCGACCGAGGAGAAGGAAGCGGAGTGGGTGGCGCACCACGATGACGTGGCCAACAGTACGCTGCTGGTCAAGACAAACTCGTGGTACATGGGGGCCAATGTTGAGGGCAAACCCCGACGCCTGTTGTCCTACATCGGCGGGGTCGGCGCCTATCGGCAGATGTGCGCGGAGGTGAAGGCCAGCGGCTATGAGGGCTTCGTGATCACCTGACCGAGGTGTTGTAGAACAAATACAGAGATGGGAGAGAGACGACGTTGTTGCTCTCCTTGGGGCCAGCGAGTCTCCCTGGCCCCATTTGTTTCTTATTCTTCGTCCTTCCGCTTCCTCTCGTGGTGCGTGCCATTGATGATGGGGGGGATATCTCCGCCCTCTGTGTCGTAGGCGATCAGACAGAAACTTTGATCACGACGCAGTGTGAATTCTGCGCGCTTTTGCTCCTCACTATCCTGGAGCAGCACCGAGGGAATGCCCTCGTCATCAAGCTCGAGCTCGAACCGTTTCTTATTTTGTCTGAAGTACGCGCCGCCGAATCCAACTGGCACTGTAGCCGAGCGCCTCACAGATAGCCAAGAACGAAAACGGATGCGTTCGATCCTCGCTAGTAAACCACGCCTCGAGTTCTGCGCGCCTTTTGTCGAGGCGACCATCCCCCCGGCGAGATTTAGTAATCTCATTCACCGCGTCAAGCAGCACGGCCCGCATCAGCTTTCTCGAGCCGGTATCGGCTGCAGAGGGAGAGAAGGAATTTGCTGTTACCCTAGCGGGATCGATAATTCGCATATTTCTAGTGTACCGCAGGCCCTTGGATGATAGAACACCAAAAGTGACGATGAGGCCGCTTTGCCTATTCCGCACTTTCTCCAAAATCACAGAACGTGAAAAGCAAACACCCAGTCATCAAAGCGTTGAGTGAACCGGCACGACATAGGCAACACTCCAACCCGAGGCGGGAAACAACATCTCAGGTTCACCTCTCGGTCTGGAATAGTCTTTCTCTACTCATCTGTACTTAAGAAGAGACAGGCGTCTCCCTTTCCCAGATACGTGAGTCTTCTTCCGTGCTCGAAGGTGGCATAGGGGACGGCGGAGGCGGCGGTGACGGGACGTAGAGCAGAATGGAAGGAGAAGGCCAGCTACCATCCTGGTATGCCCAGAGAAATGCCACTACCCAGCCAACCAGCGTCCATCCCAAACAGAGATTGAGCAGGCCAATGGCATGCTGCCGACGCCGATCCAGGACGTAAGCCAGGAGCCAAGGGGCGAAATAGAGCACGAGGATCACGCAAAACACGGTAAAGTCGCAGACAGTTTTTATCATCGTATCCAGTAGTTGATCGAATGCATTCACGTGGGCAGGATTCATCTGTTCCTCTCCTTTCTTGGCAGAGTGCCGTTCACGATGCAGCGGCAGAGAGAGCCTTAGCGGAGATCTCCAAGCCCTCTAAGGACCCAACCTTCAGCATCTACCGTCTCGCGCGTACTCTAGAGCAACGCGGAGGGATTCCTTGATCTTGATAAGGAAAGAGGCTGAAAGGGGAGTCTTTCCTCGCTAAGAAAAGGGCGATCCCACGAGCGGCATAGGGAAGCGCCGGCTGCAGTCCTGCCAGCGGAAAGGAAAGAAAACGGCCGCGCTCCGCAGGACGTCTGCGATTCCGCGGCGATGGGAAAGGGATATACAGGCGCTCTCACAGTGTGGGCACGTCAGGGTGTCGGTAATGCAGGGCATCAGTCTGTGCCTCCTTTCGCTTAGTAAACCAGACCGAGAGTAGGTACTTTTTGCATAAGGAGTGCCACAGCCCACCACCTCGCCGATGATGTCCCAGCTATGCCTGCTTTGAAAAAGCCTTGAAGGAGAGAGTTCGTACGCGCTTCCGTAAACCATCATTTGGCCGAGTGCGGTGTCGTCACTTTCGTGGCATGGGGAAATTCACAACAGTGGGGTGGGGATTTGCTTCACTCTGCAATTCGGGTGAATGTCAGTCTTCCTGCCGCAAGTCGGACAGGCACTCACTTGCAGTGAGTGCTTCACTTGGTAGATTAGCCGTTGAGCAGTGCAACCGCCTGCCGTGCGGTCACAATCCGCGTTTTCCCGTAGCGCTGGAGCGTAAGGACACCAGACTTATCACCAGTGACAAGATAATCGGCGTGACTCGCTTCTACCATTGCTAAGAGGAAATCATCAGCAGGGTCTGGCGAGGCCGTCACAGAGGGAAGCCTTTTCAGCATAGTGGCAAGTGCTCGTATTTGATTGACCAGCCTCCCAGCTTCTGCTGGTTTAATAAACCGGCGAACGTGAGGATAGCGTGTCGCTCGTGCAAATTCCCGTAACTGCGCTTCACTGGTTACTAACAGGAACCGCCGCTTTTTCCAGGCTTCATACAACTGAGCAGGAGGTGACGTCCGAACGATCAAAGCTGCGATGAGGATATTCGTATCGATCACCACAACTGGCTGCACGGCAAGCTCCGACAGGAAGGGATAATATTCTTATTACCGACGAGGAGAGCGCTTGCGGCGATCGCTACGTGCTGTCGCTACGGCTTCGTCGATTGCAGTTTGAATTTCCTCCTCTGGCACATCTTTGTTACGTTCTCGGATCTTCTGGACTGTTGCTTCGAGTACACGCCAGCAGACCGCTTCCTCAACAAACTTTGAAAGTTCGGTTCTTTTCATCCCCTGTTGAGTAAGGTACGAACGTAAAGTGCTATCTGTCTCTTTTGATACTGTAATCGACCAACGCACCGAGTCTTCCATGTTCCCTCACAAATTAGGGCGGAAGCGTTTGGCGTCTTCGCTTCTCTACAAAGATTATTTCACGGTCAATAAAGGTTGCCTAGATGAGGGAAGGAGAGGGAAAAGTGGAGGCGGGGGGAATTGAACCCCCGTCCGAGAGTGGTCTACCGAAAGCTTCTACAATGCGTAGCTCACGTTTTAATCTTGCCCTACAGCCTCCCATGAGCGGGATACGGTAAGACCAGCCGAGTAAGGTTTCGGCTCCGCGTCCCCCGGCATAACGCGGACCCTATCCCGATTTGTGACGCCTTAGCCAGCCCTACGGGCGCGAACTGGTAAGACGCTAGCTACGGTTAAGCAGCTAGGGCGTATTCAGCGTTGTCTGCAGCTAAATTTGCAGTCTGCCAATTTTACGGGTAGACAGAACCCCGGCACGCAGCTTTGGCTTTCCAGCCCCCGTCGAACCCAGATCGCCCCCTTATGAGAAACGAGGAAACGTTGAGCGTGGAGCGAGAAGAGCGAGTAAGAGACAACCTCCTTCTACTGTGATTGAAAGTTCCGTTGCATCCCTCGCTCAATATCTCTTTTGACTTCGCGCTCGCGGATCGTCGACCGCTTGTCATAGAGCTTTTTCCCGCGGGCCAGTGCTAACTCTACTTTCGCATAGCCCTTCTTGAAATATAGGCGCAATGGAATCAGGGTCAACCCCTGCTCTTGCACTTTTCCCATCAAGCGCATGATTTCTCTCTTATGCATCAGCAGCTTGCGTGTACGAGTGGGTTCAACATTGAAATAATGGGCTGGTTCGTAATTACTAATATGGGCGTTGAACAGCACGAGTTCACCCTTATCGACACGACCGTAACTGTCTTTCAGATTTGCGCGGCCTTCGCGTAACGATTTGACCTCGCCGCCAGTCAGTACTATCCCAGCCTCGTAGACTTCTTCGATATGGTAATCGAAGCGGGCGCGGCGGTTGAGGCAAATGTTCTTTTCGTCAGATGTAGTGGGTTTGGGCATAGGACTCTCAGGGCACGGCACCGCCGTGCCCCTACATTCCTAGCTGATTACCCGGTTGTCAATCAAGCGGACATCGCCGACCCAGACGGCGAGCGCGAGAAGCGTAGGGCCAGAGACTCGGTTGACTTCTTCGAGAGTCTCGGGATGGCATAAAGAAGCGTACTCAAGCCGCACCCCACCCGCTTGAGTGATTGTCTGCCGCACAGTTTCGAGAATCTTTTCCGCCCGCCGTTCGCCATGAGTCACCAGCTCTTGAGCTTGATTGAGGGCGCGGGACAAACTGAGGCTCGTTTGCCACTCGCTCGCACTCAGACGTGCGTTGCGTGAACTCATGGCGAGCCCATCAGGTTCGCGAATGGTCGGCATGGGTAGGATCTCCAGATCAAAATTGAGATCCTTGACCATGCGCTGAATCACCACACACTGCTGAAAATCTTTCTGGCCAAACAAGGCTACGTGTGGTTTGACGATATTGAAGAGCTTGGCCACCACCGTCGCGACGCCACGAAAGTGCCCAGGCCGCACGGCACCACATAAGGGCTGACTCACTTTGCTCACTTCCACCGCAGTCTGGAAACCCTCCGGATATATCTCCGCAGCTTCTGGGTAGAAGAGAACGTCGGTGCCGACTTCTTCAAGCATGCGCTGATCTTGCTCAACGTTACGAGGGTATTTATCGAAATCCGCTTGCTGATTGAATTGCATCGGATTGACGAAGATGGAAATAACCACCACGTCTCCCCGGTTTTTCCCTTCGCGTACCAGACTCAAGTGACCCTCGTGGAGAAAACCCATGGTAGGGACGAAGGCGATCTTTTTCCCCTCTACTCGTCGCGCCTCCGACCAGCGCTGCATCTCGGGAATGTGGTGGATGATCTGCATAACTAATCCCTCGCCCCCAACCCCCACCCCTATTTTAATGGAATGAATGCTCGTCTAAGGGGAACGCGCCGCCGCGGACGTCAGTAATGTATGCATTCACAGCTTGAGAGATCATTCCTTGCAGATCGGCATAACGTTTGACGAACTTGGGGGCAAAGCGATCGGTCAGTCCTAGTAAGTCATGGATGACAAGAATCTGGCCATCACAGGAGGGTCCGGCACCAATGCCAATAGTTGGGATCGATAGTTTCTCGGTGATCTCGTGAGCAAGATCCATGGGTACGCCTTCGAGGACAACAGCAAAGGCACCAGCATCGGCTACAGCCTCGGCATCTTCGAGCAACCGGTCTCGTGCGCCAGGCTGACGGCCGGACTTTTTCCCCTGGACCTTGAACCCGCCCATGCGGTGAACCGACTGAGGCGTGAGGCCGATATGAGCCATGACCGGAATGTCCACATTGACGATCGCTCTCATCACCCGGGCGATGTTGACGCCACCTTCTAATTTGACCGCTTCAGCCGCACCCTCTTTTAACAACCGGCCGGCATTGGCAATCGCGTCACAAATTCCCGCCTGGTACGAAAGGAACGGCATATCTCCCACCACTAACGCACGTGGCCGTGCGCGTGACACGAGTTTAAGGTGGTACACCATCTCGTCCATAGTGACCGGCAAAGTGGTCTCAACTCCTTGCACGACGGTGCCGAGTGAGTCACCGACCAGCAGCACGTCAATGCCGCAACTATCGAGAATACGGGCGAAGGGGTAGTCGTAGGCGGTGAGTGCGGTAATCTTCTGTCCGGTCAGCTTGAAGCGCTGGATTTCCGGTACAGTGATCTTGGGTGCAGCAGCGGTCATGAGCAAGCCCTCCTAAAGGCCGAGCCCGAAGGGCCGGGTAGATTCTGGGAAAGAAAGCCGCAAGTCCGATCTGAGCCGGCAGTCTACCGGCTTAGTGGCCGGTACGCTCGTTTTTCGTTCCCAGTCAACCTACACTGCCATCCGTCTCGGTCCAGCTAAAAGTGGATCCAAGCGGTCGCCTTTAGCTCCTTCCTGCTACAACCGGGCGTTCGGGTCGGCGTCTTCGTCGCCCTGGCCCGGTCTTCCTAGCAAACTTCCCTCCAGCCTAGGAAGAGCAGTGAAAACGGGAGCGCTGATAGCACACTTCTCTTTCAGTTGTCTAGTGGGATTTTTCCCGGCGATTGGTCCCTCCTTAGATCCCTGCTAGACTGTCTCGCATGCTTTGGCAAGATAGCCTCGGTCAACTCTTCATGGTTGGCATTCCCCAACCCACTTTGGATAGTCAAACACGTACTCTCCTACAGGAGTTGCGCCCCGGCGGCATTATTTTATTTCGCCGCAATTACACGACGCCGGACGCGCTGGCCGCGCTGTGCGCTGAACTTCACTCTTTGTTTCCAGACCGACCGCCGCTGATCGCCCTCGATCACGAAGGCGGACGGGTGCACCGCCTCAATCCGCCGTTCACCCACTTTCCTGCCGCTGTGCATCTCGGCTCTGCCGATTCAGCTAGCTTGGCGCACCAGGTGGGTCTCGCGATGGGGAACGAGTTGCGCAGTGTGGGAATTGATCTCGACTTTGCTCCAGTTCTGGATGTGCTTACGAACACGGCAAACACCGTCATTGGCGATCGCGCCTTTTCCTCCGACCCGTACCAAGTCGCGCTCTTGGGATGTGCCTTGGCGCGCGGACTGAGAGAGAGCGGCGTGATTCCCTGTGGCAAACATTTTCCCGGCCACGGTGGCACGCTCATAGATTCGCATGAAGGCTTACCGCGCGACGAACGCAGTACAGAAGAACTCACACGGGTCGACCTCTATCCTTTTCAGCAAGCGATTGCCGAAGGATTAGAGATGATCATGACCGCGCACGTCCTTTATCCGGCGCTTGACCCCGCCCTCCCAGCCACACTCTCGCCAAAGATCATCACTGATTTACTGCGTCAGCAAATGCACTATCAAGGTATTGTGATCACTGACGACTTGGAGATGGGAGCGATCATCCGGCACGCAACCGTTGCAGACGCTGCCGTTGAGGCGCTCAATGCTGGAGCCGACGTGCTGCTCGTCTGTCACAAGATTGAACTTGCCCTGGCAGCACGGGAAGCGTGTCTGCGCGCGCTGGAAAGCGGTGCACTGCTACGAGAACGGGTCGAACAGGCAACACGGCGGATTGCTGCCCTTACGCAAATGCACCAACAGCGGCGACCTGTAACCAGAGGGATAGTTGGGGCACAGGCACATGCGCAACTCGCGCAAGATATTTTGCGCCTGGCGTCGTAAAGGAAGAGAGCTAAGCACAGCCACATGATAGGGTGTCCCCTGCGCGCCGATAAATGGCACGTGAAACGCGCCCTACCATGACTAAATCGAACCACACAACATTGGTACACCGCAGCACTTCCTGAGAGCCCGGCGACTTTATCGCCGAGCGGGGGCGCGAGAACAGATTGTTCGTCAAGTGTACGAATCTCCTGTGGTCTGATTTAGTCTCGTGATCCTCTCTGATAGTGTGTTTCTCTTGAATGCACTACAAAGCCGACTTTGCCTTACCGTTCGTCCTGAGCCCCCTTCGCCAGGCTACTCATAGGATACATCGCCTTCCTGTTCCTCCTCTTATTTCTGTGACGGATTCCACGGGCCGACTCCGGTGAACCGTGTCGGGGTGATGCGCGTGATGTACCCAGGATTGTTGCGATAGGGCGCCGGGGGAAACTCCACGTTCGGGCCAATATAGATATGCGCCAAGCGCTGGAGCAAATCAGCCGCTCCTCCTTCGGTGATCCGGGCTTTGCCGTGGATGACCAGGTATTCCTGCAACCCCATGGGGTTCTTCCCGTGGCCGAGCATGGAAAGAACTACTCGCGGGTCACGACGCATGTTTTTCACCTTATGCCAGACTCCCATGTGGCCGATGACAAACTCGTCGTCTTCAATGCCGACCCAGACCACTGTGACTTGCGGGCTGCCGTCGGGATTCAGGGTTGTCAAATGCGTACTCGGCCCGGTGGCAATCAATTTGCGAACTGACTCTGAGATCTGCATCGTCGATATCTCCCTTCGTAGTTGCCTGATCCTGTAGCCGTAAGGCTTCTTTCGGATCGTACCCATGTACGTAAGCCTTGCTCATTGAGACTCCCAAGAGAACACCGAACATGAATGAGACGACTGCCTCATCTCTAGTAGCAGCAACATGTTGCCATCAATAGAGATAAGTCTCTCCATTGACAAACTCTCCGGTTGCTACATCGGGAAACGTTTCAGTCGCGCTTGCTATAAGCCCGATAAACATTTTCCCTCCCCGCTATAAACCCCCGCTGTCAATGATTCGCTCCGCTACGCCTAACGTGCGGGCGAGAGCTGCGCCAGACCGCGTAGCGGGCTGGTGTCAGCTTCATCGGCTGGTTAAACGGCTGCCTCGCGGCGGGCGGCGTCGGCGCTCCACATGCCCGCACCGTTGGCTGAGATGAACAAGAACACGAAGCAGTACAAGGCCGCCAGTTCCCCACCATTAAGTAGGGGAAAGAGATGTTTGGGACCGTGGGCCATCCAATAGGCAAATGCCATCTCCCCTGAACAGAGGAAGGCGGCCCAGCGGGTAAACAAGCCGACCGCCACCAACGCGCCGCCTACCAGTTCGATGGAACCCGCGCCATAGAGAATGAAGGCGGGAGCCTCCGGGGCGGCTTGGGGAAAGCCGAACAGCTTCTGGGAGCCGTGCCACAGAAAGAGCAGGCCAGTCACAATCCGCATCAATGCGTAGGTTTCGCCACCGAATCGCCGCATGAAAGATGCCATAATTCTTCCCCTGATTTCGGGATCAAAGGCGTCCCGACTTGTTGTAGGGAGATCTTATCCCCTTAAGCCGGACGACCTAGCGGCTCACTTGTACCGGCGGCGTGTTTTCACTTAACTTTGACGTGACCTCGTCGTCGGTCATGGAAAGCACCGCGCGATTCTCAGGCGGAAACTCCATCATCAGCTTACTCTGCTCAGGCGCCGGCTGTGCGACTTTCCCCCCCTTTGACTC
>Ga0187894_10002727_pt1 | contig 20798 bp, 16 predicted proteins | sample GBC1701081metaG_FD_136650 | JGI IMG/M metagenome (GOLD analysis project Ga0187894, IMG submission 136650) | White microbial mat communities from a lava cave in the Kipuka Kanohina Cave System on the Island of Hawaii, USA - GBC170108-1 metaG ...
TGCCGCCCTTGCCCATGGCGCCGCGGAAGAACGGCAACCCCATCAGGTTGCCGCGCAGATCGTAGTTCCACTGGTGATAGGGGCAGGTGAACTCCTTCGCCGAGCCCGCATTCTTCCAGCAGATCATGGTGCCGCGGTGGGCACAGCGGTTCTCGAGGACGTTGATCGCGCCGTGCTCGTCCCGCACGACGATCAGCGGGCGCGTCCCGATCCAGCTCCGCTTGTAGCTGCCCGCCGCCGGCACCTCGCATTCCAGGGCGACGTAGTTCCAGGCTGCGCCGAAGAAGAGCTTGTCCATCTCGCGCTGGAAGATGTCCGGGTCGGTGTATACCCAGGTCGGGACCCGCGATACGCCGCCCTCGGGCCAGCGGCGCGTCTGCAGCGGTTGCGCGATGCTCATCGCCGATGTCCTCCGTGCTGGTCCCTAGACCGGCAGGACCAGGGACGTGCGGATGCGATAGTTGTCGTAGACGCAGACGCGTTCCTTGAACCGGAAGCCGGCATCCTCGCGCCGGACCCTGTCGAGATACCGGCCGCTCATGAACACGTGCGGCTCGCGGTCGGACAGGCATTCGAAGACGGCGAAGTTCGCCTGCGACTCGATCATGTCCGCCCCGACCCGGTTGATGCGGGTGCAGCTCACCATGTGCCGCAGCGATCGCGGCTCGTAGACGGTGGTCGTCTCGATGGCGGCCACCCGGTCGCGGATCATCGGCATGCCGACGCATTCGATGACGCAGAGCGGCAATCGTGCGTCATGGTTCTCCCGCGACGTGACGCGATAGATGCCGTCGTCCGTGAAGAATGTCGTCCAGCGGTCGAGGTCTTCCTCGTCGAGGCAGGCCGCATAGTCCTCGTAGAAGTCGCGAAGGTCGGCCCGCAACGCGCGTGCCTCCGACTGCGGGATCCCGGTCGTCGTCATCGGGTCGTCCTCATCGGCCGCTGCTCCGTCAAACGGCGTGCCATCCGATGTCCATCGGCAATGCCGCGGCCGTGATGTCGCGTCCGGCCGGGCTGCAGAGAAACACCATCATCGCGGCGACGCTGTCGGCCTCGACGAAACGCCCCGCCGGCTGCCGCGCCGACAGGAACTCGCGCACGGCCTGCTCGCGCGCGATGCCCCTGGCCGCCATCATGGTCGCTATCTTGCCGTCGCTGTATGGCGTCAGCACCGAGCCCGGGCACAAGGCGTTGCAGGTGATGTCGCAGCCCTGCGTCTCCAGCGCGACCGCCCGCGTCAGGCCGATCAATGCCGTCTTGGTGGTCACGTAGTCGATGCGGTTGGTCGTGGCGAAAAGACCGTAGACCGAGGACATGTTGATGATGCGTCCCCAGTTCCGGCGGCGCATGCCGGGCAGGACCAGGCGCACGGTATGGAACGCAGCCGAGAGATTCACCGCCAGCGCTTCGTCCCAGCGCTCGACTGCGAACGTCTCGACCGGCGAGAAGTGACGCACGACGGCGTTGTTGACCAGGATGTCGACGCCGCCGAACGTGGCGGTCGCCGTCGAGATCAGCTCCTCGATCTGGCCGGGATGTGCGAGATTGGCACCATGGAACAAGGCCCTGATCCCGTGATCCGCTTCCAGTTGGCGCAGGATCGGCGCCATGTCCTCGGGCGGGGCCAGGCCGTTGAGGACGACGTTGCACCCTTCGGCGGCGAACCGGCGGGCGGCGACCAGCCCGAGTCCCGCCGTCGACCCGGTGATCAGGGCGCACTTGCCTTTCAACATCCCGAATGTCTCCAGCGCCTTCTGGCCGGGATCCCACCCATAGGCGCCAACTTTAGCCGTTTACCTACCTCCTCACCCTGAGGAGCGCGCCCTGGCGCGCGTCTCGAAGGGTGGGGAACCGCTCCGACAGCTCGAAAACCTGTCGAACGAACGACCGAGACTGTTCCCCACCCTTCGAGACGCTCGCTTCGCTCGCCCCTCAGGGTGAGGAGCAGTGTGTGCCCGCCGAAGTTCGCGCCTATGGGGATCGCACCCTTGTTGCCTGGTTGTCCTGCGGTCATGCGTGAACCGCCGCATCCATGAGGCTTCTGGCCGATGGCAGCCGCTCGAGCCCGTCCACCATCTCGATCAGCCGCGAGATCTGCGCGTCCGGCAGGGCGACACCGGCATTGTCCCGGAACTTGCCGAGGACTTCGTCGCGGCTCATGGGGTTCTCGGCGCAGCCGCGATTGTGCTCCTCGACATGCTCGAACTGCCGGCCGTCCTTCATCGTGATCCGCACCACGCCCTTGAAGCGCTCGGGCCCCGGGAAGCTCGCATCGACCTGATAGACGACGCGGTCCGCCAGCGCCAGGATGTCCGGGTTTCCCAGCGATGCCGGCTGGTACGCCGTGCGGCCGAGCGCGCCGGCAAACAGCGCCTCGGCCAGCGTGTACTGGAAGCTGACGCGACCGTGGGAATCGGACTGCGGTCTCGTTTTCTCCGCCACGGGTTCGCATACGATGCCCACGATGTACGGCGCCACCGGGCAGGTGATGCGTTCGACCTGCCGCGGGTCGATGCGGTGGGCGGCACGCAGCGCCAGGATCGCGTCGATGTAGGGATGGATCACGTGCGCCGCCGGAAACGGCTTCAGCGAGGCATGCCTGCTTTCCCAAAATTCGCCCAGGCCGTCGGTGATACGATGATAGTCGCGCCGCACGGCCGCGTCCTGCACGTGCGATGCGATCAGGCCGAACCTGCCTTCGAAGACCGTCTTGGGGCCGGTCGTCCCCGAGCGCCCCAGGCTGGCGGCGGTGATGCCGGCCTGGGCGGCCCATCCCGGATGCAGGAATTTCGATTGGGTGCCGTCGACCCAGCATTCGAGGATCCCGGCAGCGAAGCTGCCGACGATCCCGGCGGCATTGGCGAGCTGGGCCGCATCCAGGCCGAACAGCTTGCCGGCAAGGTAGGTCACGCCGACCGGCGCGAACAGGCCGGTCGGATGGAAGCCGCGCCGGTGGATCTGGCCCGGCGTCACGCTGCCGATGCGGCAGGACACCTCGTTGCCCAGCGCCACGGCCGCGATGAAATCCCGGCCGGTCATCGGCCGGCATTCGGCGATCGCCAGGGCCGCCGACACGGACGGGCTGCTCATGTGGACGATCGATTCGTTGTGCGTGTCGTCGAATTCCAGCGCCTGGGAGAAAGCGCCGTTGGCGAAGGCCGCGGCCGTCAGGGCGACCCGCTCGCCGCTCGCCATCAGCCGGCTCGGTCCGCCGGCGTGCAACTCGACCGTCGACGCGCGGACGGATTTGCCGAACGCCGTGTCCGTGCCGGTCAGGGCCAGCCCGATCACGTCGAGGACGCGGTACCTGGTTGCCGCGACGACGTCGGCGGGAATGTCCTCGAACCGCGCCCCGACGATCCAGTCCGCCAGCCGCTCCGAGCAGGATTTTTCCGGGGTTGCGCGCACGTCCTGGAGTACCTCGAGGTGCGGGTTTCGGTGGTGCGATCATGGTAGCGGTACCAGTCCTGGAGAGGCAAGGGTAAACTGGGAGCACGCCAGGGCCATCGTATCTGGCGTAATCCTCGTCGTCCTGAGCGCAGCGAAGGACCTCGCGGTGGTCCGATCACACCGTCATCCCGAGCGCAGCGAGGGATCTTTTCGCAAGGACGCACGGTGCGCCATTCGCAGAAGATCCCTCGCTTCGCTCGGGATGACGAACTGGCCGCGATGCCGCAAGGTCCTTCGCTGCGCTCAGGACGACGCATCGTCCATGCGCAAGCTCAAATGCGATGGCCCTGGGGAGCGCTCGGGATGACGATGTGGTCGGGCCACCGCAGGGCTCCTGGCCGCGCGCAGGCTTCTTTACGTGCTTTCGCGCTCGATGATTTCGAAGCCGAGGTCGAGCGAGACGTTGCGGGTCGAGGAGCCGCGGATGCGGTCCAGAAGGACCTCGGCGCTGTAGCGGCCGATCTCGCGGCGCGGCAGCCTCAGCGAGGTGACCGTCGGCACCGTGTGTTGCAGCAGATCCAGGTCGTCGAAGCTGGCGATGGCGATCCGCGACGGCACCGGCCAGCCCCGTCGCTGGCATTCCAGCAGCGCGCCGATGGCCAGCACGTCGCCGGCGAAGAAGATCACGTCCAGGCCGCGCGCCGACTGGACGAGATGGACGAGGGCCTGCGCGCCGGCCGCCAGCCCCGATGCCACCTGCGTCATGAGTGCCGGATCCGGTGCCCGGCCGAGGCTTTTCATCGCCGCGACATAGCCGCGCCGCCGTTCTCTCGCGCGATCGTTCTCCTTCGTGTGCAATGATACGAAGCCGATGCGGCGATAGCCGCGTCGCGCCAGGCTCAAGGTCATGTCCCTGGCCGCGGCATAGTTCGAATAGCTGACCGTCATGTCGAGCGGCTCGGGCGCCAGATCGCCGGTCTCCACGACCGGGATGCCGGCCCGGCGCACCAGCTCGCGCGTTCCGTCGGTATGGCGTGTGTTGTGCAGGATGATGCCGGAAACGCGTTGCGCGACGAAGGCCGATACCAGCGCCTCCTCGTCGTCCAGCGACTGGCCGCTGTCGGCGACCATGAGCTGAAAGCCGGCGGCCCGCAGCACATCGGCGGTTCCCTGGATTGTGTCCGCGAACAGGGAGTTGCGGATGCTCGGCACGACCAGGCCGATGACGTTGGACTGGCTCGAGGCGAGGCTGCCGGCGAGCTTGTTGGGCACGTAGCCGATCTCGCGGATCGTCTCCAGCACCCGGTTCCGGGTTTCCTCCGAGACCTTCCCGGGGTCGCGCAGGACACGGGAGACCGTCATCGGCGATACGTCCGCCCGGCGCGCCACGTCGCGCATGCGGATCGTCTGTCCGGACCCGCGTCCGTTGGATCGCCGTGAATCTCCGCGCATCGCCCCCCATCCTCGACCAGCCGGACGTTACCAGACAGGCGGGAAGTTTCGATGCGCAAGTTTTCTGATAGCGCTAACATTCCGCTTGCCCGGATGCGGGCGCCTGCCCTAGCTTCGCGCATGCGCGCCAGCCAGCGCCGGGAGGATTCGCGATGGGCTCGAAGTCGGTTGTTGACCTGCTTGCGGAGCGCCTGGCGGCCCGCGGCGTGCGCCGCTTCTTCGGTGTTCCCGGCGGGGATTGCAGCCTGGACATCATCGAGGCAGCTTCCCGCGTCGGGATCGATTTCATTCTCACCCGCAACGAAACCGCCGCCGCCATCATGGCGTCCGTGACGGCCGAGCTCACGGGTGCCCCGGGAGTCGTCATGACGACGCGGGGCCCCGGAATCGCGAACGCCGTCAACGGCATCGCCTATGCGGCCCTCGACCGCGCGCCGCTGCTCGTCCTGGCCGACGGTTACGACCGCGAGCTCGACCATGTCAGTCACCAGCGCTTCGATCAGGCGGCCCTGCTGGCGCCGCTGACCAAGGGCTGCGGCCGGCTCGACGGCAGCGATCCCGGCAAGGACATCGATGCGATCATCGACGCAGCCTTCGCACTGCCGCCCGGGCCGGTCTACCTCGAGGTCAAGGGCGCGGACATTCGCGCCGAGGCCAACGGTGCGAGCGCGGCACAGGGGCCCGCAGCGGTCCACGACCCGGTGGCTCCCGCAATCCCTGCCCGGGTGAAGAGCCTGCTGTCGGCTGCGAAGCGGCCGCTCGTCATTGCCGGGCTGCAGGCATGCGACGCGGCTGCCGCGGCGGCGCTGCGACGGCTGGTCGTGAAATGGAACTGTCCGGTCCTGATGACCTACAAATCCATGGGTGTCGTCTCCAGCGACGACCCCCGCGCGCTGGGCCTCTATATCGGCGGGGTGGCGGAAGAGCCGATCATCACGGAAGCGGATCTGATCCTGTTCTATGGCCTCGATGCGATCGAGTTCCCGCCGCACCGCTGGCGCTATGCGGCACCGATCGTCGAGCTGACGGCCCATGCGTTCGATCGCAACATCGTCCGTCCCGAGGTGACGCTGGCCGGCCCGCTGCCCCGGCTGGCCGCCGCGGTCGAGGATCTGGTGGACGGCTCCGGATGGCCGCCGGAATTCTTCGGGTCTGCCCGCGCGCATCTGCGTCGCCGCGCCGATGCCAGCGGTGGCAAGCCGATCTCGCCGCAGCAACTCGTCGACGCGGCCCTGGCCGTCGCGCCGAAGGAGACCCGCATCACGGTCGATGCCGGTGCCCACATGCTGCCCGTGCTCCACTCCTGGCATTCAAGCGAGCCGCGCCAGACCCTGATTTCGCGTGGCCTGGCCACGATGGGTTTTGCGCTGCCGGCGGCCGTCGCATCGGCGCTTGCCGAGCCGGACCGGCCGGTCATCGCCTTCACCGGCGACGGCGGGCTGATGATGTGCACTGCCGAGCTGGGCACCGCCATGCAGCACGATTGCCGGCTGGTTGTCGTGGTGTTCAACGACGCCAGCCTTACGTTGATCGGCGCCAAGCAACGGCGCCGCCAGTTGCCCAACGCCGGCGTCGATTTCGCGCCCGCGGATTTCGCCAGCGTGGCCCGCGGGTTCGGGTGCCTGGGCCTGCGCGTCGAAACGCCCGGGGACCTTGGGCCGAAGATGCGACAGGCGCTGAACCATCGCGGCCCGGTGCTGCTCGACGTGGTCGTCGACCCCGCCGCCTATCACGAGCAGATCATCTCGCTGCGGGGTTAGGGCAGGTGGGAGCGCCGGCTTCCAGCCGGCTCATGATCCGGCGCTTCGCGCCGGTGCCGGCTGGAAGCCGGCGCTCCCATGCGAACCCAATACGCTCTAGTTCTCCATCTTGGCGCCCGATGCCTCGATGGCGGCAGAGGTGTCAACAAAATGTTATCGCTACCACTTTTGGTCGCCGTGGCGGCTTCCGCCGGCTCATGAGCCCGGCGCTTCGCGCTGGGGCCGGCCGGAAGCCGGCGCTCCCGGTTCAGATGTCGCCTTGTGCCGCGGGACCGGCTACAACGCCTCTGCATGCCGCCCGCGTCGAACTCGGTCCTGTTGCTGACCTTGCCGCCGATTCTCGGTGGCGTCACGGCACAGGGTCGGCTGGTGGTCGACCTGTTGCAGCGGCACGGCTTCGATGTCACCGTCGCCTGGCGCGCCTACTACCAGGACCAGCCTGAACTGTCGGTGCCGAGCTGGAAGCTGGTCTCGGGACGTCGACCCGCGACCCAGGATGTGGCCGGCTGGCCATGCCGGCGGGTCGCGGTCGGCACGTGGCTGCCGGAGTTCGAATGGGCGCACCACCAGCCCTGGGCGCCGTGGGGCGCGTTGCTGGAGGGCCACGCGAAGCACGTCGTGGTGTCGGGCAACAACCTCGCGGGCTGGGGACCGACGGCGCTCGATCTGCCGTCGCTGCAGTGGATCGCCACGCCCTACATGCCCGACCGCGTCGATCGCATCGCGAAGTGGCCGGCATGGCGGCGCGTCTACGACGCCGCCTTCAACGCCTGGGTGGGCCGCGCCCACGAACGGCGCAGCCTGGAGCGCGCCGACACCGTCGCGATCAGCCGCTACACGCTGGATGGCCTGGCGGCCCTGACGCCCGGGGCGAAGTTGTCCGGCGTGGTGCCGATCCCGGTGGACGTCCAGCGCTTTACGCCCGAGGGCCGGGCCGGCGGTGCCGGCGGCAAGCTGCGCATCGGCTTCAACGGCCGCATCGATGATCCGCGCAAGAACATGGAGTTGCTGGTGCGGGCCGTCGCGCTGGCGGCGAAAGCACATCCCGACATCGAGCTGCATGTGCGCGGGCCGCTCGACAGCGCCGCCTTCGTCGCGCGCTACGATGCGGCCGGCATCGCCGGCCGTCTCACTGTCGGGCCGCCGGTGAAGCATGACGAGTTCCCGGACTGGTACCGCTCGCTCGACATCTTCGCGATCGCCTCGCACCAGGAGGGGTTGTCGATCGTCGGCACCGAGGCGATGGCCAGCGGCTGCGCCGTGCTCTCGACGCGCTGCGGCGGGCCGCAGGATTTCGTGCTCGACGGCGAGACGGGCCTGCTGTCGGGATTCGCGGCGCGCGACTTCGCCGATCGGCTGATCGCGTTGATCAGTGACACCGCCCTGCGCCGGCGGCTCGCCGACGCCGGCGTCACCCTGATCCGAGACCGCTACGCCCAGGCCACGTTCGAGCGGCTCTACATGGAAGCCTTCACCCGCACGTTTGGGGCGTAGGACCAATCACATGACTTTTGCCTTCATGGTGAGCTTGTCGAACCATGAAGGGCTCGCACGGCGGTCGTGCGGTCGCTTCATGGTTCGACCCGGCAAGACGCGAAGCGTCTGCCTGCGCTCACCATGAAGCGAATGGCTCACGCCTGCTTGAACCGTGCCTCGACCGTGGGCGGCCCGTCGCTCTGCACGCGGCCGTCGGCCACGAACTGGATCAGGTGCGCCAGCACCGAACGGCCGGCGGCGGGATGCAGGATCGCCGGCACGTCCTTGTACATGCGCGCCACCATCGCCGGCACCGTGTCCAGCCCATCGTGCAGGCAGGTCATGATCTGCCGTTCGCGGTCCAGGCGATGATCGATGTAGGCCTGCACGAACGGCCGCGGGTCGCGGATCTCGGCGCCGTGCGTGGGGATGTAGAGGCTTTCCTCGCGCGGCAGCAGCTTGCGCAGCGAGGCGAAATAGGACCGCATGTTGCCGTCGGGCGGCGAGATCACCGCCGTCGACCAGCCCATCACGTGATCGCCGCTCAGCAGCACGTTGTCCTCGCGCAGCGCAAAGCAGAGATGGTTGGAGATGTGCCCCGGCGTATGGATGGCCTCGACCGTCCAACCCTGCCCGTTCACGACCTCGCCGTCGCGCAGGGTGACGTCGGGCGCAAAGCCGTGGTCGCCGCCCTGCTCGGTGGTGACCCCCGGTGGCGGCTTGGGGTGCGGCCCGAAGGCGTAGACCGGCGCGCCCGTCGCCGCCTTGAGCGCCGGCGTGGCCGGCGAGTGGTCGACATGAGTGTGGGTCACCAGGATGTGCGTCACCGTCTCGCCGCGCACGGCGTTCAGCACGGCATCGACATGGTCCTTCATGTCGGGGCCGGGGTCGACGATGGCGATCTTGCCATGGCCGATGACGTAGGTGCCGGTGCCCTTGAAGGTGAAGGCGCTGGGGTTGCGCGCCACGACGCGCCGCACGTTGGGCGTCACCGTCCGGGGCTCGCCGTACTGGAAGTCGAGTTCCTTGATGAAGGGAATGGCCATGTCTCTGTCCGCTGTTTCGCCGTCATGCCCGGTTCAGTCCGTCATCCCGAGCGAAGCGAGGGATCTTCTGCGAAGTGACGCACAATGCGCCTGCATCAGAAGATCCCTCGCTTCGCTCGGGATGACGGACTGAACCAGGCATGATGGATGATTGCTCGTGCCGCCACCCTCACGGCTGCGGGATCAGCTTGTAGATGGCGTTGCGCTTGTCCGATGTCACGTAGACGGTGCCCGACTTGCCGACCGCAACACCGGTCACGACGTAGGCCGGCGGCAGCCCCTGGGTCGGCTGCAGGCCCATCCTGATCTTGCGCGCCACCTCCGTCTTGGATCCGTCCCTGGGGTCGATCGCCAGCACCATCTCGGTGCCCACTTCCGCAACGTACAGCCGCCCGTCCGGGCCCATGGCGATGCCCTCGGGTCCCTTGAGGTTGTCGGCGACCACCGTGCGCGCGCCGTTGCCCAGGTCGATGCGCACGATCGTGCCGCTGCCGGTCTCGGTGACATAGACGACGTTGTCCGGGCCCTCGGCCATCGCAGTCGGCGCCGCGAGATCCTTGGCGATGACGGTGCGTTCCTTGCCTTGCTCGCCGGTCACTTTCACCAGGGTGCCGCCGGCCTCGAGCACGAACAGCTCGCCTTTCGCGGTCTCGATCGCATCCATCGGTGCCTTGAACTCGTGCAGGATCTCGATGCTCTTGCCGGTGCGGCGGTCGACCCGCTGCACGCTGTTGCTGAACCAGCTGGTCAGGATCACGTGCTTGTCGTTGACCGATACTCCCAGCGGGTATTCCAGCCGGTCCCCCTGCATGCGCAGCCTCGTGTCGACCGCGCCGGTGGCGCCGTCGATGGTGCGGTAGGAGAAAATGTCGGCAAGGTGCAGGGTTTCCTTGTCGCCTTCGCTGAACACGGCGATGTCGCTGGGGATCGCCAGCCTGCCTTCGACGACGGTGCGCCACGAACCTGTGTTGGTATCGACCAGGTAGACGCCGTTGTCGACCATGTTGGTCACGAACACGCGGTTGCGGCCGTCGATGGCGAGATTGTCCAGCCCGGGCTTCAGGGTCGCCACCAGCGTCTTGTCGCCGTTGAGCGGGTTGACCTGCACAAGCTGGCCCAGGGCCGTGTCGATGACGTAGAGGTTGTCCTTGCTGCGGTCGAAGTTGACCGCGGCCGGTGTCCTGAATCCGTCGGCCACCACGGTCATGGTCACCTTGTCGACGTCGATGCGCACCACCTGGCCGCGGAACCAGAGCGGGCCGTAGAGCTGGCCATCCGGCCCGAACTCGAAACCGTTCAGGCCGCCAATGTCGCTCATGATCGATTTGCGCTGGCCATCGCCGTAGTTGATCGGCTTGAAATCCGGCCGCTCGATGTTCTTCAGGTCCTTGAGGTCGATTTCCCACAGCGCGTCGCCGAGGAACACCTGGGTCGCGAACAGCCGCGGCTCCTTGTCCTTCTCGACCCTGAACGCCAGCGAATTGATGCCGGGCAGGCCGGTGGCGATGACGCGCGCCTCGCGCTGCCCCGGCCGCTGGATGTAGATCGTGCCGGTCAGGAACGCCGTCCACGCCATGGTGCCGTCGGGTGCGAAGGCGATGTCGTCGGCCATGCCCGCCGGCGCATCGACGAAGATGTCGACGTCGCCGCTGTCTACGTTGACCCGGTAGATCGACTGGCCCACGACGCTGCCGACGAAGAGCTGGTCGTCCTTGTTGAACGCCAGTCCATGCACGCCATGGAAATAGGATCCGGGCACCAGGATCTGCGTCACGAACGATGCCGGCGGCTTCATCGGCTGGGTCGGGCCGGGCGTGGCGCCGGCCGTGGCGGAGCCTGGTGCCTTGGGCGCCGGCGCGGGATGCGGATTCGCCGCCGGCGGCTGGGACTGCTGCGCCAGCACCGGCGCCGCGGTCAACGCCAGCGCCGCGACGCCGGCCAGGGGCGCGCGGAGAAAAGCCAGGACAGACGGCATGCGCGACGACCTCTGCGCGGCTGAAATGGAACGGCGGCGGACTGTAGACTGCCGTTCCGCCGGGTGGAAGCGCCGCGACATCATCGCCAGTGCGGCCTTTCCAAGTGCGCGCCATCGGCTAACATCGCCGCTTCATCGCGACCAGCAGGAGGCGAGGAAACCATGTCCGGACCGCTGACAGGCTACACCTTGATCGAAGTGGCGGGCATCGGCCCGGGGCCGATGGCGGCCATGATGATGGGCGACATGGGCGCCAACGTCATACGCATCGACCGCACCAAGGCGCATGTGATGGATCGCTTCGCCGATCCTAAATTCAATGTGCATGGCCGTAGCCGCCGCTCCGTTTCGGTCGACCTGCAGAAACCTGAAGGTGCCGAGGTCGTGCTGCGCCTCTGTGCCAAGGCCGACGGGCTGATGGAGCCGTTCCGTCCGGGCGTCGCCGAGCGCCTCGGCATCGGCCCCGACGTCTGCCTCAAGCGCAACCCCAAGCTGGTTTATGGCCGCATGACCGGCTGGGGGCAGGACGGGCCGCTGGCCAAGGCGGCCGGCCACGACCAGAACTATATCGCGCTCACCGGTGCGCTGCATGCCATCGGGCGCAAGGGCCAGAAGCCGGTGCCGCCGCTGAACCTCGTCGGCGACTTCGGTGGCGGCGGCATGCTGCTGGCCTACGGCATGGTCTGCGGCCTGCTCGAGGCGCAGAAGTCCGGCAAGGGCCAGGTGGTCGATGCCGCCATGGTCGACGGCGTGGCGCTGCTGCTGGGCGCATTGTTCGGGATGAACGGCGCCGGCCTGTGGAACGACAAGGAGCGCGAGGTCAACATGCTGGATGGCGGCTCGCACTTCTACGACACCTACGAGACCAAGGACGGCAAGTACGTCTCGATCGGCTCGATCGAGCCGCAGTTCTACGACCTGCTGGTCGAGAAGACCGGGCTGAAGGGCCAGAGCCTGCCGGGCCAGCACGACCGTCCGGCCTGGCCGGACATGAAGGAACGCCTCGAGCGGATCTTCAAGACCAAGACGCGCGACGAATGGTGCGACATCATGGAAGGCAGCGACGTCTGCTTCGCACCGGTGCTGACGATGAGCGAGGCGCCGCACCACCCGGCCGCGAAAGCCCGCAACGCCTATGTCGACGTGGCCGGTTTCGGGCAGCCGGCGCCGGCGCCGCGCTTCAGCCGCACCAGGGAGGCCGTGCAAGGTCCCGCGCCCAAGCGCGGCAGCAACACCGACGAGGTGCTGGCCGAGCACGGCTTCTCGGCCGCCGAGATCGCCGCGTTGACCAAGGCCGGGGTCGTCGGGGCCCAGGCGTGATGAAGGCGGCCGGAGCACCGGCGGCGTGCGACTCGTAAGCGCCGACTTTGGTCGGTCCACATTGCTCCTCACCCTGAGGAGGCCGCGCAGCGGCCGTCTCGAAGGGTGGGCAACAGTCCCAGTGGTTCGTTCGAACTGCTTTCGGACGGTCGTGCGGTTGCCCATCCTTCGAGACGCGCGCCTGCGGCGCGCTCCTCAGGATGAGGAGGAGGGTGAACAGCCATAGTTAGCCCCATCCACCCGCCTCTCTCGATAGACCGCACATGGCGCTGACATTCACCCGGCGCACCATCAGGCTCGTCACGCGCATCGGCCTGCTGGTCGCGCTGGCCGCCTGGCCGATCGTCTGGGCGACGTCGCACATCCTCTTCGTGACTCGCACTGCCGCCCTGGAACGAATACGCAGCGAGGGTGTCGTCGTGCCGGCGACCCCCGTTTCGGTCACGGCGGCGCCGGGCCGCACCATGCGGTTCGACGTTGCCTACCGGTTCCAGGATGCCAGGGGTCGCACCTTCACGGGCAGCGATTCTGTCACCGTCTCGGCCAACAGCGCGGCGCGTGCCGCATTCGATGCCCTGCGCGATCCCGCAAACCCGGCGGCCATTCGGCCTGACGCGCGCGTGCCGGTGATCTACCTGCCCGGCGATCCCGATGTGAACGGACTCAAGCTGCGCTTCGACATCGCCCGCGTGCCGGAAGGGTCGTGGGGCTTCATGGCCGGCCTCGCCGCCACCGTGATCGTGGCCGCCGTGGTGCTCGGCATCGGCACATACATGGAAAGGCACTTCCGGCCGGAGTGACGCGGGACACAAGCGCCTGACCCGTGTTGCGATCATGTGCGTTGATGTGGCTTGACATCGCGGCGCATCGGGAGTCCGTGCAATCGGCGGGCTCGAAAATATTTCTGTCATCGCACTTGATCGGATCGCTGTCGCGCGCCCTAATCGCGTCAATCACAAGCGCGGTCATACTGCGTGAGGAACGCCAGGGGGCGATGCATGGACACCCAGACGGATCGCGGCCCGGCCGCGCACCGATCGGCCCGCAATGAGCGGCGTACCACGCTCCCTCCTGCCGCGTGGGACGATTCGCGATACCGGGTGGAACGACAGATCGGCTATCTGCTGCGGCGCGCCCACCAGCGCGCCTCGGCGATCTTCCAGGAGCAGATCGGCGATCCCAACATCACGCCGACCCAGTTCTCCAGCCTCGTGAAGCTGCACGAGGACGTCGAGGTGTCGCAGAACCAGCTCGGTCGGCTGGTCGGCATGGACAAGGCGACGACCCAGGGCGTGATACGACGACTGAAGGCACGCAACCTCGTCGCGTCACGGGCCGATCCCGGCGACGCGCGCCGCACCCTGCTGCGCCTTACAGGCGATGGCGACCGGCTGGTGCAACGCCTGATGTCGGCCGGCCCGCGTGTCACCACCGAGACGCTCAAGCCGCTCAACCCGGATGAACAGCGCCAGCTGGTCAACCTGCTCGAGCGCATCGCCTGACTGTCCCGCGAACACGCCATCATCCGGGGCGCAACACACTGTCATCCCGAGCGCAGCGAGGGATCTCCTTGTTACCCGGTCACTGACCGTGTTTCAGGGAGATCCCTCGCTGCGCTCGGGATGATGGTATGTGACGGGAGGACAGCAAACACACCCGTCTTCCCACTGCGGCGGGGCCGTTATACAATCGTGAGGTCGTTCGCTTACGAACGAACTGCGTCGCGGACCACACATGGGTCTCTACCTGCGTCCCCGCACCATCGAGGAAGCCGTCACGGCCCTGGCAGCCACCGGCGGCACGGTGTTGGCGGGCGGTACCGACTTCTATCCGTTGCGCGTCGGGCGAGCGCTCGATGACGACGTGCTCGACATCACGGCCATCGACTCCCTGCGCGCCGTCCGCGAAACCGATGACCATTGGCGCATCGGCGCCACGGCCACGTGGCGCGACGTTGTCGAAGCCGCGCTGCCGCCGCTGTTCGACGGCCTGAAGCTGGCGGCGCGCGAGGTCGGCGGCGCGCAGATCCAGAACACTGGCACGGTGGCGGGCAATCTGTGCAACGCCTCGCCGGCGGCCGACGGCGTGCCGGCGCTCATGGCGCTCGATGCACGGGTCGAGCTCGTGAGCGCGCGGGGCGCGCGGACCTTGCCGCTCGCCGCTTTCGTCCTCGGCAACCGGCGTACCGCAGTGCGCGCCGACGAGCTGGTGAGCGCGATCCTGGTGCCCCGCCGCTCGCCGCGCGCCGTCGGTCACTTCCTGAAGCTCGGCGCCCGGCGCTACCTCGTGATCTCCATCGTCATGGCCGCGGGCATGATCGATGTCGATGATGATGGCCGGATTGTTGATGCCGCTGTCGCGATCGGCGCCTGCTCCGAGGTGGCGCAACGCCTGCCGGCACTGGAGCAGGCGCTGGTCGGCAGGCACGGCGACAGCGCGCTCCACGAGGTGGTGGATCCGGGTCAATTCTCCGCGTTGAGGCCGATCGACGACATGCGCGGCAGCGCCGAGTACCGGCTGGAAGCGGCCGGGACATTGACCCGCCGGCTGCTGCGCGACCTCGCGGTCAAGAGCACGGGCGCGCGCCCATGACGCCGCAGGACGCGACCACGCGCGCCGACACCGCGCCGGACCCGGTGACCCACCCATGCGTGCGCTTTTCGGTCAACGGCAAGCCCGTTGCCGTCTCGGCACCGCCGCTGAAGCGGCTGGCACAGGCGCTGCGCGATGACCTCGGCCTGATCGGCACCAAGGTCGGCTGCGACGCCGGCGATTGCGGTGCCTGCACCGTGCTGCTCGACGGGCGGCAGGTCTGCGCCTGCCTCGTGGCGCTGGGACAGGTCGAGGGCCGGGCGGTCGAGACCATCGAAGGGCTGTCGGCGCACGACGGCACGCTCTCCCGGCTGCAACAAGCCTTCCTCCTTCATGGCGCGGCACAGTGCGGCATCTGCACGCCGGGCATGCTGATGTCGGCCACCGACCTGCTGCGCCGCTGCCCGTCGCCATCGCGCGACGCGGTGCTCGACGCGATCGGCGGGACGCTGTGCCGCTGCACCGGGTACCGTAAGATCGTCGATGCTGTGCTCGCCGTAAGCGCCGATCTGATGCCGATGCCGCCGCCGCAAGCCGGCGCGGCCGTGGGCACGCGCGTCGCGCGGATCGACGGCGTGCCCAAGGTCGCGGGCCTGGAGTCGTTCGGGGCTGACGCAGTCCCCGCCGATGCCCTGTGGCTGCGTGTCGTACGTTCGCCGCATGCCAGCGCCCGCTTCACCCTGGGCGATCTCGAGACGGTGCGGCGCGCGTATCCTGGTCTCGTGCGCATCCTCGCGGCGTGTGACGTGCCGTTCAACGGCTTCGGCATCTATCCCGACATCAAGGACCAGCCGGTGCTGGCCGACGGGCTGGTGCGCTATCGCGGCGAGGCGGTGCTGGCGCTGATCGGCGCCCGTGAGGCCGTCCTGCGCCTGCGTGACGACGCGCTGCCGGTCGCATGGACTCCCTTGTTGCCGGTAGCGGACATTGACGCGGCACGCGCCGCTGACGCGACTCTGGTGCAGGCCGGCAAGCAGGGTAACCTGCTGCTCGATGGCGGCGTGCGCCGTGGCGATAGCGACACCGCTTTCGCGCAGGCGGCGGCAACGGCGGAGATCGTGATCGAAACGCCGTTCGTCGAGCATGCCTATATCGAGCCCGAAGCCGGCTGGGCGCGACGTTTCGGCGAACGGCTCGAGATCCACGTCTCGACGCAGACGCCGTACATGGATCGGGACGAGGTCGCCAGCGTCATGCGCCTGAAGCCGACGCAGGTGCGGATCGTGCCGGCGGCCTGCGGCGGCGGTTTCGGCGGCAAGCTCGACCAGTCCGTCCAGCCGCTGGTGGCGCTGGCGGCCTGGCTGCTCGACCGCCCGGTGGCCTGCGTCTACACGCGGCCGGAGAGCATGGCGGCGACCACCAAGCGCCATCCCGCGCGCATCCGCGCCAGGTTCGCGGCCACATCAGACGGCCGGCTGTCGGCGTGCGATGTCGACGCCGCGTTCGACACCGGCGCCTATGCCTCGTGGGGGCCGACGGTCGCCAACCGGGTGCCGGTGCATGCGATGGGCCCGTATGCCGTGCCCAACGTGCGGACCTGGGGCGCGGCGATCTTCACCAACAACCCGCCGTCGGGCGCCTTCCGCGGTTTCGGCGTGCCGCAGGCCGCGATCGCCCATGAAGCCGCTCTGGATTCGCTCGCTGACCAGCTCGGCATCGATCGACTCGAGTTCCGGCACCGCAACGCGCTGCGCGTCGGCGACACGACGGCGACGGGCCAGAGGCTCGAACATTCCGCCGGGCTGGCGGCCTGTCTCGATGCCTTGCGGCCGCACTGGCGACAGGCACAGGACGCGGCGGCGCGATTCAATGCCGACGCCCGCGCGGCCGAGACGGCGTGCCGCCGCGGCGTGGGCATCGGCTGCATGTGGTACGGCATCGGCAACACGTCGATGTCGAATCCCTCGACCATGCGGGTCGGCCTGGCGCGCGACGGCACGCTGACGCTCTACAGCGGCGCGGTCGACATCGGCCAGGGCAGCAACACCATCATGACCCAGATCGCGGCCGACGCGCTGGGCCTGCCACTGGCCCAGTTCCGCCTCGTGGCGGGCGACACCGACCTGACCGCCGACGCCGGCAAGACCTCGGCCTCGCGCCAGACCTTCGTCTCGGGCAAGGCGGCCGAGCTGGCCGGGGCGGATTTGCGCCGGCACATCCTGCGGCTGGCCAATGCCGGCGAGCAGGCAACGCTGGCGCTCGCTGGTTCGGCGCTCACCGTGTCCGACGGCGACAGCGTGCGACGCATCGAGCTTGCCGATCTGCCGGAGGTGTCGAGCAACGACGTCCTTGTCGGCGAGGGCACGTTCGATCCGCCGACCACGCCGCTCGATGCCGACGGCCAGGGCATCCCGTACGCCAGCTACGCCTTTGCCGCGCAGGTCGCCGAAGTGGCGGTCGATCTCGAGCTGGGTACGACGAAAGTGCTGCGCATCGTGGCGGCGCACGACGTCGGCCGCGCGATCAACCCGATGCAGGTCGAGGGCCAGATCGAAGGCGGCATCGCCCAGGGCCTCGGGCTGGCGCTGATGGAGGAATACCTGCCCGGCCGCACCGAGAACCTGCACGACTACCTGATCCCGACCGTGGGCGACATGCCGGCGATCGAAACCATCCTGATCGAGGACCGCGAGCCGTTGGGGCCGTCGGGTGCCAAGGGCGTCGGCGAGCCCGGCCTGGTCCCCACCGCGCCCGCCATCCTCGGCGCCATCGACCACGCCACCGGCGTGCGCATGACGCGCGTCCCCGTGCTGCCGCACCGGCTGCTGGCGGGATTGAAGGCGAGGGGACGGCGATGATGCTTCCTGTCGTCCCAAGCGAAGAGAAGGGCCGCCGGGAGCGCGCCACTCCAGTGGCGCACCGGCCCGCAGGGCCGGCTCTTGTTCCCGCGCAGACCATGCGCCGCCGCTACGCGGCGGTGCGCCACTGGAGTGGCGCGCTCCCGGCGGGCGCCCCATGAGCGACGACATCGCGCTCTCCAGGGCCGAGGTCGACGCCGGCATCGTGCGCTGTGACGCCTGCCCGGTGCTGTGCCGCATCCGGCCGGGCAAGTCCGGCGCCTGCGACCGCTATGCCAACGAGTCCGGCAAGCTGGTACGCGTCGATCCGCTGGTGCTGCTGGAGCGCAGCGAGGCGCCGCGCGTGCCGTTCGCCGAGGGCGCCGAGACCTGGGACGGCGCGCTGGGCCGCGGCGCCTTCGTCACCGGCATCGGCGCCACCACCACCTACCCGGACTACAAGCCGGCACCGTTCATCGTCTCCAGCCGCATCGACAACGTCGACATGGTCACGGTCGTGACCGAGGGCATCTTCAGCTACTGCGGCGTGAAGGTGAAGATCGACAGCGACCGCTTCCTCGGCCCCGAGCAGGCCGCGGTGCGCGTCAGGGGCGAGCAGGTCGGCCACGTCACCACGGCCGAGTACGGCTCACAGATGCTGTCGCTGGGCGGTGTGCGGCACTTCACCGGTGGCAGCAAGAAGGAGGGCGTCGCCACCTGCGATACGCTGCTGGCCCTGTGCAACCGCGAACCCGTCGAGCTGGCCATCGACCAGGGTGCCGCGGTGGTGGTGCAGGCGGGCCGGGCGCCCGTTGTCAACGGCACGCACGAGGAGCGCATGCGCGTCGGCTGCGGCTCGGCCGCCATCGGCATGTTCGCGCCGCAGTGGCACGGCCATGTCGACGAGGTGATCGTGGTCGACGACCACATCACCGGCGTGCTGAGCGAGCACCAGGGCGGCCGCTTCCTCGACATGAAGCCCGCCGGCATCCGCGTGCGCGGCCGCAAGTCGACGCCGGGACGCTATTTCCAGGTCGCCGAGCCGGGCCTGGGCTGGGGCGGCACCGATGTGCACGATCCGCTGCAGATCATCGAGAAGATCGACCCCAGGGTGGCTTGGCCCGGGCTGAAACTGCTGATGGTTTCGACCACGGGCGAGCACGCCGCCTGGTACGTGCTGGACCAATCGTTGAGGCCGATCGAAGCCGAGATGCCCGATGCGGTGCGCAAGGTGGTCGAACGGATCGCGGAGAACTGCGAGCCGGCGCTGTGCACGGTGATGTTCATGGCCGGCGCCGGCGGCTCGCTGCGCGCCGGCGTCACCGAGAACCCCGTGCGGCTGACGCGCTCGGTGAAGGATGCACTGACCCGCGTCACCTGCGGCGGCGCGCCGGCCTATATCTGGCCTGGCGGCGGTATCACCCTGATGGTCGATGTCACGCGCATGCCGGAGAAATCCTTCGGCTACGTGCCGACCCCGGCGCTGGTGGCACCGATCGAGTTCACCCTGCGCCGGGATGACTATGCCGCGCTGGGCGGCTATGCGGAACGCGCGGTGGCGCTGGAGGACGTGCTGAGATCCGGCAAGCTGGAAACACGGGCCTGGCCCGCCGCGCCGTCGGCGACCGGGAGCTGAGTCGCGCGTGTCGGGCGGCCCGCAGATCGCCCGGTTGCCCGACGGCAGGCTGCACCTGCAACACGGGCCCATCGATCTGGTCATCGAGGCCTGGGGCGCGCGGGATGAGGTCGCGGCGGCGTACCGCCAGGCCGTCGACCGGTTCGGCGACATCCTGGAGACGCTGGTGTGTGAGTTGGCGATCCTGCGTGCGCCCATCGGCGAGGCGCGTCCCGCGCTCGCGGGCCCTGTCGCGCGACGCATGGCCGAGGCCGTGTGGCCATACCGCGGCGTCTACATCACCCCGATGGCGGCGGTCGCGGGCGCGGTCGCCGACGAAATGCTGGCGGCGATGCTGAAGGACCGCACGCTCGCCCGCGCCTACGTCAACAACGGCGGCGATATTGCGTTCCACCTCGCCTCCGGTGAAACCTTGCGCACCGCCGTGGTCGCCAGCATCGCGGCACCGGACCTCGACGCCATCGCGACGTTGACATCGGACATGCCGATCCGCGGGCTGGCCACGTCGGGCTGGCGCGGCCGTTCCTTCTCGCTCGGTATCGCCGACTCGGCGACCGTGTTCGCGCGCACGGCGGCCACCGCCGACGCCGCCGCCACGATCGTCGGCAACGCCGTCGACGTCCATCACCCCGCGATCGAGCGCCGGCCCGCGTCATCGCTGCGTGACGACACGGATCTCGGCGATTTGTCGGTGACGACGGCAGTGGGGATGCTGCCGGCCTGGGCGGTGTCGACGGCACTCGAGGCCGGTGCCGCGAAGGCGCAGGAACTGCAGGCGCGCGGCCTGATCTGGGGTGGCGCGGTCAGCCTGCAGGGAGAATGGCGGCTGGTGTTGCCGTCTCGGCCACTCCAGGCGCAGTGACGCATCCGGGATAGCTTGGGGACGTCTCGCAGCGGACTCCTGGAGGGCGCCTCTATCTTGTCGGGGCGCTGCCGCCTTACACCCGTTCCCACTCGATTCGGCGAAGCTTTGGCGGCAGCGGTAGCGCCTTCATGTAAGCCTCGCTCGACAGGATGAACGTCCGGAACGCCGACAGGTCGTGCTGCGAATAGCACCAGCGGTCTCCGCGGCCGACGGTCCGCAAATCGGCGACAGGTTCATAGAGGAAGGTGCAGTGAAGCTGGCTGATTGCGTCATCGTCCACTTCATCCTCGACGATGAATTGTCGCGTGATGTCGAACTCGAAATGCTCGCCGGCCCCCCAGTCGTAAACTCCGAATTGAAACAGCAGCATGTCGGCGTTTTCTGCCGCTAGCCCGACTTCCACATTCTGCGGTAGGGAATCGTTAAGAATCAACGGGTTAGTGGTATTTTTAGTCACTAGCCCTTGAATATCCGCAGAAATTCGCGCCCGACGTTCAATCGTATTGACA
>Ga0187894_10002728_pt1 | contig 20796 bp, 16 predicted proteins | sample GBC1701081metaG_FD_136650 | JGI IMG/M metagenome (GOLD analysis project Ga0187894, IMG submission 136650) | White microbial mat communities from a lava cave in the Kipuka Kanohina Cave System on the Island of Hawaii, USA - GBC170108-1 metaG ...
AAAGAGAACTGGGAACTGGCAGTCTACCCGGTGGAAGATCATGGCTTTGTGGAGCCGACAAGCTGGGCTGACGAATATAAGAGAATTTTTAAGTTATTCGAGGTCAATCTGAAAAAAGGAATGCCAGCGGCGTACTGAATGGCTTACAATTGCAGTAGAGAGGAACAGCTTATGGTCGCCGTTATTTCAACAGTGATAGAAATTGATGACAAAGGCGTAGCGTGGATTAGCGGCACACGAATTAAAGTCATTGAAGTCGCCATAGATAAACTTGCACATGATTCCACTCCCGAAGAGATACAGGCGGAATATCCGCATCTTTCGCTGGCACAGATTTATGCGGCCTTGGCTTATTATTATGAGCATAAGGCTGAATTAGATGAGGCGTGGTCATAATTCAAAAAGTGAGAAAACCTAGATGCAACAGTTACAGGCGTAACGCCAAGTAACCTAGAGGTAACGTCCCCTCTTAGCGGTTTTATCAAAAAGCTAAACTTTTGAAAAATAAAGGCTTTGATTTATGACCACGCCTCAATTAGATGAGGAAATTCAGCAACAGCTTGGTAACCTACAAGCCTTAGCGGAAGCAGCAAAGGATTCACCGGGGCGGCGACGCTTGCAAAAATTGGGCTTTATCTAATAAGCCTCATAAGATGGTGCGATTGAAGAGGGAGTCAAACGCTGAAATAATCCTTCGCGTCTACGACTTCCAGTTTATTAAGGGGTAATTGAATCTTCAGAAAATCGCGGTGTTTGAGGTGACCACAAAACAATCGTGCAAGGCGGCGCTGCGGGCAATCAGCACATCGTTTTGCAGGCGTTGAGCCTCCGGCATTGGCGGCGTTTTGCCATGTCCGGCTATCTTATCACCGTAACGGATTCGCGCCACAATCTTCGCCGCTTCCCACCAATCGCTCATTGTTGGTACGAGTAATTTTCCCTTTTCAGAAAATTGCTTTTTCCATCCTTCATAACGCTGGCGGTCTGATTTGTCGTTTGTGGTTGCCGTTAATTCGTATAAAACGACGACTGACATTTTCATAGTGGCAATGTCGTTTTTGCTCATTTGCTTTCTGTAGCTAAGGAAAACATTGGTATTAAAGACAGGTCGCTTCATTCGTAAAACTTTTCCTGTTTATCCAGCACTTCAAAAACCGCATATGTCGCAGCAATCAATTCGCGCTCTTCTTTTGTATAGCGTTTCTTTTCGGGGCGGGATTTGTAATCAGACAGCTTGCCTTTCGCACCGTTAGTAGATGCTTTCGGGGTTGGCTTTTTCGTTGCCTTTGCCATAATCAAACCTTTACCGTCACTATAGCATGAATTCGTGCTGCAAAAATAGCTTTGCACCGCACCTTAATTGACGAATCCGTTTCCGGCAGTTTATCAAGATGAACAGTCTGGTTTATGCCGGTTTCACGGATTTGGCTTTCAGGGCGGCAAGCACAGCCGTACATTCCTGCTCCATTTCATCTAAGGTATCAGCGGCTTCGTCGAAGGCGGCGGCGGCGCTCTGACGTTCGAGACGCAGACAAAGTTCCGTCAGACGTTTAGCGCCAATACTGGCGCTGCTGCCGCGTAAGGAATGCACAATCTTCAATGTAGAGTTCGCTTCTTTGCAGTTGAGAGCTTGCCGCAAGGCGGTCAGGCGTTGTTGGCTATGTTCTTCAAAAAGAGTGATAAGATTATCCAGAAAGCCGCTATTTTCGCTGTCGTTTTGCAAGTCCCCCAAGACGCTGAAAATCTCGGCGTCAAGAATTGCCGCGCCGTTTCCCGCACCGCTGTTTGGCGAGTGCAGCGCATCGGCAGTTGCCGCCTCAGGCAGCCATCGTCTGATGGTTGCCGAAAGTTCTTCGAGAGGGCACGGTTTAGACAGATAATCGTTCATGCCGGCGGCGAGACATTGCTGGCGTTCCGCCTCGCCGATATTGCCGGTGAGGGCAATAATAGGCGTCGCTTTTTTGCCGTTGTTGAGTTGACGAATTGCCGCCGTCGTCTCGAAGCCATCCATGTCCGGCAACTGACAGTCCATTAAAATCAGGGCGTAGTCCTTCTGCTGTAGCGCCGCCAGCGCCGCCATGCCGTTCTCTGCAACATCAAGACCGTAACCTAAGCGTTGCACTTGCGCTTCGGTCAACTGTTGATTGATGAAATTATCTTCAACTAGCAGAAGGCGCAGCCCGGAAACGGTGTGGCTGGCGGCGTTCTGCTTTGCGCCACGCAGCCAATCCGCCTGCCGATGTTGTTGAGCATCGCTGCCTAGCAGATTCACGAGAGCGTCAAGCAGCCGCAACGCCTTCACCGGCTTTAACAGGTAGCCATCCAATTCGCCAACTTGCGCTGACTGATAGGCGGTTGCCTGCCGGAGCGAGGTCAGCATCAGCAACTTCAAGGGTTGTAACTCGGCAGCGTTCTTTATTCTTTGCGCCAGCGTTAAAGCATCCGTCTCCGGCATCTCTGAATCGAGAATTGCCAGATCATAGGGCTTGCCCTGACGCGCTGCCTCCTGTAGATGCTGCAACGCTTCGTCACCGTTTGCTGCCGCTTCAGCCGTCAACTTCCAGAGTTCCAACTGATAACACAAAAACTGCCGGTTTTTCCTGTGGTCATCTACAACAAGGACGCGCTTGGCAGCCAGACTGGCAATAGCGGCATCCCAGTCACGGGCGCTCGCTGTCTGCTTTTCAAAACGAATCGAGAAGAAGAAGGTTGAGCCGTCGCCCGGCTTGCTCACTAAGCCAATGTCGCCGCCCATCAGTTCAACCAGTTGTTTCGAGATTGCCAGCCCCAGCCCGGTGCCGCCATATTGGCGTGTGGTTGAGCCGTCCGCTTGGGTAAAGGCTTGAAAGAGATGTTGTTGAACCTCGGCGCGGATGCCAATGCCGGTATCGCTGATGGCAAATCGTAAGGTAACGTGAGAATGGCTTTCTTCGAGCGCCGAAAGGTGGAGAACAATGTCGCCCTGACGGGTAAATTTAACGGCATTACCAAGCAGATTGATTAACACCTGGCGCAGCCGTCCGGCGTCGCCGCGCACCTCGGTCGGCACCTCGGTCGGCAGAAACGACGATAATTCCAACTTCTTGGCTTGCGCTTGTTCGGCAAATAAGTCCAACACACTTTCGGCAATGTCGCGCACATCGAAAGCGGCATGCACGAGACTGAGTTTGCCGGCTTCAATCTTGGAGAAGTCCAGAATATCATTGAGAATGGTCAGCAGAGCAACGGCTGAGACGCGCACGGTTTCGGCAAAGTCACGTTGTTGCGGGTTCAAATCGGTGTCAAGCAGCAGGTTAGTCATGCCGATAATGCCATTCATCGGGGTGCGGACTTCGTGGCTGACATTTGCCAAAAATTCGCTTTTCGTGCGGCTGGCTTCTTCGGCTCTGATGGTGGCTTCGGCAAGCTCGGTGGTGCGCTCACGCACTTTCCTATCGAGGTCAGAGAGCAGCGCTTCGAGTTCTTTGTTCAAGACCTCGCGTTCGCCTAAGGAAACTTGCAGGGTTTTGTAGGAGTCGCCGAGGTCATGGGTCATGTTCTCGAAATCCTCGGTCAAGCGGGCAATCTCTTGCGGCGCCTTGTCCGTGAGTAACGATTGTGTGCGGCGCGTGACGGTGAAATCGCGGGTGGCTTCGACCAGGCGTTCCAACGGGCGGGTCAGGGTGCCAGTAAAGAGATGCACAAAGCCTAAGGCAACGCCGGCAGCAAGCAGCGTCCAAACGCTGGTAATGAGAAAGAAACTTTCGGTTTCGCGCTGAATCTGAATCAGCGGTTGATAGATGAAGACCTGCCAGCCGACGCCTGACACCAGGGATCGTGCCGACAGATGGCGGGTGGTATGCGAGAAACTCTCCTGATAGGAGTCGAAAAAGAAGGACGATGTATCGCCCACAGACTGCGCCGAATGCAGGAGGGGTGAATCGCGCAACGATTGCAAGGTCTGAAACAAGTCTGCCTGACTCGAATAGATTACCAAGGCGTTCTGGTCAGCAATGATGATGGTGGCATCTTCGATAGTTTGATAGTCGTTATAAAACTGTGAGAATTTGGCGAGATCAAGCGAGCCTTCGACGACGCCAAGCCGATGGCCTGCCAGTGAAAGCAAGGGGGCGGAGATGGCGATGAGGGGACGGTTGCTAAAGCCGCGCCCGACGAGGACGCCCGAAATATAGGGAAGCCCGGTCGCCATGGGTTGAGTGAAATAGTCACGGTCAGCGACCTTCCAGTTGCCGCTAAGAATCGGCTCACCGGAGCGCGTCACGAGCGGGCTGGCAGCAAGCAGATTGCCTGCTGAATCGGTAACGATCATGGTGCGAAAGCCGCTATAAATGGAACGGGTTTTCTCAAGCCGCTGATTCAGTGAGGCGGTCTGGAAATCGCCTTGCTCATTCATTGAATGAGCAAGCGAGACGATGGCGGTCTGGTGCTTGCTCAGATACTCTTCGACATTGTTACTGATAGCCTGCGCCGCTTCCTGCAAGCGACCGGCGGCTTCGGCTTCGACGCGGCTGGAATGAAACGTCGCATTAATGATGCTCAACAACAGAATCGGCACCGTGGCAATAAAGACAAAGCTTTGAAAGAGCAAGGTTCGCAAGGATTTGCGTTCCGGTTGCATAGAGGAGCCGGCGAGCCAGCGTTTGACGGGGAAGAGTAAAATCAGCAGATCGGCGAGCATAAGGTTTAGCAAGCCGCTTAACGAATTGGCAAGCACAATCGCCCAGCCGGCAATGCGAAAGAATTTCAGATAGACGATATGGATAAGAATTAACAGCGGCACACCAATCAGTACCCAGTAAGCAAGCGCCGCCCAGAAGGGTTGCAGCCGCTTTTTCACCAGCCAGCCGATAGCCAGAGCTTCGACACTCATATAAAGGACGGCATAGGGCGTTTGCCAGAGTAAGAGGGTGCGAGAGGAAGCCACAAAGGCGGCAAGCAAGCCGTACACCGGACCATAAACGATGGCAATCAGCAGATAAAAGATGCCGCCGAAGAGTAGCTGCACCCGCCCGAAGACCGATACCGGAAAGCCGTTGACGACAAAACCGAGAGCGCCGACAAACAGGGTGAAGAGAATTTTCCGGTATTGCTGATGCATATGGGTTCGACAGGCGAGCAGCGACAAGCTCCGGTATCAGGAACCATACTTACCTAGAGAATGGCGTGAGGGCTTGACGATGCTGAGAGCGCAGCACAACTCTATTATCGGGGCGCGAGGCTGTAAGTCAACACTTTAGCAGACCAGAGAAAAGCGCAAAACGGTGACGGAGGGTATCAGGTTTTTGAAGCTTCGGCGACATAGATAAAGTTCAACGGAGGGTGAGGGACTCGAACCCCCACATCCTTTCGGACGCCGGTTTTCAAGACCGGTGCAATAGCCATTCTGCCAACCCTCCACACTTAGATCGCCATATCTCCCAATGGTTTTCAAGACCACTTCCTTAGCCCGCCGCAACTCAAATCGTGATGCGAAGCGAAAGGGCAGTATAGGCGATAGAGAGTCGCTTTTTCAAGGCGCAAGATAGCCGCGCTTTTGCCAGTAGACAAAAAAATAACGGAAGAGCCATTCTATCAAAGAAGAACTCTTCCGTTGTCTGCGTCCCTCTACTGATTGTGTCCCTCAACCAGTAAAGAAGAGGAGGTTATTTGACAGCCACAATCCAAATTCCCTCATGGTTGCCGAGTTGCGCCGCACTATATCAATTCGATTTTGCCTTTTCAACCACTTTGCAAGGAAAAGATAAGAAAAGTGTTACATGAATGTTACAGAGAACTGTGGTTCTCTTTTTGGCTCTTCACCTGTTGACAAGAAAAAGCTCGAAGAAAGCTGTCCTGACGACTGTTTATCGCCGCTTTTTCCGCGCTTCTCTGCTTGTCGTTTTAGTTGTTTCCGCAAGGGCGAAATCAATCAGATGTTGGTCGCGGTCTACTTTGACCACCGCCACGCGCACCGTATCGCCGAGTTGAAAGCGTTGTTTGCCGCGTTTTCCCGTCAGGCGGTGGCGACGCTCGTTGTAGTCGTATACATCGTCGCGCAGAGTCTGGATATGCACCAGTCCCTCGACGAAAAATTCGTTCAACTCGACATACATTCCGTAATCTTTGATGCCGGTAATCACGCCGTCGAACTCTTCGCCGATGTGTTGCGCCATAAAATCAGCTTTGCGCCAGTTCATCAATTCGCGCTCGGCATCGTCTGCCGTTCGTTCGCGTTCGCTTGACTGGTCAGCCAGGATTTCAAGATTGCGGCGTAATTCCGTTGCTTCTTCTTCGATGAAGATTTCGCGGTCAAGGCGTTTCAAAGCGTGTTTTGTACCGATGTCGAGCGGTTGCCAGTCCTCGCTGCCGCGTTTGCCCCGTTCCAGCACGTCGCGCAATAGACGATGGACAAGCAAATCGGGATAGCGGCGTATCGGGGAAGTGAAGTGCGTGTAGCTCTTCATCGCCAGCCCGAAATGTCCGGTATTTTTCGGGCTATACTTTGCCCGTTGCATCGAACGCAGCATCAGGTACGAGAGCATTCGCTCTTCGGCTTTGCCTTCGATTTCCCGCGCCAGATGTTGAAAGCCGCGTTGCGGGATGGGTCCGTGCATCGAAAAATTATGCCCGAAGGAGGCGGCAATTTCGGCAAACTCCGCGACCTTCAATGGATTCGGCTCGTCGTGAATGCGATAGACCGACGGCGCTTCGAGCGTTTCCAGATGCGTAGCGATGGTTTCATTCGCCAGTAACATAAACTCTTCAATCAACCGATGAGCGATGTTGCGCTCTGAACGCACAATGCCGCCGATTGTGCCTTCGTCATTAAAGTAGAGCTCGGCTTCCGGCAAATTAAAATCTATCGCGCCGCGTTCTTCGCGCCGTTTGATTAAAACTTTCGCCAGATTCCGCATCTGCAAGAGCATTTCGCGGACGTGAGCATACCGCTCGGCGGTTTCGCCTTGCGGGTTGCTGATAATCTCATTGACCGCCGTATACGTCATACGCTCGCGGCTGTGAATTACCGACGGCGTGAGACGATAATCCACAATGCGCCCTTTTACGTCGAGTTCAAGAATTGCCGACATGGTTAAGCGGTCAATCTGCGGTTTCAATGAGCAGATGCCGTTTGACAGATGTTCCGGCAGCATCGGAATTGCCCGCTCAGGAAAGTAGACCGAAGTGCCGCGCCTGAGCGCCTCGGTATCGAGATGACTGCCTTCGCGCACGTAGTAACTGACATCGGCGATGTGAACGCCAAGCCGCGCTCTGCCGTTAGGCAGGTATTCGAGCGATACGGCATCATCGAAATCACGCGCCGTTTCGCCATCAATCGTCACCGTCAACCAGTCGCGCAAATCTTCGCGGCGGGCGATTTCTGCGGCGCTTATCTCATCTTTTATGGCTTCGGCTTCAGCAATGACCGCTTCGGGAAAGATATAAGGCAGACGATGTTTGCGGATGATGATTTCAAGGTCTATGCCGGGAGTGTCATCGTCTCCAAGTACCTCAACGATGCGTCCGGTCGGCGGTCTGTCGGGCGTTGGCGGACGGGTGATTTCGACATTAACAATCTCGCCTTCCTGCGCCTTGCGTGTCTCTGCTGCCGGGATAACAATGACTTCAAAGATGCGTTCATCAAGCGGCATCACAAATGCCTCTTTGCCCTCTTTGAAGAAGCGTCCGACGACGGTGCGATTGGCGCGACGTAAGACCGCTTCAATCGCCCCTTCGCGCCCGCGTGCCGCCCGTCCGGTAACGCGGGCAATGACTTTATCGCCGTGCATCGCCGTACTCATATCGTCTTCGCGGATGAAGAGGTCGCCGCGTTCGCGCTCACGCTCATCGTCTGGGGTGACAAAAGCGAAGCCGGAGCGGGTGCAGCGCAATGTGCCGATGAGTAACGCGTGACTCTGCTTGCGGTAATACCGCTGCTTTTCAACTGCCGCCATCTTCAGCTTTACGAATTTTTCGAGATATTTTTGCAATTGTTCGCGTTGCGGCGCAGTCAGATTCAAAGCAGCGGCAAGGTCACTCTCGCTAATGCTGCGCTCCCGCGTTTTCGGTAATGCATGCAAAACTTTCTGCGGCGATAAGTCAATAGCAATCAAAGCAGCTTTCTCCCTTCTGACATAGCGAGCCTTTCGGTTATAATTTCCACTCCTAGCGTATTCCTTCCATAAAATTGTGAAGGCAAACTCATTCAGACTCAAATTAAAAGAAGGCTTTTTTAATGAAAAGAATGTTGTTGACTCTTGCTGTGCTTGTCATTAGTGTCGCCATTGTCTCGGCACAGGAGACGAGAACCGCCGCCAATGATTCCCTACTCGAATTATTGCCGCAACAGTTGTCCTTAAATGCTGAGAATCGAAAAGAGCTCAAAAAGATGATATGGAATGTGAATTTTCTCGCTTCCAGTCAACCGCCTTCCGGCTTGGATATTCTTTAGTTATGTTGCACATTTCTGCTTGATTGATGGTAGAATCCGCCTATCTGAAGTCACAACGATACCTTGCAACTAGCGGAAGGGCGATATGTCTACAAAGAATGACCAGCATGATAAGACGATGCAGATTGGCTCGGACTTTAACACCGCCAATCCTATCAATGAAGATACCTCACGAGTTCTCTCTTCCGAGTCGGCGCAAACCAGCGATGATGGCAAGACCCGCTTCATGTCTTCGCATCAGCAGGATGCCAAAGCCGCAGATTCATCGCAGTTGACGAAGCCGATGGTCAGCGGACTCTACTTAGGCTCAAAGATCAAAGACCGCTATCTGATTGAAAAAGAACTTGGACGCGGCGGCATCGGCGTTGTCTATCTGGCGCGTGACGCGCAGTTGATGTCACGCCCGGTGGTCATCAAGATTTTACTTGATGAATCCTCGCAGAATGACTGGTTCAAAAAGAAATTCTATCAGGAGATGGAAGCCCTCGCCCGCCTCGATCATTCTGGTATCGTTGGCGTACTTGATGCTGGTCAATTGCCTGATGGCAAGCCCTATCTGGTGATGCAGTTTATTGAAGGCGAATCGTTGCGCCACGTCATGAAGCACGAAGAGATGAATCTCAAACGTATCGGCGGCATTATCCGGCAAGTCTGTCACGCGCTCAACGCCGCGCATGATAAAGGCATCTATCACCGCGATTTGAAGCCCGAAAATATTATGGTGCAAAAAGTCAATGACAATGAAGACCAGATTAAGATCATTGATTTTGGCATTGCCACCGTTACCGATTCGCAGGTTGCCACGGTCAAGGAAACGACTACTGTAGCCGGGACTGCATGGTATATGGCTCCCGAACAATTGATGGGCAAACCGACAGCTGCCAGCGATATTTATGCTGCCGGAGTTATCGCTTACGAATTGGTTACGGGGCATCGCCCGTTTAATCCTGAAACGCCCTATCAACTGCTGGGAATGCAGAAAGAAGGTTTGAAAGCGTTGCCCTGCGAATTATGTCATGCGCTGCCGGAAGCCGCCGATGAAGCGATTGTTAAAGCCTTGGCATTTGAGGCTGCTAACCGCTTTGCGCGAGCGCGGGATTTTGGCGACGAACTGGCGCGAGCCTTGGCAGAGTCTGCGCCGGGAGCGGCGGCGGCAACGCAAAAAATGTCGCAGGGCAGGGTGACAGAACGACAGGAGTATGTCGAAACCGCAGAGCCTCGCCTACCCGTGCCAGCACGGGTCACAGCCGTTGCCCCGGCTCTCGCGCCAGTCGAGAGCGTCCCTGTCGTTCCGGCGAAATCTGCCACCGGCAAATATCTGGTTATCGGGCTTGCCGTTGTCGTTTTGCTGGGGGCGATTTTTGCAGTCTATAAGATGCTCAATCAACCCAAGCCCGATCCGAACGCTGCGGCATCGAATAAGGTGACAGCCGTGACGACAACACCGCCGCCCGCGCCACTGCCGCTACTGACGACAGAGATTTATGAGGAATTTCTCAATCTGAATCGCTGGGCGGTTCCGGCTTCCGGCTGGACGGTTGACCCGCGCAAGAGCGCCTTGGAAATTGTCAATCAACCGGAACCGGGCTACCTGAAGGATGTGAATTGCGAAAACTTCGAGATGAATTTTCAACTCAAGTTGCTGCAATCGGCGGGCGCAGCATGGACGTTGAGAATGAAAGACGATAAGAACTATTATCTCTTCTATCTGTCGGGACCGGATGGGCAGTATCCCAACCGCATGGTCACGTATATTGTACGGGACGGTAAATTCACACCTACCGATTTCGCCAACAGTTTGACCTTTCCATCGCGCATCAGGAAGGGCGGCGACTATAACATTACAATTAAAGTTGAGAAAAACACCTTCTTTCATACGATAAGCGATAACAATACGGGCGAAGAGTACAAACTGGCGATGTGGACGGATGCCAGCAATACCTATCCGATTGGCGGCGTCGGCTTTCGCACCATCGGCGCAGAGCATTTTGTCATAGACGATCTCTATGTGCGCCCTGCGGCTATCCAAGCGCCGAAGTAACCTGATTTTTTCTGAAAACCCCCGGAAGCCCTCTGGTTTGTCCGCAGGTAAACGAACCTTATCTCCGCGATGGCATCCTTGCATCAGCCGGAGAATGTAGCAAAACGTTTCATCTATTCAGGGAGTAACTACCGATGCTTTCTTTTTACCATTCTTCTGTCAAAAAACTGCTTGTTTTCATTCTGCTTGTTTTTCTCCTCTCCGATGCGTCGTTACTTGTGCAAGTCAACGCGCAGACCACTTCCGGCACAGTTGTTGGTCGTGTTCGTCAGCGCGGCAATCGTCCATTGCAACGCGCTCGCGTCCGCATTATCAATCAGGAGAACGGCAACAAACGCACCACCTTAACCAATGCCACCGGGCATTATTCAATACCCAATCTGCCGCCCGGTTCCTATCGGATTATTGCCTCGAAGGAAGGCTTTATTGCCGATACGGTCAATCGCTTTCCGGTGCAGTTCAATCAAAATAACCTGGTCAAATTGCCGGAATTCACCTTGCGACAAGTGACAGTTTCCGGCGTGGTAGTTGACCGCAATGACTATGCGCTCTTAAATGCCAGAGTTACCTTGACCAATACCTATGGTGAAATCATCGGGCAGACTGCAACCGATAACGCCGGGGGATACAGTCTTTCTGATATGCCAACCGGCGACTATACCCTAAGCGCATCGTGGGCTGGAGAGAATGGCGAAAATGCTGCGAGTGTTCCCGTATCGCTTGAAGTAGAGAATGTTTCCGCGCCGCCGTTGAAGCTGCTGGCAGCCGTCAGCCCAACGCAGCAACCGGCGCAACAACCGCAGGGGCAGGTTGTCGAAGGCGATACCGTTGCCTCGCTGACGCATCCGCTTGATGCAACGCGCACGACGAATATCTCCGAGCAACAGGTTCACTCATTGCCGCTTGGCAGTTCTACTTATATGCGAACCTTTGACGAATTGGCGTTGCTGGTTCCGGGTGTTGCGCCGCCGCCTTACACACCGGGAGCGCGAGGTCCCGGTATTGGCTTTGGCGTTGGCACGGCGGGGCAATTCTCCGTCAATGGCTTACGCGCTCGCTCCAATAACTTCACGGTTGACGGCTCAGACAATAATGACCCGGATGTTGGCGTGCGCCGTCAAGGTTTCGTCGGACTTGTGCCGCAGGCGATTGAATCGGTGAGGGAGGTTTCGATTTCAACCTTGCTATGGAGTACGGAATTAAATCGCAATTTCGGCTCACAAGTGAATGTCGTATCCAAATATGGCACAGATGATGTTCACGGGCAGGCTTACGCTTTCTTCACCGATTCGCGCTTGAACGCCAAAAACTTCTTTGATTATGTGGGCGGCGCGTCCGGCGGCGAAGATACCTTTACGCGCACACAAGCGGGCTTTGCCATTGGCGGTCCCATCGTGCGCCAGAAGACGCACTTCTTCGGCAGCGTCGAGCGGCAGGTTGTCAATGCGGCAACCGAGCAACACTTCTCGACGCCGGGATTTGCAGACCGGCGTTTTCTCGGTATCCCGGATTTTGCCGTACTCAAACCCGGTCCCGATTTTGAGGTTGATGACACCTTTGAAACAACATTCGGAACGACGCCGCTTGGCAATGCCATTTTGTCGTTGTACCCCTTGCCGAACAATCCCGGCGGACCCTACGGCGACAACACCTATTCGGAAATCCTCCCCGCCGAAGGGCGCGGCACGGTTGGCTCATTCAAAGTTACTCATCAATTCAATGACAGCAATACGCTGGACGGGCGTTATAACATAACCGATGACCAGCGCATTATTCCCAGTGTCAATCGCGCCATTCGTTCGACCATCGGCTCGGACACGCGGACGCAGAATCTGTCGCTGATCTTCGACACCGCTTTGACGCAAAGCCTGTTTAATCAAGCGCGGTTTTCTTATGGGCGCACGCGCCTTGATTTCATTGAGCAGCCCAATAGCCCGTTCATTTTTCAAAGCAGTCAGATGGCGCCGATTGAAGGGTTGGGCATTGTCGAGGTCAACACCGGACCGATTGGCGAATTGAATGTTGAGCCATTCAGCCCCGTCGGTGTCAATGTCTTTTCCTTCCCGCAAAATCGCGCCAACAATACCTTTCAGTTTGCCGATTCATTGTCGTGGACAGTCGGGGCGCATTCGTTGAAAGCGGGCGCGGATATTCGCCGCGTGCAACTGAACGGGCGTGTTGACCGCAACTATCGCCCGCAGGTCATCTTTGGCAATGCCGTCGCCCGCTCCGGCTCACTGACCTTTAACACTGACCCGAATAATCCTTTTACATTCAATCCCGGCGATGACCTCTTTCTGCCCGGTATCCAGCTTGCCACGTTGGGCTTGCCATCCTCCATCTTCCAGACCATAACTGCCGGAACGCCCGATTCGACCGTCGGCTTACGCTCTACGGAATACAACTTTTTCGTCAATGACATCTGGCGCGTGCGACCGAATTTCAATCTCGACTTCGGGGTGCGCTACGAATACAACACCGTGCCGCGTGATGTGCGACGGCGCATCGAAGACGCCATCCGTCTGCGCGACTTGCCAGCGCCGGGAGCTTCAACGGCTGATGTGCCGATTCGCACGGCGGCGTTTGATGCGGCGGTTGCCGGGTACAGAAGGATTCTCGGCGACCGCAATAGTATTTATGACGGCGACCGCAACAACATCGGACCGCGTTTCGGCTTTGCATGGGATCCGTGGTCGGATGGCAAGACGGCGGTGCGCGGCGGCTATGGCATCTACTACGATGCACAACTCGGCGCGGTGGTCAGCCAGTCGCGCAATGTCTTTCCGCGTGAAGTGCCGATCAATGTCGAACCGGCGTTTCTCGCCTTTGACGTTTTTGAGTTGAACAACCCTAGTCTTTTGATTATTGCCGATGGGAGGAGAGGCGAAATTAGACCGATTCCTTTGATTAAGCCGGGGACTATCAATCAATTTGGCGGCAATCCCGCCGATTTCGTTGCCGTCATCGGGCAGTTGTTCCTTCAGAATGCCGACGGCGGCGGGCTGGCATTCACCTTACCCGCAAAAAATCTGCGAACCCCTTACGCGCAGCAGTGGCATTTGACGTTGGAGCGCGAATTGCCGGGTAACTATTCGGCGTCAGTGGCGTATGTCGGCACGAAAGGAACAAAATTGACGCGGTTGACAACGCCGAATCAGGGACCGAACTCGACGCCGATTCTGCCGGTTGTAGACCGCTTCTTTAACTTCCCTTCAGATTTTACCTTGCCAACGGCGCTCGTGCTTGCCGATTGCGACTTAGATGGCGGGCAGGAATGCAGCATTTCACCCCGCCGCCCCATACAGGGGCTTGGCGCGGTGCAAGTCTTCGAGAACTCCGCCAGTTCGATTTATCACGCCATGCAAGTGGAAGTGCATAAACGCTATTCGCGGGGCTATCAATTCACCGCCGCTTATACGTGGTCACACGCCATTGATGATGTTTCGGATGTCTTTCCGATAGCCGGTGCGCCGATTATCGCGCAAAATTCATTCAATTTCCGCGCCGAACGCGGCAATGCCAATTTCGACATCCGCCAACGCCTCGTCACCTCGCTGGTGTGGGATTTACCGTTTTATCGTAATGCGACAAGTGGCGCAGGACGTTTGCTTGGCGGCTGGCAGGTGGCAGGCATATTCCAAGCGCAAACCGGACAACCATTCACGCTCAATGTGCCGTTCGACTCAAACCTTGACGGCAACCTGACCGACCGCCCGACGACCAACGAAGGGCTTATCTTTTTCAGTGGACATGGGCGGCAGCGCGTTCTCCTTGCGCCAGATAAAGATGTCGTAGATTTCATCATTCCCGGCGAAGACGGCGCGGTGGGGCGCAACACGGTGCGCGGCGATAACTTCATCAATCTGGATATGGCATTGAATAAAAACTTCCGGGTTACGGAACGACAACGGCTTGAATTTCGGGCGGAGTTCTTCAATCTGCTGAATCGTGCGAATTTCGGCTTGCCGATTCGGGAACTGGGAGCGCCGGGATTCGGCGCGGCAATCGAAACCATCAATCCGGCTCGCACAATTCAATTTGCGCTGAAATATGCCTTTTGATGTGAAATGAAGGTGTCGAGCAAACACTTTTGAACCACGAAGATCACGAAGAGCGCGAAGGGAAAATAGAAGAGATAAAGCAGAGAATTCGTTGTTCGTCCTATTTGCTTCCTTATTTTTCTCTTATTCTTTTCTTCGTGGTCTTCGTGGTCTTCGTGGTTCAATAAGTATTTTTCTCATTTCTTTATCCCTGTTTGATGCCTGAGAACTGCGCCGGGAAGGGCGTTGGTTACTTTGCCGTCTTCAAGAACGGCAACGCCGTTTACGAAAACGTGCCGGATGCCGGTCGGCTCAATGAATGGACTGGTCATGGTCGAATGGTCAATCACAGTTGCCGCGTCGAAGAAGACAATATCGGCTTTCATGCCGGGGCGAAGCGTTCCTCTATCCTTCAAGCCTAACCGTGCGGCAGGCAGCGAGGTCATTTTGCGAATGGCTTCCGCAAGCGTCAGCCAGCCTTTTTCGCGCACGAAGCGTCCGAGTACACGCGGATAGGTTCCCGCGCCGCGAGGATGTGGCATTCCGATACCGCCATCGCTGGCAACCATGACCCAAGGCTGTTTGTAAAAATTCTCAATGTCCGCTTCTTTCATCGAACGACAGACCACCGACGCGCCGCCATCTTTGACGATTTCGATGTAGACATCAACTGGCGAACGATTCTGAGCGCGAGCGATTTCTTCCAGTGTTTTCCCTTGATACTCGCGGTGCGCGGCGCAATTGGTGATTAGCACATTTGCCGCGCCGCCGACATCTGCCAGCCCTTTTGCTACCGCTTTGGCATCATCGTGACGACGACTCGGAACCAGCACGGTGATTGTCGAAGCCCATGCCTCGTAAGGGTAACAATCTGCCGTCACATCAACGCCGCTTTTCTGCGCTGCCATAATCGTTTTTATCGCTTCCGACGATTTATCCCAAACGCCGACGGTTCCCATCTTGATATGCGAAATCTGCACCGGCAATTTTGCCTCACGTCCGATGCGGATGGCTTCACCGAGCGCCGCCAGCATATCGTCCGATTCGTCGCGGATGTGGCTCATATAGATTCCGCCATGCCGCGCCGCCGCTTTCGCCAGTTCAATAACCTCTTCGGTGGCGCTTGGATACCCGACATCATATTCCAGCCCGGACGATAGCCCAAACGCGCCTTCCTGCATCGCTTGTTCGACGAGCGTTCGCATACGGGTAATCTCTGCGGGCGTTGCGGTGCGGTTATAGTCTCTGCCCATCACCTGTTGCCGCACCGTCGCATGACCGATGAAGGACAATAGATTAACTGCGGCGCGGCGTTCTTCGCGTAAGCTCAGATATTTGGCGATGGGATAAGGTGATGCGCCATCGGGTCCGAGCGCCAGTGTGGTGATGCCTTGTAGTAGCTGGCTTCGCGCTGTCGGGTCGTTATTCAACCCTCCTTCGGAATGATTGTGAATGTCAATGAAACCGGGAGCAATAGTCAGCCCTTTAGCATCAATGACGCGCTCATCGGCTTGCGGTTTCAGTTGTCCGATAGCGGCAATCTTATCGCCAACGATTCGCACATCAGCGCGACGGGCAGGCGCACCGCTGCCATCAATCAGCATCCCGCCGCGTATCAGAATAGAAGCGGCGCGGGTTTGCTGCGACTGCAAAGCGAGCGTTGAAGGGGTTACGAAAACCAGAGCGAGAAGAAGAGCAAGAGTTACGATTCGCATCATATAAATCACGGATTATTGTAAAGGCTAATGTCAGGATTTCGGCGCAAGTTCGGCAATATAGAGTCCGGCAACTTGATGCGAAATCTTTTCCGGTTGGGCGCTGGCGATATTGGCAAGGACGATGATAGTCAATTTGTCGTCCACATAACGCGAGATATTGGAGCGAAAGCCCTGCCACGAGCCGCCGTGTTCGATTACCCGGTGTCCGTTGGTTTTGTTAAGGCTCCAGCCGAAGCCGTAATTGCGGGGATTGGCGTTGCTTAATTTTACTGGTGTCCACATCAATTCAAGGCTTGTCCGCTTCAGGAGTTTTTCGGTGTAAAGCGCCGCATCCCATTTGATTAAGTCGAGAATGGTCAGGTAAAGGCTACCATCGGCGGTAGTATTCATCGTCGGCGACACCCATTCCTGATTTTTGACTTCGCCTTTTACGAGGCGATAGCCGGCGGCGCGATGCGGGATAATGTCGGCTTCGTTGATGATGCGCGTCGTGGTCATACCGAGCGGTTTGAAGATGCGCTCTTGTAAAAAATCACCGTAGAATTGCCCCGTTACTTTGTGAATCAAAATGCCGAGAAGAATATAGCCGAGATTGCTGTAACTCCATTTTTCGCCCGGTTGAAAAGCGAGTTTAATCTGCGCGGCGCGTTTCAATAGTTCGTCTTCGGTATAGTCCCGGCGGAAATCGAAATCACGCGGGTAGTCGGTAGTCCCGGCGGTATGCGAGAGCAGATTTCTGACGCTAATCTCTTTCCATGTTTCGGGCGCATCGGTGAAGTATTTGGAGATTTTATCATCGAGCGAGAGTTTGCCATCCTCGACGAGCATCATCACGGCGGTTGCGGTGAATTGTTTGCCGACGGAGCCGGATTGAAAGACGGTTTCCGGTTTTACGGGAATTTGATGCTCGACATTGGCAAAACCGTAGCCCTTCGCTTTTATCACTTTGCCGTCTTTAACAACGGCAAGCGCCAAGCCGGGTATCTTTTGCCGTTGCATTTCGGCAAGGATATAGTCATCAACTTTATCCGCTTGCTGAGCGAATGTTTGAGCGGCTACTAAAAGAATGAGGGCGAGAACAGAGAGGTGTTTGGAGCGCATAAAATCCTCACAGTGCAGAAAAAACTTTCAACACAGAGGACACAGAGGCTTCACAGAGGATATTCGCTTCCCTCCGTGTTCCTCTGTGCAACCTCTGTGTCCGTTGAAAATAAGCCTGAATGTTCATTGGTATTGAAAATGAACGTACAGGTTTATTTACCGGCGTTGAGCGACTTCGGCAATGTGGGCGACGGCTTTCTGGATATTTTCCAGAGAGTTCGCGTAAGAGATGCGGAGATAGCCTTCGCTACCAAATGCCGCGCCGTCGGTGACAATGACGTGGGCTTCGTCAACCAGCAATTTAGCGAAATCGCCCGATGTTTTGACGCGCCCGCCGAGAAGTCCTTTGATATTTGGAAAGACATAGAACGCCCCTTCAGGCATGGTACAACTGATGCCTTCAATCGCATTCAAAGCGGGAACCAGCCAGTCGCGCCGCTTGCGGTATTCGTTCAACATATATTTCAAGGAATCGGTTTCGCCGCTTGCCGCTTCCTGCGCCGCTTTCTGCGCCATCGAAGCGGCATTTGAAGTGGAATGGCTTTGAATCTTCAACATGGCGTGAATCCACTCTTCGCGTCCGAGCGCGTAACCGATGCGCCAGCCTGTCATGGCGTGTGATTTTGAAAACGAGCCGCTAATCAATATCTGTGAGCGCAACTCTTCCGGCAGGCTTCCCGCCGTGAAGGGCATAGCTGGTGGATAAGCGAAGTAGAGATAGCATTCATCGCTGATAACCCAGATGTTGTGTTCGGCGCAGACCTCGACGATTTTGCGAAATTCATCCGGCGGAATGATGCGTCCGCTTGGGTTGCTCGGAGAGTTGACAATAATCAACTTCGATTTCGGCGTAATGGACTGGCGCACCATCTCGGCAGTTAAGACAAAATCATTGGCTTCGGTTTCGATAATGACCGGATTGGCTCGCAGGAATTTGGCAATCTCTGGGTACGTCACCCAATAGGGCGCAGGAATCAGCACATCGTCGCCCTGATTGATGACCGCCGCCATCGCGTTAAAGATGCCCTGCTTGCCGCCGATGGTGATGATGGTTTCGGAAGGCTTGTATTCAATATTGAAATCGCGCTTCATCATATCAAGAACGGCGCGTTTCAGCGAAGCGATGCCACCTGTTGGGGTGTAGCGCGTGAAGTTCTCTTCAATAGCGCGAAGTCCGGCGTCTTTAACATTGCGCGGCGTCGAAAAATCGGGTTCGCCCGCGCCTAAGTCAATCACATCTATGCCTTCAGAGCGCAGCCGTTCGGCGGTTGCCAAGACTTGCGCCGTGGAAGAGACTTCAACATTGACGACATATTCGGATTCCTGAAAGACTGCATTACTCACGGTTTCTCTATTCTCTCTTTCATTTTTTGTTCGACTAAAGGCGGAACTAAGCCGGTGATGTTGCCGCCGAGCGTAAAGACCTCTTTGATGAGGCGCGAACTGATGTAGGAGTTTTCGCCTGACGCCATCAGAAAGACGGTTTCGACCGCTGGCTCTAATCGCTGATTCATCAATGCCATCTGCAATTCGTATTCATAATCGGAGATGGCGCGAATGCCGCGCACGATGACCTGCGCCTCCTGCTTGACGGCATAATGCACCAGCAAACCCTCGAAGGTATCCACGCGGACATTTTCAAACGGCACAACCTGACGAATCATGTCAATGCGCTCGGCAGTCGAAAAGAGCGGTTGTTTCTGGATATTGAGCAGGATGGCAACAATGACTTCATCGAAGAGTTTTGCCGAGCGTTCGATGATGTCGAGATGTCCGTTGGTCAAAGGGTCAAACGAACCCGGATAGATGGCTCTATGCAATGCCGCTTCTCCTTGCGCGATTAATTCAAATCAAGTCCGCGATACTAGCATAATTTCGCGCCGTTTGTCAGTCGTCGCTAGATGCTGCTGCGAGAGCATAAAAAGCGAGCGCCGATTCGCCCTGCTTCACCTGCCGATAAAGTTTCCAGTCGCCATACTCAGATTCAAGCGCCATCTTCGCCCGGTGTTCGACAATGATAAGCGAATCTTCGTGAATAATGTGGCTCGCCGTTAGTTTAGTGAGAACCGGCGCATAGAGATCAGACGCATACGGCGGGTCAAAGTAAATAAGGTCGAAAGTTTCGCCTGCTTCATCGAATTGTTTGATTGCCGCCAGCACATCACGGTTGAGGATACGCGCTTCGTCGCCGATTTTCAGCGTTTGTAGATTCGCTTTTATCACCTCTGAGGCGCGGCGCGACTGCTCAACAAACGTGACAGCTGCCGCGTGTCGGCTCAAGGCTTCCATGCCGATTGCCCCCGACCCGGCGCAGAGGTCTAAAAACCGTGCCTGACGAATCTGTGGCGCGAGGATATTAAAGAGCGTTTCGCGCAAACGGTCAGATGTGGGGCGCACGTCGAGTCCGTTGCTGGTCTGTAAACGTCTGCCGCGATAGATGCCGCCGATGATTCGCACAACCTTGATGATAAAGCCGACGGTTGACTTTTGTTGAGCCGAAAACGCAATATCTAAATTTACGTTTGAAGAGTTGAAGAGTTGGGGAGCTAGGGAGTTGAAGATAGGTAATAGAATTTTATAGCTATCTAACAGCAAACTCTTGACTAGACTAACAGATGTTATTTTTCAAATGCATCTTCCCTCAACTCTTGAACTCCTCAACTCCCCAACTATTTAAGAGGTTTTATGAAGAAATTATTATTCACTATTGCAATTAGTATGCTTTGCGCTCTGACTATTGTTGCTCAACAAAAGACCGGCACCTTGAAGGGCAAACTGGAAGATGAAAAGGGCAAACCGATTGCTGATGCCGAAGTCCGCGCTATGAGCAGCCGCACACGCAACACCAAAGAGACAACGACTGACAAAGAAGGCAACTACACGCTGGAACTGGAACCGGATGATTATACGATCAGCTTCGACGCCCAAGGCTTTCAACAAGGAACGATGAGCCAGATGCAACAGGTTGAAGAAGGCAAAGAGACGAAGATCAAAACGCTTCGTCTGGTGAAGGCAAAGCGCACTTCACGTTTGAGCGGCGCAGTCTTTGATGAAAGAGGCTTGTCGCTGGGCGGCGTGCGTTTGAAACTTGTCCGCATTCCAACGGAAGAGGAAGCAAAGGAGAAGAAAAAGCTTGCATCGGTGAAGATGGATTACATCACCAACAGTCGCGGCGAATTTGCGTTTCGCCTGCCGCCGATTCGCGCCCGGTATCAGGTGACGGCAATCATGGGCGGTTACAAACCGCAGACCAGGATCGTTGATATGAATGAGGATGAGGCACAGCCATTGGCATTTACGCTCGAAGCCGTGAAAGAATAAGCGTGTCGTTGTGTGAAGCAATGAGAAAGTGAGATTGCCTTATGTCTACACAAATTATCTCGAAACTTGCAGGCTATCAGCCGAAAGTAAGTAAAACGACAATACCGCTGCTTGAAAATGGCGACCGCTTGACTCGTGAGGAGTTCG
>Ga0187894_10002729_pt1 | contig 20792 bp, 19 predicted proteins | sample GBC1701081metaG_FD_136650 | JGI IMG/M metagenome (GOLD analysis project Ga0187894, IMG submission 136650) | White microbial mat communities from a lava cave in the Kipuka Kanohina Cave System on the Island of Hawaii, USA - GBC170108-1 metaG ...
AACCGCCTGGCCCTTCGCCTGGGGCGCCGGCGATGGCTGGCGTCTTGTGCTCGGGAAAGATGATGGCGTTTTCCGGACAAACGCGGCTGCAAGCCGGACAACCGCGTTTGCAGTTGTCCTGGTTCTCGACCAGGATTCTGTCTTTGCGATCAATCCCGTATACGCCGAAGAGACAAAAATCAATGCACTCCAGACAATTGGTGCAGCGGCTGTAATCAATCACCGGATACCAGCGGTTTCCCTTTGCCTCGCCCAACACGGCCAGACCGGCGCCGCTCTTCTCCGGGTTCAAGAATCGTTGGAGTTGTTCCGGCTTCGGGCTGCCCTTAATCCAATCGGTAAGAGGGTTGGTAAGAGGGTTGGTAAGAGGGTCGGTAAGAGGGTTGGTGAGCGGGCCGGTGAGCGAAACGAGTTTGATGGAAACTTCTTTCGCAATGCGTTTGATCTCTTCGACGTAAACCTTCGCGTCTTCGTAAGCGCGCAGATCCAGGCAAAAGATAAACCGGTCAAGCACCTCTACCGGCCCAATTCCGCGCCTTTCCTCTTCATCCTCGCCGCCCGCTTCTTCGTCGTCCTGTTCTTCGCCCGGACTTTTGAGCAGCGTGGTTCCTTGTTTCCCGTTTATTCCGTTACGGTCGAGCAGCCAATGCGCCGCTCTGGGGTATTGCCAGGAGAGCAGTACCAGATGGCTCTTCACGGAACTCAAGTAAAGCAAGCCCGTGTCGCCGGGAGAAAGATCATAGACGTTTGGCACGACGGCAAATTCAATCCCTGGTTCCAACAGCAAGGCCGTGGCGATATCTTCCTCGATTCGCCGTTTCTCAGGGTTTTTGCTGCGCGTCTGCGAGAGAACAACGGTAATACGATTTGTACTCATAACTAGCCATGGCTCCGTGAATCGGTACTGCGACCGTTATATCTGTCCTTTGATCTGCCGCTGCGTATCTTCCCAAATTCCTTCAAGGCGTCTGACGTACTCCGCGGCGCTCAACAAAACGGCGTCTTGTGGCGCGAAATCGAAGAGCCAGCCTTTGCCGTAGTTGTCAACATTGATCGCCGTGGGGTCCTTCATCAGCTCACGATTGAATTGTAAGAGCGTTCCATTGGCCGGCGCGTGCAAGGAAGAAATCGCCTTCGAGCTTTCCACCACACCGATCTCTTGCTTGGCCTTGACCACCGCGCCCGGTTCGACGCTCCAGTCTAAAAAATAGACATCCTGCAGCATTCGAACGGCGAAGGCGGTGAAACCGACTCTATATGCGTCCCCCTCGGCTCGAAACCACATGTGACTATGCGCATAGAGCCGATCTTTCGGGATCTGGGCCTCGTACTTGCCCATCAAAAAGATATAGTGATCTGACATTGTTCTAGATGGAGTTGATTCTTAATTACAATAGCATGCTTTCACGTTATCAAACGGGTTTTTCGAGAGCTGAACCTGTTTTTTACAAAGACGGCGGAGAATACTGATACGCCGATCAAAAAAACTGAAGAGAAGAAAACGAGATCGGAAATTAAAAGGCCTTCGGGAAAAATCTTTTCTCGAAGGCCTTTTGACTGAGAATCCAAATTCATGCCTGCCGGATTATTTCTTCTTCGCAGGTTCAGGAGCGGATTTCTCGGTTGCGCCACCAGCCGCCTCCCAGGCATGCAGGCCGCCAACCAATGCCGCGGCGCTTTTAAATCCGTTCTGCTGAAGCAGCGTCGCCGCTCGTCCGCTCGATTGTTCAGCAGGGCAGGTGCAGTAGGCGATTATCTGCTTGTCTTTCGGCAGATCCTTGAAGTCGCCCGACTCCAGCTTGTTCAGCGAGACATCGAGCGCGCCTTTGATATGAGTCATCTTGTAAGCGTCAGTGCCTCGAACATCAACGATGATTGCTTTGCCATTCTCAGACAATTTCTTCGCCTCTTCCGCGCTGATACGAGACGTCTTGTCTTCGGGGTTTTGCGATGGAGAGATGGTTGGCGCGGCCATACTGTTTTTGGTTGCGGCGTCCGCCGCCAGATTTGTTTGGTTGGGAGCGGCTCCTGATTTTGCGCAGGCGAACGCAAAGAGGGCCAGCGACAAGATCACTATGCCGCCACCCGGTTTGGAGATCATTTTCATAGCGTCATCTCACTTTCTCTGTTTTTTTAATTAGCCCAGGGACTTGCGCCTTAGGCGCTTACGCGCCCAAGTTTACACGATGCCTTCACTCGATCACAATCACTTGAAATCCCTGCTTGAACTTTCACCGGCGCTCAGCGAAGATGTGTATTTAGCGCATACTCCTTGATATTCCCTTTGAGTCGCTATCTATTGTCCGCAACGGCTGATCTCACCCCCACTCAAATTCGTTGGAGTTACCGCAGGTCATTATTGGACGTGTGCAGATGAATTTCAGGATTGCGTTTACAACTCTCTACGTTTGCCTGCTGGCGTGCTTGATGGGGGCGTGTTCGTCCTGGCGAAACATAGCGGGGAGCGCCACTCCGGCCGCGTCGCCGGTCCCGGGGCCGCCGCCGAAACCGAAGCCCTTTATCGCCTATCTGTACGAAGGCGACTTGTGGGTGATTCAACGCGACGGGACAAACCAGCATGTGGTGGCCGCCGCTCCCGAAGGCGAAACGATTCAGGATTTCGTCTGGGCCGCGGATGGCAGCCGGCTCTATTTTTCAATCGGGTTGCAAATATTCGAGGTTGTTCTTCAGACCGGCAACGTGGCGAACGCGGGAGAATTGATTACCCGTCCCGGCGTCACAATCGATCGGCTGGAAATGGGGAGCGACGGGAAAACAATCGTCATTCAGGCGCTCGACGCCGACGCATCGGCGCGGTTGTTCGCCCTGACGGTCGGAGGGAGCGATTCGCGGGAGTTGACCATTGACGAATATAGTTCGGTGATCAAACCTCGTTCGCCGGTTATTCGCGCCATTGGTGAAATGTCGGTTTCTCCTGATGGCCGGCATGTATTGTTCAAAGACGTCGTCGGAACCGGCGAAGAGTTATTTGTCGCCGACGCAGAGACTGGCGCGCGCATCAAAGTCACGAATCTATACGATCTGAGCGGGTTTGAAGAGTCGGTTGAGACCGAAGGCGGGCGCCGGGTGATTGAGGCGACATGGTCTCCTGATGGCCGCTATGTCATTTTCAACCCGATGCAATCGTGCTCTGAAACAGGGTTATGTTATGGCCGGCTGTTTCTGGTGGACGCCTGGGGAGGCGCGCAGCTTCAACTCTCCGTGGAGATGATGATTAATGTTCCGGGTGAATGGGCGCAGGGCAACAAGCTGCTCATTTATGACGACGGCAGCAAGATTGTGGTCGCGGATACAAACGGCAACCCGAGAGCGCTGGCGGAAGGGCATCATCCCAAATGGCAACCCCTGCCGTGAACAAGAGCGCGGTGGTAAAATCACCACTCGCCGCGCGAAAGGAGGAGTTATGACCGATCAAGAGTTGAGAGACCTGATAGCGGAATTGACCTTGTCCACCGCTGAGTTGCGGAAGTCTCAGCAGGAGGCCGACGCTGAATTGAGAAAATCCCAGCGGGAGACCGATAGGCAGATCAAACAAGTCGGCAAACAACTCGGCGACCTGGGCAATAAGTTCGGCAGCTTTACGGAAGGCATGGCCTTCCCCTCAATGGAAAAGATTCTCCGCGATCATTTCAAAATGGATGTCGTGACGCTGCGCGCCAAATCGCGGCAAAACGGCCACTCGATTGAAATTGATGTCATGGCTTACGACAACGGATCGCGTAACGAAGTCTACCTGGTCGAAGTCAAAAGTCACCTCACTCGCGAAAGCGTTGATCAAATGCTCAAGACAATCGAGCGGTTCCCAAAATTCTTCGGCGCGCATCGTGACCGGAAGATTTACGGCGTTATCGCCGCCGTGGACATCCCCGACAATCTTCGCGCGGAGGTTTTGAATAAAGGACTTTATCTGGCGCGCATTCACGACGGCACGTTTGAACTTTTAACTCCCCGCGGGTTCAAACCGGAAGCTTTTGGCCCGGCGGCCAAACAGAATGGGAAAGTGAAAAAGAGACCGTCGCGAAAGAAATGATAAGCGGGAGGATTTAATTGAGATGAGTTTTTCGAGGGCTAGCGGGATTTTGCTGCACCCGACCTCGTTGCCGGGGCGGTTCGGCATCGGCGACCTGGGAGCGGCGGCTTATGAGTTTGTAGATTTTCTGGAAGAGACCGGACAGAGCTTGTGGCAGGTGCTGCCGCTCGGCCCCACGGGATATGGCGATTCGCCTTATCAGTGTTTTTCAGCGTTCGCGGGAAACCCGTTGCTGGTCAGTCCGGAGTTGTTGGTCGAAGACGGATTGCTCGATCAGAGCGAGTTTGATGACGCGCCGGAGTTCCCGCGGGATCGGGTTGATTACGGCCCGGTGATTGAATTCAAGAACGCGCTGCTGAAAAAGGCGCACGCCAACTTCATCGAGAGCGGTTCGGATCAGACGAAAGACGAGTGTCTCGCATTCATCGGGCAGGCCGGATGGTGGCTGGAAGATTACGCGGCGTACCGCGCGATCAAGGACGCGCACGGAGGCAGGGAGTGGACGAAGTGGGACCGGTACCTGCGCGACCGCGAAGACAACGCGATACATTTTTTTCGCGAAAACCACGCGGTCGAAATCAGCGCGCAAAAATTCTACCAGTATCTTTTTTTCAAACAGTGGCTCCGGCTTGCCCGCTATGCGAACGAGCATGGCGTCAGGATCATCGGCGACGCGCCGATCTTCGTCGCGCACGACAGCGCCGATGTCTGGGCGAATCGAGAGCTTTTCCATCTGGACGAGGAAGGCAATCCGACGCATGTCGCGGGCGTGCCGCCGGACTATTTCAGCGAGACTGGCCAATTGTGGGGGAATCCGCTTTACCGGTGGGATTTGATGAAAGAGACCGGGTACGGCTGGTGGATAGAACGAATGCGCCAGACGCTGGCCACGGTGGACATCATCCGGCTCGATCATTTCCGCGGCTTTGAAAAGTATTGGGCCGTGCCGGCGGGCGAAACGACCGCGGTCAAAGGCAGGTGGGAAGAAGGGCCGGGCGCGGCCTTTTTCGACGCGGTCAAAAAAGCGTTCAATAGTGACGAAGGCGACCTGCCGCTCATCGCCGAAGACCTCGGATACATCACTCCCGAAGTGCTGGCTTTGCGCAATCAGTTCGGATTTCCCGGAATGCAGGTTCTGCAATTCGCTTTCGGCGCTGACCCTCAGGCCGACGCGTTCAAGCCCTACAACTACGTCCCGAACAGCGTCGTTTACACCGGCACGCACGACAACGACACTACAATAGGCTGGTTCACGAGCGAAGGCGCGGGCGTCAGCACGCGCAACCACGACGAAGTGAACAGTGAGCGCAATTTCGCTTTGCGGTATCTGGGGACGGACGGCCGCGAGATCAACTGGGATTTCATCCGGCTGGCGCTCAGCTCCGTCGCCAACACCGCGATCATTCCCTTGCAGGACGCGCTGGGGTTGGGGTCCGCGGCCCGGATGAATGTGCCATCGCGCGAAAGCGGCAATTGGGGATGGCGTTACGGGAGCGAGCAATTGACGCCGGAGATACGCGCGCGGTTGGCGGAGTTGAGCGAAGTTTACGGACGCAACCGCGCCCGCCTTTTCAACGCCCGGCAACAGTGAAAGACGGCGCGCAATCAAGTTCATTGGACGACAAAAGAGTCGCTGCCGAGCTGGCGGCTGATTGCGATATCGCTTTCGCGCCGCCGTTTTTGTTCTTCGGTGAATGGCGTGACATAAGGCGCTCCTCCGGCGGCGGTCCCCTCAGCCAGAGGCTCGGCAAGGGGGCCGGCTAAAATCCGCTTGTACTCGTCGAAGACCTTGTCCACATGCCAATGGACGCCCAGGTAAAAGATCGGATCGGCAATCGCCGTTGATGTGGAGCTCATCGCTCCGCCGATTGCCCCATGCCAGCGGTTGTGGGGGAAGACTATGCAGCAACCAAGTTGGTTGGCGGTTTGAAAATCCCCCAGCTTACGGGCGCCGGTGTAAATCTCACCCGGCTCGCCAGGGCCTACGCCTTCGCGGGTGAAGTATTTCGGCAAGGCGAAGGCCGGGTGGTTGTTTTTGCGCCGCATCAGGCTTTCGGGAGTGACATGTAAGGTGTCCGCGGCTTGCTGAATACGCGCGCGTATGTCCGCGGGGAAGACGCTTAGGTCGGGGGCGTACGCGAGCGTGTCTGGAATCTCGGCCAGCGGGTTCCACTCCGGCGGAAGCTCATAGCCTTTCGCCGCATACCAACTGACCAGGCTCTGATGCTTCATCTGAGTCTTAGGCGCGCCGTCGGGGGCTTTCACCATTTCGTGATGCATTTGCAGGAAGTTGGCGCCGAAAGCCAGATTCACACCCCAATCAGAATTGACGTTGATCGGCGGCGTGGGATCGGGGTTTTGCTGATGCCATTTGCGATGAAAGGTGAACATGTCGTCTCCGCCGTGGTGGTGCGCATGCTGCGCCATCTCACGATGGTATTCGGCAACGGCTTGTTGCGCGGTGATAAGCGCCATTGTTTCCTCCTTCGGCTTGCTGTCTTCGAGCGGCAGTGGGCGTTTTGTACCGGCATGCCGGCTTAAGGTTTAAGCTGACCCGCGCCGGCTGCGGTTTCGACATTTTGGGTTCCGCTACGCTTTTGCAGCAGATTCTTCACGCCAAACAGGGCCCCCAACGCGTCATGCCAGAACGGCGCGCCGATACTCAAGAGCGCCGCTGTGATCAACCAGCCCAGCAGCATTCTCAGTACGTGCGCGGACTTCGACCCCCAGTCCGGTTTCTCCGAATTCAACACCTTCTTTTCACTGCCCCAGTCTCTGAGGCCGAACTTCGCGTATTCCGCGGACGCCGCCGCAATCTTTCTCTCCTCCTCTTCGACCAACTTCTTTAACTTATTCTCCGCATCCGCCTTATTGATAACTTCCGGCGCCGCAAGTTGTTCTTTGTAACGTTGCATCGCGCTTTGACCAGCCCCGACAATTGACGCGCGCTTGTCGGCGTCCGTCGAGACCTCCCTGTACACGTTGAAGATATTGACGTTGAGCCAGACGGCGACGAAGAGGCCGATGACGAAGGCGTAAGTCTTCATCCCGCGGTTATACCGCTCCTCGAAACTCTGCATCACGGTGTCGTACCAGTTTTCGACCTCGTTCAGTTTCACCCGCAGCGGGGCCATCACCTCGTCAACCTGTTTGCGGAATTTTGTGAATAGCGCGGCGATGCTGTTTAAGGTCTTGTCGAGTTGTTCGAGGTCTGTATTATTCGGATGAGCGGCCAAATCTTCTTTGACGCTCTTCTGCACTTCGCCAAGCAGGTCGAGCACGTCACCTGACTTTATCTCCCGCAAGTTCAGGATGTCGGCGAGCAGCAGCTCTTTGTTGAATGACTTCTGACCGGCCGCGTCCGTCTTAAAAAAGCATTGTAGGTCGTTGAGCAATGGCGCGAGGGCTTCCTGCATCTTGGCGAAGTTTGCGCTCGCCGCGCCGCTCAAATGCTCGGTCTTGATCGCCTCGATCGCGGCGCCCAGCTTCGTGAATTCTCGACAAGCCGCCTCGAGTTCGTCGATGAAAGTCGGGCGCAGGGTATTCGGCCCCACCTTCCGCAAAACTTTCATCAAATCTTCCTTGGAGATGGATGCGAGCATTCCCTTGCCAGACGACGCGACTCGCCCGATTTCACAGAACTTTTGCATTACCGCCTTGAAAACTTCTCGGACTTCCTTTGACGCCAGCTCCGAGGGATGTTTCGTGAAAGGAAGGATCTGGAGGGTTGGCAATCTGGAACGGCCAGCCGCCGGCTTGTTTGACGGGTCGGACGCCTTTTCCGGGTCGGGCTCCTTTTTCGGGTCGAGCACATTTTCGAAGAGGTCGATGAGCGATTCTTCGAGTTGGCGCGATTTGAGCTTGAACAGCTTTTTCAGGGCCGATTGAATGGCTTGCACAACAAGACTCAGCGTGAATAGCACCACTACAATCGCAATCAGTGTGTCGAGTGTTTCCAGGTTGAACATAAGCGTCTCCTTTCAGCTTATTCTTTCGTTTGCGGCGAGGCATCCAGCCCGGCTCATGGAGATGCCCCAAGAGATCGATTAATGGTTGAGGACGCTGCGTCGGGGCGTAATCGCACGGTGAGCCGGCGCGGCTTCAGGCCGGGTCGCTGTGCAGTGGCCAATTGAGTAACTCGAAAATGGGGTCCACGCATGCGCCGCCGCGACATTCCTGCCCGGGGGGACAATCGGGATAGGCGCCTGTTGGATCAATCAGCAATGCAGCCGCATTGGCCGGGGCGAGGCTCAATTTTGGGTTCTCGAGCTTGACGAGCGTGTCCCGAATTTGTTTGAGCCGCTTGAACCGTTCAACCTCGGTGGCGCCCGCGGCGTAATATCTCATGGCATTCCTTTGAAACGAGTTGAGGACTGCCTGCAAGTAGATAAGGTTCTTCAATTCTTGCTCGGTCATAAATTCATCTCCCTTCAATTCAGACATTCGATCAAGGTGAGCAAATTCCATTTGGATTGCTTGCCGAAATAGATCGTTTTTCCGTCGGGCGACCAGACGAGGCTGGAATAGTGCAGCTTCTCATCCGCGTTGCCGGTGATCTGTCTCATCGGGCCGCCGGTCAGAGGGAGAACCTGAATGTTCTCCCTATCTCTTTGTGCCGTAACGAAAGAAACGTTTCGCCTGTCCGGCGACAATTGAACGCTGGCAAGGTAGACAGACGGGACGCTTTGAACGAGGCGCGGGCCGGTCCCGTCTGCGGACACGGTCACGATTCGTACTTCGGCGGGCAGCGCGCGATTCAGGTCTTCGTTTGCAGCCAGCGCGACTGCGAATTCATCGTCCGAGCGCCAGCCGAGCAGACGAAGAATGGATTCGGTCTGGAAGATCATTTCCGGCTTTCCCTCTCTCCGCGGCCACAAACGCCAGACTTGCCTGCCCGGCGGGGGCGGCGCGGGAGATTCGGAGACGAAGGCGAGTTGATCTCCGCGCGGCGACCAGAGCGGACAATTGAGTTGCTGGCCCGAGTCGCTATTGGCTGAAATCTGAGTCGCGCGCGCGCCGTCGGCGGAAACTCTCCAGACATTGGCCAGGCCGCCCTTTTTTGCGCCGTAGGCGATCTGCCGGTTGTCGGGCGACCAACTGTAGTCGGCGACTTGTAACCGGTTGTAAGTCGGAAAGCCCGTCTGTCCGGCGTAAACAACGCCCTCGCCAACCAGTTGTTTTTCCGCGCCGCCCGCAGGCGACGTCAGCCAAAGGCTATATGATCTCCCGTCCGGCGCAGGCCAACGGAGGAAAGCCATTTGCTCGCCGTCAGGCGACCATTGCGCGGAAAAACCTTCCGCCGCGATCCGGCGCGGCTGCGTCTTTCCGATCAGGTTCTGGATGAAGAGCGTTCCCCGGCGCGGGTCCCACTGGAACCGCTCACCGGGGATGGCTTGGAAGACGATGGCCGAGCCATCGTGAGAAACATTCAGCCAGAATTCGACGCCGAGAGCGCCGGTCAGTCGCCGTTCCGCGCCGCTCTCGATGTCGATAGCGAACAGATCGGATTCGTCGCGCTGGCTGTAGCTCAAAATCCTGCCGCCATCGGGAGAGACGTCAGAGACAAAGCCGTCGTAATCGCCGGATGCCAGCGCCGCCGGTTTGCCGCCTTCCGTGGCGACGCGGTAAATCTGGCGGCGGCCGTCTCGTACGGAGTTATAAATCAAACTGTGGCCATCAGGGCGCCAGATCGGATTGAGGTCCTGCGCCGCATCATCCGTTATTTGCGCCACGTCGCCGCCGCCTAGTTCCATCTTCCAGATATCGAACCGGCCAGCGCGCTGATCGACAAAAGCCAGCCACTTCTCGTCCGGCGAAAGCGAGAATTGGCGCGGCGTCTGAACCTGGGCGCTGAAATTGGTGAGCTTCACGACCTCCTTTGATTGAAGGTCGAGGCGGAAGAGGTCGTGATTCCATTCGTAGTAGACGCTCCGGCTGTCCCGGGCCCAGGACGTGAGCAGCGGTGGGCCGCCTCTGATGTCAAGCGAACTGTCGCCCAAGACTTTCAGTAACTCGACCGTGCCGCCAAGAAATGGGATCGTCCAGATACCTATTTGATTGCCGCGATTGGAGACGAAGGCAAGGCGTTCGCCATCCGGCGCCCAGATTGGGCTGAAGTCGCGCCATTTTTCCCATGTCACTTGAATGGGCTGGCTGCCGTTGACCTGCATAATCCAGATGTTCTGGCCGTCTCCGTCCGAGGCAAAAGCGATGAGCCGGCCATCGGGCGAGAAGCGCCCGCCCGCCAGCGCGCTGATGCTTCGCCCTCGCTCCGCCATTAACTGCACGAATCGCAGATTGACCGGCCCGGATGTCTCCGCCTGCCGCGCCCAATTCAGGATCATCCAGGTTGACAGCCCCAATCCGCTCAAGCCAAACGCCACCAGCGTCGAAACCGCCGCGGTACTGCGGGAAAGCAAAGCGTTCGTCAGTCTCCGCCAGAGCGTCGACCCCTCTGTCTCCTCTTCATGTTCGATGATGACGGTGGATTGCGTACGCTCTTCGACGGTGACGTGTTGTTCCTCGACGGTCACCTCTCGCACGTCGGCGATGAAACGGTAGCCGCGTTTGGCCACGGTTTGAATGTACCGGGGCGTCTGCGAATCGTCCTCCAGCAACTTCCTCAACACCGAGATGGTCTGGGTCAGGTTGGCCGGCTCGACGAAGGTGTCGGCCCAGACCTTGTCCAACAATTCGTCCTTTTCCAGCAGCCTCCCGCGGTTTTCGACCAGCGTCAGGAGGATCTCTATGCCTTTTGGAGTGAGCGGGAGCGGCGTGCCCTGGCGCAGAAGGACGCGCTCGGTCGCGTCGAGTTTGAAAGGGCCGAATTCGTAAAAGAGCCTGGTTTGTCTATTCATTCAAGCTTTTACAACTCTTTGAGATGTTTTTGAGGGCCTCTTTGAGGACTTTTAGCGCCCTCCGGGCCGATGGTGACCGCGCGTTTGGAGGCGTGGCTACCAAAAGACTGAAGCGCGGTCAATTTAGCACGCCCGCCAGACGGATAGAAGAGGAGGCCATTATGACAAAGAGCAAAAGGACGGAAATTTTTTTGACCCAAACCAACCGGCGCACGGTTATCCGGAAAGCCAGCGTTCGCGCCGTGGACGGCTCGGATGAAGTCTGCTCCACCACAACCACCACGACCGTGATCGAGGAAGAGCGGTCGCTGTCGTTCCAATCAGTCATTGTCGAGCTGCTTCCTCGGCCATTGCGGCAACCGGGCGCGCCCGCGCCCTGCGCGGTCTCCGGTTGCCGCTCCGTGGGCAGGCGAAAGAGCGTCGCGTGGGAAATGACCGAAGACGCGTTCCGCACGCTGCTCGCCCGGCTCGACGCCGACTGGGATCGGGCGGGAGAAAAGTATGCGCTGCTCCGGCGGAAACTGGCGAAGTTTTTCGAGTGCCGTGGGTGTCATACGCCAGCCGAACTGGCCGACGAGACGATCAATCGTGTGGCGCGCCGGCTCGTTGAAGGCGAGGAGATTCTGGCCTTCGAACCGGAGCGCTATTTCTACGGCGTGGCCCGCAACGTGTTGCGGGAATATCAGGAGTCCAGCGCCAAGCAGTTATTTTCCCTGGACGACCTCAGTCCGGCCGAACATCCACGCCACGACCCCATCGAGGCTCGCGCGCGGGCGGAACTTCGCGGCCAATACGAACGCCAACTCGAACAATTGGAGACTTGCCTGGAGCAACTGCCTCCAGCGCACCGCGACCTGCTGCTGGAGTATTACCGCGGCGAACAACGCGGCCGCATCGAGGGGCGCCGGGAACTGGCCGCGCGATTGGGCATCACGGTCAACGCGCTGAAGATTCGCGTCTTCCGCCTGCGGGACGCGCTCGCCCGCCGCCTCAACGACCTGCTCGCACAGCAGGGGCGGGTGTGAAACCGATCCGCTCTCTACCCACAAACCAATAGGAGGCGAGAAAAGTGTGGCTCATAACGAAGACCAGCGACCGCTCATTACTCGCTACCTGTTGGGAGAATTGAGCGAGGAGGAGCAGTCCGAGTTCGAGGAGAGCTATTTCGCCGACGACGAGTTATTCGCATTTCTGTTAGTAGTGGAGGCAGACTTGGTCGAGCGCTACATGAACGGCGAATTGGGCGAAAAAGAGCGCGAGAACTTTGAGCGCTACTTCCTTCGCTCAGATGAACGGCGAAAGCGAGTAGAAATAGTAAGTAGAAGGATGCAGTCTTTGAAAGAGGGCTGATCTCTACAAATGGCCCGAAACATGAATTCAAAAAGGTGAGTTATGAAGACAACATATCGGACTGCCAGAAAAAGCCTTGCGCTGCTGCTAGTCATAGCTCTGCTTTTCTCTGGTTGTGGGGAAATTCCCGATATCTCGAAGTTCGCGGAAGCGTCCAGCGGAATGACAACGGCCATTCGCAAAGGGGTCGCGCAGACGGACGAGGTTTTGGAGGCGGCCTCCACGGAGCCGGCATTCGATTCGGAGACGCAAGGGAAGTTGAAAAAACAGCGTGCGGATTTCCAGGCGGCCCTCAAGCCGACTCTCAACACGCTGGATAAGATTGACGGATATCTTGACGCATTGCAGGCAATCGCGCAGGCGCATAAGAAGAGCGCGGAACAATCCGCGGCGCTGGTTTCCGCCGTCGGCGGCGTTGTGAAGGCAGCTTCCGGGTTAATCATCCCCGCGGCGGCGACAAATATCATCACCGCGATAACCACTCTCTATCGCAAACTCGAGTTGGAAAAAGATTTCAAGCAACGGGTCAATATGGTTTCCGAAATTATGGAGGGCAAAAAAGACGCTACCGGGGCAGTGATACAAGAAGGCGTTATTGATCTTTTGAAACTTAACGTGAAAGCATTGAAAGATATCAACGACGGGGTTTCTGAAACGATGATTACCGCGATTATCGATAGAAACGCGGTGATCACTCAGTATCACAATCAGATCCTCGGAAATGACCAGCGTGTGCAACGTGTGTTAGCCGGGATACTTGAATACAAGAAGTTAGTCACTGAGTTCAATGACTTCAGCGCCAAGGCCGTCTTGGCTCGAGACCTCGATATAGCTCGGTTGAATAATAAGTACAACCGCAAATTTGTCGGTATCTCGGATCAAACCGAACGTCGAAGATTGGAGAAAGAACGCGACGAAAAGATCGAGGACGTTAAAAAACAGGCGGACCAGGAAATTAACAGCAGGAATGCCGAGGACAGAGAGATCATTACCTCGCAACTTAAATACTTGTTGGGGATAGATGCGGGATTGGCGGGACTGAGGGACAGTCTCAAAAAATTCGATGAAGAGGATCGGAGAGCGGATGCAAATAGCGCAGTTCATCGCCAAGCCCTTGTCATCGGGGCGTTGGAGCAACGAGAGGCAGCGCTGTTGACCCAGACGAAAGCTCTGACCGCCGATATGCAGCGAATCAATCCGGCCTACACCGAAGCTGTCGCGTACCAAAACAAGGCGCGCGCAAGGCATAACGCTCTCAACGCTCTGCTTATCAAAAGCGACTCGGCCCTCGATGCCTGGGCGGAAACACACGCAAGACTCAGAATGACGCTCAATACGAAGCAGCCACTCACCGCCACGCGTTTGTTAGTGGTGGCGCGTGAAATGTTGGACATCATCAAACCGGAGAAAGAAAAATGATCACACCGATAAAATGGGATTTGGTACGAACTGACCCTCAATGGGTCAGCGCCTTAGCGACGATCCTCGGCGATATTGAAGACAGCGCGCAGGCTGATTCGAGTGAGCGCCAGCAGTTGCAATCGCAGCTACAAACCTTCGTGCAGCGTTCGCCGGAGAGAGTGTCGGCCCTCGACAAAATCGCGGTGCAGGCGTCGGTAGACATTATGATCGTGGACCTAACGCGGCGGGTCGCGGAAATAAAGGCGCGTAACGCGCAATTGGAAGTTGCGGCGCTGGCCTTAGGCGTGGAAGTCGATGCGGCCAATCGTGACGCCGGAAGACTCGTACGTATCACTGCTGAGATCAACAAGGCGAAGGATGCGATAACCACGGTCAAAGATATGGTCGCGCGGCTCGGGGATGATAATGCGGACGCAATAGATACTATTAGGGCGATTCTGGATGGATTCAGCAGGCTCAATGAAATTTACCGCCCCAATGACTGAGGTTTGTGATCTCGACATCCCGCCCGCCAACCGCTACGATGCTCGCGCGATAGTCATCAATAACTGGTGAAAAACCCGAACCAAACCCATACGCGAGCAGGAGAGCGATGCAGTCTGAGCACTCGACCGGTTCATCCATCCCTATACAGTACACCGCGGAAATCCTACCTCATCCCGCGGACCCGATTATTTCAACGCAGCCGCTGGGCGCGATCTACACGCCGGAAAAGACGCTCTTTCGCGTGTGGGCGCCGACGGCTGGAAAGGTCAGGCTGAATATTTACGACTCTCCGTCGGGCGGGCGTCCGCGGTTGCTAACCATGTCGCGCCACCGTGACGGAACGTGGCATACAATGCTGCTCGGAAATTGGCGGGGAATTTATTACACCTACACCGCCACCGGGCGCGACCCGCGCTTCGACCCCGCGCGCGAGTTGATTGACCCTTACGCGCGAGCGGTCACCGCGCACAACGGGCGCGCAATCGTCGTCCACGACGAAACACTGGTCGCCGACCGCCCAACATTCCCGATTTCGCAGGCGATCATCTATGAAACTCACATCCGCGATTTCACGATCGATCCCGATTCGGGCATTCAGCGCCGCGGCAAGTATCTGGGATTGACCGAAACCAGCACGCATCTGACCGGCCGCAGCGACATCGCCACGGGACTGGATCATCTGATTGAAATGGGCGTCAACGTGGTCCAGTTGCTGCCCATCAGCGAATTCCACAACGACGAATTGAATGACCGTTACGGGTGGGGCTACGACGTCGCGCATCACAATTCGCCTGACGGGTGGTATGCGGCCGAGCGGTACAACGCGCGCCGCGTAAGCGAGGTCAAGCGAATGATCGACGCGTTGCACCGCCGTGGCGTTCGCGTCACGCTCGATGTGGTCTTCAATCACACGTTCGAGGCGGTCACGAAACATCGCGTCTACAGCTTCGAGGGATTGGTTCCGGGTTACTACTATCGATTGAAACCCGATGGCGGTTACTGGAACGGTTCAGGCACGGGCAACGAGTTCCGCACCGAAGCCCCGATGGCGCGGCGATACATTCTTGACTCGCTGAAATACTGGGTGAACGAGTACAAGGTTGACGGATTCAGGTTCGACCTGCTCGGCTTAATTGACGTCGAAACGGTCAAAGCCGCCGTCCGCGAATTGCGGGAGATCGATCCGAATCTGCTGATCTACGGCGAACCTTGGGCTGGCGGCTCGACGCCGATCCAAATCAACGGCAAAGGGGCGCAGCGCGGCAACGGCTGGGCGGTCTTCAACGACCATTACCGCGACGCTTTGAAAGGCAACGTCTTCGACGCGCGCGCCACGGGCTTTATCCAATCCGGCTTCAACGTCGAAGCGGTCAAGAAGGGAATCCGAGGCTCGATTGATGATTTCGCCGATTCGCCGCTCGAAGCCATCAACTACATCGAATGCCATGACAACCACACGTTATGGGACCGCCTGTTGATCAGCACCGCCGAGAACGCTTCGGTTACCGGCGCCGACCGCCGAGCCATGGACAAACTCGCGGCGGCGATCATCTTCACCTCGCAGGGCATTCCCTTTATTCAATGCGGTCAGGAATTTCTGCGAACCAAGGGCGGCGACCACAACAGCTACGACAAACCGGACGCGGTGAATATGATCCGCTGGCGCGAAAAGGCCGAACATCAAGACGTGGTCGAATACTATCGCGGCCTGATCGAATTGCGGCGCGCCCATCCAATCTTCCGCCTTGAGACCGGGGACGAAGCGCGGCGCGCGGTGAAGTTTTTGGATGATCATCTTGGGCTGGCTGCGCCGACCGGCTGTATTGGGTTTCTGATTGAAGATGTGACCGGGCGCGATGAATGGGCGCGCGCGCTGGTGTTGCTCAATCCGCAAGCCAGAGCCGTGGAGTTTGCAATTCCGGCGGGCGAGTGGAGAATCTTCGGCGACGGCAGGCGAGTAGGCAGTTCGGAATTATGGCAAAGCGCGGCCAAACTCAGCGTTGGACGGGCCTCGGTACCGTTGCGTAGCGCGTTGATTTTGGGCGACCCCCTGAGGAAGCCGGGCGACAGTTTCAGCTATAATTATGGCGATCATCAATTCGCGGAGGTGAAAACGTTATGAGTGACACATCGAGCGCGACCGCTAGGTTTGAAGAATGGGCAGCGGCCACAACGGTGAGCGCCGAAGAGACGACAGCCGCTTGGCATGATTTAGTACGGCGCGGATTGGCCGCGATGGGAGAAAGCGCAGGCGCCGTTTCTCCGCTGGCAATGCGTCGCGCGACTTCCGACACGCAGCGGCGATTGGCTTCGCATCTTTCGGGATACCTGCTTACTGAAAACTCGTTCATCGTGCGTCGCGCGGGCGCCCAGCCCGGTCTGCCCTGCATCCTGAACACAAGAATAACCGTTGAGCAAATCGCCAGCTACTTCAAGGATGGCTGGGGCGTGACGGAGATCGAACATGATCTACCGATCCTGACGCGCGAAGAGATCGAGGCAGCGATTCAGTATTACCTCAATCATCGCGGAGAGATCGAACGAAACCTCCGGCGCAGCCGCGAGCTGTATGAAGCGAACGCGCCCAAACCGGAGATGCTGCCTGTATGACCGATGACGATGCGGCGTCCCTCTTCGCGCGGCTATTGTGCGACATCATGATCCCAGCCCAACTTTCAGAACCATGGCACCCCTTGTTAGAAGATTGCTTTTACCGGAGCGGAGGACGAGATGGAAATAAGTGAACGCAAGATCGGCAAAGTCACAGTCGTCAAAATTCAAGGTCAGGCAATCATCGACCGGCAGACCGAGCGTTTGTCGAAACTGGTGCGCGACCGGTTGCAGGCCGGCGACCGTCTGTTCGTGGTCAATCTGGCCGATTGTTCGCGAATGGACAGCACGGGGTTGGGCGAGTTGGTGAAGTCGCAAAGAATGGTCGCGGATTGCGAAGGAGTGGTGAAGCTGGCCGAAGTCCCGTTGAGTTTGCGCGGGCTTTTCATTGTGACCAACCTGGTGGAGATTCTGGAAATCTTCGACAAGGAGCAACAGGCCATCAATAGTTTCGGCGCGTAACCACCCCGAGCGCGCGCGTAGGGGATGGCTTTTGCGGAGCCGGTGTGCGCGAAATTCAAAAGGCCTAAAGCCTACGACCAACCACCTATGACCTCGGAGTTGGACCAATTTTGAGATCAAAAACCTGAGATTGGAGATTTGAGATGAAGCTCCTCGTAATCATTATTCTTTTCCTGACGATTCCGGTTGTGGCGCAAAGACAATCCGGCAAAGACAACTGGCCGTCGTTTCGCGGCGATCACGCCGCTGGTGTGGCGGATGGCCAAAATCTGCCTGAAGCGTGGGACGGCGAGAAGGGAACCGCGATCAAGTGGAAGGCGAACATTCCGGGGCTGGCGCATTCGAGTCCGATCGTCTGGGACAACAGAATCTTCGTCGCCACGGCGGTCAGCAGCCGTGGCGCGGCTAAATTCAAACCCGGCCTGTACGGCGACGGCGACGCGTCGGATGATCGTTCGGTTCACCAGTGGAAGGTCTATTGCCTGGACAAAAAGTCGGGGAAGGTCGTCTGGGAGCGGACGGCTTACGAAGGCGCGCCGGTTGACAAGCGTCATATCAAATCAACCTACGCCAGTCCCACGCCCGCGACCGATGGGCGATACGTCGTCGCGTTCTTCGGCTCGCAAGGGCTTTACGCTTTCGATGTGAAAGGCCGCCCGGCGTGGAAGAAAGATTTGGGGCGCATGGATATGGGCGCTTACGACGTTCCCGATTATGAATGGGGCCCCGCAAGCTCGCCGATCATTTACAAAGACCTGGTCATCGTTCAGGTGGATCAACAGAAAGGCTCTTTTCTGATCGCCGTGAACATCAAGAACGGCGAGACGGTTTGGAAAACGGATCGCGACGAATTGCCTTCGTGGGGCACTCCTACGATTTATTTGGGAGGCGGGCCGGGCAATGCTCGTGTCGAGTTGGTTACCAACGGATCGAAATTCATTCGCGGATACGATCCGGAAACGGGTAAGGAGTTGTGGCGATTGGGCGGCAGTTCGAAGATCACCGCGCCCACGCCGGTCTTTACGAACGACCTGATTGTTGTCGCCAGCGGCCGCCGGCCCGAAATGCCCATCTTCGTCATTCGCGCGGGAGCCAGCGGCGACATCACGTTGAAAGAGGGCGAGACATCGAACAAGAGCGTCGTCTGGGCGAAGCAGAAGGTTGGGCCGTATATGCCCACGCCGCTGATTTACCAGGGGCATCTCTACATCCTGCGCAACCAGGGCATCCTCTCCTGTTACGATCTGGCGACCGGGGAAGAGAAATACACCGACAGGATTCCGCATCAGGGCAGCGGGTTCAGCGCGTCGCCTGTGGCGTCGGACGGGAGAATTTATCTGCCGAGCGAAGACGGAGACATCTTTGTGGTCAAGGCCGGGCCGAAATTTGAACTGCTGGGCAAAAACGGTGTCGGGCAGTTGCTGATGGCCACGCCGGCGATTTCGGGCGGCATGATGTTCGTGCGCGCCGAACGCGATCTATTCGCGATCGGACGTTGATGAAGGGAATCATATGAGCCCGAACTCTTGGCGAGCCCGAACTCTTGGCGAACTTGGCGTTTTGGCGGTTGCGGCCTGCGCGATTGATTGGCTACTATCTCCCCATGAATAAAGGCAATTCAAACATAATGAGGGACGCCAAAGAGATGGCGTATCTCTACGACCTGTACATCGCGCCCGGATGGCGTGAAGCCTTTGATCAGATGGTTGATGAAGAGGTTGAACTGCCGAAGGAAGGGAAGTTCCTGGACGCCGAGTGTGGAACCGGTAGTTACTCGATTGACATGGCGATCCGAGGCGGCGCGAAGACGGAGGTCGTCGGGACCGATCCAAGCTCTGAAAAGCTGATTCTGGCGCGCGCCAAAGCCGAGGTGAAGAAACTCGACCGCGTGGAATTTCATCCGGGGTCGTTGCAATCTCTCGGATTCGCCGACGATGAGTTCGATCTTGTGATCGGCGACGCTTCGATGCTGCCGCCTGCGGAGGCCGGAGCGGCGCTGGCCGAACTCACACGCGTTGCGAAAAAAGGCGCGACGGTGGTGTTGAAATTGACGACCCGCGGCAGCTTCGATGAATTCTTCTCGATCTACTGGGAGGCGCTCTACAACCTCGGATTGCTCGAGTATGTGCCTCAACTCGAAGGTTTGATCACGGAGCGTCAGACGGTGACCGACGCTGAACAGATTGCAGTTGACGCCAGGTTGAAACACGTTCGCAGCGTGACGCGTAAAGAACGGTTCGATTACAACGATGGAAGAGAATTCCTGGAATCGCCCTTGATCGAGACCTTCTTCCTCGATGACTGGCTGGCGATGCTGCCGAGTGAAGATGCGCGCCAGCAGGTTCGACAGCAGTTGGTGAAGATCATTGACGAAGAATGCTACAAGGCGGATTTCGACGGCGATAACAATCAAGCGATGGGCTTGGACGACGAGAAACGTCACAAGATGGATTTCGACGTTTCGATCAAGGCGACATTGATCATCGGGCAGAAATAACGCCTGAGAGCGCGGCGCCGAAGTCGAAAAGCCACAATAAAGAGCCGCTGGGAGTCTCCGTGACTTCCCAGCGGCTCTTTGGTTTATTCGGTGTGGGCTACTTCAACGTTATCGGGATGTCTCCATTCACCCCGAACATTTCAGTACGCACGGTTCTGTCGGATGAGTGGATGACATACCAGACGCCGGAGGATTGCCGCCACACGGCGACGTCTGTTTTCCCGTCACCGTCGTAATCGGCGGGAACCGGAAGATCACGGTGAGGATCCGCTTTGTTTCCCCACTGAATGATCGTCGTCGAGTTTACGGAGCTTCTACGGATGTACCAGTAGCCGGTTACGCCGCGCCACACGGCAAGGTCCGTCTTCCCGTCACCATCGTAATCGGCGGGCACGGGCCTGTCGCCTGTAATGCCCAGGAGTTTGGTGGAATATGCGCCGGTCGAACTGTTAATGATGAACCAGTTGCCGTCCGTCGCGCGCCACACAGCGATGTCAGCCTTGCCATCGCCGTCATAATCGCCCGGAACCGGAATGTCGCCATACGCTGCGGCCGACGATCCCCATTGCGCGTTTCGCGTCACTCCATTCGAACTCTGCAAGATATACCAGTTGCCGGTCGAGCCATTCCACACAGCGATGTCTGTCTTACCATCGCCGTCGTAATCGGCGGGTACCGGAGTGTCTCCGCTGGCGCCCAGCTTTTTAACGGTTTGTGAATTGTTCGAGCTGTTGATAATGAACCAACTGCCGTCCGCCGGACGCCAGACAGCGCAATCAATCCTGCCGTCACCATCGTAATCGCCTGGGGTGATGATGTGGCTCTGGCTCAGATTCGATCCGTTCAACCGCACACTCTGCGTGCCGCCGTTGTCGCTCTTCAGAATGTGACATAACCCGATCCCGCCTCGCCAAAAGGCCAAATCCGCCTTGCCGTCACCATCGAAATCGCCCACCCTGGCTCTGGTTCCGGTTGGCGGCTGAGGCGTGGGAATTGGAGTTGGAGTTGGAGTTGGTGTCGCTGTCGGTCTAGGAGTCGGAGTCGGCGTTGGTGTCGG